>Ga0209051_1001351_pt1 | contig 21273 bp, 20 predicted proteins | sample AraplaCvi_mMS_r2_2_FD_184286 | JGI IMG/M metagenome (GOLD analysis project Ga0209051, IMG submission 184286) | Arabidopsis root microbial communities from North Carolina, USA - plate scrape MF_Cvi_mMS_r2 (SPAdes) (version 2) | ecosystem: Host-associated > Plants > Roots > Endosphere | place...
CCGGGGCCTTGAGCCCCCTAAAGAGTCGTTCAAGACCAGGACGTTGATAGGTCAGGTGTGGAAGCGCAGTAATGCGTTAAGCTAACTGATACTAATTGCTCGTGCGGCTTGACCCTATAACTTTGATCAATCAGATCAAGGTGTTATGCCAAGTTGACGCATTCAAAATAATTCGCCAAAAGCTGATTCCAAACTCTATGAATTCGTTTGCCTGATCATGTGATCAGACAGACAACAAGTTATGCCTGATGACCATAGCGACGTGGTACCACTCCTTCCCATCCCGAACAGGACAGTGAAACGCGTCAGCGCCGATGATAGTGCGGGTTCCCGTGTGAAAGTAGGTCATCGTCAGGCTCTTACAGCCAGGAAAAGCCCAACACGGTGTGTTGGGCTTTTTTCTTTGCAGCCTTAAAAAGCGCGTCATCTTTCGGTGACGCGCTTTTTTTATTCCAGCGGACAAAGATCAGATATTGCGGATGCCTGAGGAGTCCATCTCCGCCGCCCCTGCGCCGATCAGCTCGTGCAAGACGTCTCCGGCCAACTGCGCCAATTCCGCATCGGCAAAGAAGCGCGAACGAACGATATCCAGATACGGCGTGCTGCGAACCCAGGCTTCCCAGTTCTCAAGGGCAATGGACTGCACCTCCAGCAGCTTGAACTTCATCAGCACCTTGATGGCGTGCCGCGCGTGCTTCACGGGATCGCGCTGAAGACCCTCGAGTCGGCGGCGCGCCGTGGCCAGGGCTTTGTCGACATCGCCGAAGATCGGGCCATGGCCGGGGATTACCTGCAGCGGCCCCAGCGCCTCGATCCGATCCAGCGTCGCAGCCATATCGCCGAACGCCGGTTCGCCCGCAAGCTCAGGAAAGGCAACGCCAAAGCCGTTCTCCCACAGGGCATCCGCCGAGATCAGCGTCCGTGAAGCGGGATCGAAGAGGATGATCGAGTGGGGATCGTGGCCAGGCGCGCCATGCACCTGCCACGGACTGTCGCCGAGCATGCATTCGGTCCCAGGCTGCAGGAGCCCGGTGAGCCGGAATCGCGGGCAGATCTGTCCCGTCGCTAGAAAACTCAGCCCGCGCTCATCCCACCGTTCCACCAATGCCGCCTCGCCGGGTGGAATGTCCGTCCGGATCGCGGGGTAGCGCTGCTGCAGCGCCGCGTTGCCGCCGCAATGGTCGCTGTGCAGATGCGTATTCACGATGCGGTCGAGCGGCTGGCCGCCCAGCGCCGATTCGACCAGTGCAAGTGTCTGATCGGCATGCGTGCTGTACCCGGTGTCGACCAGCGCGGTCTCGCCGGCCCCGATGAACAGGATGTTGTTCGACGACAGCCAGCCGCGCTCGAAGACCAGGAGATTCGCCGGCAGCCCGGCCGCGGCGAGCTCCTTCATTCAGGCGCCCGCGCTGGTGCGCAACTCGCGCCGCAGGATCTTCCCGACATTGGTCTTCGGCAGCGAGTCGCGGAATTCGATGTGCTTGGGCCGCTTGTAGCCGGTGAGTTGTCCATTGCAGTATTGCAGCACGGCCTCTTCGGTGAGCGCCGCGTCCTTGCGCACGACGAAGACCTTGATCGCCTCGCCCTGCTTTTCGTCCGGCACACCGACGGCCGCGCATTCGACGACGCCAGGACAGAGCGAAATCACGTTCTCCAGTTCGTTCGGAAAGACGTTGAAGCCGCTCACCAGGATCATGTCCTTCTTGCGGTCGACGATGCGGCTGTAGCCGTCCTCCTGCATGACGGCAATGTCGCCCGTGCGCATGAAACCATCGGACGTGAAGGCGGCCGCGGTTTCGGCGGGCTGGTTGTAGTAGCCGGTCATGACGTTGGGCCCCCTGATGCAAAGCTCGCCCGGCGTACCGATGGGCAGGGAGTTGCCTTCGTCATCCTTGATGGCGATCTCGATGCTCGGCAGCGGCAAGCCGATGGTGCCTGTGAAGCTGGTGTTCGACACGGGGTTGTTGGTGCCGATCGCGCAGGTCTCGCTCATGCCCCAGCCTTCGATCATCGGGCAGCCGGTGGCCTCGAACCAGCGCCGCGCCGTGCCTTCGGAGGCAGCCATTCCGCCCGCCTGCGAAACGAACAGCGTGGAGAAATCGATCGACTTGAACTCGGGATGCATCAACAGCGCATTGAAGAGCGTGTTCACTGCGGGCAGCATGTGGAAGGGGCGCTTCTTGAGTACTGCGATGAACTTGTCGAAATCGCGCGGATTGGGGATCAGCGTCATGTGCGAGCCCTGGCGGATGACCAGGAGGCAGAGCGTGAGCGCGAAGATGTGGTACAGCGGCAGCGCCGCGATGCTGTTGACCTTGGCCAGGTCGCCCGCCCGCGACAGCGCCGGCGTGAACCAGGCCTCCGCCTGCAGCGTGGCCGCGACGATGTTGCGGTGGGTCAGCACCGCGCCCTTGGACAGGCCCGTCGTGCCGCCGGTGTACTGCAGGAAGGCGATCGAATCGAGCGTGCTCTGGTCCGGCGCCAGCGCGCGTCCGCGTCCCTCCTCGATAACCTTGGAGAAAGGCGTGACGCTGCGGCCGTTGCCCAGGGGCAGCTTGTACGGCGGCACCATCTTCGCCAGGTGGCGGACCGCCACCGTGATCCAGGCGCCATAGAGCCCGCCGAGCAGGTCGCCCATCGAAGTGACGACCACGTGCTTGACGGGCGTGCGCTCGATCACCTGTTCCAGCGTTGCGGCGAAGTTCTCGAGAATGACGATGGCCGTGGCGCCCGAATCCTTGAGCTGGTGCTCGAGCTCGCGCGCCGTGTAGAGCGGATTGACGTTGACGCAGGTATAGCCGGCGCGAAGCATGCCGCACATCGTGACGGCGAACTGGGGCACGTTGGGCAGCATGATGGCGACCCGTGCGCCGGGCTCGAGGCCCAGCGACTGCAGCCATGCGCCCAGGGCCTTCGACAGGGTGTCGAGCTCGCGATAGGACATCCAGCGTTCCATGCAGACCGAGAACGGCCGATCGGCATAGCGGGCGAACGCCTCGTCGAACATGTGGGGCAGGGACCGGTACTGCCCGGGGTCGATCTCGTGCGGCACGCCGGCCGGGTAGTTCTGTCGCGCGGATGTCTGCATGCAAGCTCCTTTTGCGCGGATTGTGGGAGCCAGACACATCTGGCCGCCAGCGGGCTTGTCCTAGGAGCGGTGCATGCGCTGTCGCGCATGCGATAGCGCGCGGCAGCGCATGCTTGCCGCGGCAGTCAGGTTTTGGGGAACGACTTCAGGCCTGGCCGGACTCGCCCGACAGCAGCACCCCGGCCGGAATGTCGGGCAAGGCGTCGAGCGCCTGGTAGAGCGGCGTGAAGTCGGGTGCCGTGAGGTCGAAGAGTTGCGCGAAGCTCTCGATCACGAAGTAGTTGCTCTGGTAGGTGTCGATCTTGTAGCGCGTGCGCATGGTGCGCAGCAAGTCGAGCGGCAGCCGGTGCGGCTCGCCGCTGCGCACGGCATGCTCCAGTTCGCCGACGGAGCTCAGGATGCCGGCGCCGTATGCGCGCAGGCCGTCCGGCTGCCGGATCAGGCCGAACTCGACCGTGTACCAGTACAGCCGCGCGAGCTTTTCGCCCGCGCCGAGCTCGTGCGCCTTGATGCCCCCCTGGCCATAGCGTTGCACGTAGTCGGCAAAAACAGGGTCGAACAGCATCGGCACATGGCCGAACAGATCGTGAAACACGTCGGGCTCGACGATGTAGTTGAACTCCTCCGGCTTGCGGATCCAGTCGGTCACCGGAAACTTGCGGTTCGCAAGCAAGCTGAAGAACGGCAGCTCGGGAATCAGCCCCGGCACCGCGACGATCTCCCAGCCGGTGGCGCGGTGCAGCCGCTCGTTGATTTCCTCGAAGCGCGGGATGCGGTCCTTCACGCCCAGCAAGGGCAGCGCCTTGATGAATGCATCGCAGGCCAGGCCCGGCAGCTGCGCAGCCTGCCGCTCGTAGAGCCGCTTGTAGGTCTCGTGGTCGGCCGGCGTGTAGCTGGCCCAGTCCTGCGGGCAGGTGTAGTCGGCAAGCACCGCCCCGCCGCGCGAGTAGTCGCCGCGCGGCGGACGGTCCGAAGCGCCGTAGACGGCGGGCGTGGCGACAGCTGCTGCTGCAGGGGTGTCCATAAGAATGCTCTCTGATTACTTGAGCCAGCGGTCCATCACGCGCTGGAAGTCGCCGCCGGCTTTCTGCAGGTGCAGCCATTGGTCGACGTACGCCTTGAAGGCCACGTCGTCGCGCGGCAGCATCCAGGCCATTTCGCCGTATTGCAGCGGCTTGTCGGGATTGATCGCGCACAGGCCCGGCTTGAGCTTCTGCTGCGTGATGGCCTCGGCCGATTCGGTCACGAACACGTCGGCGCGGTTGGCCAGGATCTCGTCGAAGATCGTCACGTTCTCGCCGTGCAGCGTGAGCCTGGCCTGCTTGAAGTTGGCGCGCGCAAAACGCTCGTTGCTGCCGCCCGGATTGAAGATCACCCGGGTGGAAGGCTTGTCGATGTCGGCCACGCTCTGGTACTTGGCGACGTCGGCGCAGCGCGCAATGGGCGCCTTGCCGTTCACCATGTAGGGCGCGCTGAAGAAGGCGCGCTTTTGCCGGTCGGTGGTCACGGAAACGCCGCCCACGGCGATGTCGCACTTGCCGGCGCTGAGGTCGGGCAGCAGGTTGGCCCAGGTGGTCTTGACCCACTCGGGCTTCGCGCCGAGGCTGGCGCTGAAGCCCGTCATGAGATCGACGTCGATGCCCTCGAACGTGCCGTCGGCCTTCTGGAAGCTGAAGGGCTTGTAGTCGCCCGGCGTGCAGACGCGCAGTGCCGCCGCCTTCTGCACCGTGTCGAGGTGCGAGCCTGCCGCGGGGGTGGCCGGCGCCATGGCGCAGCCCGAAAGAAGAACAACGGCGGCTGCCGCGGTGAGGGTCAAGCCGATCGAGAACGTGCTGCGCATGGGGGCTCCTGGCCAGTGAAAGAGGCGCTTATTTTGCGGCCGACAGCACGCCCCGGCGCATCTGGTCGAGCTCGATGCTTTCGAACAGCGCCTTGAAGTTGCCGTTGCCGAAACCATCGTCGCCCTTGCGCTGGATGAACTCGAAGAAGATCGGACCGAGCTGGTTCTCGCTGAAGATCTGCAGCAGCAGCGCGTCCTTCTTGCCATCGATCAGGATCTTGCGCTTCTGCAGCTCGGCCACGCTTTCGCCGTGGCCGGGAATGCGCTTGTCGACCAGCTCGTAGTAGGTGTCGATGGTGTCGAGCAGCTTGACGCCGTTGGCGCGCAGCGCGTCGACGGTCTCGTACAGGTTGTCCGAGCCCATCGCGATGTGCTGGATGCCTTCGCCGTGGTACATGTCAAGGTACTCCTGGATCTGGCCGGCCTGCTCCTTGCCCTCCTCATTGATGGGGATGCGGATCTTGCCGCAGGGGCTGGTCATGGCCTTGCTCTTCACGCCGGTCACCTGGCCCTCGATGTCGAAGTACTTGATCTCGCGGAAGTTGAAGAGCTTCTCGTAGAAGCCGGCCCACACGTTCATGCGGCCGCGGTACACGTTGTGCGTGAGGTGGTCGATGTAGGTCAGGCCGTTGCCCTTGGGCGCCAGCGCATCCTGCGAGGCCACGCCCGGCAGCGGCTCGAAGTCGACGTCGTAGAAGCCGATGTTGCCGATGTCGCCCGGCTTCGCGCCGTTCTTGCCAGGCCAGCGGTCGACCAGGTAGATCAGGCTGTCGCCGATGCCCTTGATGGCGGGAATGTTCAGTTCGCCCGGACCCGCCTTGTCGGCAAAGCCCCAGGCGCCGAGCGAGATCGCGCGCTCGTAGGCCTGCTTGGCGTCCTGCACGCGGAAGGCGATGGCGCAGACGCTCGGGCCGTGCTCGCGCGCAAAGCGCTGCGCGAACGAATCGGGCTCGGCGTTGACGATGAAATTGATCGTGCCCTGGCGGTACAGCAGCACGTTCTTGTGGCGGTGCCGTGCCACGGCCTTGAAGCCCATGCGCTCGAACACCTTGCCCATCGCGACCGGATCCGGTGCCGCGTACTCGATGAATTCGAAGCCGTCGGTTCCCATGGGGTTCTCCCAGGGCGTGAAGGGGGGCGCGTCGATGTGGCTCATGGGGGTCTCCAGAAATGGGTTCGAACGAATGAAAAGCGAACGGGTGGGCGGGAACGACCAGTGCTGCACTGTAGAGCGGATGCCACTCATGTTTTCAGCGTTTTTGGGCGCCAGGGAGGGCGGCTACGCAGTAAAACTGCGAAAATAACGAAATGGAAGCACTCGACAAGATTGATAGGCTTATTCTGCGCACGCTGCAAGCAGACGGGCGCGCCACCTACGACCAGATCGCTGAGCAGGTCAGCCTTTCCCCGAGCGCCGTGCTCCGGCGCGTCAAGCGGCTGGAGGAGAGCGGCGTCATCGACCGCTACGTCGCGCTCGTGCGCCCCGAAGTCATCGGCCTGGGCCTGACGGCCTATCTCAATGTGCGCCTCGAAAAGCACACCGAAACCCACAAGCGCAACCCGATGGACCTGTTCCGCGCCAGCGTGCAGACCTGGCCCGAAGTGGTCGAGTGCGCCGCCCTCACCGGCGACATGGACTACCTGCTGCGCGTGGTGGTCGCCGACATGGGGCACTACAGCCGTTTCATCATGGACACCCTGCTCAAGCACCCCAGCGTGGAAGATTGCAAGACCAGTTTCGTGCTGGACCGTGTCAAGGCCACAACAGCCGTGCCGGTTTAGCCACCCCAATGGTTGCGTGAACGACACGCCCCCTGGTATTGATTAACGAATGTGGCCCAAAAGTACCCCTGCTGGCTTGGTGTTTAAGGGAAAACCCTTATATTTGAGCCATGCTTACCGCCAAGACCCTCCTGAAGGCGTCTCTCGGCCTCGGCTCGTTCCTGAAGGCGCCGATGGTTGAGGCGCAACCACGCGCGGCCTCCTCGCCGCCACCCGTCATGGTGCCGATCCGCTCGATCGGCCCGCGCGAACGCGACCGCATCGCGCAGCACCTGCTCGCGCTCACGCCGCACGACCGCTACCTGCGCTTCGGCTACGCCGCGGGCGACGAACAAGTGCAGCGCTATGTCGACGGGCTCGATTTCGAGCGCGACGAACTCTTCGGCATCTACAACCGCCGGCTCGACCTGATCGCCATGGCCCACCTGGCGTTCGCGCCGGACGAGCAGCACAGCGACTGCGCCGAATTCGGCGTGTCGGTGGCCGCGCATGCGCGTGGCCGCGGCTATGGGGCGCGTCTCTTCGAGCGGGCCGTGGTCGTGGCGCGCAACGAAGGCGTGGGCATGCTGTTCATCCATGCGCTGAGCGAAAACGCCGCCATGCTGAAGATCGCCCGCAACGCCGGTGCCACCGTGGTGCGCAGCGGCTCGGAATCGGAGGCGCACCTGCAGCTGCCGAGCGCCACCTTCGACAGCCGCATGAGCGAAATCGCGCTCGAGCAGTACGCGGCGGTCGACTACCACCTCAAGACCCGCGCCAAGCAGTTCTGGGCCTTCCTGGCCAGCCTGCAGGAAGTGCGCAGCGGCATGCGGGACGCGCGCAGCAAATCCGCGCCCTGAGTACCCGGAAACGGCTTGTGACGGCCGCGCGGTAGAGCCTGTCACGCGCAATCCGGTATCCTTGTATCTCTTCAACTACGCCTCCCGCAGTGGCCGACCCTCACCCTGAACGCGCACCCGTCGAACGGGAAGACAAGCGCGGCTTTCTCCAGAAGCTGGCCGAATTCATCCATCCCGGTCCCGACTCGCGCGACGAGCTGATCGAAACCCTGGCCGATGCCGAGGACAACGAGGTGATCGGCGCCGAATCGCGCGTCATGCTCGAGGGCGTGCTGCGCATGGCCGACATGACGGCCGGCGACGTGATGGTCGCGGCCCCGCGCATGGACCTGGTGAACATCGACGCGCCCTTCGACGCGCTGCTGCACCTGGTCATCGACACCGCGCACTCGCGCTTCCCGGTGTACGAGGGCGAGAAGGAAAACATCATCGGCATCCTGCTCGCGAAGGACCTGCTCAAGCTGCAGCGCGCGCCGGGGCTCAACATCCGCGCGCTGCTTCGGCCCGCGACCTTCATCCCCGAGAGCAAGGGCCTGAACGACCTGCTGCGCGAGTTCCGCGGCAACCGCAACCACCTGGCCATCGTGATCGACGAGTTCGGCCGCGTGGCCGGCCTCATCACCATCGAGGACGTGCTCGAGCAGATCGTCGGCGAGATCGAGGACGAGTTCGACATTGCCGAGGACGAGGGCGACATCTTCGGCCTGGCCGACCACACCTACCGCGTCTCGGGCGACACGCCGATCGAGCGCGTGGCCGAGGCCTTCGGCATCGTCTTCGACGAAGAACAGCTGAGCGAAGACTTCGACACCATCGGCGGGCTCATCGCGCACGAGATGGGCCACGTGCCCAAGCGCGGCGAGCACCACGCGATCGGCGGCTTCGACTTCGTGGTGCTGCACACCAAGGGCGGGGCGGTGCGCTGGTTCAAGGTGTCCCCGGCCCGCGGCAGCGACGCGGCCGACTGATGCCGCTGCCGGCAGCGGCCACGCTGCGCACCTCACCCGCCTTTTCCGCCGTGGGCCTGCTGCGCCTGCTGGGCTTTGCCTTCGCGGGCCTCGCGCAGGCCGCGGCCATTGCCTGGCCCGCGAACGGCCGGCCGCTGTGGTGGCTGCAGCTCTTTTCGCTGGCCGTGCTCGTCGGCCTGCTGGACTGGCTGCGCGCCGAAGGTGCCGGCTGGCGCCGCGCCGGGCTGCATGGCTGGCTTTTCTCGACCGCCTGGCTCACCGGCAGCTTCTGGTGGCTCTTCATTTCGATGCACACCTACGGCGGGCTGGCGGCGCCGCTCGCGGCCATTGCGGTGCTGCTGCTGGCGGCCGCGCTCGGGCTGTATTACGCAGCGGCCTGCGCCTGGTTCGTGGTTCGCGGGCCGCGCGGGCCGGTGGCCGGCGCGCTGGTGTTCGCCGCGCTGTGGACGCTGGCCGAGCTCGTGCGCGGCAGCTGGTTCACCGGCTTCCCCTGGGGCGCGGGCGGCTATGCGCATGTCGAGGGGCCGCTGGCGGCCTGGGCGCCGTGGATCGGCGTGTACGGCATTGGCGCCGTTGCCGCGCTCATGGCGGCGCTTGTCGCACTGACCCGGCCCGTGCGCAGCATCGCGCTCGCGCAGGCCCTGGTGCTTGTCGCTGGCGGATTCGCCACGCCGCATCTCGTGGCACCGCTTTCCGGAGAGGTGCAGGGCGCCAAGGGGTCGAGCGGCAAGCTGCAGCTCGCACTGCTGCAGGGCAACATCCCGCAAGACGAAAAATTCATTCCCGGCGGCGGCATCGACCTGGCGCTGCGCTGGTATGGCGAACAGCTGCGCGATGCCAAGGCCTCGCTCGTGGTGACGCCCGAGACCGCATTGCCGCTGCTGCCGCAGCAACTGCCCGCGGGCTACCTGGAGGCCATCCAGTCGCGCTACAGCCAAGGCTCGCAGGCCGCCATCGTCGGCCTGCCGCTGGGCGGCCAGGGCACCTACAGCAACGCGGTGCTTGGCTTCCAGCCCGGCGCGGCGCAGCCCTACCGCTACAGCAAGCACCACCTCGTTCCGTTCGGCGAATTCATTCCGCCGGGTTTTCGCTGGTTCATCCGCATGATGAACATCCCGCTCGGCGACTTTGCGCGCGGCGGCCTGGCGCAGGCGCCCTTTGCCTGGCAGGGCCAGCGCATTGCGCCGAACATCTGCTACGAAGACCTGTTCGGCGACGAGATCGGCGCCAACTTCAAGGACCAGGCCACGGCGCCGACCATCCTGCTCAACGTGAGCAACATCGCGTGGTTCGGCAACTCGGTGGCCATCGACCAGCACCTGGCCATCTCGCGCATGCGCTCGCTTGAATTCGCGCGGCCGATGGTGCGGGCCACCAACACCGGCGCCACGGTGGTGATCGATGCAGAAGGCCGCGTCACGCACCAGCTGCCGCGCCTTACGCGCGGCGTGCTCGAGGCCTCGGTCGAAGGCCGCACGGGGCTCACGCCCTATGCGCGCTGGGTGGCGCCCTTCGGGCTGTGGCCGATCTGGATCGCGGCGATTGCCGTGGTGGCCATCGCCTTCGTGCTGCGCCGCCGCCGGGGCTGACCCGGCGGCGCCACTTGATCGTCAGGCTGTCGCCGGCACGGCCTTCACGGGCCAGTCGCGCAGCTTGCCCGGGTTCAGCAGGCCCAGCGGGTCGAAGCGCTTCTTCATCTCGATGACCTCGGGCGGCAGCGGTCCCCCCGCCTTGCCGTCTTCCACGATGTTCACGTGCGGATTGTTGATGTGCACGCCGTGTGCGCGGTGAATGTCGATGATCTCCGCGAGCCGCTCCTCGGTGCTGAAGCGCACCAGCTGGAGCCCGCTGCAGGTCATGAGCCCGGCCACGTTGCGGATGAACTCGGTGTGCATCAGCACCTCGCCGCCGAGCAATTGCTCCATCTCGATGATCTGCTCGACGTGCCGGCCCGGCACGAAGCCGCTCTGCAGGTAGGTGAGCGTCGGGTCGACCTTCAGCGCATGCAGCGTGGTGTGGTTCCAGGTGAATTCCATCAGCGTGCGGTTGCTCTTCTGCACCTCGGCCGCGGTCCTGCGGTAGCTCGCCGTGCCGCCGTGCGCCTCGGCCAGCTGCAGCATCGCCGGCTCGCAGGATTCGGCCACCAGCGACAGCACCGTGTGGCAGCCTTTGGGCAGGTGTGCCGCAAGCTGCGCCAGGTGGTCCGAAATCGGCGCGGCGAAGAAGGCGATCTCCCGCTTCACGATGCCCGGCGCATTCGCGAGCTTGTCGGCAAAGTGCAGCGCGTCCGCAAAATTGTCGAAGCTCACCAGCGTCTCGAGCCAGGGATGCGCGGGTGCCAGTGCGATTTCGAGTTCCAGCACCAGCCCGTTGGTGCCCCAGAGGTGGTGCATGCGCATGGCCTCGGCGCCGCGCAGCTCGACCATCTGCGGCTCGGGCTCGATGGTCATCGCGCGGATGCCGAGCACGTTGCCGGGCGCACCCAGCGGCCCGTAGTTGATGGAGCCCACGCCGCCGAAGCCGCCGCCGAACAGGCCGCCGAGCGTGGCGCTGCGGTAGGTGGAGGGCATGCTGCGCATCTCCTGGCCCGAGGGCCTGGTCTGCTTCTCGAGTTCGCCCAGGCGGATGCCGGCCTGCGCACGGGCCACGCCGGGCTTCACCCACAGGAAGGCGTTGTAGCCCGTCATGTCGAGCACCACGCCACCCGCGAGCGGCGTGGTCTGGCCGTAGTTGCCGGTGCCGCTGCCGCGCAGCGTGATCGGCACGCCGCGCCGCGCGCAGGCGCCGACCACCGCGCGGATCTCGTCCTCGGTGCGCGGACGCACGGCCACGTCGGCGCGCTTGTCTTTCAGCTGGCGGTTCAGTACCGGGCTGAACCACGAGAAGTCCTGCGACAGGCGCGTGACGCGGCCCTCGTCGGTGATCCAGTCGAGCTCGGGCAGTTCGAGCAGCAGCTGTTCGATGGCGGAAATGGAAGCATTCATGGTCAAGGTTTTCAATCCTGGGAAAGTTCGCTCGCATGCCACGAGCCCAGCGCCAGCCTGGTGAGCCAGGCCATCAGCACGAAGAGCGCGACACCGGTCAGCGAGATCAGCAGCAGGGCCGCGAACATGCGCGGAATGTTCAGCTGGAAGCCGGCCTGGAGGATCTGGTAGGCCAGCCCCGCGCCGGAGCCGCCGGTGCCGGCCACGAACTCGGCCACCACCGCGCCGATCAGCGCCAGGCCGCTCGAGATTCGCAGTCCGCCGAAGAAATACGGCAGCGCGCTCGGGATGCGCAGCCGCACCAGCTGCTGCCAGCGCGTCGCGCGGTTGAGCTTGAAGTAGCTCTGCAGGTCGGGGTCGATGCTGCGCAGGCCGAGCGTGGTGTTGCTGATGATCGGGAACAGCGCCACCAGCGCGGCGCACACCGTCATGGCCGCCGTCGGGTTCTTCACCCAGATGATGATGAGCGGCGCTACCGCCACGATGGGCGTCACCTGCAGCAGCACCGCATACGGAAAGAGCGCGGTCTCGATGCGCTTGCTCTGCACGAACAGGAACGAGATCAGCACCCCGGCCACGGTGGCCAGCGCGAACGACAGCAGCGTGATCTTGAGCGTGACCAGCAATGCGTTGCCGAGTGGCGCCCAGTCGCTGACGAGCGTCTGCACCATGAGGAAGGGCGAGGGCACCAGGTAGGGCGGCAGCTCCAAGGCCACCACCATCCACTGCCACAGCGCGACCAGCGCCACGCCGATGAGCACGGGATAGAGCACGCGCTGCACGCGCGGCTGGCTCAGGAGGGGCGGGCTTTTCATCGCGCATGCTCCTCGTCGGCCTGGCTGGCGCGCAGCAGGCTGTCCTGCAGGCGCCGGGCGTGGCGCGCGAATTCCGGCGTCACCATGAAGTCGGGCGTGCGCGGGTAGGGCTCGTCGATGTGGAACTGCTCCACCACGCGGCCCGGCCGCGCGGCCATCATCACCACGCGGGTCGACAGGAACACCGCCTCGTGGATCGAGTGCGTCACGAAGATCACCGTGAGCTTCTTCTTGCGCCAGAGGTCGAGCAGGTCGGCGTCGAGCTTGTGGCGCGTGATCTCGTCGAGCGCGCCGAAGGGCTCGTCCATCAGCAGCAGGTCGGGCTGCGTGACGAGGCCGCGCGCGATCGACACGCGCATCTGCATGCCGCCCGAGAGCGCGCGCGGCAAGGCATCGGCAAACTTCTCGAGCCCCACCAGCGCGAGCGATTCCATCACCCGCGCATCGGCCTCCTTGCGCGGCACGCCGGCCAGGTCGAGCGGCAGCCGCACGTTGGTACGCACGCTGGCCCAGGGCATCAGCGTGGCCGACTGAAAGACGAAAGACAGCTTGTGCGGGCAGCTGTGGATCTCCGCCACAGGCTTGCGCCACACGAGCAGCCGCCCGTCGCTCGGCTCGAGCATGCCCGCCACCATCTTGAGCAGCGTGCTCTTGCCGCAGCCCGAAGGCCCGAGCAGCGTGACGAACTCGCCTTCGGCGATCGACAGGTCCACCGGCAGCAGCGCCTGCGTGCCGTTGGGATAGGTCTTCTCGGCCGAGAGCACTTCCACCGCGGGCACGGCAGGCACCGCGGGCGGCGCGAGGGTGTGGGGTTCGATGCGGTTCATGGATGGATGGCTCAGGGCAAGACCTTGGCGTCCTTCACGAACTCGGTGGTGTAGGTCTTGGCCAGCTCCACCTTCGCCGGATCGAGCAGCTTGGCGGCGACGAGGAAGTCGTAGCTCGCCTTGGAGCGTGCATCGGTGATCACGCCGATGCCGAGCTTGGCCGCATCGCCGCCGGTGACCATGCCCATTTCCTTGAGCTTGGCGACGCTGTAGGCCAGCTGGTCGTCGGTCATGTTGGGGTTGTCCTTCTTGATCAGCGCATTGGCGGGCGCCGGGTCGGCGAGGTAGCTCTTCCAGCCCTCGGCCGAGGCCTTCACGAAGGCTTCCACCTGCTTGCTGCGGTCCTTCACGGTCTTCTCCATGCACGACACCGTGGTCGCATAGGCCGGGAAGCCGTGGTCGCTGAACATCAGCACCGTGCTCTTCACGCCGGCCTTCTGGATCGCGTAGGGCTCCGAGGTCAGGTAGCCCTGCTGCGCGGCGTTCGGATCGGCCACGAAGGGCTGGATGTTGAAGGTGTAGGGGCGCGTCTGTTCGTCCTTCAGGCCGAACCGGGCCTTGAGCCAGGGCCAGTAGCCGCGGTTGGCCTGCGCGCCGATCAGCAGCGTCTTGCCCTTGAGGTCCTCGAACTTCTTGACGTCGTCGTGCGCGATCAGCACCTGCGGGTCCTTCTGGAAGAAGGCCGCCACGTTGACCACCGGCACGCCGCCTTCGCGCACCTGCATCATCTGGATGTCGCTCGAACCCATGATGCAGTCGGCCTGGCCCGCGGCCATCATTTGCGTGATGTTGACCTGGGGGCCGCCCATCTTGATGGTGACGTCCAGGCCGTGCTTCTTGTAGATGCCCTGCGCCACCGCCTGGTAGAAGCCGCCGTGCTCGGCCTGCGCGTACCAGTTGGTCATGTAGGTGAACTTGTCTTGCGCCTGGGCCGGTGCGGCAGCGGCGAGCAGTGCGAGCGCGGCAGCGCCGGCCATGGAAAGAGCGAAGGAACGCATGGTGGGACCTCTCGAAGGCTGGTGAAGGAACGGTTGAAAAAAGCAATGAAGCGAATGCAAGTAGCGCGCCTCAGACGGCCTCGAGGGACTGCTGGATGAAGCCCTGCTGGTGGCCGCGCTCCCAGGTGGCTTCCTCGCGCACCACCCAGCGCAGCGCATGCAGCTCGGTCAGCGCCTGCACCCAGCTGTCGGACAGCGTGTCCAGGATCTCCTGGCCCTGCTCGCGCGTGGCCGTGGTCGGGTCGCCGATCACGCCGCTCGGACCGAAGTCGCGCGCGGTCCAGGCGCAGGCCGGGCGGCCGTCGGCCGACAGCAGCTTGATCGGGAAGGGCGGCGGAAAGTTGGCGACCGCGCGCTCCATGTGCACCGTCTCGGGCGCGAGCGCGAGCATCAGCGCGGTCTCGGAATGGCCGGCATGCATCGCGAGCTTCTTCTCCTGCTCGCTCACCTGCTTGCTGGCCGCGCTCGGCAGGCGCGACACGCCATGCGGCACCACCACGAAGTCGCCATGCCGCAGCCGCAGTTCGCGCGCCGCCATCTCCAGCACCTGCGGCTGGCCGCCATGGCCGTTGGCGAACAGCAGCTTGCGAAAGCCCGCGCGGTAGACCGACTCGCCGATCTCGGTCACGGTCGACAGGAGCGTGGTGCCGGTCAGCGTCATGGTGCCCGGAAAGTGCAGGTGCTCTTCCGACTTGCCATAGGTGATGGTGGGCAGCGCGAAGGCACGCACCTCGGCGGGCAGCTTCTCGAGCGCCTTGCCCATCACGCCCGAGGCGATCACGCTGTCGACCGAGCAGGGCAGGTGCGGGCCGTGCTGCTCGATGGCGCCGCAGGGCAGCACGATGACGGTGTTCTCGCGGTCGGGCAGCGCGGCGATTTCGGTCCAGCTCAGGTAGGGCAGGAAGCGGTGGGGCGGGATGTAGCCGTGGAGCATGGGGGTCCTTGTTTGTCAGCGGGGAAGGAAGGGTGCCGCATCGCCATGTGTGACGCGGCCGTCGCGCAGCACCACGCGGGTGGCGCTGCGCGACGGCCAGCCATGGCGGTCGGCCTGGGTGAACAGCACGAGGTCGGCCTTGGCGCCGGCCAGCGTCGGCGCCCCCGTGGCGGAGGCGCGCTGCAGCCAGTCGCCGCGGCACAGCGCCTGCGACCAGTCGTCGAAGGGATCGGCCAACTGCGCGGCGAGCGCGGCGGTGCCCAGCGCCTCGACGGGGTCGAAGCTGCCAAGGCGGCAGAACGGGTCTTGCACGTTGTCGCTTGCGAACAGCAGCGGGATGCCGCGTTCGCGCGCTTCCTTCACCAGCGTGAGGCCGCGCAGGCGCGGCGTGCGGCCCGTCACCGCGTCCTGCAGCAGCAGATTGGTGGCGGGCAGCGAGACGATGGTGATCGGCGCGCTTGCGACGGCATCGAGCGTGGCAAGGGCCTCGGCCTCGGGCTGGGCGGCCAGCGCGCAGGCGTGGCCGCAGACCACGCGGCCTTCGAAGCCGATCTCGCGCAGGATGCGGGCGGTGGTTTGCAGGCCGACCGCCGCGCAATTCAGTTCTTCATCGACGTGCAGGTCGACGTCCAGATCGCAGGCCTGCGCCGCCACCAGCAGGTTGCGCAGCGCGTTCTCGCTCCAGTTGGTGGAGTGCACGAAACCGCCGAGCAGCGCATGCGGCCCCGTGGCCTTCACCTGCCTGGCGAGCCGCAGAGCCTGCGCCGCGTCCTCGAACAACGGCAGCTTGATCAGGCTGACCTGCTCCAGCCGCAACCTGCCGGCCCATTCCTGCGCGAGCTCGGCCATCACGGGCCAGGCCAGCGGCACCGTATCGGGCTCCCACCAGTCGACATGCGTGCGCAGCTGCGTGGTGCCGCATTCCCAGGCCCACTGCAGGCCGCGTGCGGCGCGCTCGTGCACATCGGCGGACGTCCAGTGCACGCGGTCGGCCAGCATCGCGTCGATGGCGCCGAGCAGGCCGGGCTGCACCTTTTTCATGCGCGGCAGCGTGAAGGCCTTGTCCAGGTGCGTGTGGGCGTCGACGAAGCCCGGCAGCACGAGCGTGCCGGCCAGGTCCCACGCTTCGGGGCGGGACCCGTCCTGGCCGGAAGCAGGCTGCAGCGACTGCACGCGCCCGGCCTCGAGCGCAATGCGCGCCAGCACCGGCACGCCGTCGCGCTCGGGCCAGCCGGCCGGCAGCAGCCAGCGCGGCAGGCGCGCGTTGTCAAGCAGGGCGGGCGTCTTCATGCGAAACGCGCCATTGCAGCGCCGACCCGTGCCATGAAGCGCTTGAGCTGGGGCTCGGTCGCCACGTTCATGTGGTAGTGGGCGTGGTAGTCCACCTTGGCGCGCCGGCCCGTGAGCCGCAGCATGTAGCGCGTGACGATCTTGCGCGGCGGGTCGCCCATGTACCAGGCCATCCAGCGCGGCCGCCCGTAGGTGACCACGGCGCTGATGCGCCGGATGTGCGTGAGCATCGGCTTCACGTGGGCCGGGTCGCTGATGTCGAAGGCCACGCCGGGCATGAAGAGCCGGTCGAAGTAGCCCTTGAGCATCGCGGGCAGGCCGAAACACCAGGTCGGAAAGCAGAACACGAGGCCCTCGGCCCACTGCAGCCGCTCCACGTAGGGCTTGAGCGGCAGCTGGTTGGCCGGCACCTCGTGATAGCCGAGCCGCTCCTCGCGCGAAAGCACCGGATCGAAGCCTTCGGCATACAGATCGCAGTCGTCCACCTCGTGCCCGGCCGCGCGCAGGTTCTTCAGCACCTCCTGGTGCAGGGCGGCGTGAAAGCTGGTTTCGACCGGATGGCAGTAGACGACGAGCACGCGCATGAATTTGACCGCTTAATCAGAGCAAGTGGTCAGGTTATGCAAGCGACGTGCCAGTCCGGATGCACCGGACTGGGGAGCGGGCGCTGCCCGCGGCTGTTGCGGCTACGCGGCCTTGCGCGGCCAGAGCCGCACCGCGAGCGCGGCGGCAGCCGTGCCAGTCGCGAGCCCTGTCACTCCGGCCCAGCCCCACTGCGCGAGCGCCAGCGCACCCAGCGCCGAGCCGGCCGCCATGCCGGTGAACATGCTGGTGAACAGCACCGCATTGAGGCGGCTGCGCGCACCGGGCTCGATGCCGTAGACGATGGTCTGGTGCGCGATCAGCGCCGCCTGCATGCCCAGGTCGAAGCCGACCGCGGCCAGCGCCAGCAGCCAGAGCTGCGCATGCGGCGCCATCAGCGGCGCCAGGCCCATGGCCGCGAACGACACCACCACCAGCCCGGCACCCAGGCGCGTCACCAGCTCCGGCCCGCGGCGGTCGGCCAGCCGGCCGGCCAGCGGCGCCGCCAGCGCGCCGGCCGCGCCGGCCAGGCCGAAGGCGCCCGCGGCCGCGCTGCCCAGATGGAAAGGCGCGCCGTGCAGCATCACGGCCAGCGTCGACCAGAAGGCGCTGAATCCCACCGCCAGCAGCGCCTGGGCCAGCGCGGCGCGGCGCAGTGCGCCGTGGCGCGACCACAGCGTGCCCAGCGAGCCCAGCAGCGCGGCATAGGCCAGGTGCGTGGTCGGCCGGAAGCGCGGCAGCCCGCGCCAGGCGGCCGCGCCGATGAGCGCGATGCTGGCCGCGGCCGCGATGAACATCGCGCGCCAGCCGAAGTGCTCGGCCACGAAGCCGCTCACCACGCGCGACAGCAGAATGCCCAGCAGCAGCCCCGTCATCACCGTGCCGACCGTCTTGCCGCGCGTGGCCTCGGGCGCCAGCGTGGCGGCCGCGGGCACGATGTCCTGCGCCATCGTGGCCGCCAGGCCGATGGCCAGGCTGGCCGCAAGCAGCACGCCGATCGACGGCGCGGCGCCGGCCACCAGCAGCGCGGCGCACAGCGCGGCCGCCTTGGCCAGCACGATGCGGCGCCGGTCGAAGCGGTCGCCCAGCGGCGCCAGCAGCAGGATGCCGAGCGCGTAGCCCAGCTGCGTGAGCGTGGGAACGAGTCCCACCGAGCGGGGGGAGGCGCCGATGTCGGCGCCCAGCACGCCGAGCATCGGCTGGGCGTAGTAGAGCGAAGCCGCCGACAGGCCCGCGCCCATGGCCAGCAGCAGGACCAGCGAGGCCGGCAGGCCCCGCCCCTCGGGCGCAGCGCCCGTCGCTGCATGCGTGATTTGAATGGAAGACATGGTGTTAACCCTTGAATATCGAGCGAGGGTTGAAATGTGCGCCTAAGGAGCTTGGCTTGGTAGCTCCGCGGATCGCACAATGCACATACGCTATACGCATAAAGAAGGCCATGCCGACTTCCTCCCCCGCCGCCGACCGCATCGAGCTGATGCAGACCTTCGTCCACATCGTCGAGGCCGGCAGCCTTTCGGCCGCCGCGCTCCAGATGGGTGCGACGCAGCCCACCGTGAGCCGCCGCCTTCAGGCACTGGAGCGCTCGCTGGGCGTGCGGCTGCTGCGCCGGTCCACGCACGCCATGAAGCTCACCGAGGACGGCGAGCGCTGCTACGAGCGCGCCCGGGAGCTGCTCGCCGACTGGCACGCCTTCGAGGCCGACCTGCGCGGCGTAGGCGACGAGCCCGAGGGCACGCTGCGCGTGGTGGTGCCGCATGCGATGGGCCAGCTGATGCTGGTCGGACCGCTGGCCGACTACCTTCGCGCCTATCCGCGGGTGGCCGTCGAATGGCTGCTGAACGACCGCCGGCCCGACTTCATTGCCGAAGGCGTCGACTGCGCCATCCAGGTCGGCGAAGTGACCGACACCATGGCGGTGGCCATCAAGCTGTCCGAAGTGCCGCGCGTGGTGGTCGCCGCGCCCTCGGTGCTGGCCGGACGGGCGCCGCCCGCGCATGCGTCGGAGCTGGTCGAACTGCCGTGGCTCGCGCTGCGCACCTTCTATCGCAACGAGGTGCTGCTCACGCACCGGCCGAGCGGCGAGATCGTGCGGGTGCCGATCCGCCCGCGCATGAGCACAGACAGCCTCTATGCGCTGCAAAGCGCGGCGCGCATGGGCCTGGGCGCCTGCGCGGGCTCGGCCTGGCTCCTGAACGAGGACATTGCCGCCGGCCGGCTGGTGCAGCTCGTGCCGCAATGGCATGTGGCGCCGCTGCCGGTGTACCTGATCTATCCGCCGTCGCGCTTCCAGCCTGCGCGGCTGCGCCGCTTCATCGAGAGCATGCGGCTCGCGCTGGCCGACCCGGCGGGCCGCGCCTGGGAAGCGGGCGCGGCCTGAAAAAGGGCCGGGTGCGGCCTCAGCCGGCCCGCCGCGCCGCATGCGCGGCATCGGCGAACCACGATAGGAAGTGCAGCAGCCAGCTCGTCGCTTCGTCCAGGAAACGCGGCGTGAGCCGCACCTGCGCACGCCCCGCGTCATGCGCCAGGTGGCCCGCCTCCGTCGCCTCCTTCAGCAGGCCGCGCACGTGCGAGTGCGACAAGCCCAGTCCCTCGGCGAGTTCGCGGGCGCGCAGCGGGAAGGCCGCCGGGGGCGAGCCTGCCACCGGGTTGGCCTTGAAATGGTCGCGCAGCAGCAGCATCGCGACCCGGCCGCCCCCGTCGCGCTCGTCGAACCAGCTCCAGCCGCCGAAGCGGCCGCGGTGCAGCGCCACCTGGTCCAGGATGGTGCCGGCGCGGCTCACGAAGGCCGAGAAAAAGGCGTCGTCGTCCATGAGCCTGTCGGCATGGCCGGCGCCCAGCAGGCCGAGCGCCTCGCAGCAGCGCAGGTGGTGCGCGATCCAGGCGCGCAGGCCGGCAACCAGCCGCTCCTGCGGCACCAGGTAGCGCACGCGGCGGTCGGCGGGATCGGTCTCGGCCGTCACCATGCCCGTGAGCCGCAGCACGGCGACAAAGCTGGCCAGCGTGCGCGTGCCGCGGCTCGCGTGTCGCTGCAGCAGCGCCAGCGTGGGGCGCTCGGCGCCTTCTTCCTTCCAGCGGTAGTGCTGCACCACGAGGCGGCCCGCGGCGTGCGACTGCATGGCGCGGCCGAAGATCTTGTTGATGAGCCGTTCGCCCCAGTGCATGCGCACGATCGCATCGCAATAGAGCGCCACGGCGTTGGCGCGGGCCTCGTAGGAGATCGGAATCGCCAGCTCGGGCGGCGGCAGGAAATCCATGCAATGTTTGGACTTTGTTGTTCTCGATACAGAGCGTAACAATTCGTGCGCCAGTGCGAAAGCCCGGCATTCCTGCCGGATGACCCGGCGAACTCGACAACCACCAAGAACGGAGTTCCACATGTGTGATTGCCTACCTTCCGCCGCAGTGCCGGCAACCTCGCGCCGCCGGCTGCTGGGCGGCGCGGCCGCTTTCGCCACCCTGGCGTCCGGCGCCGATGCATTCGCGGCCGACACGCCGCTGCCCGACAACCGCATCGGCGGCGATGCCGCGCTCCAGCGGCTGGTGCAGGGCAATCTGCGCTATGCGCAGGGCCGGCAGACGCAGCGCGATTTCAGTGTCGGCCGCGTGGCGCGCACCTCGGGCCAGAAGCCGTTCGCCGCGATCCTCGCCTGCGCGGATTCGCGCGTGGCGCCGGAACTGGCCTTCGACCAGGGCCCGGGCGATCTCTTCGTGGTGCGGCTGGCCGGCAACTTCGTCAACGACGATGCCATCGCCAGCATGGAATACGCGGCCAAGTTCCTCGACGTGCCGCTCATCATGGTGCTCGGCCACAGCAACTGCGGCGCCATCTCGGCCACCATCAAGGTGCTGCAGGAAAACGCCGTGCTGCCGGGGCACCTGCCCGGGCTGGTGGCCTCGATCCGGCCGGCCGTGGAGGCCGCGTCGCGCCGCGAGCCCGCCTCGCTGCTGCAGGCGGCCACCGAGCAGAACGTGCGCCAGAGCGTGGCGCGCCTGGCCACGTCGGCGCCCATCCTCGGGGGCATGGCCTCCAGCGGCGCGGTCAAGGTCGTCGGCGGAATCTACGACCTGGCGACCGGCCGGGTCAGCATGATCTGATGAAGGCCTGCGGCGAGGCCGGGCTGCCGATGCCGCAGCCGGCCAGCACGAAGGCCACGAGCTCGCGCGCAATCGGCTCGCGGTCGATCGGCGCATCGGGCGGCAGGCCGAGCATCACGCGCGTCTGGATCGCGTAGTCGGCGTAGCTCTGGGTCATGGCCCAGATGTGCATCAGCAGCAGGCGCGCATCGAGCGGGCGCATCTGCCCGCGCGCGATCCAGCCGTTGA
>Ga0209051_1001355_pt1 | contig 21247 bp, 21 predicted proteins | sample AraplaCvi_mMS_r2_2_FD_184286 | JGI IMG/M metagenome (GOLD analysis project Ga0209051, IMG submission 184286) | Arabidopsis root microbial communities from North Carolina, USA - plate scrape MF_Cvi_mMS_r2 (SPAdes) (version 2) | ecosystem: Host-associated > Plants > Roots > Endosphere | place...
CCATGCATCCCGCCCATGCGGAAGCGCGAGCCAAAGCGGAGGCCGACGGCCTTTCCCTGATTGCTTGGCTGGACCGCGAGGCGACGAACCTCTACCCCGACCTGACGCGCGTCGCGGAACTCGCCGGCACCGTTCACGTCGTGCCGGAATTCATCGGCAACCGGTCCCCCTTTGCGGACCCGGATGCGCGAGCGGTTATTGCTGGCATCGGGCTTGATACAGATATTCCCAGCCTGATATCTCTCTATATCGCTGGACTCTGCGGCATCGGCTACGGCCTCAGGCAGCTTCTCAACAAGCTTTCGCAGAACGGTATCGCCCTCGGCATGATCATCGCCAGTGGCGGTGCCGCGCAAAGTTCCCTTGTGAGGCAGATACTGGCGGATACGACCAACCTGCCGGTCACCGTTGCGGAAACCGAGGAACCGGTCCTGCTGGGCACCGCGATGCTTGGGGCAACGGCCGCGGGCAGATATGGATCATTGCAGGAAGCCATGAGAGCCATGTCTCGCCTCTCGACGCTCTATAGGCCAGCGGGAGGCCAGGTTCGAGAGATCCACGATCACCGGTACCTCGCTTTTGGCAGGCTGCAGGAGGTGGAAAGGCAGATACGGTCCAGTCGCCGAACTGCATCTTCCTGATACGTCCTCCGAAGGGGCCTCTCTCCGAGATTGATCAATCTCGCCCGCGCCTCGAACCTCGATTACTGACGTGCCGCCGCCGATAAAGCTCTCGCTGGCGCTGACACTTGTTGTCATCGGTAGCAATTAGGAACCCTTTGAAATACGCTTGGCGGCGAGGATGTTTTGAGGTGATCAAATGCTGCTCAAGCATGTTCAGGTGCTCGACCCTATAGAGCCGGAAGAAATGGAAATGCTGCAACGGGTCTTTGACCAGGTTTGCAACGTCCGTGGTTTTCGAAAGCAGACGCCCGAGGCAGTCGACGTCGCAAGGCTGATCATGAACCTCTACCAGAACGGTATCCACCTGGAACGGCAATTGATAGCGATGGTCCTGTGATCCGGCTGTGCAAAGACCGCCGGACCTCGGGCGATCTAGGGTGACCCAAAGGGCGATTTGCGACTCGTGGATCTACTTTCGATAAGCGCTACTCATCGGTCGTTTTATAGCTGCGACAAGCCGTGCGGTTTGTGCCATCACATACCGGCCAAACCCTGAGTTCATCTCTCGCTTTTGTCTTGGATCAGTCGGGCCCTGGAAAAGCCCGCTTCGGGCTCGTCCAGCGGTCCGTGGAAGCGGTAAGGGGCTTCTCGGAAACGTAAGGCGAGCCCGCGCCTCTGGTCACATCAGCTGAACTTGAAGAACCAGCACGTGAGAGGGGCCGCTCCGGTTGTACGATATACTTCCGTACCAATGCCTAACACGCGCAGGGTTGTCCCGCAGTCGGAACATGCAAACGTTCGGGTCAATGCACGAAAAATTCGAGTAATGCCTTCGCGGTTTCTGTGGGATGCTCCTCCGGAAAGAAATGGCCGCCCGGCATATCGCGACCCACGACGTCGTTTGCAAATTGCCGCCACAACGCCAGTGCTCCTCCTTCGCCAGCATACCACGTCGCCAATGCACCGGTTCCGCTCCATAAAGCCATGAGAGGGCATTCAATCCGCCGCCCGGAGTTTTGGTCGTAAACGTCGTGCTGGCGGTCGATGCTTGCTGCAGCGCGATATTCCTCGCAGATCGCACGGGCGTGGTCTTCATGTCGGAGCCCGTCAATATAAGCTTCTCTGATTTCCGGCGGGAACGCCGCGGCGGACGTTCCCCAGCCCGTCAGCGCGCTGTCAATGATCGCCTCGGGTGCAGCCGTAATCAGTCTTTCTGGCAAGGGCGCCGTTTGCGCCAGAAGGCTCCAAGGCCAGAAGCTTAATGCGAAGCGAGCATCGGCTCGATCCCAGACGGCCGCAGTTGGGACGATATCGAGGACAGCAAGTTTTGAAACTTTCGCGGGATGATCAAGCGCCATGCGGTAAGCAACCCGTCCGCCACGGTCATGGCCGGCGACCATGAACTGGTTGAACCCGAGGTTTGCCATTACCTCGATCATCTCGGCGGCGATCGCTCGTTTTGAATAAGGAAAGTGATCGGGGGCGGACGGAGGACAAGCGCTTGCGCCGTATCCACGTAGATCGGCACAGACAACGGTAAACTTGAAGGCTAGCAGAGGGACAATGTCACGCCACATGAGATGGGTTTGAGGGAAGCCATGTAACAAGAGAACGGGCGGCCCACTTCCGGCAATTGTGGTAAATATGGATCCTGCCGATACGGATACTGCTTGTGCGCGACCATTGTTTGGCACGTCGATCCTCCTTGCAACGCAATCGTCATCACCGCTCCGATGAGCGAAGGGTGTAAACCGTCGAGCCAGTCCGGCGAGTGGCGGGACCACGTTTCGTGTTGATGCCGTCATCGCGCGGACCTAACGCGTATGACCGAACTGCTTATTGAACGGCAGCCGGGCCGGCCCGGGAAGAGTGTCCGTTTTCCGTCAGCCTGGTCCATTCGCAAGCTTCCTATCTACCGATAATGAGTGAGGGTCTGGCCCGTTCCATTCTTCTATGAGGTTGGCGGCAGTGTCAGCGTTTGACCATACCTCAACGGCATCGCTGGTAAGGGGCCGAGGCGGTGGATGCCCACTCATCGCTTTTATGTCCAAGGCCGAAGCCCGTTGCGCCGGACTCGATGCTGAACCGATCCCCTCACATCGCCTTTCGTCGGGTAGACCTCTGGGAGGAGCTCTTCGGGCGAAGACCTAATTGCCTTTCATTCGGGATCGGAAGCGTTTGACGCGAGCGAGGCTGCCGCAGGTTGCGTCCGAACACCACCTTCGTCGTCCGCTCTTGGAATGATCGATAAACAGCCATCCACAGTTGTCGCCGGTGCATTCACGCACAGCTCGCCGCCGATGGCGCGTTGTCAAAAGGTCGGCGGCATTCACCGCAAACAGCTGAGCCAGTTGCGGAAGATCGTCAAAAGGCAGCATCCATTTATAACCGGATTCATTTCCTGTGAGGACCTGACGTGCCCGGCCGCGTCGCGCATGATCCTCCACCAGGCGCAAATCCGCGATGGGATAGCCCTCTCCGGCGTTCTCGGAAAGAAAGAGCCGATAGATGGATTCTCGTAGCTCGAGAGCAACTGCCAGCGCCGCAGCCGCCTTCGTTGGATCGTGTTCCGCCTGCCTGCGAAGACGCGCTGTCGCTTGCCGATCGACGAGGCCGAGCCGATCAGTCAGGATAAGCAAATCTTCGAATGACCGCAGGAGGTCCGGCCCCCAGCGGCCACGCCTGCTGTCGACGGTATTGACGAGGTCGAGGGCAGGATGCCCCCCGCTCAGGCGCATGTCAGCTGTCGAATTGGCCATGCCTGGAACGACTCCTGGAGAGGGTAGTTGTAACGGTACAAATGATATTTAACCGTTACAATCACAAGGCAAAAAAACATGTCTCCGCGCAATTTCCTGAAATTCGGCATATTATGCCTCGTATGGGGAATGACCTGGATTGCCGTGAAAGTTGGCGTTGAACGGGTGCCCCCGATGCTCTTTGCCGCGACGCGATTTATGGCGGCGGGAGCTGTCTTGATGGCATTAGCGTGGGCAAGAGGACAAAGAAGGGCTTTTGGAACGGCGGATAAGACACGCCTCCTCATCGTTAGCCTGCTGATGATCACGCTTTGCTACGGTCCGTTGTTTTGGGGCATGCAGTTCGTGCCTTCGGGAACCGCGGCGGTTATCGAGATGTCGCTGACACCACTTGCGCTGCTCGCATTTGGCGTTGCCTTGGGAGAGGAGCATTGGAATGGCCTTCGGGCCTTCGCGATGCTGCTTGGAGCTGGCGGCCTTGCGCTTCTGTTCGCGCCATCCATAGACCTGACTGGGCTTGAGAAAGGTTTGCCGATGATAGGGCTCATGGCGATTGCCTGGGCAGCCATTTCCTCGGCTTGGGGATCTGTACTGGCAAAACCTCTAATATCAAACTATGGCAGCGCGCGCCTTTCCGGTTTGACGACACTGATCGGCGGCAGCGTCTTGCTGATTGCCTCGCTGGCAATAGAGTCTCGCTCAGCCCAAAGCCTTGTCACACCCTGGGCGTGGCAAGCGGTTGCGGGCTGGCTCTTTCTCGTCGTCTTCGGTTCGCTGCTCGGCTACAGCATCTATATGCAGCTCCTGCGGGACACCGGCCCCGCAAAGGCAGGCAGTTTCGCTTTCGTGTCTCCTGCCATTGCAGTCCTGGTCGGTGTCGCCTTCGCGAACGAACCCGCCGAAACGCACCGATTTATAGGCATGGCGCTTATGGTGCTCGCTGCGGTGATCTGTCTCTCCGCCGACCGCCTGCCGCGGTTTTCAAATAAAAGTGCGACGGGCTTTAGCCGTCACCGATGATCGCGGCGGGCTTCGCCACCGCGGTTGGCGGGGCAGCTCGATCGGACCGATAGACCGGCGGGACGCACTCAGCTCAAGTAATCTTTCGGAGGAGGATCTCGATTTCACGCGATACTGGGAGGGCGTCTGAACTCTCCAGCTGTATGCGGCTCCGGTATTTTGGGTCTTCTTGATACAAGGCAATTAACGCTGAAGCGACGTCCTTTGCGGCATCATCAGATTTGTCCACTCCGTTCTCTTCGCACCAAGCGTCCAGAAACTTTTCGAGAACTTCCAAATCATCGGGCGTAATTGCTGCCTTAGACGGTGTCTCGGACTGCGGAAGCATTCTATCCTCGCCGTGGCCGGAAAAGTAAAGTTCGGCCCCTCTTGTACATCGCCCGAACAATAGCCGAGCTTGCTTGTGCCGGGCTGTTCGCCCTCGGTCGCCAAGCACTAAGGCTTGCAAGCGGCGCCCTTGTTGTTTTTCCTTTGGAAACCACGACGGATGAGGTGAAAACCAAGCAAAAGCCGCAATATCGCAGCCCCGCGACATAACCACGCGTCTATGGCCCTCTCCAATACACTGGGACTATCGGCGGCCTAATGCTTATCGGATGATTCCGTCGACATTGGATGCGGCGGTTAACCTTTAGACTGAAGTAAGCCACGGGCGCTTGCTCAACAGGTCAACCAGGTCGGCAGAAGGTTGCGGTTTTCCGAAGAAATAGCCTTGGCCCTCCTCACAGCTCATCCCAGTCAGCAGTCGCCATTGCTGTTCCGTTTCAACACCTTCGGCGACGACGCTCAGGCCTAAACCTTCCGCGAGCCTTTTAACCGTCTGCACGATCGCAAGACTTTGTTGATCATTCGTCATCCTACCGATGAAGGACTGGTCGATTTTCAGTTTGTCGAGCGGGAAGCCTGTCATGTAGCTCAACGATGAATAGCCTGTACCAAAGTCATCAAGCGCAATCTTGATGCCCATCTCTCGAAGTTCCTTGATGGTTTCCAGGACCTGGCAGCTATGGTCCACCAACGCTGACTCGGTGATTTCCAGATGCAGTCGGGACGCAGGCAGTCCGGATGCGGCCAATGCCTGTTTAACGTCGGCAACCAGATCGGTCCGGATCAGTTGAATCGGAGCCACGTTGACTGCCACAGTAAGGACTCCTGGCCAGGTTACCGCTTCGAGGCAGACTTGCGCCAATACCCAACGCCCAAGCTCACATATGAAGCCATTGGACTCCGCGACAGGAATGAACGTGCCAGGGGATACCATGCCGTATTGCGAATGGTTCCAGCGCAACAGAGCTTCGGCACCTTGCAGTGCACCGGTGCGAAGCTCGACCTGAGGCTGGTACAATAGGAAGAACTCGCCATTCTCAAGGCTCTCGCGCATGGCATGTTCGAGTTCACGCGACCTGTGCTGCTGCTGAGCCGCAATCATGTCATAGGCACGCCATCCGCTGCCGGCTACGGTCTTGGCGGCATCGAGCGCATGTTCCGCATGTTCGATTGCGGGATAGGCCTCCTTGGCGACTGTAATGCTGGAGCAGATGCCGACCCGGGCGCTGACACGAATCTGGCGCTCAGCAAGCTCAAGCGGGAAGTCGAACAGGCTCAAGACAGCTTGCGCACAGTCCTCGTGACCCGAGAAAGCTGAAGCCACCGCACTGACCACAAATACGTCGCTGCCAAGGCGCCCGGTCGATGCAATCCTCCGGTCACTTTTGAGACGCTCAGCCACGGCCCGCAGCAGATCGTCGCCGACATCGCGGCCCATCGTGGCGTTGAGGACGCTGAACCTATGCAGACCGATGACGGCAACGTACACAGGCTGTTGGCAGTTACGAAGATGCTCCAAAAAGGCCCGCCGGTTCATTAGGCCCGTCAAGTCATCATGCTGCGACAGATATTGGAGCCGTTCTTCATAGAGCTGCCGTGCCGTCATGTCCCTGATCATCATGCTTCCGACGAAGGTTGCCGCTTGGCTCCCCCCCGCTTCGTCAGGACATTCAATCGGCGAAATCGTTATCGTTGCTTCCAGGTGCTTCACCGAACCGCCCAGCTCTATAGAGAACCGCCGGGCGGCGCTTTGGGCAACATCCGGCTCCCTTTCGTGGTTTGATGCCAGTTGGAGGACAAAGTCATGGAGCGAGCTGGGAATTGCCTTTGCCAGCATTTGCCCCTTGTAGCCGGTGTCTCCGCAACCCAGCATCGATCTCGCTGATCCGCTCTCCTCGAAAATGATGAACCGATCGTTGAATGCCAGCACCGCATCGGTGCTGTCCGTCACAATCTTACGAAGGAGGCGGCGGATATTCCGCTGCTCCGCGTTGGCGACCTCGGCAAGAAACTGGGTGAAATCCACCTTTTCCGTCAACGTCAATACCAAAGCCATGCAAACGACTATCCAGCACGTTGCGGTATGTAGGACGAAGCCCTGGTCGCGCTGGAGGAGGAAGGCCGCAGCTTCTGTGCCGATGAGCAGGCAAAATGCCAACAGGAAGGAAAGAGCCGCAGGTGCTGTACGCAAAGCAAGAGCCGCCGCAATCATTGCCGCGGCAACGGCGAGTTCCAACGGAAGCTGGAAGCTTTCCGCCAGTATGCGTCCCTGGAGGATCGTTTCCGTCGCCAGGATGTGGATTAACGGGCCGGGCAGTTGGCCGTAGACCGGTACTGGAAAGACGTCCTTGAGCTCAGTGGCATAGGCGCCGATGACCACCGACCGGCCTCTCAAGCTGCGGCTGTCGAAATCCGGTTTCAACACCGCGGCTAACGATATCGTAGGTACGGTGGCGGGTCGGATGGAATAATCGATTAGCTCGGTGCCGGCAGCCGGATCGGCCTTGCTGAGGACCGACGCCACGGATTGAATGAGACGCTCGTCCAAAATGCCCCCGAGCTCGAAGCGTCGAACGGTCCCGTCTCTCTCCAGAGCCACGTTTGCGAATGCTAGCCAGCTGTTATCGGCGAAGGAACCCAGGGGCTGAGTCACAATGGCGGTCACTCCCCCACCCGCGGATTGGTGCTGCCTGAACACCGGAAGGATCACCCCTCCACCTGCGTCTCTCAATGCCGCGCTCAGCCGCGCGTCCTCGGTTGCTGTCGATGGCGTGCTGAAGTCGATGTCGAGAAACACATCGTCGACGCCGATCTGCGAAAGCTTGGTTAGGAGTTCGGCATAGGTGCTGCGCGGCCACGGCCATGTCCCGACATGATCGAGCGTCTGCTTGTCGATCGCCAGATAAATGACGTTCCCTGAGGCGGAACGCGCGGCGGCTGAAAAGCGCCAGTCGAGAAAAGCGTTATCAAGGCCCCTGATGACTGGTGATGCATTTCCGATCAAAGTTGCGAGAAGGATAGCGCCGATGATGAAAAGCCTGACGGCCCGCGATGCTGACAATCGGAAACGAAGCTGTCGCATTTGACAGGGTCTTTCGTCTAGTTGCCGTGGCCGGAGCCGTTGCCATTTCCATTGCCGCCACCGTTACCACTATTACCATGGCTGTTCCCGTTCCCCTCGTTCCCGGTACCATTTCCACCGCCGTTGCCGTTCCCATTTCCGTTGTTGCCCTGACCGTTTCCTCCCGCGCTTCCATTTCCGCTGCCGCTGTTACCATGGCCGGTATCGTTGCCGTTGCCGTTTCCCTGACCGCTCCCATTCCCATTCCCATTCCCATTGCCATTTTCGCCATGACCATTTCTGTCACCATTCGAGCCATTTCGACCGGAATCGGAGGATGAGGCTTGGTTTCCATAGCCGTTGCTTCCGCTAGCACTGGCGCCAGGCGAGCCTTTTCCAGTGCTCGATCCAGGTGACGGGCCATTGGCTGAGGTCGTGGTGCTACTCTGCCTAGAAGAAGGCCCAACGACGCTGGTGCGCCCTACGGCAGGGACACGGGCAGAGGAAGGCGCAACGGTGGTTACGGCAGGCACCGATGCTATCCCCGACACTGTCATGCCTTTGTTCGTATCGACCGAGGCTTTCTGGCCCGGTCCTACACTGCTTCGTTGGCCAGTTTGGAATGATGTGACTTGAACAAGTCCGCGGTTCACGGCGACCGCGGCGGTTTGTCTGGAGACAGAAACTCTAAAGTTGGTACCTTTTACTACAGCCGCGAGGAACGGCGTCTGGACAGTTGTGTGGGGCTGGTTGCGTTTTTCGATTTCCAGATCGAGCACGCCGACCTGCTGGACGATCTCGGTCTTGGTTTCGGTAGATCCGGCTGTAAAAATGCCGGCTAAACTGTTGGGCTGAAAAGTTACACTTTCCACTCCCCGTACCAACTGGACGCGCCCTTTCGGGCCCGTTTGAATCCAGGCATTATTCGGAACGATGTCTCCGGTTCGCACAGGTTCCCAACTCTTCCTGTCGACGGTGACGGTAACCTGCTGGCTCGCTCTCGCGACTTGCCAATCACCTGGGGCGGCCCAGGCGGAAGCCGATAGGAATAGGCTGGCGGCCAAAGCTGCGAAGATCCGAAACATTCCTACCTCCTCGTATATCAGGAGGACTTAATCATCAAAGTCCTTAAGTTCCTTTGAATCATTCCAGAAGAAGGTCGCATATGTGCAGAATGTGCGGGGCCTCACCGGCATGGATGGGCGGGCCGGGACGTCGCGCCCTCATGTGTTCGGCGCTACCCGCTCACGACCTTGCATGCCGGAAACCCTTCCGCTGTAGGGCGCGCAACCCAAGTGTTTTCCACTCTAGGCTATCACCGATGATGATCGCGGCAGATCAAAAGAAACCAGAGTTTTTCATCCGGTTTCCGGGGCTCTCGCGTGCATCACGTCCCACATCCTCTCTCGCCTCAGGCTGCGGAACTTCCCGCGGTGATGGTTGTTCTGCACCGCCCGAAATAGGAGAAACAAAAGAAATGACCCATCTGCCGCGCGCTCTTTTTGCGACAGGGCTTAAGAATGCACATGCCATGGAAAACCAGGCAATTTCGATCATGAAGCCGCAGCTTCGTCGGATCGAGTTCTATCCGGAGGTTGCAGAAAAGCTGGAGGAGCATATTCGCGAGACGGAAGGCCAAATAGCCCGCCTTGAGGGCGTGCTGAGGGAATTGGAGGAAGATCATTCCATGCTGAAGGATGCAGCCCTTTCGTTTAGCGGCTCCGTCGCGGCCTTGGGACATATTTTCGCGGAAGACGAGATCGTCAAGAACGCGATGGCCAATTTTGCCTTCGAGAATTTTGAAATCGCCGCCTACAAATCTCTCATCACGCTCGCGGAATATGCTGAACTGCCGGCGCTTGCCACGCCGCTTAGGGCCAATCTCGAAGAAGAACTGGCAATGGCCCGGTGGCTGGAGGACAATCTTCCAGCGCTCACGACAAAATTCGCGGCACTTCAGCAACATGGCGCCAACGCGAAGGTCTAACGGTCCGCAGAAGTCATCGAAAATAGCATTCGCTTCCGATGACCGTGCGACCAGCAAAACTGCTCGGCTTGCAGGAATCAATCCTGCGTCGGCGTGATAGTATCCACCGGCCTGTAGTTGCCGAGGACGCCGCGCTTCAGCCTGTTTCGGCCCCGCTCGATCTCGATCAGGGTATAGGCTTCTCCGTCACGAAACACGCGCGCGTGCCGGGTGGCGATATGCGGCCAAACCTTCCAAGCATTCGGTCACTGCGGCGGCGGGATGCCGAGCTTGCTGTAAGGCAAATCCGAAGAGGAAACCAGCCCAGCGATCCCAACCTACAGAACCACGGATGGATGGCGAATGTTTCCGGCGGTTTGGAAGCGTACGAAATGACGAGAACAGAAGCCCAAACGGGAACCCTCGCCGTATCAGACGGTTTGGACCTGCGTGTGGCATCAAGCCATGGTCAAAGAGAGGAAACACATCGTGCTAAAATTACTTATGGTGGGCGCTCTTGCTCTCGGCCTCGCCACGTCAGCCTTCGCTCAAGGTGCTGGCAGCGGTTCTGGCTCTAGCGGGTCGGGTTCGACCGGTACGGCTGGCTCCGGCACGTCGACGGGCACCACGGGCGCCGGTGCCGCCGGCTCCGGAACGTCGGGTTCCTCGGATACAGGGGCAACCAACGCTCAAGGCGCGGGCACGGCCGGAAGCACCAATTCCAATTGCGGCAAGAGCCCGACTGTTGCAGGAGCGAATGGCAACAACGCCTCCACGTCCAGCGCAGACAGCCCCGTGAACCAGGCCAACTCCTGCTGATCGCGTCATGTCTACGAACTTGTGCCCCGCGGCTTAAAACCGCGGGCTTTTTGTGTTTAGCCTAAACGAACCCAATGATCCGCACGCTCGACCACAGGGCGTAGGGGTCGATCCACGCATCTCCTAACAAGCGCCGGCAGCCGCCGAACCTTTCAAGCCATCCGCCGAACTCGCGTTCATATGCAGTACAGGTGCAATGGGGACAATGGCATCTTCGGATCGTGAGATTGGAGGGTGCGTATTGTTGGACGCCCACTGCAAACAGATTTTCATTGCATACATTGGCCACGAATACGGTCAGTCGCCCTTGGATATTCAGGAAGCACTCTCCTTGGCGTTTGAGCAGGGTACTCAGGCGGCGAAGCACCGAGGAGATGCTAGCGCCTGTCCCTACAGCGCCGTTTCTGATCCAGAACCCTTTCTAGCGTGGGTCGCAGGTTTCGAGTGTTGTTCCGTTCGCTGATTCGACTCAGGCATGACAAAGCGTCCGAGGGGCCCCTCCAGGGCCCGCAATTATCGCATCGAATGCCAACACGCAGTTCGTGCCATAACCGACGAGGGAAAGCCGAGGCATGCTTCCTTCAAGGGCTGCGCGACGCAAGGATCGCCGCCGATACACAGGCTCACGTATTAGATAATCACCGATACTGAAAACCTGTCGGCGAAAGAGCGAGGAACCTCTTCAACATCTCAGGCTCCCTGAAGCCTTTCCTATAAAGCTCAAGCGCGGCTAACGATATTGCCTCGCGATTTAGGGCTTTGCCAAAAGCATCGCGAGAGGCGCATACATCGTCCAGCACTTGCTGAAGAAGGCGCAGGTCGGCTTCTCTAAGAATCAGCATATCTCCGCCCCACTAGTTATCACGCGCTTCAACGTCTTGTACGGCTTCTTGCTCCTCACAGCGAATATCAGAGTGATAGGTAATGAATAGCGGGTAATCCCAACTACCGGCTTTTTAGGCTTTCCTGATGCAGTACCGCGTGCCGCTAGAGAATATGGTGACAACCGCGCCCGCGAAGCGCCCGGACCAGACACGAGATCGGACACATCTATGTTCTATAAATAACCACTCCCTTGCGAAGGCGGCCTCCCAGTTCGGTAACCGTCATAGGACCCGAGCCAGTGGTGCGGTCATCCCTCAATGGGTCGTGCCTCCTCCATCTCGCAGGGTGTTGAGGATCGTGCCGTTCACGACCGCCGGCTGGCCCGTCATGATGTCATAGCCGAGGGCGCAACGCTTGCCGTCACCCTCGAACCCTTCGGCGGCTCTCCCAACGACCGCGCTGACAGGTCCAATCGTCGCAAGCGGAACTGACCACCGCCCATAGGCCAACTTCTTCATGCGGTGGAAAACTCTCTCAGCAGTGCGATCAACGTGGCTGCAAAGGTGATGCCGAACTCCACTCGACGTCGACCTGCGCTCTTGAAGCCCCGGCAGCGAGTAATCCACGTCGGGCCTTCCCGGCGACCCCTCATGCAGTCCGGGCTGCTGGCAACCGACCGGGCCGGCTGCGGTGAGTGCATGCGCCGTTCCGGAGAAGCCCGTTCCGGTGGACCTTCGGAACCAACGCGGAAACATCGCGTTGTTCGCGGCTCCACTTTCGGCGAGATGCTCATGCAGGAAAAGGATCAGTACCGAACCGACGCCCAGAACGCTGGCAACAGGCTCGTGGCAAGTCACGTCCGGGAAGATCCTTTTGCGGCAGCTTTCAAAGCGACGCGCATGCCGATGATCGTCACTGATCCGAACCAACCCGATAATCCGATCATCTTCTGCAATTCCGCGTTCGCGAGGCTTACCGGCTATTCGGACGAAGAATTGGTGGGCCGAAATTGTCGGCTTTTGCAGGGGCCGAAAACCGATCGAGACGCCGTGGCGAGGATTAGACAGGCAGTTGCCTCAGGCCACGACGTCTCCGTTGATATTTTGAATTACCGCAAGGACGGCAGTACATTCTGGAATGCTCTCTTCATCAGCCCCGTCCGAGATGAGGAGGGGCGGATCGTCTATTTCTTCGCGTCACAGCTTGATTTCACCAATGTGAAGAGCAGAGAAGCAGAGTTGGCCGCGGCCCGCCATCAAGCCGAGCAGGAGGTTGCCCAGCGTACTGCCGATCTTCATGCGGCCCTCGCCGCAAAGACCCTTCTCGTTCATGAGGTCGACCATCGAGTTAAAAACAATTTGTTGACCATTGCTTCGATCGTCAAGCTCCAATCCCGCCTGACGCACGAGGAGGGCCGGAGGCGAGCCCTGATGGCCGTCCTCAATAGAGTGGAAGCGCTGAGCACAGTTCAGCGCAAGCTGTTTACCCTCGACGATGTATCACGGTTCGACGTCGCCGATTTCACGCGTGAGCTTGTCACCGATTTGATCAGCGCAATTGGCCGCGATGATATTCAAGTGACGCTCGACCTGCAGGCCCTTCATGTTCCTGCCGCGAAAGCAACGCCGCTTTCGCTCATCGTCAACGAGTTGGTCGGCGATGCCGTAAGGCGCGGTTTGAGCGATGGTGGCGGTGAAATCCATGTCGTCGTGAAGCGCTTGAACGGTCACTTTCTCATCCGTGTCGAGGATACCGTCGAACCGACGGAACCGGACGCGGAGACGGCCCAATTTAGCGGACTACTATTGGAAGCGTCCGCTCAGCAGCTCGGGGCCAAAATAAAGCGCAGCAAGCATGGCCGGAAAACGACTGTGGATGTGACACTTCTTGTCGATCAACATCAGGAGAATGAGCATTGAAGGTCATGATCGTTGAAGACGAGATGCTGCTTGCGATGGAATTGGAGAGTGAAGTAGAGGCGGCTGGCCATCAGGTGATCGGCCTTGCTATGAGCAGCGAGCAAGCTAACGATCTTTTGGCCGGTTCAGCGCCAGATTTCGCGTTTGTCGATATCCATCTCATGGATGGTCCGACAGGAGTGGAGGTAGGCCGGCCTTTAGCCGAGGAGCGTATTCCGTTCGTGTTCGTCAGTGGAAACATCAAGCGTCTTCCCGAAGACTTCGCAGGAGCTCTCGGCGCGATCGAAAAACCCTATACGATGAACGGAATGAAAAACGCTCTATCGTACATAAGCGCAATTGTCGCTGGAAACGAAGATGTCGTGCCGCCTACAAGCTTGGTTTTAGCGGGCGATGCTCATCCACAGGCCGCGCGTCGACCCGCGTGACGGGCGGTCCGTAACCTGCTAATGGCGAAATCATCACCCGGTGTCAGGACCGGTGAGAAGCAAAGGGGAGGCGACACTGGCTGAAAAACTGCGACAAGCCGTAGTTCCTCTGAGCGTCGAGACGCTTCTTGCGACGATGGATTGGGCCGCGAGCCCGGTCGGCCCGAAGTCGCAATGGCCGTCCTGTCTGCATGCTGCCATCGACATCATGGTACCGTCTCAGGCACAGATCGTGATGTTCTGGGGCGACGAGTTCGTCGCATTCTACAACGACAGCTACGCTCCAACGATTGGAGACAAGCATCCCCACGCGTTTGGCAGGCCGGCGCAGGAATACTGGTCGGAGCTATGGGACGATCTCGAGCCGCTTCTCAGGCGAGTTCTGGATAAAGGCGAGACTGTCGCAGCCAAGGATCGGCCCTTCTACATAGAGCGGCACGGATTTCCGGAGACGGCCTATTTTGATATTTCCTACTCGCCTATCCGGGATGAGCGAAGAGCCGTCCTTGGTGTGCTGTGCATCGTCAACGAAACAACTGAACGCGTTAAAGCTGATGCCGCGGTTCGTGAAAGCGAGGAACGTCTTAGAGCGATCTTTTCGCAGTCCGCCGCAGGTATTGCCCTCGGCGACCTCACCGGAGAGCTTATCAGCGTTAATCAGCGGTTCTGCGAAATCGCCGGACGTTCGGCGGCCGAACTAATCGGTATGCGGATGCAAGACATCACCTTCGCAGAAGACGTGGCGGAAAATCTGAGCTTATTTCGGCGACTGGCCGAAACGGGCGAGAGCTTCAATATAGAAAAGCGCTATATCCGCGGCGACGGCAGCCTGATCTGGGTTGCAAATTCGGTCTCGGCAATACGGGACGAACAAGGGCGAATCTCCAAAGCAGTCGCAATCACGGTCGATATCAACGACCGCAAACGTGCACAGGACGTGGAGCGGCATTTGGCCTCCATGATCGCCTCCTCCAACGATGCCATCCTTGGCATCGATCTCGACATGTTCATCACGAGCTGGAATGCCGCCGCTACACGACTGTACGGTTATGCCGAAGAGGAAGCCGTCGGCCGAACCGTTTTGAAACTTGTTCCGGATGACCGCATGGAGGAGGAGCCGTCGATTTTGAAACAAATCAAGGCAGGCCTGGTGGTGGAGCCATATGAGACCAGACGTCTTCGCAAAGACGGTCGGCAAGTCGACGTGCTTCTCAGTGTGTCTCCCATTCTCGATGCATCCGGAAAGGTCATCGGGGCGTCGAAAGTCGCGCACGATATCTCCGCCCGGAAGGAGGCGGAGCGTCTGCAGGCAATGCTCACCGGGGAGTTGAACCATCGCGTCAAGAACATCCTAGCGACCGTTACTGCAATTGCCCGGCAAACGATCGGACGCAGCATTTCCAACAGAGAGGATGTCGAGGTTTTCCTTGAGCGACTAGGATCTCTCGGAAAAGCACAGGACCTGCTGTTGCTTGGGAAGTGGGAACATGCCGACCTCCAAGCGGTCGTCGAACAAGCGGTCTCAGCTTATTCCTCCGCAAAATTCGAGATCGCAGGCGACCCGGTACGGCTTCCCCCAAGAGCTGTCGTATCCCTTTCGTTGGCGCTGCATGAGCTGGCGACCAATGCGGCCAAATATGGTGCGCTCTCAGTTCCGAGCGGAAAGGTTTATATCCAATGGCGCACTGATCCTCCCGCCGGTCCTCTTCTTCTCCTCGAATGGAAGGAAGAGGGCGGGCCTGAAGTTATGTCGCCCACGCGAAGTGGTTTTGGATCGACCTTGATCGAGCGCCTTTTGACGGCAGAGCTGAAAGGGTCTTCAAAGATGATCTTCGCGCGAGACGGCCTTCGATGCGTCATCTCCGCAGACATGTCGGAAATCGCGGACGAGTTTTCTGCTTCAAATTAGCGCTACGCCAATCAAAGCAACGCAATAGATGCGGTCTTTCCCTGGCTGCTCATAGGCGCCCCGCCTACGACGTTGCCTTACTGATGAGGAAACCGATGTCGGTGAAGCGATCATGGCGGATCGGTCACGAACCTTGAGGCCCAGGGTCGCTATGAGGAGGCCGCTGCATCGATGCCGAGATCAAAATACCGACCCACTCTGGCGGACACCGCCGGCAACAAACGTCGTCCAAGCGCCGCAGATCGATGGAGGGACTCTGCGGCTTATATAAAGCTTGAACTCCGATAGCGGAGACAATGCCTATCACCGATTTTTACGAGGGAGCGGAAAGGAAATTTTCACGGCTTGAACTTCTTACCGCTACCGTGATGATGTTGGCTGGACGATTTCATTATCAAAGAGACCGACACGAGACCTGGTAGTCGAACGATTGATCCGGATGGGCGCTGGAAATAGAGCGATCAAGAAGAAACCGCACAGATGCTCAAGACATCAACGGGTCCTTCAGAATGAGCGACGGCCGCCAACCAGAAGATTGGCCCGCCAGCACATCAGCCACGATAACGCCGGCGAGCAACGCTGAGATCATTTTCAGCGCGTTCACCCGTCGTGCCCGACGCGCATCCCACTCGTAAACCATACTCGTTTCCCTCCTACCACGATTGCGGAGCGAAACATCATCCAAGGTGCGAGTCGAGTGCATCCCTGCAACGGTCGATTAGAACATCAGAAGGTAAGAAACGAACAAAAAGAGGAGTAGCGTGATCGTCGGGTTTCGCCCGCTATCTCGTGCTTCCGCGAGACAGAACGATTTTGATATCTCTTCCCAATCAGAGCCGTCTCGCTCTCCTGTGCGAATTTTCTTTTTCGTTGCTCTGCTGAACGCAACTGGCGGCATCTAGCTAAGCGAGCAGCTTCGAGGCCCTGCCGCTTCGCCGTATCGCGCTATTATAGTAGCTCGAAGCCTGCTGAACCGAGCGATGACGCGACTGCTCCATTGCCTCAGGAAGGGGGATGCCTCGGTTCGCCGCCTCCGTCAGGTAGCCTGAGCGCAATCCGTGCGCCGAAAACTCCCCTGGGTCCAGTCCAGCCATGACTGCCCGCCGCTTGACAATGTCGTTGACCGCCTTCGGATCGAGTGGGCGGTGGGAGACATTGCCCCATCGGTCGATTTTTCGGAAGATGCTGCCAGTGTCGATTTTGGCAGCCGCGAGCCAGGCATTTAAAGCATCGACCGGCCGCCCGGTGAGATAGACAACCTCGTCGTGATCCGCTCCACTCGTTTTCGTGCGGCCGAGATGAATGGCGAGAGAGGAGAGGGCAGGGCCGTTCTCCACCGCGATAGCCGGCTCGGCGGTGAGCTGCTCGATGCGCAATCCCGCGATCTCGCTGCGCCGGCGACCGCCGGAGGCGAAAGCAACCATTAAAATCGCCCGGTCGCGGAGATCCTGCAGCCCGTCGGTGCTACAGGTTGCGAGCAGTTTTGCCAAAACGTCGCCGGTGACCGCCTTGGGGCTCCTGCGCTTTCTTGGCCGCGGTGTGGCACGCACCGCCATCCGGATCGCCGACTTGAGAGCAGGGGAGGTGAAGGCACCGTCGAACTCGCGCCATTTGGTCAGCGTCGACCAGGTGGCAAGCCGCCGGCGGACCGTATCGGGCGCATGCGGGCCGCTCGTCTTGCGAAATCCTTGGCCGCGAAGGGTCTGTTCGACCTCGATCGGCATGCCGTGATGCGGATCGACGGCCGGATCCGATCGTGGTGCTGATCGTGCTGCGTTCATGGCGACATTGCTCATGACCGCCAAGCTCAACGACATTGATCCACAGGCATGGCTTGCCGACGTTCTCGCCCGCATCGCCGACACGCATTACGCCAAGCACCAGGATGCAGAGGGGAATGTCTCCGAGACGTTCACCGGCACCGGTCGCTGGACAGAGGATCTCAATGAGCAGATCCTGGAAAACGCGCAACGGGCCGCGCAGGACGGCAGCGCCCCCAAAGTTGCTGCAAAGGCCAGCGCTTATATCGAAGCCGTTAACAACGGTACGCTAAAAACATATGACATGTCGACGATGGGTGTCGCGGCGACAATGACCGTCTATAGCAGCAACCGTGGTAGCGGCGCTGATATCAAAGTCGACGGTATGGGCGCCTTTATTGAGAAAAACGTCATAATCAAAGATGGCGAGATGTTCGATAAGGCGACTGGCAAGAATGCGTCGATCAGCCAGAGCGGCACCCAGTTTCTCTATTCTGTTTGGTGAATGACGGCGTGACCGGGATGATCGGTGGCGGTTTTTCGACGCCGCCGCAACACGAAGGACACCTTGTCCCCATGGCTTTGGCCTGGGGAGCACGAGCCCTCCAATGGTGCTTAAAGTCCGACCGTCTCGGTTTGACGATCGCTAACCCGTAGAACCGTGCTCGCGCTAAGGCCGAGCGTCCTGGCGATGGCAGCACAGGTCTCGCCTTGGCCGCGACGCTCCATCACGTTCTGCCGCTGAAGCGAGTTTAGCTTCGGTTTCCGCCCGAACCTCACCCCGCGCCGCCGCGCCTCTTCGCGGCCACGCGCCGTATTCTCCAGTATCCGCAGCCGCTGCCACCGCGCCGCCCAACCGATGATGTACAGCACCAGGTCGGAGATTTCCGAAGTCGTGTCGATGAACGGCTCATCCAGCAGGCGCAGGCTCGCCCCGGCCGCCTTGACTGCGGCGACAATTCAACATGTCGAGCGGGTCCGGCCAGCGTACCCCGCCGAAACTGCCGAGCAGCCAGAACATCACGTCACGTGCCTGCTGCGCGTTGCCGGAAGTGGTGACCACATAGGAGGTCGCGGCATTGAACAACTGGGAGGCGGCGACGCCCGCCAGGATCGTCCTGTCCGCACCGCCTCGCGTGCCGTTCGAAAGCAGCGCAACAAAGAAGAAGGCCGCGAAGGCACCGGCGAAGGCACCGGCCGAGAGCGACACTGCGCCAGCCCCTATGCCGAGGATAACGATGGCGACAGCGCCTGATATGCCTCGCGGTAGCCCTACCGGGACTATCTGTTGCTGCGAGCTCTCCTTGAAGAGCCGCTAACCCGTTTGAGCTACAACGCGTCCACAACAGCGCTGCCGCAGGCTGCAGTATCCGCGCTTCCACCAAGGTCTCTTGTCCGCAGGCTTTTTTCAGACAGAACCCGTTCGATCGCGTTGACGACCGCCGCCGCTGCCTCGGGGTGGCCGAGATGCTCCAGCATCATTGCACCCGACCAGATCTGACCGATCGGATTGGCGATGCCTTGGCCTGCGATATCCGGTGCGGAGCCGTGGACCGGTTCGAACAACGATGGGAAACGCCGTTCCGGATTGATGTTGCCCGATGGAGCAATACCGATCGTGCCGGTGCAGGCGGGACCGAGGTCGGAGAGAATATCACCGAATAGGTTGGAGGCGACGACAACGTCGAAACGATCCGGGTTCAGCACGAAATGTGCGGTGAGAATGTCGATATGGTATTTGTCATAGCGGATATCCGGAAAGTCTGCTGCGACGGCCTCTACCCGCTCGTCCCAATAGGGCATGGTGATCGAGATCCCGTTCGACTTAGTCGCCGAAGTCAGATGTTTGGCATCCCGTTTGCGAGCGAGTTCAAAAGCATAACGCGCCACACGATCGATACCTGTTCGGGTCATGATCGTTTCCTGCACCGCGAATTCCCGTTCGGTTCCGGCGAACATGATGCCGCCAACCGAGGAATATTCACCTTCGGTATTTTCGCGCACGACGAGGAAATCGATATCGCCCGGCATACGGTTCGCCAATGGCGAGGGCACGCCCGGCATCAGCCGACAGGGGCGCAGGTTGACATATTGGTCGAACTCGCGGCGGAAGCGGAGCAGCGAACCCCATAGCGAGACATGGTCCGGCACGCGGTCGGGCAAGCCTACCGCACCAAAATAGATTGCGTCATACCCGCCGATCTGATCCTTCCAGTCATCCGGCAGCATCTGGCCGTGTCTTGCGTAGTAGTCGCAGGAGGCAAAATCGAAACTGTCGAACGAGAGCCCGATATCGAATTTGCGTGCCACGGCTTCAAGCACACGCACGCCTTGTGGCACCACTTCCTTGCCGATCCCGTCTCCTTCAATCAGCGCAATCTTAATCTTATTGGCGTTCATGATCGTTCCCCTCTGATCTCAATTAGCGACTATGCCGCTGTCGAGCAGATCCGTCCTGTGTCCGCGTTGCATTGCAATACAGTTTGCCGGAAATCTCTGTTCAAACACTGTACCGCGATCTTGCAACCGCCCGAGAAAACGGTCGAGATGCTGCATGGCGCGTGCATGCACGTCATGCAGCACGACAAGCGGCCACCCGATTGTGGCGACCTGTGGTAATGCGGTTTCCACCCAGCCGTCATGATTGGCAAAATCGCCCGGCACCGCATTCCAAACGATACAGGTATAGTGCCTCTCGGCGAGATGATCGACAGCCCTGGTATTGAGCGCTCCGTCCAGCCGGCCCATGCCGCCATAGGGGCGGAAAAGGCGGTCGGGATGTGAGAGCGCGCCGATCTCGTCCTGTGTGCGGTCGATTTCCGATTGGATAAAATCAGCGTCGCCGCGATCTCGGAAGGGAATCGAGTGGCTCCAGGTATGGTTGCCGATCCAATGCCCTTCCGCATGCGCCCGCTCCGCCGATGCGCGATGGGCGGCAAGCCGGCTGCCCACCACGAAAAAGGTCGACTTGATGCTTCTGCGGGCGAGGATGTCCAGCACAAGCGGAGTGACGTCGGCGTCAGGGCCATTGTCGAAGGTTAACGTCACCTGATGCATGGAACTCCTCTCTTGCCGCCATTGGCCCGATCCTCAATCATCGGCATGCGCGAACACGGTCTTGCGGGCGCTGAGCAGCGACGGCACGAAGGTGAGGAGTGCAATGACGACGGTGATGACGATCAGTACAGCACTGATCGGCCGTTCGACGAAGACGGCGAGATTGCCCTCCGAGATCAGCATGGCGCGACGGAAATGCTCCTCCACCATCGGGCCGAGCACGAAACCGAGCAGGAAGGGTGCCGGATCGCAGCCGATGCGGGTCAGGAGGTATCCGCCGAGGCCGGATGCCGCGAGCACATAGAGATTGATCTCGATGCCATTGGCGCTGAATGTGCCGATGCAGGCGAAGGCCAGGATGCCGGGGAACAGGACCGAATAGGGAATGCGCAGCATCCGGACCCAAAGACCGACCAGCGGCAGGTTCAGCAGGATGAGCATCACATTGCCGATCCACATCGAGGCGATCAGGCCCCAGAACAGTTCCGGCTGCGAGACAATCACCCGCGGGCCGGGCTGGATACCTTGCACGACCATGGCCCCGACCATCAGCGCCATGACGGCGTTTGACGGAATGCCGAGCGTCAGCATCGGGATGAACGAGGTCTGGGCGCCGGCATTGTTGGCGCTTTCCGGGCCAGCCACGCCTTCGATAGCGCCCTTGCCGAACTGTTCCGGGTGTTTCGAAAGCCGCTTCTCGACGGCGTAGGAAGCGAAGGAGGACAGGAAGGCACCGCCGCCCGGCAAGACGCCGAGGAAGGAGCCGAGTACGGT
>Ga0209051_1001357_pt1 | contig 21236 bp, 24 predicted proteins | sample AraplaCvi_mMS_r2_2_FD_184286 | JGI IMG/M metagenome (GOLD analysis project Ga0209051, IMG submission 184286) | Arabidopsis root microbial communities from North Carolina, USA - plate scrape MF_Cvi_mMS_r2 (SPAdes) (version 2) | ecosystem: Host-associated > Plants > Roots > Endosphere | place...
CGTCAACCTAACGACGATGAAGCGGTGGGAAACAGGCGCTCGAAAGCTGCCGCCCTATATCGGGTGGATGATGGCCGCAATAGAAAATGGCCTCGATCCAGTCGGGAAAGAGGCCATGATAGAGGTTGAGGGATCAGGCGGGGATTAGTCGCCGTAGTCGTCGCTGGACGGCCATTCGGTTCTATCGAGGGCGGCTAGGGCCGCATCGAGCGAACGCTTGGCGGCGAGAATGTCGCTCCGAACCGTCGAAGGTTCCGACAGCACGCCAGCGCCGTTGACCCATAGCGTTTGCATTTGGTCCCGAGCCGCATTCCAGTTTTCCGAGATCGTATCCGTCGCCGCCTTTGCGGCTTCAATCTTGCTCATCAGCTTTCCACCCCTTCCAGCATTTCCCGCAACAGACGTTCGCGGGTTTCGAGTTCCAGCACGTATTCCCGCAGAGCGTTGTTTTCTTCCGTCAGGGCAATGACGGCGGCGTGGCCGTCATCTTTGAGACGACGAACCCGATCATTCAGCCGACCAATGCGCTTGTTCGCTTCGCTCACAACGGCGTTCATGTCGGCCGTGCTGTAGCTTGGAGCGGACGATTGCGAGGGGATCAGGGTTTCAAGAGGCATCGAGCCGACCAGCGCCGTGAAGATGCCGCCGAGTTGCATTGAAGCCGAAGCCGCAGGATTACGCATTACCAGTCTCCACGTTCTCGCGGGGATCAAACCGCCGCCCATCTATTCTCTCAGTGCGGCCCGCGAGGGCCAAAATTTTCAGGCCGACCGACGACGGCCGAGCAGACGCCCGACCCCGAGGCCGACCAAGCCCGCCAGACCGTAGCCCCACCATCCGAGCTTGACCGCCCATTCCGACAGGGAGAGCCAGACCATATCGACGCCCTTAGACGTGCCGACAGGTTGCGTCACGAACAAGGGGAGATCGCAGACCTTGCCGCCCGAGATCACGCGCCCGCCAGTCGGCCCGCAGCTTTGCGCCATGGCCTTATCAAGATCGTTCAGCTTGGCGAGCGCCAGCCATTTGCCGCCGCTTTCCAGATTGACAACACTGGACCACCGAGCGGCGTCCGCCGTCAGGCTATCGCGGCCGACCATATAGCCGACCCCGACGCCAACCAAGATCGCGAGCGCCGCGCCGATGACGAGGCCAGCCAGCCGACCGTTTTGACGTCGGGCTGCTTCCTTGTTCACGGCGTGGTCGATGTTCGCGACGAGGGAGGCAACAAAGCCGTCCATTCTCGAATCCAGCTTTTCGGCCAGACCGACAGGGAGGGTTTCAAGCTTCCGATCCAGAGTTGCCGACACGGTTTCACCCATGGCGGCGATCAGGGCTTTGCCCTCGCCTTGGATCGAGGCGGGCAACGCCTCGACCATGTGTTCAATCCGACCAGTCGCCAGAAAGAGCAACAGATATTCGTCGTCGCGATCCACGCCGAGCGCCAGCATTTGGGCGGCAATCTTTTCGGCCCTTTCGGGCGGCAATGCGAATGTGTCGATTGCCCGCTTATAGAACGACGGCTTGTTGTCCATTGACCCCTACTCCTTACGCCAGCCAGTCGGCCCCTATTAGAGGCCGAGCTTGTCCTTGATTTCCATGAACGCCTCTTTGCTGGCTTTCAGGAACTTGTTGAGGTGCGCCTTTTCCGTAATCGAGAGATCGGCGCTTTCGAGTGCCGCCGTGAACGGCAGGTTTTCGGCGTCTACCTTTGCGAAGGTGCCAGCTTGCAGAGCGGGGAAATGGATTTCCGCGCCGCCGTTGGCGAGCAGATCGGCGCGAGCCTTGCCGCCCTTCTGGACGCCGTTCGCACCGTTGAAGCCCATCCAAAAGGGAAAGTCGGCGTCATCCTTGCCCCACGTTTTATTGATGATGGCAACGTGGGTGGCGTTGTCGCCAAAGGCGTTCATGTAGTCGCGAACCGAAGCCGTCGCGGCGGCGACGTTGGAGATCACATGAAGCAAGACGATTTCATAACCCTGCCCCTTGATGGCATCAATCAGACCGTCCACGCCGTCGCCGTCGTCAACAATCCGCTTGAGTTCCCCGAGGGAGCCGCCCGCCATGTCGTGAACGACGATGGGAGCGCCAGCGCCGAGGGCATCGAGCAGAGTGTTGCGCGAGCCGTCCGAACGGACGTCGTAATAGGCTACGCCCTTGGCGGCGTCTTGATTGGGGAGAAGGTTCCCCTTGTCGTCGCGCTCGCCATAGGAAAGCAGGAGCGAACCAGTGCCGCCGTCAGCATCGAAGATGTGAACCGTCTTCGATGTGGAGCGGTAGAGATCAGCGAGGGCGCGAGTGACAACCGACTTGCCGACGCCGCCCTTGTTGTTGACGACGAGGACGAGTTTCTTATGAGCTTTGACCATTTCTTGTTTCCCTACGCTTGAACTATCAGAGATCGTTTTGATTGAATGCGCCGCCCATGTTGGGGGCTTGGGTGAGCTTCTTTCCGCCGTCTGGCTTTCCGCTATCGGCTGGCTTGACGTCGGGTTTTTCGGTAGCCGCAATCGGCTTTGCTTCCGCAGTTGCCGCCGCCTTGCGCGGCTTATCCGCCTTGGACTTCGAACCCGACTTGTCATCGCTTGCGCCCTTCATTTCGTTTTCGATTTCACGAAGGTATAGGCCGAGTGTTCCAGCTTTGATTTCGATGCCAGCGGCATTCATCGCGTCAGCAATTTCCGCGATGGTCCGCTTTTGGGCTTTCGCCTTTTGGATCGCCTCATAGATGCGCGGTTCTTTCAGACGCTCCTTGAGGCCGACCCTGCTTTCATTCGGAGTTGCCGCCAGCTTATCCAGAGCGGCAACAATCTTGTCTGCATCGAATGCGGGTTTCGTTTCGGTAGGCATTACACCGCTCCAAATTTGTTGACAGTGGAGAATGTAGTGCACGTCGGTTTCGTTTTCGTCAACCGTCAATATTTTTGGCTACGCAGCTTGTTCGCCCTCCATACGCTTTGCGTTATGTCGGCCTACGTCAGAGTTTCGTTTTCAATGCCTACGGCTTGGAGCCTGCTCCGTTCCTGCGTCACTCCGCAGCTACCACCAGATTGAGAGATGAACTCGCTTTCGATTACGACGGCTTGACGCTGCACTTGCCGACCCGTATCTTAGGAGTTCAAGGACAACACATGACGCAGCTTACGCTGATCAAGTGTCGTCCTCATAGACGCCAAACGGCCTAGAAACCAACGGTTTTTGGTCGTCAATAAAGTAGGAAAAGACCATGCCTGCCGCCATTGCCAATGCCGACCTAAGAATTTCAATTCCGCGCCGCCTGGTCGAAGCCCTGGACGACTTTGCGAAGCTCCGCAGCCGTATCGACGGCAAGAAGGTAGAGCGGGCCGAGATCGTATCCGAGGCGCTGGACGCCTACTTTCATAGTGCCTCCCGCTTGCTTGCCGCCGCCGATGTGGCCGCACTTGCCGATGACATGCGCAAGATGAAGGCGCAGCTTTCCGATCAGATCGAGCGCGGTTTTGCCGCCATGGCCGACACTGATTCGGCGAAGAAAGAGGTTGCCGCATTGGCTCAAGAGAATGCCGAGTTGCGCGAGGAGAACGCCGTTCTAAACACGTCGTCGCTCTACGCCGCCGCCCTGCCTTTCGCTGACGAACTCGAATAAGGAAGCCCCCATGTTTACGAACGAGCGCATCAGCGGCATTGATGGCGTCAAATACATGTATAGCCTCCAAGAGTATCAGGAGCGCGAACGTCAGGGCTTGAACGACAATTTCCTTGGCGGCGCGAGCGTGTCCGCGATGACCGCCGCTTACATGGCCGAATACATGCAGGGCGGCGCACGTCGTCAGGATAACGGCGTTCATGAAAAGGAGAGCATGGGCCGCGCACTGGTGTTCGGGACGCCGCCAGTTGTGGACCTCGAAGCCTACCGCCAGAGCAAGCGCAAGCGGAAGACACCGCCACAGAACCAGCCAGCATTTGCCAAGACTGGCGAAATCCTCACGTTCGAAAAGGCGACCCTCGCAGGTAAGGGGATGCACCCCGAGACAGGCGAGTTGCTAGTTCAGCAGAACAGCGCCAAGCGAACGGTTGGCTATGACTTGCAATTCGCGTTGCCTAAGTCGTTTAGCATCATGTGGGGATTGGGAGCGAGCGCCGCGCGTAAGGGAAGCGTTACAGGCTTGCTATGGAAGAACACAATTGAAGAAGGACAGCGCCGAGGCGTTGAGCGCGTCCTACGCTATTGCCACGAGAACGGCCTAATCATTGCAAGGCGTAGCGAAAAGCGCAATGGACACGAAAGCGTCGGACATATCATGTTCGGCCAGTATGACCACAAGACGAGCCGCGAGGGCGACCCGCAAGTTCATACGCATAACATTCTGTTCAACATCTGTATCCGAGCAGATGGCACAACGGGAACGCTCGATAACGCGATGCTCAAGAAGCACGGCGGCGCAATCGCGGCGCTCTATCGCATGGAGTCCGTTCACTACATCACGAACACCCTTGGCATTCGCGCATCCAAGGTTGAGCGCAATTGCGAAATCGACGGCGTAAACGAAGACGTCATTACGACGTATTCAAAGCGCCGTGGTCAGGTTGTCGATGGCGTTCGCGATTTCGGGCTTGAGGACACCGCACACCATCGCGAGGCGGCAAAGCACGCGAACCGTGGCACCCGCAAGGGCAAGGACGAGCAGCCGCCGCTATTGGAGCTTTACGACCGTTGGGATCAGGAAGCAGCCGCAATCGGTTGGCGGTTTGAAACTCTTGTCGAAGCCATTCAAGAGGCCGCCGAGAAAAAGAACCGTATGGAGGCCGAGGCTTGGGTTGCCAAGCGAGTAGAGGCCAGCTTGTCCACTGGCGAAATCCTCCCCGAAGAACGCCCGCAATTCGACATGGACGAGATCAAGGCCCGAGCATACGCCTCGCTTGTTTCGACCAATTCCGTTTTCGAAGAGCGCCGCATTCTCAAGGAAGTGTTCGAGGAGCTTCAAGTCTATACCGACGTTGACACCGCCGTTAAGGCCGTCGAAGCCCTTGTTGCGAGTGGCGAGCTAGTGTCGCTGGCACCGCGTGGCGATGACATGTTCTTTACGACGGCCGAGATCATCGAGACGGAAAAGACAATGCTTGTCGATGCCCTGTCGATGACTGACAACCTCCCTGCCCTCGATCAGGAAACCGTTCAGCGGTTTATCGAGGCGGGCCGCATCCTTGAGAACGGCGACAGGGCCGAATTGAAGCCCGAGCAGAAGAAGGCGGCGGCGGCAGCTTGCGGCCGAGATCAGATCACCGTCATTCAGGGCCGCGCAGGAGCGGGCAAGTCCTTCATGCTGGCGACGGTGGCCGACATTCACCGCGCCCTTGGCCGAGACGTCTATGCTATCGCCCCGAGCCACAAGGCAAAGGAAGTCGTCGCCAACGACGCCCAGATTGCACAGGAGATGGCAAAGGCCGTCGCTGGTTTCCTTCGCGGCGTGGAGAGCGGCAAGATCAACGTTCACGCCAACATGACGATTATCCTCGACGAGGGCGGAACGCTTGGCCTGGACGACATGCAGAAGCTTGTTCAGATCGCCAAGGAGAAGGGCGCACGCCTTATCATTTCGGGCGACACCCGCCAGCTACAGCCAGTTGCCAAGGGCGCACCGATGGCCCTCCTCTCCCGCGACGAGGTTTGCGGTTGCGTCGTTCTAGGCGAGATCGTCCGCCAGAAGGATTTGCGCCAGCGTGAGGCGTCCGTTCTCATGTCGGAGGGCAAGGTCAAAGAGGGTTTGCAAACCTACCTCGATACGGATCGCATCAAGTTCAGCGATAGCGCCATGGATGACACCCAAGCCGCTTTCCTAAAGGACATGGACGAGAACCCGAGCAATAGCCGCATGATCGGCGTATATCGCAACAAGGATGCGATGAAGCTCAATCTTGGCATTCGCGACGAGCTCAAAGAGCGCGGCGTTATCCAGCCGAGCGGATGGACGAACACCACTTGGACCAGAGGGCGCAATCAGCGCAAGGTCGATCGCGAGTTCTGTAACGGCGAACGCATCATTTTTGGCGAAGGCTTCAAGCTAGACGAAGTGGAGATTTCGAACAACACGACCGCAACCATTCTCAATATCGATATGGCAACGGTGGAGAAGTTCGGAGAACCGACATTCGAAATGAAAACGGATGACGGCCGAATCTTCAAGGCTAGGCCGTCGCAGATGATCGGCTATCGCGCAGAAGAGGCCAAGGACAAGACGACGCCAAAGATTGACTACGCCTATGCGCAAACCGTCTATAGCTTGCAAGGCAGCACGTTTGACAGAATGTTTGTTTACGCTGGCGAAGCTGGATATGCAGAGCTTGTCTATGTGATGCTCACGCGACACAAGCTTGATTGCAACGTCTTTGTTGATCGTGAGCGCATTCACGATGCATTGGCGGCAATGGCTGGCAAGATGATGAAGCTTAACACCGCAACAGGTGGAGCGGCTGAAAACCATACGTCGGCAGAAACCGAAATCACACACCAGCAGATCGTTGACCAGTTCCTTGCCGAATGCCAAAAGTCAGGCGCGAAACTAAACGCTTGCGACTTTCATGAGAGCGTTTCAGCATTCCTTGGCGACAGGATCGCAAAGAGAAGCGAACGCGAGGAGCAAATGAAAGTGGAAGAAGAAAAGAAGACAGTCGAAACGGCTCAACCCCCTGCATTCCTTACGAAACCAAGGGTTCCGTCGTTTGCAGCGCCGCGCCCTGCTGGCGCAATCGTGCCGAAGCCCGAGGAAAATAGAAGGGCGGGCAATGCCGAGATCGAGGCGCAGATTTCCAAGGCCGAGGGCGACCATGGCGTTTCGGGGATCGCCGCAGACGTTCGCGAGGCGGCGGCAAAGACCAAGCCGAGCAACGGACGTCAGCCCTATGTGAGCAAGCGTGTCACCGAGGAAGACCGCGACCGTATGGCTAGGTTTGACCTCTACGATTTCTTTGTTGGCTATAGGAGCTTTGATGAAGTCGAAGCCTACAAGCCCAAGAACGGTGTGGAGGGGTATATTCTGCGCCATGACGACATCGGCAAGATTTCCATCAAGAAAAACTATAACGGCGTTTGGAATTGGGCTTTGCGCGAGGGTGTCGGTAAAATCTTTGCTGGCGACAAGGCGAACCCCGACGAGAGCGGTTTGATTTGGGATTACCAGCGTTGGCGCAAGGGTGGAACGACGATTGAAGCCATGCACGCCGTCCGTTCCGAGCTTGGCATGACGCCGACCGCCAACGCTAACGCCCGCCCATCTACTCCCTATAAGGACGAAGTGCGCGAGCGTGGCATTACGCCGCCCGAGCCAAAGAAGACCCTCGCAGACCGCATCAAAGACGGCGCTTATGCGTCGTGGAGCTATGACGCTTTCAAGAGCGTTGTCGGCTACGTCGAACGAGCCATGAAGCGCACCCGCGAGAATGACGGCGTTAATGACCATCTGTTGAGCCGTGGCATCGACCGCGATACACAGCGCATGTTCCTTGGACAGATCGGGACGGAACATGAGCTTTCGCGCAAGAATCCGTTCGGCGCTATTTTCCCGCATGTTGACCTTGAGGGCCGTGCTTGGAACTACGAGCGCAAAGGCCCCAAGGCCAACGAGAGCGACAAACGTTCGTTTACGGCCATGGGCGCAGGGACGAAACGGCTTGGCTTGCTCAAGGCCGTTGATCCGAGCGAGAGCAACCAGAAGCGCGATTACAAGACGGCGACCCGCTACTATGTGGCGGAATCCGAAATCGACGCGCTTTCCCTCTATCAGGCCGATGGACGGCCCAAGGGTGCAATGCTGATTTCGACATTCGGCAATCCGAACAACGAGGGGCTTTATGACCTCTACCAGTTGGCGAAGACGAACCCGACGACGGAGTTTCATCTTGCGATGGATAACGACAAGGCGGGAGCGACCTTCACTCACCTAATGCAGGAGGTTGTCACCCTCGCCCGAGGCACGGCCGAAAACGTCGTAGATCGCCGCCCTGCCCCCGAATACAAGGATTGGAACGACCAGATTCAGGGCAAGGTTTGGAGTAACGGCGAGAAAGAGGTTGAAGGTGTTCGCGCCGCCAAGCACGCCGACGAGCTTGCCGCTGGCGAAGCCGAACGCGCAGCACGCCGAGCATTGGAGGACGCCGAGCGCAAGCGCCGTCAGGCCGAGAGCGGCTATCAGCCGTCAGGACCGCGCCGCTAGGCCCGCCCTGCCCCTTTATAAGAGCCGATGAAGCCCGCCGCCGAGCGGGCTTTTTCATGTCGTTTTGTTCCTTGCATGGGATCGGCCGACGCTGGTTTTCCAACGAGCAACAGGAGAACAGCCGTGGACACCAGACTTGGAATCGAAATCATCACCCGCGCCGCCATGGTGCATCTGTGCCGACAAGTGCCGTGGGGAGCGCCCCGCGACCAGCTAGAAGCCGTCGCCAAGGGCTTGCGTCAGGAGGCATCCCGCGAACGTGGTTTGGCCGACAATTTCGAGACAGCGGCGGCGCTGGATTGGAAAGCCGACTTGCACGACCTGGCCGCCCAGGTTCGGTTCCCAAGGAAGGGCGACCAGCAGATTGAGCGCATGATGCGGCGAGCGGCCGACCAGTTGCGCTTTCTTGTCGTCGGAGGCGACGAGGAGGACACCAGCCCGAGCGCGAGCGGTTTCCGTGCCGCCGTCAGAAAGACAGTCAGCGAAACCCGCAATGGGTGGCGCACGGCCGAACATGTCGTTGTCCGCCACATCGAGGCCGAGCGGATCGCCGCCGCCGAGAACGAGGCGAGGCAATGGCTCGCGATGGAGCCAGCGAATAGAAAGGAAAACCGCATGGAGGCAATCGAGCGTTTCGGACGTCGGCCGACCCGAGAGGACCGCGAGCGACGGCAGGAACAGAGAACCGCCGGCACGGCGAGCCGAGGCTTTGGAATGTGATCGGGAGAGGGTGGCGCGAGCCGCCCTTTTTCATTGTTGGTTCACTCTGAATCAACGTGTCGTTTTATCGATCGTAACTTGTTTACCGCGCCCGCGTCAAAGTTGCATCCAAGTCTTTTAGGTAGCCAACGGATACCATATAAAGAACAGGTAATGAGGTAATGACCGATGGCACCAACAACCAGCCTAGTGATTACCTCGGAGCAACTGGCACTCCTCAAAAGAGTTGCCGCCGCCCGCATGATGCGGGGGAACGCCACGACGGCGAGTGTTTCCGAAGTGATCCGCAAACTCATCAACGACAATCTTACGGCTCTTGAGGCCGAAATTCAGGGTGTAAAATGACCAAACACGAACGGGATTTTGTTCCCGACAGCCCGCCGATCGATGCCGCCGCGGTGTCCGTCGAAAAGGTTGAGATTACCGAGCTCGATCCGGAATTCGACGTCGCCCAGGTGGCGACCCGGGGGCATGTTTTGATGGCCCGATGCGAAGCCGTCGCCAAGGTTGGCTTTTGGCCCGCCCTCGCCGTCGGCGTTGTCGCTGGCTTCTTTGTCTTCAAGGCCAGCTATGCGCCCGCCCTTGTGACGCCGCCGACGTTCCTCAAGAACGCGCTCACCTACAACGAGGAAACATATTTCGACCTTGGCGGCGGCTTGCGTGGCCCTTCCGCGCTTGCGTGGATGGCCGACTATGCCCCGACACCTGAAAGCCTCTCACAGAGCGACTATGACGCCCTTGTTGCGGCCCTGAAAACCGACTTGTCGGCGCATGGGATCGAGATCGCGGATTGGGAAGCCATCGGCGCTTTGAAGAAGGCCCCCAAGATCACCAGCCCCGCCCGTCTATTCGCTGATTTCAAGGATCGCGTGAAGGACGGCGCAGTTGTGGTCGATAAGGACAACCAGATTGTCTTTGTCGCCGCCTACGTCGAGGGACGTTGGGCGCTGACCGACGTTCGGCCGTCGCGATGCCAGACCGTGCTTGGCCCTGTTGCCAAGGATTGCGTCGATGGCACGAACCCCGAGGGATGGACGAGGCAAGCCGTCCAAATCCTCGCATCGCTCAAGCCCGCTGGAAAGGAATAACCCATGACCACGATTTATTCGTTGCTGGAAACGGCGAACACCAAGGCGAGCGATTTGCTTTCCCGCTTCTTTGCCGCAGCCTCCAATCCCCTTGTGCGCGGCGACCTCCTCGCCCACGCCAAGGCCGAATATCCGCCCGAGCGGTATCCGACCGCATGGAAGCCGATCCCCGAGGATATGCGCCGCCCCCTTACGTGGGATGGCAAGCTTTTGAACGGCAAGGACGTGGCCGAGCTTGGGAAGGGCGACGTCACCGACGAAATGGTAAAGCGGGCAATCCGCAAGTCTGGCAAGCGTGCGGCGATCCTCGCCCTTGTCATGCCGTTCTTGGTTCCGCTTCTCAGCTTGTTGCCGATTTTCCCGCATTCGGCACCAGCGGGCGCGCTCGCCCTGTTTTCTGGCAGCGGCGGCACGCCCTATCCGATGTGGGCCGAAAAGGCGGGCGCTTGGTTGCCTGTCGTGTCGTGGTATGTGCTGGCGACCATCGAGAAGCTGTTTCAGTTCGGCGGCGTGGTAGTCTCCTACGGCGTCCCGCTCCTCGCCCTGTTCTTTGTGTTCTGGTTCTTCGGTTTCACCCGCGCCATGTCGTCGCTTTGGGATAGCCTTTCGTATCCTTTGCGCGTGGCGACCCGCGACGCGATCCTGATTCACAAGACGAACCAGACCTTGCGCGACATGCAGATTGAAGCCTACGACCGCGCAATCGACATGGCGAACGGCCGCAACAAGGATCAGCCGTTTTTGCCGATGGGCAAGGCAACTGGCTTGCTTCGCGACCGTGGCGACATGGAAGCGCCGACACAAGGCCAGATTATCGGTATCGACGGCGAGAGCATCCGTCAGCACGTCTTGGGCTTGGGCGACACTGGCGTTGGTAAAACCGTCTGGTTTATGCGTCCGATGTTCCGCCGCATCATGAACGCCAATTGGGGCGAGGGCCATAAGATTGGCAGCTATGTGACGGACGGCAAAGGCACCCTCTGGAAAGACCTGTTGCCGATGGTGGCCCACCGCGACGACGTGGCCGTTATCGGCACGGATGGCAACCAGTTCGGCGTTGACCTCACCAAGGGCATGTCGCCGCTGGAAATCTCCTCGACCTTTAAGGCCGTGTCGGGCCAGATGGCGGGAGCGGTGGCCGATGACTTTTGGCCCGAAAGCGCATCGTTGCTGTTGATGCACGCCGCCACGATGGCCCGCGCTTTGGAGTTCGACCGCGAGACGGTGGCCGAGTGGGTAAATGACAAGGCTTGCACGCCCTATTCGCTCCTCGGGATCGCGCTCCTCGCATCCGATGAAGGGGAGGCGGATAAGGCCATTGGCCGTTTGAAGGAGAACGCCCCGCATCTGAACGACGTTCTGAGTGAGGACGACAAGCAATCCTATCTGGATGCCTACGACAGCGCCGCTTGGTTTCAGGGAACGTTCTTCGAATTGGCGAAAGACACCCGTTCGAGCATCATCGCCAACGTCAACGTCGTTCTTGGCAAGCTTCGCGGCGCTCGCTCGATTGCGCGCCGTTTTTGCTCGGGAACCTTCACGCGCACGGTGGACGTGGATCACGCCCTTACAGGTGGCATCCTCTTCAACGCCGTTGGCGAAACCGAACATGGCCTTGCTGGCAAGGTTGTGACGGTATGGCTCAAGAGCCGCCTTTACGTTCTCGCCCGCCGTCGTCTTCTTACCGACCCCGAGGCGTGCAAGACGGTATCGTGCGCCATGTTCGTTGACGAGTTCCAGATGCTCGCCACGACTGGCCCTGACAGCGACAGCACGACATGGAATTGGAGCCGTGAGGCTGGCCTTTTCCTTATCGCCGCTACGCAGTCCTTGGCCGCGATCAAGCAGGTTATGGGCGAGGAGGCCACCCTTAACCTCGTCAACCTCTTGAGAACGAAAGTCATCCTCAAGACTGGCGAGATTTCGACGGTCGAATATGCCCGCACCATGGCAGGGGAGGCACCCCGAGGCTTCGAATACGAAAACCTCTATGCCACGCATTCCGCCCGACTGCGTGCGCTTGGCGAGTGCGGCCCCGATGAAATGAGCCTTGGCGTTCTCGGCGGCTTGCTCCCCAAGGGCTTCAAGGCCAGCACGAACCAATATCCCGCCTATGGTGGCGAGGACATTTGGAACGTAGCCAAGAAGATCAAGGGGGAGGCGTCGGCTACGCTTGGCCTACAGCATCAAACGCGCCTTGAGGATCGCAACCGTCAGGCGGTTGTCGAAGGTGTGACCATTCGGCCGAAACTCGACTTTGACGAGTTCCAGCTTGGTTCGGGCTTTGCGTTCGTTATCGCGCAACGCGCAGGTATCGACCGCATGGACATTGTGGACCTTCGGATTGACGCCTAACGGCGATCAGATCGAGCAGAGCGGGGGGCTTCGGCCCCCTTTTTTGTTGCCAGAAAATAGATGGGCGGCGGCTCATCCAGGAACGATTAACAAGCCGTTTAGCCAGGTCTTCGGATTTTATCGAGTCTGGAATCTTTCATTAATCAAGCGATTGAAAAACGCCTTTAGATTCAATGGTTCTCCATTGTGAAGGTTGCCAATGGTTACTATAATAGGAGCAGGAAAATTGCCTTTATAGGAGGGCGCACCATGGGACTGCAGAGACTCGTAATGTTTGGTTTGCTTGGCTACCTCGCCGTCATCACGGTTGGCGCTGGCTGGGTTGCCGACCGCAACCTTCAAAAGTGCTGGGCCAAGCACGGCGTGAGCTTCGCTTGCAAGGGCGATGGCCGTTATGACCCCCGCTTTCTCACCCGCCCCATGCCCTAACGCGAAGGGTTTCGTTCACCCTTTGCGTTGGCCCGATTTCAACCTCTGCTTTGTAAGTATCGAGTAAAACAGGAGAGCAAGAACAATGAAGATGCCGACCCCGAGCTTTGGCGGTGGAGAAGAGGACCGCAAGAAGTCCCGCCGTCCGATCAACGTCAACACCTCGACCTTTGGCCCCGCATTGACGCCGAACACCGCGCAGGGCGGGCAGGGCAACGGCCAGCCGATCAGCACGGCCGAGCGTTCGCTTATGTGGGCGCAGAACTACGTCAACGAGCGGTTCCCGCACACGACAACGCAGATGAGCCAGCGCCAGCAGGACCGCAACCAAGCCGTCGCTGACGAGGGCCAGCGTTACCGCAACGGCGAGCAACCCGCACGTCAGCAGGAGCAGGGCCAGCAGAACCAGAAGCCGACCCAAGAGCAACGCGACCAGATGGCCTTTTATCAGGGCCAGCTTTGGGCGTTGCAGCAGGAGGGCCGCGCCGACGAGAACTTGCAGTTCATCGACGTGAACGCCGAGAAGGAGAGTGAATACAAGGCTTGGCAGGAAGGGCAGGACAGCGTTCAGGCAATGCTCATTGAGGAGCGCCGCCAGAACGAAGCCGCCTATAATCACGGTTCCGCTTTCCAGAACGTCGCCAGCATGGAGCCGATGAAGCTCCCGACCGATCAGCTTTCCAAGAACGGCGAGCAGATCGCGTCAACTTCCTATGCGGCTAACGGCCAGCCTTTGACTCATTCCTACCGTGTAGACGGCGCGAGCATCATCCACACCGACCCCAAGGGCGTTGAGCAGAAGATGACCGTTGCTGAAAGCAAGGTGCATCAGGCCGAGCGTCAGGATGTAATCACCCGCAACACGGCGAACGCTCTTGAGGGGATGAAAGCAGACCCGAGCGTAACTTTCCGTCAGGGCGAGCATACGTTTTCGGTTCAGGGCAAGGACATTGTTCGCACCGACGCCGAGGGCAAGGAAGCGGGCCGCATGTCGCTTGCCAAGTTCGAGGCGAACCTACGCGAACGGCAGGGCCAATGCGCCCAAGACCTCAAGACGACACAGGCCGAATTGCAGAAAGAGCGCAAGGAACACGCGAGCATCAAGGACGCCCTCACGAATATTCCTAGCAACGGAAAGGAACCGTCTCTTACGGCCAATGGCAAGTTCGGCCCGACGACGTGGAAGCTCGACCAGAACGGCGAATTGCAGGGCGAGCCGAATAAGTTCAAAGCCGCCGAGAAGACGGCCGAGCAGGACAACAGCAAGGGACTAACTAGCAATCCCGAAATCGATGCGATGACGAACGAGCAAGCCAAAACGGAACTGCAAGCGCATAACGCTTTCGTAAAGCAGCAGCAGGAAGACAAAGCGCAGGCAAGCGGAATCGACTTGAACGCCGCAACGGATCGTTTCGCCGCTGGCGAGAGCGAACGTAAAGATGCCAAAGCCATGAACGGAATTGGACAGCAGACAACCGTTGAGCGTTTGCGAGAGAAAGGCGAGGGCGGCGTTCTGACAGACCGTAGAAATGGCAACACATATCGCATTGAGGGCGAGAACCTAGTTGGACGCAACAAGGACGGCGAAGAGATTTACAATCGCAACTCCGAGGAAGTCCATAAGGAGCAGCAGCAGCAATTGGCAGCTAAAGCAGCCGAACGCGACAAAGACCAGACGAAGTAAGGAGGCGAAGCGATGAGCAATATGATGATGGCAGACCATGACGAAAGCGCCCGCGAAGCTCACGAAGCGCAGCAACTCGCTATTTTCGCTCGCTATTTTTCTGGCGATGATGGTTTGAATGAGGCGGAAAGCCTTATGCGTGGTGGCGACCGCGAGATTGAAATCTCCTACGGCGTCACCGTGGAGAAGAATGGAAATGGCCTCACTCTCACAGATATTGCGGGCGACAGCTATCATGTGTCCGCACCTGCATTGGTCGAACACCTTGAGCGTGAAGTTTACCCCGAGCGGTTCGAAGCCGAGGACGACCTTGTTCTTGGCGACCAGTCCAAGGCATCGCAGAGCGACAATCCTTTTGGGGAATACAAGTTTCCCATCCAGCTTGAGCGCGGCGCGGACTTCGCAAACCTTCCGCTCGATCAGGACGGATCGCGTAAGGGTGAAGACCTCTACGACCGCAAGCTTGCCGTTGCAGAACTTCGCAAGCACCCAAGCGATACCGTCGTTTGCGTTGCGCGCACCGAATACCAGTTGGCGGGCAACATGGTTCGCGAGACGTATTATCACGCCGAGAGCGAACACGTCACTTTCTGGAAAGCGGACGACCTCAAGACCGAGATCAAGGATGCCCGCGAGGTTGCCTTTGCTGCCATGCTTGAGGGCAAGCAGATCGACAACGCCGAATGGCAGGGCAAGACAGCCGAACCCGCCAAGTCGGCCGAGCCGTCCATTCCCGCTTTCCTGAATCGGAAAGGCCCTGATTTCAGCGTGGCCCCGCCGTCCAAGATTGACCTTGTATCGGCTGGCGAGCGCGTGCCGTCGCGTCAGCCTACCGCCAACCAGACCGAAGCCTTGAGCAGATAGGAGCCGCACCATGTCAGCCGATCCGAGCAAGCCGCAGAGCCTTATGCAGATGTTGGACGACGTAGACCGCGCCGCCCACATCGATAACCCTATGGGGCGGGCGGCGAGCGAGCTTCACGGAGCGGTTCAATCCGCCGATGGCATGGCAACCCCGCCACAGGTTGACACCAAGGGCGAGGCTCCCAAGGCCAAGCAGGGCGAGGGCAAGATTGCCCGAGGCGGGGAGAGCGGCCCGATTTCCGCTCCTACGCCGAAAGCCGCCCCGAAGCCCGTTGAAGGGCGAGACGGACTAGGCCGAACCGCCGAAATGCGCGCCCGCAGTGGCCCGATTGAAGGAACGCACCGCGCCCCGCCGATCAACCTTGTATCCGCCGCCGCTCGTATTCCCCCACGCTCGCCAGAGCAGACCACCACCCGCACACGGACCAAGTAGGGGCGGTATTAGCGCCCGCCCATCTACTCCCTAAAACATCGAGAGCCTTAGCCATGAAGAAGACCGCAACCACCATCACCGCCGCAATGTTCGCCATGACGGCCCTTTCCGCGCCAGCCCGCGCAGACGATACCGCTATCCGCCTTGGGATCGGTATTGTTGGCGCTTTGATTGGCGAAGCCGTGAAGAACGGCGGCAACCGCCACAGTGGCGGACGAGAGCCGCGCCGAGGCGATACCCTTATTGGCCGTGTAGACGGCAAGCCGACCAAGAGCGAGCCGCGCCAGACCGCCAAGAAGCGTCAGGCCGACCAGTCCGACGAGGTGGCCTATGCCCGCTTCATTCCGCAAGCCGTTCCGACGCCCGAGGCGAAGCCCACGGCCGACGACATGGCCGCATGGGTTGCCGCCGCTCCCGAGCGGGAGGCCATGGAAGCACAGGCCGAAACCGAGATCGCGGCCGACCTCGCCCCCATTGCCGACCCGACCAACACGGCGGCAACCACGCCGACCGAGGAGGCGACCGTTGAATTGCGCGATGGCAACGGCGAATCTTGGGGTAAGGTTACGCCGACCCGCGCCGCCAAGGCGCAGGAGTTCGCCCGCCTTGGCATGGGGCTGGCTGATAGCTATCGCGCCGTTGGCCTTTCGGGACCGATGGCCCTCTATCCTGAATGGGATGGCAAGCGCGAGGTTCGCGACGAGGACGGCCGAGTTTGGGGGCGTGTCCGCACCGATGTTGCCGACCGTATCGCCCAAGCCGTCACCATGGGTATGAAGCCCTCACAGGCTATCCCCGCGATCACTCAGCTTGAAAACCCCGACGTCGTGGCGGCAAAGGCCAAGGCCGAGGCCGACGCCGAACAGGCGCAAGCCGAGAAGACCCGCGCCGACTGCATCAGCAAGGGCGTTTCCATGCCAACCGTCCATTGGACGGAATGCCGCCCCTACGAGGCAGAGATTGCCGCCGCCGTCGCCAAGGACGAGGCCGACCGCAAGGCCAAGGCAGATGCGGAGAACGTCGCATCTGTTGCGGAGAATAAGGGCGCATTCGCCACTCCTACGGAGAACGTCTTTGCCGCGCCAACGATCGTCGAAGCTGAAAAGCCCGCCGTTGACGACGGCCAGACCGCCGCAATCGAGGCGAAGCCGAAGCTTGATGTTGACCTTGATCCGCCCGCCGAGAAGCCAGCGGAAAAGGCCAAGCCCAAGCTGGACGTCGATCTTTAAAAAAGACTCGAGGTAATGCCCCGAGCATTTTCAGACGATCACCGAGGGCGGCTTTCGAGCCGCCTTTTTTATGAGAGCCAGCGAATAGAAGGGAAGCCCGATGAATTACCATGATGCCATGTGCGCCACCGTTTCGCTTGCCGAGGCCGTGGCCGAATTGCGCCGCCACGGCGTTACCGCAACCGTCGCAGACGACGGCACCCTTTCCGATCAGGAGACAGGCGAGCGGATCGCGGAGCCGTTGGAGGCCGACGCATACGAGGGAGCCGACATTATCGGTTTCCTTGGCTACTAGGAGGCCGTCGCCATGCTCACATTTGACGACGTGAAAGCCAGCCACCCCGAGCAGTTTCCCGCCGCCTCTGCCGTCGAATGCGGGCAGGGATGGGCGGGGATCGTCGGCCGCTTGCTGGACGAGATAGCGCCCATTGCCACGGAATCGAGATTCCGCATTGTGGCCGTCAGCCAGAAGATGGGAGCCTTGCGCCTCGATACCGTCCACGACGGCGACGAGCGCTTGCGGGAGCCTCTATTGCTTGCCGAGTTCCGTTCGCGCTTGGCTTGCGAGGAGTGCGGGAAGGCGGGCCATGTGCGCAGCCTGGACGGCTGGAAAAAGTGCCTTTGCGATGACCATTGCACCACGGCCGACCAACGCGCCCAGCCGAGCCGCCCAGCTTGGACAATCGGCCGTCTCACGTCCAAGGGCTACCTCTGGTTTGACCCCGAGGCCGACGCCGTGCGGATCGTCGCCGCCGACGAACTCGCATCAATCGGGATGCCGCCGCATGAGATCGAGCGGATGAAATGACGTGGCTTGATTGGTCCTCGCTGGTGCTTGCCATCGTGGGCTTGCTCACGTCTCTTGTTGCGGGCGGGATGCTTCATAGGGAGCATTTCACCCTCCCGTTTCACGTTCTCGCCGTCGTCGGGATTATGGTTCTCTACCTGCTGGCCTCGCCAATCTTCATTCTGGCGAACATCATTGTCCGCCGTCGAAGATGACAACCGCATTGCCGACCTTGAAGCCCGCCGCGAGCGGGCTTTTTCATGTCGTCTTGCCGGATTGATTGACGACCGAAATCAGAGTTGGCCTATAGTCGTGGCATGAAGCACCCGCGCGGAATCGACATTGGACGGCCTAGCCGAGACTCGATCACTTACGTTGGCCCCGTTCCCGATCCGATAGATACCGCGATCGATGACCTCGCCAGCTATTACGCCTTGGGCGGCTCCTGTCCGTCCTGTGAGCGCGAAGCGTGGATTGACCGCCACCAACTGCGCCGCAAGTGGGGGAATGCACTCCTCGCCTCGCTACAGCCCCGTTTGCGTTGCCTTGGATGCGGCAACAAGAACGGCAATCGCTGGATCATGGGCCAGTTGCCGAGGTAGCCGAGATTTGGGGGTTGATCGCGCGGCCTGAATGGATTCTAAGGCCGTCGCGGCGGGCCTGCACCCCAAACTCACAGACCCGTTTAAAGCCCTCGCTTTCTAAAGGCGGGGGCTTTTTGCTGGCTACTGTTCGGGATCGTCCAACCTGAAAACGTCGGCGTTGTCCTGCCGTTCCCGAAGCCCCTTATAGGAGGCATGGCGTAGCTTGTTGTCGGCCGTCCACTGCCTAAACTCGATTTCCGCAATCAACGTTGGCTGACACCAGACGACCGCCCGCTTGCCGTCGTAAGGCACAGGCGGCGCTTTCCGTCGCCACGGCAGCTTGTCCATTTTGGCCCGCAGCGCCGCGCCCTCGCGTTCCTTAAAGCCAGTGCCGACCGATCCGACATAGACGAGATCGCCGCCCTTGTATGCTGCCAACAGGAGAGATCGAAAGCCGCCACCAGGTGCAGACCTGGACGGCTCGAATCCGACGATCAGGAAGCCCTCAGACTGGACGCACTTGAGCTTTACCCAATCGCCAGTTCTCCCCGAGCGATAGCGGCTTTCACGGTCCTTGCCCACGATGCCCTCAAGACCGAACGCGCAGGCGTGTTCGAGCATGGCAGCGGGATCGGCGTCTATTTCCTCGCTCAGTCGGATTGCACCGTCAGCCCCTTTTAGGAGGCTTTCGAGCAGATGCCGCCTTTCTCGATATTCGAGGCCGCGCAGATCGTGGCCGTCGTAATAGAGCAAATCGAAGGCATAGAGGATCGCGGCCGATTTCAGGTTGCCGCTACGTCGGCCGACCGCCCCGAGGGAGTTCTGCAGGGCGTTGAAATCCGACCTCCCTTGATCGTCCAAAACGACGCCCTCGCCATCGAGAATGAACGAGGCGGGACCGAGATCGCGGGCCGCTTGCTCGATTTCAGGGAACCTATCGGCCCAATCGTAGCCGCCTCGCGTCAGGATACGAACGCCCGCGGCATTCGCATGGATCGCCAAGCGGTAGCCATCCCACTTGATTTCCCACCCCCATTGATCGCCCGCCGGCGGCTTTTGCTTCAGCAGCGCAAGGGCAGGCTCGACCCTCGCGGGCATGGGGTCGAAATCGAGATTCGGTTGAGCTCGATTGCGTTTGCGGATCGGGCGGCTTTGCAACGGCTTGCCGTCGTCATGGAGCAGGGGCTTAGATCGCGGCGGTTTCGTCATGCTGACAGGACAGCACGAAATCCTTTATGAGTCTCGAATGAAGGAAGACCCGACCGACGACCCCGGCCCGCCGCCTCGCTACCAATGGCGCGAGACGTGGAAAGGCGAGGGACACCGCGACTATCAGGCGTGGGACGGCCCGCGCAGTTTCGGCCGCATCATGCTTGAAGAGACAGGCACCATGCGGAAGCAATGGCGATGGTCGATAAATCATATCGACGGCGTGAAACGCCATCTTCCAGATCACAACGGTTGGCAACCGTCGCCACGGTTGGCGGCGCAGAAGGTCGAAGACCATTACGAGCGCCTAGCCGCCCTAAACGGCCTCGAAATCCACACCCGACGTTGACGGCCTTTGTTCTCGCCTTGTTCTCTTTCTGTTGGACGTTATAATGCGCCCATGGCAAGCATCGAGACCATAGGCGAGGCATTCAACAACGGCTGGCAAGTGTCGGCCTCTTGTCGTCATGGCACGATGGACACAGGTAGTTCGTCGCGCAAATGCGACTGGAAATACCCGCTCGACATGATGACCCTTGTTGCCACCCGAGGCCGCGATTTCCCCATGGCCGACCTTGGCGACCGCTTGCGTTGCCCGAGGTGCGGGAGCCGCAAGATTTCCGTTATGTATGTTACCCCATCCAACGGATCGAAGAGGACGGCGACGAGCCGTTAGAATTTCGGGTTTGTCGCCAGATTGAAGATGAGGACAGGGACGCCGACGCCAAACAGGCCAGTGATCAGAAGACCGATCATGACGGCGTAAACGGTGGAGATCGTCGTTACGATGACGCCCGCACCCTCGCCTTGGCGAAAGCGATATTCCTTGACGGCGTAGCCGACAGGCGCAGTGTAGAGGGCGAAAAGCCCCTTGAGCGCGTCCCATGTCGATTTCTTGAAATCAATCGTTTGCCATTTGCGCTTTCCCGCAGACGCCAATTCGGGCGTCGAAAAGAGGAACATCGCAACCGCAATCAAAACCTTGATAGCCAGCCAGAGGACGAAATAGAGGACGATAATCCCGATCAGGACAAGCCCGAGCGTTTGGACGCCGCCTAGAAAGGCGTCTTTGCCGAACAGCAGCACGCCCGCGATTACCGCGAGCAGAAGGTTTGTTATCGCCAGTCCGTTCATTGATTGCCCCCAATCCCTTGCGGGAGCATAGCCAAGGGGCAACCGAATTTCCAGATGACGGCCGAGGGGCTTAATGCATGTCAGCCTGGTAGACGTTCAGGGCTTAAAGCAGTCCGTCTAACGACGAACCGCCCGCCCATCTATTCCCTTTGCTGACAGGGGTTTTTGACAGCCGAGGCCGTCAGCTATAGGATTGCCGCCATGTTGTTACGCAAGCTTGAAAAACATTGGCCCGAGATCGCGAAGATTGGCGTTGACGCCGAGGATCGCGGCCGACCGCTTGGCTTGCTGCCGTCATGGGCCGACGCCCCCGATTCAGCTATCAACGCAGATCGGTTCGAGAGCGCCCGCCGCTTTAGAGAGGGCGTTCAAGCCCGCATGGAACAGCACCGCAAGGCGAAATGATCACACCTTGCTTGACCGTTCTTGCAGGCCCGAACGGGGCGGGCAAATCCACGATTTACGGCATCACCAAACCGCTAGGGCGGTTCATCAATGCCGACCAGATCGAGGCCGTCTTGTCGCCGCGCC
>Ga0209051_1001358_pt1 | contig 21222 bp, 19 predicted proteins | sample AraplaCvi_mMS_r2_2_FD_184286 | JGI IMG/M metagenome (GOLD analysis project Ga0209051, IMG submission 184286) | Arabidopsis root microbial communities from North Carolina, USA - plate scrape MF_Cvi_mMS_r2 (SPAdes) (version 2) | ecosystem: Host-associated > Plants > Roots > Endosphere | place...
GTTCAGGGTCACGCCGAGGCCGGCGGCGAGCTGCCGCACCACCGAGCCCCACGCGAGGCTCAGCACGCCGGGCTGCAGCAGCATCGGGGTCTCGTCGAGCGGCTTGCCGAAGCCCATCACGTCGAACATGACGGTGGCGCTGTCATAGGTGTCGTAGTTGATGATCTCCATGCAGCGGATCTGCTCGACGCTCTGACAGGTCCCGGCGAGTGCCATCGGGATGAGGTCGTTGGCGAAGCCCGGGTCGATGCCGTTGACGAAGATGCTCGACCCTCCCGCTTCGGCCGCGTCGACGATGGGGGAGATCATCTCGTCCGGCAAGGTGCCCCAAGGGAATTGGAGGAACACCGCGGCGCTGGCGACCACGTTGACGCCGGCGGCCAGGATGCGACGGTAGTCCTCGAGCGCCTCGACGAGTCGGTTGTCGGCCATCGCGGTGTACACCACGCACTCGGGCCTGGCGGCCAGGATGGCGTCCAGGTCGGTGGTGGCCGTGATGCCCGTCGACCGGTCGAGTCCGGCGAGCTCGCCGGCGTCCTTGCCCGCCTTGGCATCCGAGAACACCCACACTCCGGTGAGTTCGAATCGGGGGTCGAGGATCAGCTGGGTGAGCGCGTGCTTGCCGACGTTGCCGGTGCCGACGGCTGCGACCTTGATCGCCATGTGGTCGTCCTCTACAGATCGGGGATCGGGAAGGTGAAGTTGGGGAACGTGATCCCGCCGTCGACCTCGAGGGTCTTGCCGGTCAGGTAACTCCCCGCGGGCGACGCGAGATAGACGGCGGCCGCGGCGATGTCGGTGGGATCGCCCAACCGGCGCATCGGCGTGGCGTCCTCCATCGGTTTGCGCAGCTCGTCGTTGCTGGCCAGGACGTCCAGCGCCGAGGTGAGGATCGACCCAGGCGCGATGGCGTTGACGCGGATGCGCGGTGCGAGGTCGAGGGCGGACAGCCGGGTGTAGTGGGCGAGCGCAGCCTTCGCGGTCCCGTACGCGGCGAACCCGCGGCCGGAGACCCGGCTCATCGTCGAGGTGATGTTGATGATGCTGCCGCCGCCGGAGTGCTCGAGCATCAGCGGGACGGCGGCCGTGGTCAGGGCGTGGGCCGTCGTCACGTTGAACGTGAAGGCGTCGCGGAGGTCCTTGGTCGAGGTGTCCAGCAGCGGCGCAGGCATGGTGCCGCCGACGTTGTTCACGACGATGTCTAGTTTGCCGAACGCGTCGACGGCCTGCTGCGCCAGCGAGGCGGTGTCCTCCGGATGGGCCAGGTCGGCGACCACGACGTGCGCGCGGCGGCCGGTGGCCCTGATCTGCTCGGCCACCTCGTCGAGCTGTGCCTGCGTCCGCGCCGCGATCACCACGTCGGCGCCCGCTTCGGCGAAGGCAAGCGCCATGGCGGCGCCGAGTCCGCGTCCCGCTCCGGTGACGACGGCGACCTGACCGTCGAGTTTGAACTTGTCCAGAATCACGGTCGCGACGCTACTAGAACACGTTCTAGTTCGTGGCGGTTTCTCCGCCGGGACCGAACGGGACGCCGGCGCGGCACAGCACGTTGGCGAAGAACGTGTCCTCGCCAGTGCGGACGGCGAACGCGACGTCGCGCACCGCGGCCTTGAACTCGACGTGGTCGACCGGCTCGGGTTCCAGGTCGAGGTCGACCAGGTGCTTGTACACGTGCGGGCTGACCGTCAGGACGTCGCGCGACACCCAGCTGTGCTCGACGACGACCTCGCTCAGGACGGTCGTGCTGACGTCGGCGAACGTCGCCTGCCCGTAGCGGTAGCCGAGGTCGACGCACGGCGTACCCGGCGCGAGCGGAAGGCCCGAGTCGCAGATGACGAAGGTGTCGGTGTGCCTGAGTCCAGCCACCAAACGGGCCAGTTCGGCGTGGATGATGCCGGTGCGCTTCATGAATTCATCTCTCGGACTTCGTGGGAAAGGGTGGACTGATCGGCGTAGGAATCCTGCGCGCCTGCGCCGCGGACGGCGAGCGATCCCGCGACGACGCCCCAGCGGCACGCGTCGACCAGCGCGTCCCCGGCGGCCAATCGGGCGGCGAGCACGCCGACGAACGCGTCTCCCGCGCCGGTGGTGTCGACGACCGTCGACGCCGGCGCGGCCAGCTCGGTGGTGACCCCGTTGGCGTCGGTGACGACGGCGCCTGCGGCCCCGCGGGTGGTGACGACCGCGGCGGCTCCGCGGTCGCGCAGCTTCTGGTGCGCCGAGGCGATGGCGTCGGAGTCGGTCACGGCGTCGTCGCCGATCCCGGCAACCACCGCAAGCTCGTGCTCGTTGACGACGAGGACGTCGCAGCGGGCCAGCAACTCGTCGGGCAGCGCCGCTGCCGGCGCCGCGTTGAGGATGAACGACCCGCGCGCCTGCCCGGCCGCTGCACGCACCACGTCGACCGGTATCTCCAACTGGCACAACACCACTGCGGCCGCCGCGACGACCGCGGGCAGGTCACCGGGCGTCCAGCGGTCGTTCGCGCCGGCGATCACGATGATCGTGTTGTCCTGCTCGGCGACGGTGATCCACGCCGTTCCGGTGACGGCATCGGCCACGGCCGCGACGTGTTCGGTCCGAACGCCCCGGTCGGCGAGTCGGCGCCTGGCCGTGGCACCGCTGTCGTCGTCGCCGGTGCTGGCCACCATCGCGACGCTGGCTCCCGCCAGCGCCGCGGCGACTGCCTGGTTTGCACCCTTGCCACCGACCGACGACGCGACCGACGTGCCGATGATCGTTTCGCCAGGGCTGGGAAACCTTGGCGCCGTGACGATGTGGTCGACGTTGACCGATCCGACCACGACCACCGACGGATCGGAGTCAGGCACCGGCGTCACCCGCGATGGCGCCGGTGATGAGGCCGACCAGTTCGTCGCCGGTGGTGTCGGCCATCTTGCGATTCGCGGCCGTTCGCCCGCGCCGCAGCACCCACGCGCTGTCGGCGACCCGCATCACCTGGTCCATGTCGTGGCTGACGAGCAGCACCGTGACACCGTTGGATCGCAGTCGGCCGATCAGCTTCTCCACCGCCGCGGTCTCCCGCACACCGAGGGCCGCGGTGGGCTCGTCCATGATCACCAGCGTCGTGCCCCAGTTCGCGGCCCGCGCGATCGCGACGCTCTGACGCTGCCCACCGGACATCCGGCGCACGGTGGCCCGGACGTTGGGGACGTTGACGTCCAAGTCGGCGAGAATCGTTGCGCTGTTGGCGATCATCTGCTTCTTGTCCAGCACCCGAATGGGAACGAACCCTCGGGTCAACTCGCGATTCAGGTACAGGTTTTGCCACACCTGCAGGTCTTCGATGAGCCCGAGATCCTGGAAGACCGTCTCGATGCCCAGATGGCGGGCGTCGTCGGGCGAACCGAGCTTGATGGTTTCGCCACGGAACAGGATCTCGCCGTCGTCGGGTGAGTGCACACCCGTCAGGCAGCGCACCAACGTCGACTTGCCTGCGCCGTTGTCGCCGAGGAGCGCGGTGACGGTGCCCTCCTCGATGGTGAGGTCGACACCCTGAAGGGCGCGCACTGCGTCGAATGACTTGGTGACACCGCGGATTTCGACCAGTGGCGCCTTGCCAGCTGGGCGCCGGCCGGAGTCGTCGGCCATGTCTGAGCCCCTCACTTCTGGAACCTGGAGATGAACGCGGCACCGAGCACCACGACACCCACGGCCACCGGCTGGTAGTTCTGCGAGATGCCAATCAGCGTGAAGCCGTTGATGAGACTGGTCAGCAGCACCGCGCCGACCGCCGAGCCGAGGACCGACGCCCGACCGCCGAAGAGACTGGAGCCGCCCAACACGACCGCGGCGATCGAGGACAGCAGCAGGTCGGTCTGCAGGCTTGGATCCGCGCCCCCGGTGCGGGCGACGAGCAGGATGCCCGCGACTCCGCACGCGAGCCCGGACAGCACGTAGGCCAGCATTCGGGTGCGTGCGACGTTGATGCCCGTGCCGCGAGCGGCTTCGAGGTTGCCGCCGGTGGCGAGCAGGTGCGTGCCGGTCTTGGTCTTGAACAGCAGGAACGCCGTCAGCAGCGCCGCGACGATCGCGACCAGCCAGAACCACCGCACCGGACCGACACCGTCGAGTGCCAGGCCCTGCATGAACGGTGACGACACCGCGACGGTGTTGCCACCGGTCAACAGCAGGGTGGCGCCGCTGACCACCGACAGGCTGCCCAGCGTCACGATGAAGTCCGTCATCCCCAGCCGGGCGACCAGCAGACCGTTTAGCAGACCGACGAGGCCGCCTGCCACCAGCGCCAGCAGCATGGCGACGGCGAGGTTGGCCCCGTTGGTGTAGGCGAAGCCCAAGGTTGCCGCCGCCCACGGTAAATTCGAGCCCACCGAAAGGTCAATGCCCGCAACGGAGATGACCAGTTGCTGACCCATCGCCAGGACCATCAGGATCGAGGCCGACACCAGAAGGTCGGTGAGGTTGGCGACGGTGAGGAAGTTCGGCGTCGCGATGAAGAAGATGACGAAGACGATGACGAGGCCGATCGGGGCGGCGAAGCGTGCCGCCGCCCCGATCGACAGGCTGGGGCGAGCGGTGTCCCGTTCTGCCTTGGCCTCAGTGGTAGCCGTCATTACTTCTCGCCGGTAATCGGGTTGTCGAACGGCTCGAACGGCTGTGGGAAGGCGGCGATGGCCTTGTCGACGTTGTTCTTGTCGATGAGCTTGATGGGCGCGACGACTCGCTCGGGAACGGCCTTCTTGGCCACCAGGTTCACGCAGGCCTGCACGGCCATCTGCCCTTCGGCATAGGGGTACTGGCTGATGGTGCCGGAGAGGGTGCCCTCCTTGACCGCTTGCAGCGCCGCGGTGATGCCGTCGACCGAGATTATCGAGATCGTGCCGGTCTTGCCGGCGTTCTTGACGGCCTGAGCGGCGCCGAGACCCATGGTGTCGTTCGCGGCGAAGATGCCGGTGATGTTCGGGTGCGCACGCAGCAGGTCGCCGGTGACGGTGAGGGCCAGGTTCTGGTCGTAGTCGGCGGGCTGCGTGGCGACGATCTGCAACTTGCCCTGTGTCTCGTCGGTGAAGCCCTTGAGCCGGTTGATTCCGTTCTGCTCACCCGCAATGCCCTGCAGCACTGCAACTTCGCCCTTGCCGCCCATGTCGGCCATCAGCGCTTGACCGGCCTGCTGGCCCGCCGACAGGTTGTCGGAGCCGATGAACGACGCGTAGGAGACGCCGGCGGCCTTCGAGGCGTCCGCGTCGATCTGCGTGTCGAGGTTGAGAATCGGAATGTTCTTCTTGGCGACGGGTACCAGCGGGGTGATGACGTTGGTGGCGTTGACCGGAACCACGCCGAAGCAGTTGTAGTCCTGCGCGGCCAAGGTGGAGATCTTGGTGTTCTCACCGGTGGAGTCGGTCTCCGAGCTGCCTGCCTGCACGGTGACCTCGACGCCCAGCTTCTTGCCCTCGGCCTCGGCACCGTCCCGCAGCGCCGCCCAGTAGGGGTTGGTGAAGTCGCGGGTGACGATCGCGATCTTCGCTGCCCCGCTGGTACTGCTTCCGCTGGGCTCGCGGTTGCAGCCGGCCGCCGTCAGCGCCAGGCTTCCGCAGAGGAGTGCGGTGAGGACGACGCGACCCTGCGCCACCCCGAGGGGATTGATCATTGTGATTCCTTTCTCGTGGACGTCACCGGGGTGGCGACGGCCGGGGTGTGATGTGGTGCGGTGCCGCACGAACCGCGTCGTACCAATTGGCATGGTGGATGGGCACTTCGAGCGGTGCGGCCCTCCAGGAGGTCGAGCATCGCGTCCACGGCGGCGGCCGCAAGGGCGGCGATCGGTTGGGCGATGGACGTCAGCGGCGGGTCGAACAGGTCGAACCACGGGGCGTCGTCGAAGCCGACGAGCGAGACGTCCTGCGGTACGCGTACCTTCGCGGCGCGCAGACCCTTCAGTGCGCCGACTGCCATGAGGCCGTCGGCGGCGAACACCGCCGTCGGCGGCTGCCGTCGCGAGAGCAGTCGGCGTACCGCCCGCGCTCCGCTGTCTTCGCGAAAGTCACCCTCCACCACGGTGATTGCCCGGCGTGACACACCGCGCCGAACCAGTGCCTCACTCAGGACGTCCCTGCGCTCGCGGCCGACCTGGGTCTGCAGCGGCGGGGCGATGATGCCGACGCGCTCGTGTCCGAGCGAGGTCAGCAATTCGGCGACCTCCTCGAGGGCGGCTCGGGCGTCGCTGCGCACGATTGGGCACTGTGCGAGGTGGCGAGCGGCGGCCCCGCGTCCGGTCACCTCGACGGGCCGGTCCAAGAGGACCATCCGAGCGCCGTCAGTGCCGGCCTGACGAAGCCCGGGGGTCATCGCAGACGTCGGAACGACGATGACGCCGTCGACCTGGCGCCCGACCAGCAGGCTCGACAGGTAGTCGTCCTGTCGGTCCGCGTCTTCGTCGCTGTTGCACAGCACCAGGGAGTAGTCGCGGCCTGCGGCGGCCCGCTGGATCGCACCGGCCAACTCCGCGAAGAACGGGTTCGCCACGTCGCTGACGACGAGGCCGATCGTGCGCGTCGAGTCGGTCCGCAATGCCCGCGCGCCGACGTGCGGCCGATAACCCATCTCACGTGCGGCTTGCTGCACCTTGGCGCGGGTGGACGGCGAGATTCGGGGGCTGCCGGACAGTGCCATGGACACGGTGGCGGCCGAAACCCCCACCTGCACTGCGACGTCCTGCATCGTGACCGCCACCAAACCTCCGTTGTTTAATCGATTAACCTGACTGTGACACACATCTCAGGGGAGGTCAAGAACGTCCGATTTCCGGCGTCCGCCTCACAGAGTCTTCGCAGGGATGCGCAAACACCGTGGCGTGAACGTCCGCGGTGATACCGTCCGCTCATCGACCGCCGAACGACGGCGCGCGAAGGGGGAGTGTCATGCGAGTGAAGACATCGACGGTGGCGGGAATCTTCGCCGCAACGTGCGCCGCCGCGGCCATCGCTGCCGCGCCAACCGCCTTCGCCGACGAGAGCTGCGACCCGGCGGTCGTGAACTGCGACACCGCAGGCACCGTCGACAGCCCCGGCAACGTCCAAATCAACGACGCGCCAGCACCATCGGACGACACGGCCTATCCCTTCGACAACGACTGGTACTTCAACCCAGCCGGCGGGGGCACGGAGCTGCAGCCGAACGACGCGTCGCACTCCGGCGGCGGCGGTGGCGCCACCGGTGGTGGTGGCGGACACCGATAGTGCCGACGATCATCCGTAGCGCCACTCACATCGAAGGAGACCCATACATGTCGATTCCCACGCGAGCCGCGCTCGGCGTCGTAGCAGCCGCCATCACCGGGGCAGTGTTGTTCGGCGCGGCGCCGGCCGCCCTCGCCGATCCGCCGCCACCGCCGGCTCCCGGCTGCTCGGCCGCCGACTTCGAACAGCTCAAGGGCGTGGTCTCGACGGCGACGGCGGACTACTTCTTCACCCACCCCGACGCCAACGCGTTCTTCTCGACGCTCAAGGGGCAACCCCGCGACCAAGTCAAGCAGCAGGTCGACGACTACTTCGCCGCCAATCCTCAGACCAAGTCGGAGCTCGACGGCATCCGTCAACCGATTCGGGACATGAAGGCTCGCTGCAGCTAGTCCTTCGCGGCGGCCTTCTTGGCCGGTGCCTTCTTCGCGGCCGTCTTCTTCGCCGGTGCCTTCTTGGCGGCCGCCTTCTTCGCGGGTGGCTTGTCGCCGGTGTCGTCCTCCGCCGCGGCCTTCTTCGCGGGAGCCTTCTTGGCACCTGCCCGGGCCTGCACGCTGGCTTCGAGCTTGGCCAGCAGATCCGACACGTCGTCGGTCTCGTCGAGGTTCTCCGCGGGTTGCTCCTCGACCGAGAACGCTTGGCCGCCGTCGATCTTGGCTTGGATCAGCTCCATCATCTCGACGCGGTAGTCGTCGGTGAACGCCTCGGGATGGAAGTCGTCGGTCATCGACTCTACGACCTGGCCCGCCATCTTGAGCTCGGCGGGCTTGATGTCGACCTTCTTGTCCAATTCGGGGAAGTCGGGGTCCCGAATCTCGTCCGGCCACAACAGGGTGTGCACGATCATCACCTCGCGCTTGCCGAAGTCCTTGACGCGCAACGCCGCCAGCCTCGTCTTGCTCCGCAAGGCGAAGTGCACGATCGCGACTCGGTCCGTCTCGGCGAGGGTCTGCGCCAGCAGCATGTACGACTTCGACGACTTCGAGTCGGGCTCGAGGAAGTAGCTCTTGTCGTACATCAGTGGGTCGATCTGTTCGGCGGGGACGAACTCGACGACTTCGATTTCGCGGCTGCGTTCCTCGGGCAGCGTGGCGATGTCCTCGTCGGTGATGATGACGGTCTGACCGTCGTCGGCCTCGTACGACTTTGCGATGTCGCGATATTCGACGACCTCGCCGCACACCTCGCAGGTCCGCTTGTAGCGGATGCGACCGTTGTCCTTCGCGTGGACCTGGTGGAACTTGATGTCGTGGTCTTCAGTCGCGCTGTAGACCTTGACCGGCACGTTCACCAGGCCGAAGGCAACCGATCCCTTCCAGATGGAACGCATGACCCAGTATGGCCCACGGTCTCACCCCAATTGAAGAGCGGCACGATCCGGAAGGTCGGCACCGGCGCGGGCGACGGTAATCGCGGAGGCGTGTGCCGCGGCTCGCAGCACGCCCTCCAGCGCATCGACGTCGATGCGGGCCAGGTCCGCCCGCCGGTCGCCGCCGAGCAGGTTCAGCGACCACAGCGCGTCGACGAGGCCGGTCATGAACGAGTCGCCCGCGCCGACGGTGTCGACCACCTCGACCGGGCGGGCCGCGATGCGCACGGTGCCCGCCGCGCACACCGCGAACGAGCCGTCCCCGCCCATCGTGACCACGACGACCGACGGGCCGAGGCTCTGCCACGCCGTCGCGATCTGCTCGGGCGTGCGGGTGGGGTCGATCCAATGCAGGTCTTCGTCGCTGGCCTTGACCACGTCGGCCTTTTCGACGAGCCGGTTGATCCGGTCGACGGCCTGATCGTGATCCTCGATCAGTGCGGGCCGGACGTTCGGGTCGAACGTGATGGTGGCGGCGAGGCGGTAGGCGTCGACCAGCGCGGCCGTCGCCAGGCAGCCCGGGTCGAGGAATCCGGCGATCGAGCCAGTGTGGACGACCAGCGGGGGAGCGACCTCCGGGGTCCCGCTCAGCTGCCAATCGATGTCGAATGTGTAAGTCGCAGCGCCGTTTTCGTCGATGTCCGCGGCGGCCGTTGGCGTGCGGGCGGCGCCGGTGCTGCCCGGCACCAGCCGCACGCCGGAGGCCTCGACGTACTCGACGATGCGTCGGCCGCGCTCGTCGTCGGCGATGTGGGTGAGGAAGTCGACGCCGCGGTCCAACCGGCCAAGTCCGACCGCGACGTTGAGTGGGCTTCCGCCGACGTGCTCGCCGAGCACCTTGCCGTCTCGCTGCACGATGTCGATCAGCGCCTCGCCGATGACGAGGGCGCGGTTCGTCATCGCTCGTCCGAGTGCGTCAGCGCCTCCAGCGTGGCGCGAGATCCCACGCGGTGCAACGAATCCAACGCCCACAGGTAGGCCTCGACGAAGCGTGGCTCCGCGGCGAGGTCGCCGAACAGCGCGGTGTTCTCGATGAACGCCGTCGGATTCTCCAACTGCGACTTGGCCAGTGGCACCAGGGTGTCCGCGAGGTTGTCCTGGACGTCGATCGGCTCGCCCTGCTCGTCGACGCCCTCGGCGTAGCGGGCCCAGCTTGCGACGGTCGCCGCGGACAACCGGACGGGCGCACCGGAACGCAGGTTCTCCTTGATGACCGGCACCAGCCACTGCGGGATGCGGTCCGACGAGCCGAAGCACAGCCGGACGATGGTGTCGCGCACGCTGGGATTGGCGAAGCGGTCGATGGCGGTCTGCTTGAACTTCGGCAGGTCGATGCCGGGAACGGGCTTGAGGGTCGGGGTCGCCTCGGTGTCCATGTAGTCCAGCAGGAACTTGGCGAACAACGGGTCACCGGCCGCGTCTGCGACGAGTCGGTAGCCGGCCAGGTACGCGAAGTAGCAGAGGGCTTGGTGGCCCGCGTTGAGCAGCCGCAGCTTCATCAGCTCATACGGCGTGACGTCGTCGACCAGCAGCACGCCGACCTCGTCGTACGGCGGACGGCCGTCGGAGAAGTCGTCGTCCAGTACCCATGCGGTGAAGGGCTCCGCCGCGACGGGCCACGCGTCGTCGACGCCGGAGTCGGCGGCGAGGTTCTCGATCACGTCCGGCGTGGTGACCGGGGTGATCCGGTCGACCATCGAGTTGGGGAAGCGCGTGTTGGCCTTCATCCACTCGGCCAGGTCGGGTTGCGTCCGCTCGGCGTAGGTGGTGAACGCCTCTCGGGCGACGTCGCCGTTGCCCTCGATGTTGTCGCAGGACACGATCGTCGGTGACGGAAGGCCTCGTTCCTTGCGACGAGCGAGCGCCGCGGTCACGAGACCGAAGACGCTGTCCGGCCCGGCGTCGTCAATGACGTAGCCACCCTCGGTGATGGTCAGTTCGACGATGCGCGTGGTCGGGGCGGCGATCAATTCGATGACCGCCTCGGGGTCGTCGGGCGCGAACTTGTAGTCCACGATCGAACCGATGACCCGAGCGTCCCGCGTGCCGTCGGGGTTCATCAAGATCAAGGTGTAGAGGCCGTCCTGGTCGGCCATCACCGTCGCCATCTTGCGGTCGCCGGGCAGCACGCCCACGCCGCAGATGCCCCACTCCTTGGCCTTGCCCTCGGAGAGCAGCCGGTCCAGGTACATCGCCTGGTGGGCTCGATGGAAGCCGCCCACCCCGAAATGCACTATGCCAACGGTGATCTCGCTGCGATCGTAGGACGGCTTCGAGATCGCGATCTCGGGAAGGGACGCGTTGTTGAGCTTCATGACCTGGTCACCACTTTCTCGACGCTACCCGGGGCTGGGCAGGAGTCGGCGTGAATTCGGACGGTCCGAACCGTCGTTTCGCCTCTAAATGGTCGTCGCACTGCAAGTGTTGTGTAGGTCACATCCACATGTTAGCGTGATGAGCATCTACACGCGACCCCGAGAATTTGCTCACTGATTTCACCGAAAGGGGATCGGAGATGGTGGCGACACCGACGTCGAACACCCAGGTGGCAGAACCGCCGACGGATGCGGCCCCCAACGGCGGCGCAACGCCGGAGGATCTGCGTCTCGCCCTCCGCGCGGCCACGCTCTACTACCTGGACGGACTCACGCAAGCAGAGATCGCCGCCAAGCTCGGAGTGTCCCGGCCCACCGCGGGCAGGTTGATCGCCAGGGCCAAGGCACGAGGGTTGGTGCGCATCGAAGTCGTCGTGCCGCCGACCATGAAGGACGATCTGCACGCCGACGAGGAACGCCTGCTCGAGCAGCGTTATGGCCTGACCGAGGCGGTCGTCACCGGACACTTGGGCCGGGCGGCGGGTGCGCTCCTGATGAGGCGGCTGTCCGAGAACGACGTCCTGGGCTTCACCTGGGGTCCGGAGCAGGTTGCCGCCGTGACCGCCCTGGCCCCCGGCGTTGCGAGCTGCCGCGTGGTGGTCCAACTCGACGGCGCGATGTCCACCGCCGCCTATCAGACCGGCATGGAGTTCATCCTCAGTCGGGGCGCCGACATGTTGCGTGCCAGTGCAATGCGTCTTCCTGCCCCGCTGTACGCCGACCCGTCGACCGTGATGTCCATGCGGAGCGACTCGGTGATCTCGCGGACGCTGGAAACCGGCCGACGCGCCGACACCATGTTGTTCGGGGTCGGTTCGGTGAGCACGTCGACCACGTTGTTCGAAGGCAGCTTCCTCGACACCCGGATGCTCGACGAGCTCGTGTCGCTCGGAGCCGTCGGCGAAATCGGCGGTCGCTTCTTCGACACCGAGGGTGCGCCGGTCGTCACCGAACTCGCCCACCGGGCTGTGTCGGTGCCGCTCGAGGACATCCGCAACTGCGACAAGACCATCCTGATTTGCAGTGGGCCGCCCAAGCACGAAGCGACGCGGGCCGCTCTTCGCGGTGGATTGGGGAAGCTTCTGGTATGCGACATCGATTGTGCACGTTGGCTCTTGGATCAGTAGTACTCAACGAGGAGTGAGGTGAAGATGAAAGCAACACGAGCATTGCGAAAGCTCTCGGTGTGTGCGGTGGCTCTCGGGCTGACGCTGACCGCGGGCTGTTCCGGCGCGGGAAGCCTTGGCGCGTCGGACAACGAGGTGACCATCGCCCTGGTGTCCAACTCGCAGATGACAGACGCGCAGAAGTTGTCGCCGGAGTTCGAAAAGGCCAACCCCGGAATCAAGCTGAAGTTCATCTCGCTCTCGGAGAACCAGGCGCGCGCGAAGATAACCATGTCGACGGCCATGGGCGGCAGTCAGTTCGACGTGGCGATGATCAGCAACTTCGAGACCCCGCAGTGGGCCAAGGACGGCTGGCTGCTGCCCCTCTCGGACTATGCGAAGAACACGCCTGGGTACGACGAGGCCGACTTCATCCCGTCGCTGCGCGACTCGCTGTCATACGAGGGCAGCATGTATTCGGTGCCGTTCTACGGCGAGTCGTCGTTCCTGATGTACCGCAAGGACATGTTCGAAAAGGCCGGCATCACGGTCAACCCGGACCCGAGCTACCAGCCCACCTGGCAGGAAGTGGCCGAGTGGGCCAAGACCATCAAGGCCAAGCAGGTCTCGGACGCCGGTATCTGCCTGCGTGGCAAGCCCGGCTGGGGTGAAGTGCTGGCGCCGCTGGACACCGTCATCAACACCTTCGGCGGCCGCTGGTTCGACGACAAGTGGAACGCGCAGCTCAACAGCCCCGAGGTGAAGAAGGCCGTCAACTTCTACGTCAACACCATCAAGGATTCCGGCGAATTGGGCGCGTCCTCAACGGGTTTCCAAGAGTGCGCCAATCTGTTCGGCCAGGGTCAGACCGCGATGTGGTACGACGCAACGTCGGCGGTCTCGACGATCGAGGACCCCAAGACGTACCCCGATCTGGTCGGCAAGATCGGCTACCTGCCCGCACCGATGGTGGAGAAGCCCAACTCGGGCTGGCTCTACACGTGGGCGCTTGGCATCCCGAAGGCCGCCAAGAACCCCGACGGTGCCTGGAAGTTCATCTCGTGGATGACGAGCAAGGACTACATGAAGCTGGTGGGCGAAAAGCTGGGCTGGGCTCGCGTCCCACCCGGCAGCAGAACGTCGACCTACACGCAGCTCCCGGAGTATGAGGCGATCTCGAAGACGTACGGTCCGTTGACCCTGCAGTCGATCACCAACGCGACGCCGAACAAGCCCACGGTGCAACCGGTTCCGTACACCGGCGTGCAGTTCGTCGGCATCCCCGAGTTCCAGGATCTCGGCACCCGGGTGAGCCAGCAGATCAGTGCGGCCATCGCCGGCCAGATATCCGTCGACGAGGCACTGGAGCAAGCACAGAAATACGCCGAGGTCGTCGGCAAGAGCTACCAGGAGAAGTGATGACTCTTACTGCTGAAACCGAGTCGGACGCCAGTCAGAGCGCGGTCGCGGAACGGGTCCGCAAGATCCGCGAAGCCCAGGACACCGGCGTGAGTCGGGCCGAGGGCTGGCGCCGACGAGGACCGCTACTGCCCGCGCTGATCTTCATGATCGCCGTGACACAGGTGCCGTTCCTGTTCACGCTGTACTACTCGACGCTGTCCTGGAACCTGGTCCGGCCGGGCTCACGGCAATTCGTCGGGATCAACAACTACGTCGCCGTCGTGCAGGACCGCCAGTTCTGGTCGGTGGCGGGCAACACCGTCATCCTCATCGTCGGCGTGGTGTTGATCTCGGCGCTGCTCGGCCTCGGAATCGCACTGCTGCTCGATCGCGCGTTCCTGGGTCGCGGCGTCGTCCGAACCCTCTTGATCACGCCCTTCCTGATCACCCCCGTCGCGGGGGCCCTGATCTGGAAGACGACGATCCTCGACCCCAACAACGGGATCCTGAACTGGGTGCTCTCGCTGGTGGGCATCGGGCCGGTGGACTGGATCGGTCAGTTCCCGCTGGTGATGGTGATGGTCGAATTGATCTGGCAGTGGACGCCTTTCATGATGCTGCTAATCCTGGCCGGACTGACGTCCATGCCGCGGGACCAGCTCGAGGCGGGTCGGGTCGACGGTGCCACCGCGATCCAGCTCTTCCGGGAGTTGACGCTGCCGCACCTTCGCCGCTTCATCGAACTGGGCGTCGTGCTCGGCGCCATCTACCTGGTCAACACGTTCGACGCCATCTTCATGATGACCCAGGGCGGACCGGGAGTCGCCAGCGCGAACCTGCCGTTCTACATCTATCAGCGCGCGTTCCTCGGCTTCGACATGGGGCAGGCGGCAGCCATGGGCGTGGTGGTCGTCATCTTCACGATGATCATCGCCAGCTTCGCGCTTCGGTTGATCTTCAAATCATTCTCCGGCAAGGAAGAGGCGGCCTGACGATGAGCGCTTGCGCGAAGAGAGAGGTAACAGCATGACTACTACCGCCGAAAGGGCAACGGCCACAGACGAGGCCGCGCCCGTCCACAAGAAGAAGTCCAAGAAGTTCAGCCCGTGGGGGATCGTCGCCTGGCTCGTCGGGCTCGGGTTCTTCTTCCCGGTGTTCTGGATGGTGCTGACGTCGTTCAAGCAGGAGAGCGACGCCGCGACCAACCCGCCGACGCTGTTCTTCACGCCGACCCTGGATCAGTACTCCGCGGTCTTCGACCAGGGCATCGGGCCCGCGATGTTGAATTCGGTGTTCGCGACCGGCATGTCGACGATCCTGGTGCTGCTGCTCGGTGTGCCTGCGGCGTTCGCGCTGTCACTGCGGCCGGTTCGCAAGACGTCGGACGCGCTGTTCTTCTTCATGAGCACCAAGATGTTGCCCGTCGTCGCGGCGATCCTGCCGCTGTACGTGATCGTGTCCAACCTCGGTCTGCTGGACAACATCTGGGCGCTCGTCGTCCTCTACACGTCGATGAACCTGCCCATCGCCATCTGGATGATGCGCTCGTTCTTCCTCGAAGTGCCTGGCGAGTTGCTCGAGGCTGCCAGCCTCGACGGCGCGAGCCTGTGGCGGTCGGTGCGGGAAGTGATCCTGCCGCTGGTCTCACCTGGCATCGCGGCAACGGCGCTCATCTGCGTGATCTTCGCCTGGAACGAATTCTTCCTCGCGGTGAACCTCACCGCGGTGAACGCCCAGACGATGCCGGTGTACCTCGTCGGCTTCATCGCCGGTGAGGGTCAGTACTGGGCCGTGCTCTCGGCCGCGGCCACGATGGCCGCCCTTCCGGTGATTCTGTGCGGCTGGTTCGCCCAAAACAAGCTCGTTCGTGGTCTTTCCTTCGGCGCCATCAAGTAGAGGAGTTAAACACAATGGCTGCAATCACTTACAAGAACGCATCGTGCATCTACGAGGGGTCCGACAAGCTCGCGGTCGACAACCTCAACCTCGACATCCAGGACGGTGAGTTCGTCGTCCTGGTCGGGCCGTCCGGTTCCGGCAAGAGCACTGCGCTGCGCATGCTCGCCGGGCTCGAGGACATCGACGAGGGCAGCATCGAGATCGGCGGCAAGGACATGACGGGCGTGCCGTCCAAGGACCGCGACATCGCGATGGTGTTCCAGAACTACGCGCTGTACCCCAACAAGACCGTCGCCGAGAACATGGGCTTCGCCCTCAAGCTTCGCGGCGTCTCGGCGGAGGAGCGGCGCAAGAAGGTCGAGGAGGCCGCCAAGGTCCTCGACCTCACCGAGCACCTGGATCGCAAGCCCGCCAAGCTGTCTGGCGGTCAGCGCCAGCGCGTCGCGATGGGTCGCGCCATCGTGCGCGAGCCGCAGGTGTTCTGCATGGACGAGCCGTTGTCCAACCTCGACGCCAAGCTGCGCGTGCAGACGCGTACCCAGATCGCGGCGCTGCAGCGCCGGCTCGGCACTACCACCGTCTACGTCACGCACGATCAGGTCGAGGCGATGACGATGGGTGACCGGGTGGCCGTCCTGCGCTTCGGGAAGTTGCAGCAATTCGCCTCTCCCAACGAGCTTTACGATCGCCCTGCGAACGCGTTCGTCGCGGGCTTCATCGGCTCGCCCGCGATGAATCTGTTCACCGCGTCGGTCACGTCCGACGGGGTGAAGCTCGGCGATTCGACCTTCGAGTTGGAGCGCGACGACCTGGCGAAGATCAGCCAGGCAGGCCTCTCCGAGGTCACCGTCGGCGTCCGGCCCGAACAGCTCGAGGTCGCGGAGTCCGGTGGGGTGGAGGTCGTCGTCGACCTGGTCGAAGACCTTGGCGCCGAGGCCTACGTCTATGCGCATGCGGGCTCGGGCAGCGACGGTGTCGAGTTGGTGGCGCGCTGCAATCCGCGCACGGCACCGCGGCTGGCCGACACGGTGCGCCTGCGCAGGCATCCGGAGGGGGCAGTGCACCTGTTCCACCCGACCTCGGGCGAACGTCTGAACTGATGCGCGCGCCGGAGTTGCGGCTCCGCGCACCAACCCCGGGTCTTCTCGGGCTGCCGTGGGACAGGCCACTTTCGGAGTGGGTGGTGCCCGACGTGCCGCTGCGTGACATCGCGGTCGGTATGAGTCGGCACCTGGTGAAGTTCGTCGACGCCGACGGTCATCTCTGGGCGGTGAAGGACATGCCGCCGCGGATCGCGATCAAGGAGTACGACGTCCTGCGGCGGCTCGAGGAGATGGGCCTGCCCGCAGTGCATCCGGCGGGCCTGGTGCTGCAGCCGGAGTTCGAGACCGCGATCTTGGTGACCCGGTACCTCGAAGGGTCCTGGCAGTACCGCAGGCTGTTCATGCGGCTGCCGCCGGACCAGCCGAGGCACCGGGCCCGGTTGCTCGACGCGATGGCCGGCTTGCTCGTCGAACTGCACCGGCACGGTGTGTTCTGGGGTGACTGCTCGTTGGCGAACACGCTGTTCTCGCGCGACGGGCAGCTGCTCCAGGCGTGGTTGGTCGACGCCGAGACATCTGAGGTGCATCCTCGGTTGAGCCGTGGTCAGCGTCGGCACGATCTCGAGATCCTGGTGGAGAACGTCGCGGAGGGCCTCGTCGACCTGGCCGAGCGGCTCGGCTTACCCGAGGAGATGCACCAGACGCTGATCGGCGAAGCCGAACAGGTGCAGGTTCGCTACGAGACGCTGTGGGACCTGCTGCACGCCGAGCCCGTCTTCGGTTTCGCCGACCGGTACCGCGTCGAGGGGACCATTCGTCGGCTGAACGATCTGGGCTTCGCCGTCGACGAATTGTCCTTGCAGCCAGACGAATCGGACCCGAGCCGCATGCGGGTGAAGGTGGCGGTCGGCGACCGCAGGTACCACGCGCAGCACCTGCAGGAGCTCACCGGTCTGGACGTCGGCGAGGGCCAGGCTGCCATCCTGCTTGGCGACTTGCATGCGTATCAGGCGCAGTTGGCCAGGGAGGCGGGCCATGACGTTGACGAGACGACTGCCGCGCGCCTGTGGGTGATCGAAATCCTGACTCCGTACGAACAGTTGGCGCACGAGGTCGTCGGGTACCGCGGTACCGCGATCCAGGCCTACTGCGATCTGCTCGAGGTGCGGTGGCTGTTGAGCGAGAAGGCGGGTCGCGACGTCGGTACCAACAAGGCACTCGCGGCGTTGGCCGGTGACGTCATCCCCACCGATTCCGCGGCGAAGATGTCCGTCGCCGAGGTGCCGACAGCGCCGTTCGCGGTCCTGGAGATGGACGACTGAATTCTCCTCTGCCACTGTGGTTTCAGCAGTAACATTTCGGCCCAATGTGTCAGTGGTTCGAACTAGTGTTCGAAGTATGTCGGGAACTCATGTGCAGGCGGCGGTGACGGCGCTGCGTGCTGCCCATGACGCGTTGGCGGCGCTGCCCGTGGACCACCTGACTGCCCCCGAAGTGGTGGGTGTTCTCGACGATCTGGAGACGCTGACGTGTCAGTTGCCGGTCCAGTGGCATCGTTTGTTGACCCGGTGGCAGGCCGAGACGAAACCGAAGGCGTTGGGCGCGAAGTCCTGGCGTGAGGTGATGGCCGTCCGGTGGCGCATCTCGCCCAGTGAGGCGGGTCGCCGGCTGGAGGAGGCCGGGTTGCTGGCCGCGCGTCAGACGTTGATCGGGGCGCCGCTGGACCCGGTGTTGCCGTGCACCGCGGTCGCGCAGTCCCATGGGCTGGTCAACCGCGAACACGTGGCCGTGTTGGCGAATGCGATGGACCGCATCCCGCCGGCGGTGGACCCCACCACCCGTGGCCAGATCGAAGCCGACCTGGTGAAGACCGCGATGAGCGTGGGCCCCAAGCAGCTCAAGGACACCGCCGATCGCACCATCTTCCTGCTCGACCAGGACGGCCCGGAGCCCGATGACACCGAGCGGGCCCGGCGCCGGGGTGCGACCAAGGGGCCCCAGCAGCCCTACGGGATGGTGCGTCTCACGGCCACCCTGACACCGGAAGCGTGGGCGGTGTTCGAGGCGATCTTCGCCACGTGGGCGGCGCCGGGGATGTGCAACCCGGACGACGAGCAGCCGTGCGTGTCGGGTACCCCGACGCAGCAGCAGGTCGACGAGGATCACCGCACGTTGGCGCAGCGTCAGCACGACGCGTTGGTGACGGCGGGGCGCCGGGTGTTGGACAGCGGTGAGTTGGGTCGGCACAACGGGTTGCCGGCGACGATCATCATTCGGACCACGTTGCAGGATTTGGAGAGTCGGGCCGGGGTCGGCGTCACCGGCGGTGGCACCGTGATGCCGATCCGGGACGTGATCGGGCTGGCCGGGCGGGCGAACCTGTTTCTGGCGGTGTTCGACGGGGCCACCGGGTCGGCGCTGAACCTGTTTCGGGCCCGCCGTACCGCCTCTCAAGCGCAGCGGTTGATGCTGATCGCCCGTGACGGTGGGTGCACCAAGCCGGGGTGCACGGTGCCGGCGTATGGCTGCCAGGTTCATCACGCCGCCCGGGATTGGGCTCGGGGCGGACTGACCAACGTCGACGAGTTGGCTTTGGCGTGTGGGCCGGACAACCGAATGGTGAGCCCTGGGGGGTGGAGCACTCGGATCAACGGCGACCACGACGTCGAGTGGATCCCGCCCCCGGCGCTGGACACCGGGCAAGTCCGGGTCAACGACTACCACCGCCCCGAACGGCTGCACTGGCCATCGGATGACGACCTGGACCCACCCTGCGCCGAAGACGACCTCAGACCCGGAGGACCCGAACCCAACGCGGCCTAGCCGGCCGGAAGTTCACCCGCGGGAAGTCGCGGGTAATACGGTCACGTGGTGGAGCGCTGTGGGCGGGTGAAGCTGACCAACCCCGACAAGGTGCTGTACCCGGCCACGGGCACGACGAAGGCGGAGATCTTCGAGTACTACGTCGCGATCGCCGACGTCATGGTGCCGCACATCGCGGGCCGCCCCGTCACTCGCAAGCGGTGGCCCAACGGGGTGGGGGAGTCGGAGTTCTTCGAGAAGCAACTCGCGTCGTCGGCCCCTGAATGGCTCGAACGCGGCACCGTCGTGCACAAGTCGGGCAGCACCACCTACCCCATCGTCGACACCCGCGAGGGGCTGGCCTGGCTCGCGCAGCAGGCGTCCCTGGAAGTGCACGTCCCGCAGTGGCGGTTCGTCGGAACCGAACCCGGTCCGGCGACGCGGATCGTGTTCGACCTCGACCCCGGTGACGACGTCACCTTTCGCCAACTCTGCGAGGTCGCCCACGAAGTACGGGGACTGATCACCGACATCGGTCTGACGACCTTCCCGTTGACCAGCGGCAGCAAGGGCCTGCACCTGTATGTGCCGCTGCAGGAACCGATCAGCAGTTCCGGTGCGTCGACGCTCGCCAAGCGCATCGCGCAACAGCTCGAGAAGACGATGCCCAAACAGGTCACCGCGACGATGACCAAGAGCCTGCGCACCGGCAAGGTGTTCGTCGACTGGAGCCAGAACAGCGCCGCCAAGACCACGATCGCGCCGTACTCGATGCGGGGCAGGGACGAGCCCACCGTCGCAGCCCCTCGCACGTGGGACGAGATAGAAGACCCCGACCTTCGGCACCTCCGCTTCGAAGAAGTGCTGGAACGCGTTGCCGCCCAGGGCGATCTGCTCGAACCGCTCGACGAGCTGGTCCCGCTGCCCGACAAGCTGACGACCTACCGCAGCATGCGCGACGCGGGCAAGACGCGGGAACCGGTGCCTCAGACGTCGCCGACCGTGGGCAACGACGACACCTTCGTGATCCAGGAGCACCACGCGCGGCGGTTGCACTACGACTTCCGGCTCGAACGCAACGGGGTACTGGTGTCGTGGGCGGTGCCCAAGAACCTCCCCGAGAAGACCTCGGTCAATCACCTGGCGGTGCACACCGAGGATCACCCGCTGGAGTACGCCACCTTCGAGGGCTCGATTCCCAAGGGCGAGTACGGCGGTGGCGAAGTCATCGTCTGGGATTCCGGCACCTACGAGGCCGAGAAGTTCCGCGACAACCCACCCGACGGGCCCGAGAAGGGTGGCGAGGTCATCGTCACACTGCACGGCAGCAAGGTGTCTGGGCGATACGCATTGATCCAGACGGGTGGCAAGAACTGGTTGGCGCACCGGATGAAGGAACAACCGGAGCCGACACCCGAGGACGTCAAACCCATGCTGGCCACGCATGGTTCGGTGGAGCGGCTGACGAAGGCGGTGTGGGCGTTCGAAGGCAAGTGGGACGGCTACCGACTGCTGGTGGACGCCAACCACGGGGCGCTGTCGCTGCATTCGCGCAGCGGCCGCGACGTCACCGCTGAGTACCCGCAGCTGAAGGCGCTGGCGGCCGACCTGGCCGAGCATCACGTCACGCTGGACGGCGAGATCGTCGCGCTAGACGAGGCAGGCGTGCCGAACTTCGGCCTGATGCAGAACCGGGCCAGGTCGACGCGGATCGAGTTCTGGGCCTTCGACATCCTTCAGCTCGACGGTCGATCGCTGTTGCGCGCCAAGTATTCCGACCGCCGCAAGCTGCTCGAGACGCTCGCCAGGGGTGGCGGTCTGATCGTGCCCGAACAACTGAGCGGTGACGGACCCGAGGCGCTCGAGCACGCACGGGCCAAGCGATGGGAGGGCGTCGTCGCGAAGAAGCGGGATTCGACGTATCAGCCTGGCAGGCGGTCGCAGTCGTGGATCAAGGACAAGCTGTGGCTGACCCAAGAGGTGGTGATCGGCGGCTGGCGCGCGGGGGAG
>Ga0209051_1001363_pt1 | contig 21117 bp, 16 predicted proteins | sample AraplaCvi_mMS_r2_2_FD_184286 | JGI IMG/M metagenome (GOLD analysis project Ga0209051, IMG submission 184286) | Arabidopsis root microbial communities from North Carolina, USA - plate scrape MF_Cvi_mMS_r2 (SPAdes) (version 2) | ecosystem: Host-associated > Plants > Roots > Endosphere | place...
CAGCGTCGCTCCCGGCTCCCCCGGAACCGCCAACGCACTGCGGCGCGCGGCCGAGCCCGTCGAGATCGCCCAAGCCATCGCGTTTCTCGCCTCGCCGCGCGCAAGCTGCATCACCGGTAGCACCCTGAGCGTCGACGGTGGCGTCGCGGTCTAAGGCGGCTTTCAGACTCATCACCTCGACAGAAGGGAAGCACGTCAGTGGCTGAACCCACGAAGAACATCACCGTCATCGGCGCGACCGGCCTGATCGGCCGTCAACTCGTCCCCCTACTCCGGGGTGCAGGTCACGACGTCACCGCAGCCTCTCGCGACTCTGGTGTCGACCTGCTCACCGGCAAGGGCCTCGACGATGCCGTCGCCCGCGCCGAGGTCGTCGTCGACGTGATCAACTCCCCCACCCCCGAGGACTCCGCCGAAGCGTTCTTCCAGCAGACGGCGGCCAACCTGTCCGCCGCTGCCGCCAAGGCCAACGTCGAACACTACGTCGTGCTCTCCATCGTCGGCGCAGACGAGATGGCCCCCAACGCGGGATACATCCGCGGCAAGATCGCCCAGGAGCGCGCGGCCGAGAGTTCGGGGGTTCCCTGGACTGTCGTGCGGGCCACGCAATTTCACGAATTGGCCGAACCCATCACCGAATCCCTGATCGTCGGCGACCAGGTGTGCGCTCCGACCGCGCTGATCCAGCCCGTCGACTCTGCCGAAGTCGCCGCAATCCTGGCCCGCATCGCCGTCGGCGAGCCGCTCAACGCCGTTCACGAGGTCGGAGGCCCGCAGAAGATGTCGTTTCATGACATGGCTCGCATCGTCCTGCGCCACCAGGGCAGAACGCTCACGGTCCTCGAAGACCCGTCGGCGACGTACAGCGGGCTGAGCATCGATCACACGACGCTCGTCACCGACGAGGAGGCCGAACTGGGTACCACGCGTTTGGTCGACTGGCTGGCGCGTCGCTGACCACCGCGAGGATGTTCCGTCGTCGCGCCCAACCCGCTCCGCGGGCAGCGTGCCGTTCGCATGAAAAACGGCCCCCGGAGAGTCCTCCGAGGGCCGTTTCAACTAGTAGCGGGGACAGGATTCGAACCTGCGACCTCTGGGTTATGAGATCGCGGAGAGGAATTGTGGCTGTGACGGCATATGTCATATGGCCAGCTCAGGACTCATGCTGAGTGTGACTAGGTACTGTCCGTTTCGCCCAATCTCGGCTGTTTCACGGAGTTTCGTTCACAAATCCGTTCACAAGTTTCACCTAGGGGTTTGCTCGCTTTGTGCCGTCTCGTGCGTTGCGGCGGGGCGCGCAGAGCGGAGCCGAAAGGATGGCGCGCGTCGACGATCGATGCAACTATAGTTGCGTTACTCCAACTTTAGTTGGAGACGAAAGGAGATACAACGATGCAATTTAATCGACCGTTAGCCACAGTCACGCCGACGTTGGACGGCGACGTCCTGGCCGTGCTGGCAAACAGCGACACAGCATTCACAATCACCCAGATCCAGCGCATCTTGACCACCGCGTCAGGCGAAGGCATCCGCAAGGTCCTCACCCGGCTCACCGCCCAAGGGGTGGTCTTTCACGATCAGGTTGGAAGAACGAACACCTATCAACTCAACACCGAACACCTCGCGGCCGAGCCGATCATCGCCTTGTCGCGGATCACCGCGTCGTTCCTGAACCGTCTTGAAACGCATCTTGAGCGATGGGGCGAAGTTCTCAAGTACGCGGCAGTTTTCGGTTCAGCCGCGACAGGCCGCATGACCCTCGACAGCGACATCGACCTCCTCCTTGTGCGCTCCACCGACTCCGACAACCCAAGCGAAGAAGCCAATTTGGTTGCGTGGGAGCAACGGGTAACGGAACTGGGACGGTTGGTCACCGCGTGGACGGGTAACGACGGCCGCGTCGTCGAGTACACCGAGAATGAGATTCGCGAGGCAGCCGCGGCCGGAGAGCCACTGCTCTCGGACGTGGCGCGAGAAGGCCTGACGGTGGCCGGTACTCGGGCGTGGCTCAACAGACAGCTGCGGCCGATCCGTGAGGCTAGGGAAGGGGCGCTTTGATGGCGGCGACGCGTGAGTGCAACTCGGCCATCACCGCGGGGCGACTCTCCAAGGCAATCGAGTTCTTGGACGCCGCAGAGTCACTGGAAGACGACAAGCCCAACGCGGCGGGCGATCTGTTCGTTGACGCCGGCATTGCCGCTTCCGATGTCCTCTGCTGCATCCGGCTCGGGATCCACTCGTCCAGCGGGAGTCATAATGAAGCCGCCAGCCTGCTCAGCAAGGCGGATAAGGGATCCGAGAGGCACTTGAGCACGTTGCTCAGCTTGAAGAATAAGGCGGCCTACACCCATCAGTCGCTGTCGACCGCCGAACGCAAGAAGATGAACCGTGCAGCATCCCACCTCGTCGAGGCCGCCAAACGGGCCATCGCTGCGGCAGGCCCTTCAACCTGACACGGGGAACACCGAACCTCGTGCCGCCACTCGCGAAGAGCGGTGGCCAAGTACCGATGATCGATTCAACCTGCTCTTTACACTCGCGCGTGCTGCCCGAGAGCTCGAGACTCCCGCTATAAGCCGCTTGCGCGCCGCTGACGAGCAAGGCAACCCGGGGCGGGCACACAAGTGAGCGTGACGGCTCGCCGCTTGAGACCACCGATCGGGAATCGCCTGCCAAGTGCGGTCAAATCACTTTTCTGAGTTTGCCGTGATCGAGATTCTCCATAGGTAGCATCCGGAATCGTGGGGAGACGGCGGGGATTCTTTGCAGAATTGCAGCACCAACAGCGGATGGCGGAGCAGCGTCAGCGGCGGGAGCACGCCGCGGCTCTGCAAGCGCACAACCGCGCCGTTCGTGAGGCAGACCGAGCTCAACGGGAGTACGAGCGCGCCGTCGCTGCCGCGGACCGCGCAGCCACTCACGCACAGAACGTGGCTCGAACAGAGGCTTTGAAAGCCCACCAGCGTGCGCAACGTGAATACGCTGAGTCTCTGACGGCGCAAGCCCTCGAGGAGTTTGAAGAGGTCGATTCCATCCTCGCCGCCACTCTCGCCGTCGATGACTACGTGGACATCGACGCACTAAAACAGACGGTGAGCCATCCACCGTTCCCGCGCGAGGACCTGAAGAAGCCGACTCCCCAGCCTCGGCTCGAGGAGCCCCCCGCCGAGCCCGCGTTCGTTCCGCCGCCTCCGCCAACGGGCATCGCGAAAGTCTTCGGGAAGACGGCACACGCGGAAGCAACGTCTGCCGCGCATGCCGAGTGGCAAGCCGAACACCAAGCGTGGTCTCACTACGTCCAGCGTGTGCTGCCCGCGAAGAACGCCGAACTCGTCAAGAAGCACGCTGCCGCCGAAAAGCACCGTGGCGAAATGCTTACCGCGGCCTTGGCCGAATACCGGCGCGAATGCGATGAGCGCGAACGCCAGGTAGCTCAGACCAACGCGGACCTGGACACGTTCAAGAGAGCGCTCCAGTCCGGCGACCCCGACGCCCTCGTTCAGTACGTGGGGCTGATACTCAGCAACTCCGCCTATCCCGAGATCTTTCAGGTGGACTTCGAGTACGAGTTCGATCCCGACCTCGGGGAGCTCACGGTGGCCGTCATCGTTCCGCCTCCGTCTGCGGTACCGAAGATCAAGGCATTCAAATATGTGCCAGCGTCTGACGAGATTCGGGAAACAGCGAGTACCCAGAAGGAACAGAAGGACCGTTACAACGGCGCCGTTGCCGCCGTAGCGATTCGAACCCTTCATGAGGTCTTCGAAGGGGACCGAGAGGGTCGGATCAAGACAATCTCGCTGACCGTACAGGCCGAAACCAGCAACCCAGCAACGGGTCTCGCCGACACCTTCCCATTCATAGCCGCCGCTGCCGACCGTCGAGAATTCATCCGATACGACCTGCGCAACGTCGACCCGTTGCAAACGCTGGAACTGATGCACGCCGCGGTGTCGAAGAATGCATTTGCGTTGAAACCAATCAGCACAGCGCGTGGCGTTCGATGATTGACCCGATACGACCCGACTCCGTCGATCTCATCCGGGAAAACCGGGAACTGCGGGACAGATACGACGAGGCACTCGAACGAATCGAGATGCTCGAGCGAGACGTCGACGCTTTACATGACGTAGGTGTATACACCTACCGCCACCCGCTCGAGAATGCCGTGGCGTATCAAGAAGCGCTGGACTTTATCAAGGCAAGCGTCCGGCAGCACATTGCGGAGGGTCGAGCCATCGAGGTGTCCACGAGGTTCACGTTCGACAACTCGCTTGCCAAGGGCCGCAAGATGACTGCGGACCTCGCCAAGCTCATGTTGCGCGCCTACAACGCGGAGGCTGAGAACTGCGTTAGATACGTGAAAGCGGGCAACCTGGCGGCAGCTGAAAAGCGCCTGACGGGCGCCGCATCATCGATAGCCCGCTACGCATCGATGATGGAGATGCACATCAGCGAGGAGTATCACGCTTTGCGTCTCCGAGAACTCGCCTTGACCGCCGACTATCAGATGAAGGTCCAAGAAGAACGGGAAATCGCGCGCGAGGAGCGCGCGCGACTCCGCGAAGAACAGCGAGCAGAGAAGGAACTGAGAGCCGAACGTGAACGCCTCGAGAAGGAACGCGCACACTACGCCGCTGTTCTTGAAGCACTGACCGGCACCGGACGCGACGACGAACGGTACGGGTTGCAGGCCAAGATCGACGAGATTGACGGTCGGATCGCAGACAACGACTACCGCACCGCCAACATCCGCGCTGGGTATGTGTACATCATCAGCAACGTCGGTTCCTTCGGACCTGGCATCGTCAAGATTGGAATGACACGCAGGCTCGAGCCAATGGACCGGGTGCGTGAATTGGGCGACGCCTCCGTCCCATTCGGTTTCGATGTCCACGCCCTCTTCTTCTCCGATGACGCAGTCGGCGTCGAAACTCGGCTACACCACGCCTTCGCTTCACAACGAGTCAACCGGGTCAATCTCAGACGCGAATACTTCTACGCCACACCAGCGGACGTGAAGACAGCCCTAGCGGAGATCGCCGGCAACCTGCTCGAGTTCGCCGACGAAGCAGAAGCCGAACAATATCGCGCAAGTGAGGCAATGCGGGCGTCAGAAGCGGGCGGTATGGCAGGGACCGGCGCGAGACATTCTCTAGAGCGCCTCAAGCGGGCGGACGTCTAAGTGCGTAGACGTCTCGGTGAGCGCCGCCGAGACGAAACCGTTTCAGGACTACGGACACCTTGCAGAACCGAGAGCAACGGATTTTTGATCCGTGGTTCTTCGAGGGTCCGAGAAACCGCAGTTATGCATTGCCGCACAGCGGATTTCGTGGCTTTTGCGTTACCAACGCCACCGGGCGATTCTTGCCGTTTCTCGGACATATCCGCCGAATAAGCGTCGACTTCCTGAAAACGTCAGCCGCCCTGGTTGCCTTATCAGCGGTGGCCCTCGAGGTCGCGAAAAGAGGACATTCCCATCGCTAACGATTGACTTCGACGAATCTGCCTCTTATCGCCCAATGCGGACCTACAGGCTCTGCGGCGAGCAATTCGCCGGCGACACATCGATGGTCGGCGGGGTCCCACTTGACGCCCTCGCGGTAGGGCGATACGAGGCGGGTCGAGACTCCGAGCAGGGCACGGCTTTGATCGAGCAAGTGGTTCTCGATCTCGGCTGGCTCTGCCGGGATCAGGGAAGCGATCCGTGCTGCCGCGGCAGGCAAAACCGACGTGTCAGTGTGGGCCTGGAACGCACTAATCACGCCGTCGAAGACACTTTTCAACAGGTTGCCCATAACCGGTTCGCGACCGACTGGCGGCCTCAGGTCAATCTCGACGGCGAACGGAGCATCCGGTGGACATGCCTGATCGGCCAAATCGACTTGCCCACGCGATAGGGCTAGCCAGACCTGAGCCAGCTTGTTCGCGCCTCCGAACGCGCCGAGATCAATCCAGTCGAACGAGGCGAGCGTTCGGCTCGGCTGCCAGTGGTTGAAGGTGCCCGAGCACTGAGCAAGCGCATACCGGTAGGAGAATGGATAGGCGGTATCGGACCGAGCGGGTGGCACCCCCTGGCCATATTCGAAGCGGATTCCGTTGCGCCCGGCGCCTTTGAACGAGCCGATGTTATAGAGCATGAGGTTCTCGACGTCGGCATTGGAAGCCTTAGCCCCGAAGAAGGTCGCGTGCAGGACCTGCTCAAATGACGGGTTGAGCTCACTGCATCGGGCCCTAATCTCGTTTCGTAGGTCCTCCTGCCACAGCGGCCGCCGCTCGAAACGGACATAGTTGACAGCCCATGCCTCGACTACAGGAGTGCTCTCGGTCGGTCCGTGGATCTCGTAGCGTGCCGTCCTGACCCGAGCCTCGAGCGGCGACTCGGCAGACCTGGTTGCAGCTGACCGGGCCCCAACGCCACTGGGGCAGCACGTACCGCACGGGTCGATCGACTCCCCCACCGTCTCAATCGCCCACTGCTCGGCGTCGGCTCGATACTCGGTGCAGACCTTCACGTAGGGTCCGGTCCAACTGCTCCCCATGAGAGTGCCATTACGGATAGCCCGGCAGCTGGCCAGGTGCAAGCGCGCCTGGCTCGTGTTGTGACTTCGCGCAATGTTGATCACGTAGCCCTGTTGATTTGCAGCGAGCCACTCCAGGTAGCCGCTGTCGTCATCGCGGAACTCAATGCACCCTGTCATGGCACACATTCTGCATCTGACGACCGACAGCTGATGGTGCACGAAACTCAACGGGATATAGAACTGCCATGAGTCAGCTATGTGCCCGAAAGGCGTGAAACGGCTCCGGGGAGGTCTGAGGGGCCGTTCCTACGGGTAACGGGGAGAGGATGCGGCGCCCCGACTTCCAGGTTATGAGCCGCGCCCCAACGGATTTCACGCGTGCGGGCGGTCTTGAAAGTGCAGGTCAGAACCTCTCAGGTGTCTGATTGTTCGAATTGCATCGGAGTGATTTCGGGAGGTTTCGTAGGGTTGTGTTCCCAAATCTGTTCCCAAAATTGAGGCGTCATCCAACCTCTGACGGCCGGTGATGCGAACCGGCTAGGACTCCGAAAAAGACGAGAGCACTCTAGGTTAGCCCGAGGCAGAGCCCTTGCGGCTGTGCGGACGTCGTGCAGGACGGTTCCAGCCGCCAAGAAGATGAACGGTGCAGTGCTGTGCTGATCAAAGGCGCTTGGTGCCAATGATTTCCGAAACGGAACACTGCCCGGAGGATCCGTTCCGCACTGGTCCGCACCAGTTCCCGCATCAGCGAATGGATAACATTGATTATCCACGCAGGCAGTGCACATGAGTCGTGGCGCGGTACAGCCCGGACTGCTCGTCCACTCCGCTCGGCGGCGCGTGGGAGGCTGCTACGCAACTGGATTCGTTCGGGGTACTCTACTATCCGAACATGCAGGAGATATCGATAGCGAAATGGTCGGACTTCGACCAACTCATGGAGCATGGCGGGCGATTTACCAGTTGGGCATTTCGTGGACAACGCGACGCCGACTGGCAGATGTGGACGTCGCTTTCTCGTCACCTGAGAGACTTCGGCGTTCAGCCCGATTTCTGGCCTGCGCAGGAAGCTCGAATTATTCGCATCTTCAAACGAAAAGCTCACCTCCACTTAACGCATGTGCCCGATAACACTGACACATTCCAATGGCTCGCATTGATTCAACACTACGGTGGACCAACAAGGCTACTGGACTTCACTTGGTCACCCTATGTGGCAGCGTTCTTTGCGCTTGAGACGGCAACATCTGACGCCGCAGTTTACGCGCTCGATACGCGGGCTGTATCGGCGCAGCCAACTTCGGCTTCCGCCGGCGAGAATCCGAACCTGCGGACCGCAGGCACCTTTGAATCTCTGTTCCTACCGGGCGAAGCTGAGTTTGTTGGTCACGCCGAACCAGGTGTCTTGAATCCGCGCCTGATTGCGCAATTAGGCACATTTATTGTGCCCTCCATACTCGATCAGTCCGCTGAATCCGTGATCGAAAGAGCGTGCGGACCTGACGCGTTAGTCAAGTTGCGATTAATGCATAGCTTGCGAGACGAAGCGATGCGTTCTCTTTACGGCCGAAATGTCCATAACACAAGTCTATTTCCTGACCTGAATGGTTTGGCCGCCTCTCTGCGGTATGAGTTGGAAACTCACTGGGCATTCGACGTGAAGACGGGCGCTGAATATCCAGGATGGGGCCTTCAGCCATATGCCAAGTCGACCGACACAAGTATCGTCGAATAGCAACGCGCCGAAATAGATGACTCATACCGTGCTTGTTTCGGCCGAACCCGGGGCTGGCGAGGAGCGCCACCCCCGATTTCGTCCCACTGGAGCCGACAGTGCGCAGCTCCCCACCCTTTACATGTCGGGCGTGAACCCGAGAGCTGCCATCGGTACCCTCATGCCCGATGCCTTCGGGAGCCGATCTGCACCGGTCGCCTCGCGCCTGTTGAAGGTATGCGCGTACCAGTAAAAGTGAGGCTGTGCGTTCGGGCGTCACGACACCGGAGGCGACGACCGGGCAGAGCCCGGTTCGCCCATGCGGGGTCGCACGAGTTCGCTATTGTCATCACAGGCGTCAACCAGCGCGGTCCGTACTAGCTCGATGAGGTGTCAAATCAAGTTCGGCGATTCAAGCGGTGCGGTGACAAGCTCACCTGAGACATCAAATTCGAGCGTAATTCGCTGGATGGGAAGTAAGCGACGACTAGTGGATCTCATCGCGACGCGAATGCCTCCGGTCTCGGACATTAACTACTACTATGAGCCATTCCTAGGCAGTGCCGCCGTTTTTCTCCGCTATGCTCCAGAGCGCGCTGTCTTAGGGGATAATAATGCAGACTTGATGAACGCATGGAAGCACATTCGGAAGCGACCATCGGCTATATGGCTTGCCGTTTCCCGCATTCCGGTAACTTCGACTGACTATTACGCAATACGCGAGGCACACCGAACAAATCGTGAATCATTCACTAGAGCTGTACACTTTATCTACTTGAACAGAAACTGTTTCAATGGAGTATATCGTACAAATCGGAAAAATCACTTCAACGTCCCATTTGGTCAGAATACCGGCGCCCTTCCGCCCTTGCAAAACTTCGAAAGATGCTCACAACTGCTCCAGTCAGCGACGCTGAAGGTCGGCGACTTTGCTCGAACTTTGAAAGACGTCGGACCGGGAGACGTTGTATATCTAGATCCTCCATGGCCGACACTACGCGCGAACTACGGCGAGTACGGTTACGCATCGTCCGAACCTGCCGTAATCAGGATGCAAAAAGTGGTTGAACCGCTTGTGGAACGTGGTGCCGACGTCTACCTGTCGTTACCAGCAGCCTACGGCTGGCAGTTTGAATCAGGGCTGACGGCCGAGTTTGCTCTGACATACTCGGTTGCTTCCCGTGCAAATCATCGTCGCCCCACAAGTGAAGTCCTCTTGGTCGCAGGTGATCGCGCTGTCCGAGCGGCAAGAAGCGCATGAGCAGGATTGCCTTGGTTTCGGATGTTCACGCGTTCACTCCTACGCCGGATGCCGCTCGGTTCCGGGACGGCGATCCCTCCTGGGCGCGAACGCTTCCTGATCAGTTCGAGGAGGATCGGGGTCCCTTTCAGGCTCTTGCCCGCACGATCAAGGAGGATGGCCTCCAAGCGGATCTGGTGCTTTGCTGTGGCGATATGGGCGATAAGGCCGACATCGACGGCGTTCGATTCACGTGGGGCTGGTTAGAGACTCTTCGTCGCAGACTTGGTGCTGAGTTCGTTATTGGCACTACGGGCAACCATGACGTCGATTCGCGAAATGTGAGTGGGCGAAACGATCCGATGCACTGTGTCCGCGCGTTGCAACCGCCGTTTCCAATGGACGATCCGGCCATTCGCGCAAGCTACTGGGAGCGAAACGTCGCGGTGTTTGAAACTGGAGATCTTGCTGTCCTAATCATAAACACGGCGGCAGAACACTCCTCAGCTGAAATGGCGATGCGAGGCAGGCTGACGGAACACACCCTCGATGCCATCGGTCGGGCAGTCAGGGAAGTCAAAGCCAGTGAGCGCATCGCGCTTGTTCACCATCATCCGTACCGCCATGATGCAATTGATTGGGAAGACAACAGCGAGCTCGAAGGTGGGCCGGAGCTGCTCCGCCTCCTCGAAGACGACGGCGACTGGTTGGTAGTCCACGGACACCGCCACTACCCAAACATTGCGTACGCGGCTGGCGGTAGTCGGGCACCGGTGATTATGGCTGCGGGGAGTTTCTCGGCGATGCTGTATCCCGAACTGGGTGCGCGCGTGCGTAATCAGTTCCATATTGTCGATGTGCAGGCGCCGGGATCTGTCGTAGGGACAACAGGGCTAATCGGTTCTGTCAGGTCCTGGGAGTACTCGCCTGCCACTGGCTGGGCACGCCCGAACTCGCAAGAGGGAATTCCCGACGGTGCAGGCTTCGGATTCCGGGGCTCTGTATCGGATGTGGCAGACACTGTTGCTAATTTCGTCAGGGCGTCCGAAGACAGCTTCATCACACTTGGCGATGTGATCGCTGCGAAGCCGTACCTCGGGTTCGTACTTCCCCGCGATCGTGGCCAAGTTTTTCAACAGCTCGAGGAGCGCGGCGTCCACGTGTACCCGACGGCAAACAATTACTCGGTCCTTGCCGATGAAGTGTTCCTGAAGGGTGTCCTCGCATGAGCGAGCAAGGCGGCATCGTTATTGACCGGCTAGATTTGTTCAACGCGCGAGATCTGACAGCAAGCCAAGTGGCTGAAAGTTTCGTTGAGCCAACGATTTTCGCAAAGCTGCGCGAAGGTTCCAATACACTCTTGATGGGTCCTCGCGGGAGCGGAAAAACTACCCTATTGAAAATGCTGACATCCGAGGGTGTTGAACGCCGGCGTCTTGGATACGGAGATTCGGACGCCCCAGACTTCAGTGGGGTGTACATACCGATCGACGTGCAGCTTGCAGATCGACTCGACTCTGTCTCCGAAGCTGGCCTGGGCGACGCTATTTCCGGGGTGGTCGCTAGCTCGCTGTATGCGTTTCATGTATTTCGATGTATTACCGACGCCTTGGCTTGGCACTGCACCAGCGCTCGAAGGCACTCAACGGTCCAGCTGCTGAGCCGGACCGGAGAAGCATCCGCAGTTGAGGCACTGGCGGACCTGTGGGGAGTGCGAGTTGGAGTTCCCACCGTTACGGCACTGCAAAGTGGCTTGAGGACACGCCACGCGCGAGCGCTCGAATTGTGGAACCGTCAGGTCTTCCGTGTCCATACGGGGCGTGACGCCGATCTGGACGAGCTTGATTCGGTAGATCTTGACAGCGGCTTAAAAGGTGCGGTCGATATATTATCGAGCGCCACGTCTTGGAACACTGGCCATCGGTGGGCGATACTTTTCGATGAAGTTGAGATTGCACCTGAGATACTACAACGGCAGCTTTTATCGTACCTCCGCACAAGCGATCACTCTATCCTCTTTAAGATTGCCATAGCGCCATACATGCAAGCCTACCGCGGACTACCTGACAGAACCCGCGCCTCCGCCTTGAACGACTTTAAAGTAATTAATCTCCAAGATGATCTCGGTGACGCCGATAGTTTCACCGACGCCTACTTCAGGCAGGCCGCGGAAATGCGACTCGGGCGATCTTTGTCGATCGAGGACACTCTGGGTCCGTCAATTCTGGCATCGAACGATAATAATACCAGTGCGGAAGTGTCCTATGGCGCGCGATCTCCCCAAGCTCGAAGATTCCGTAATCTTTACCGTAAAGACCCTTCCTTTGCTTCTTACATGACGAAGCTGGGGGTAAGCGCGGAAAATTTGATGGAAGCGGGCGACTCCAACGAGCGCGCTCCATTTAGAAAAGTTCGGCAAGTTGCTCTGGTCCGCGAAGCATATCTAAGCGAGCCTGGCAGCGGCCGGCGCATAGCCACCCGTAATTCTTCAAATCGCCTCTACGTTGGTGCAGCTGGCATTACGAGAATGTGCGAAGGAAACCCGCGGAGGCTGGCGTTTATCACTCCAATGCTTCTCGCAGGTATCGACTCTCCGAACCTTCGCGTCCCATTTCAGGTGCAAGCGGACGCGCTCAGCCGAACGGAGGCAGCATTCCGGAGCTTTCTCAGAGGCTTGCCTATAAGCGAAGAGCTGGGTCCTACTCTGCCCAGAGGATTACTGTCCTTCGTCGACGCTTTGGGGAGTTTTTTTCACGACCAAATCGTCGGCCCTGAGTTTGAACCCGATCCGATTGGTTCGTTTATAGTCGATTCGTCCACGAGTTCGGCGATCGAAGAGCTAGTCGCGCGAGGCGTAAATTCGGGAGCGTTTGTACAACTATCAGACAGCGCGGATAAACCCTCTCAACGATCGCCGTCAGCATTCGAACCGCTTACTAGCTCACGCGGAAAAAGGTTTCGTCTATCTTACCTTCTTTCGCTTCAATATGGCCTAACGTTAAGAGTGGGGCGGGCGATATCACTACGCACAGTCTTGGAGCGAATCGGCGAAGCGCCTAGTACGGGTCATCGAAAGCTTTCTGAAAGCCTCCTGGGTCAGGAGAAATTATGGTAATTGTGCCAGACGGTGGCAGTCGTGGCCGGATACTGATCGACCGCTCTCATTCAACGGAGCCATCGGCCCCGTTTGACCTCCTCCTCTACGCAGTCGGATACGAGAGCCGTTCGAGGCACCTAGCGGAACAAGCATCCGATCTTTACAGCCGAGCCGTCGGCGTCCGGTTCAACCAGGACGAACTATTCAGCTTTCGCGCAAATCTGGACTGGGCCTACTCGCAGGAGAAGATCTCGGTAGAGGTGGCTGAGACTGAAGTGGCGGCTGGTCAGATTTTGTTCCGTTATCTTGAGACATCAGGCCACTACCGGGTGCTAATCGATGTGTCAAGTTTTCCGCGCACCTACCTAGCGGAAATTATCATGGCGCTTTGGCGCTTCACGACTGAGCTTGGCGTGGACGTCCTAGCTGAATTCGGCTACTCCGTCCCGACGTTTTCAGAGCCAGCGTTGGAACATGGTCCCGTCGTGTCCTTTGGCGCAGTCCGGCCGGACTTTGTTGGTTTGAGCGAAACAGGCTGGGGCCTTGCCACTTTGATCGGTCTGGGTTACGAACCTGACTTAGCGTTGGCAGCCCAACAAGTTCTTGACCCAGCCGTTACATGGCTCGGAATACCTCGCAGTGCTGACGACCGATTCGATGATGAAGTGGCGGCTTCCAACGAAGTGCTCCTTGATGTGGTCGAGTCTGAAAACATCTGGACGTACGATGTCTCCAACCCGACCTCCACCTTCGTTACTCTTGAATCCATTGTCAGTGGTCTCCGTCGTCAGCACAATGTTGTCTTAGTTCCTTTCGGCCCTAAGTTGTTTGCGGCAATTTGCATGCTGGTCTCCCTCGCGCACAAACAGGAAGTCGGAGTCTGGCGTCTTAGTGCCGGGTCCTTTCGAGAGTCGCGCGATCAGGTTGCAGCTGGGCCGGTTCATTCGTTAAAAGTCCGATTCAGCGCCATGGCACCGTGACGGTCGCCTATCGGGACGAGCAATCTCACCTATGGCTCCGGGCTTCCACGAATCGGGCCATGGGCGGTTAGCCCCACCTGACAAGCTCCTCGTCATGGATAACGGAGATTTTCCACGATGTGGCGGTGATGTTGCCCAGCGTCACGATCCCGAGCCTCGGCCGTAGTGCGCTCAGAGGCGAGATGTACTGGCCACAATCGGTCAGGCCTCTGCGCGGAGCCGTTCATTGCTTTGGAGCGGTACCGACGCGCAGCGTTGCAAAGCCAGGCGAAGGTGGCAAGCCAGGACGGCCAAATTTGTTGCGTCAGTGTCGACAGCACATTGTGAAGGAATCTCGCAGCGCCCAAGCCGGTTGCGGTTACTAAGCCGGTGTCAGCGCCTGTCGGCCGGTGTCGTATCGAGGGCGCAGCCCTATGCCGTAGTGTCTGCGTCGCTGTCCATTAACGCGCTGCAAAGTCGGCGGCCGACGCCGAAAGCGCCGCCGCGCGGCGATTCAGCGTCCACGCTTGCCTTCAAAACGCTCCCGCATCGGCGGCCTGACAGCACCGACAGGGTCGCTGGTCGCTGTCGAACTGACACCCATGTCAGACGCATCCTTTTGGGCGGCATCGGAATCAATCGTCAGCGAATGCCACTTCTCAGGCGGGTAGGATTTGATTTCGCCTGGCAATGTCACGTTGCCATCCTGATCGACCGTTGGATAGCCCATCCCCTGTTTGGGCAATCCGACGACGGGTCGAAATTTGTAGCTCATACCCGAAGCCTATTCCGTGTCGGATTGGTTGTCCGCATCGGTTTCGTCGTCCTCGTTGGTGTCGTCGGTCTCAGAGCCGTCTTCGTGGTCGGCTTCTGCCTCGTCAGCTTAGGTCGCATCATCGCCGTCGGGAATTAAGGACAGGATTAGGGCGGCCCGCTTCAATCTTGTCGATTGGTAGCTGACTGCTCCGGATGTGTCGGCGGTGGGCGCTATTTTTTCCACGACATGAGCGAAGCCTCCGGTGCCTTCAGTCGATTCGCACACCAGATCTGTCGGCCGAATGGGCAGCTTACGTCGGTGTTCCGCTATTGGTGACGGTCGCTTCGCTGGCGGTAGCTGTCTTTTGGTTCGCACGCAGCTGGCCCATGATCGTCGCCTTCATCGTGAACAACGTCGGGCTGAAATCGCAGTCAAACTGGGCTGGGCTCTACGTGGAGTCACCGAGGGCCTTGGTGAAATCGACGGCGGGATAGCACTATCTACGGAGCGGAAATGGAATGGATTGTCGCCAGTGTCTGACGCCACGTACCGGGCCCAGATCAGCGGTTTACCCGATAAAGACGAAGCCGTCCGACTGGCTGTGGGGCTTGCCAGGGACATGCTTTGGCGATGGCGCAGCTGTGTCGAGTTCGCAGAGACCGGGGGGCGATCAAGATAAGGGTTTGCTCGGCAGTGCGGCCGTCGATTGCCTCCACTCCCCAAAGGTCCTCTTGAATAAGCTGGCGGAGAAAATCATCCGATGGGACGGCCGTGGCGACATCCCGACACTCAGCGCTGCCGAAATCGGCTCTTGGACACCAGTTGCGCTTCCCGCGGCGGGTAAGACGCGCTCCGAGCACGTTGAGTGGAAGGAGCAGTTCCGGGTCGAATATGTGGCAATGGCCGAGCGGCTGGCCCGATGGAGTTAACTGATCGCGGGTGTTAGCAGATGACGGGCAGTGCGTCCGTCAGTCCTGTGATACATCTCGCTCGATAATGGATAATCGTCGTTATCCACTAAAGACCTGCGCGGGGCAGTTCCGCTCCAATCTGCGATCACAATTCGATTCCGTTGTCGGAGCTAAGTCCTAGGTCTCGGCTGGCGCGCCGCTCGCGGGTTTGGACCCTGCTGCGCTGATCTTGCTGCCTGTCGGTCTCGCGGGTCTGGTAGAGCGCATTTCGGCGCTGCAGGGCTGTAGCTCGTCGGTTCAGCAGGGAGCGGACGCGGTCGGGCAGCGCCTCGTCAGGAGTGCGTGCCGCGTAGTCGTGGGCGGTGACAGCCTGTTGGTCGTAGGAGAGGATCTCGCGAACAAGGTCAGCGGCTTCACGGCTATCGCCGCGATCAGCTACGTGGGTGCCGACGCGACCGTATTCGTGGGCCTCAGTACCGCGTCCATAGATGCGTGCGGTGTTGGCGTACCGGCCGCGGGTCATGGCGACGTAGAGCATTGCGCGGCTGGAGTTTTCACCTAAGACGGCGTGGCTGGCGTCGGCGGTGACGCCTTGGGCGGAATGCACAGTGACGGCGTAGCCGAGGCTCACGTGGTCGCGGAGGTAGTCGTGGTCGAAGACGACACGGGCTTTGTCGTCGAGGCGTTCGGCGGCAACACGATTTGTCTTGGTGTCGATGGCTGCGACGCGCCACCGGTTCCCATTGCGCACCGAGGGCAGCGAATCTGCGTCGGGTGTGGAGTGGTGGAAGTCGATGGTGGGGTCGTTGCGGCGGCTGATGATCAAGTCCCCAACCCCGATCTGTTGCCTTCGGGCTCCCGTCACGGTGGCCGCCTTCCCGTCGATGCGGTCGCGGTGGATCCGTTGGTTGAGGGCATCGGCCATTTCGGTGGTGTCGCAGATCAGCAGCGCATCTCGGCCCCGTTGGACGTCCGCAGCGTACGCATCAACTGCGTCAGCAGCCATGGTGATCGCGTCCCCGCAATGCAATCGATCGTTAGTGCGGTACCAATCCACGGCGCGCCGAATGGCTTTGGGTTCACCGTCACGCAGCGCAAGCGACGCGGCCCGTTCCGCCGGGTCGCTCATGCGCCACACCTCTTCCAGGTGCTGAGTCCAGGGCAGGTCGGCACAGAGTTGGGCGAACATGCCGCCGCGAGCCTTCACCGGCGCCAGCTGGTGGGGATCGCCGACCAGGACCGTCTTCACCCCCGCGGAGGTGGTGGCGGTGAGGAGCTGGCGGAGGTCGTCGGTCCCGACCATCCCGGCCTCGTCGACCACCACCACCGTCCCACGGTCCAACGTCAGGGTGCCGTTCCGAAGATCCTGCAGGGCCTTGGCGATCGTGAACCCGGTATCGCCGGCGCCTTCCCGGACCGCGACGTCAACCGCCCGACCGGTCGGGGCGAGCACCAGGACGCGGGCGCCGTAGCGGTGGTGCGCGGCGGCGCGCAGAGCGCGCAGTGAGGTCGTCTTGCCCGCACCCGCCGGCGCCGACAGCGGCTGCACCAACCACGGCGACCGACCAATCGCCTCGACCGCCGCCCGCTGATCCGCGGACAACCCGTGGGTGTCGTCCTCCCTCACCCACAGCTGCGAACGGTCATCACGGGCGTCGACCAGATCCAGCACCGCGACTTCTTCGGCCAGGATCCGATCTAGGGTGAACCGTTCGTGGCCTTCCCGTTGGTGCCGCCGGCGGGGTGCGGTGAGGCGTATGCCGAGCTCGTCGACCGCGGCTTCCACCGCCTCCCGCGGTGACCGTTCGCCTTCGACGGGGAGTTGCGCGCCGATGATCTCCACCAGGTCCGCCCGAGTGAACGCCGCCTTGTCGATCCGCTCGGCGGCGTCGGCGAGGCGCGCCCGGTCGAACGGGCTACGCGCGGCTGCGCGGCGCGCCGCGCGCGCCTGCTCAAAGGAGGCGCGGTCCAAGCGCAGGCCCCGCGCGTCGGCCCGCCACTGCTGCAGCAATTCCGGCCACGCGAGCTCTTCGGGTTTGGTGGGTCGGGTGGCCTTCTGCGCCGCTGCGAGCTGCGCCGCACTGAGCGGACCGTCCTGCACGTGCAGGTGCCGCGCCGCCCACTCCCGCAGCTGAGACGAGCGCCGCGACCAGGCGGTGATCGTGGTGCGGTCGACGCCGGCGAGTTCGGCCATCCCGGTGTGCGGGTCCACCGGCTCCCACTCGAACCCCAACGAGCGGTGCAGCTCCCGGCGCAAGGTGGCCTGATAGATCACCCCGGCCGCTTTCGCTTCGTGGAACAGCGACGTCCCGTCAATTGAGACTAGGACGCCGGCGGCGCGGGCTTGCCGGTTGGGGACGATGACGTGGGTGTGCAGATGCGGATCCCCGCACCGCGACGTCTCGTGCTGATAGGCCACCGCCACCAACCCGGGAAGGTGCACCAGGTCCTTCTGTTCGGTCAGCGGGTTGTGCACCCTCGTGTACCCGGCATGGACGGCCAGGTACTCCATCGCTTCGGCCAGGGCGGTGGTGTGCGCGTCGGCGATGCCCTTGGACACGACGTCATCGGCCTTCAGCGCCCGGATCACCGACACACTCTTGGGTGCGGCGAACGTCAGGTCGAATCCGTGGACCCCGCGCTCACCGAACCCGCGTCCGGACCCACCACCCGGGGTGACCCCGTCGTCGAGCCAGCGCGCCACCACCCCCGCGTCGGCCTCACCCCCGGCGCGCTGGGTGTCCGAAAGCCCGACCAAAGATGCGGCGGTGCGGGTGTCGCCGGCGCACAACCATGTCGGGGTGCGGGTGTCGTGTTCGGAGTAGTACTCCCCCAACCCGCCGCCGGCGCGTTGAAAGTCCCTGGTGGCACGCTGAGCTGCGTGGGCGGTGTCGAGGTAGTAGGCGATCGACCACCGCCTCAACTTCGAGATCGTCAACACCGCAGCAGTCACCAACCCAGGTATCAAACCCCAAAGTCAGAACGACTGCCCCGCCGTCACTTTCGGCTGCGCCCCACACGCAACCACCACCAGTCTCGCACCCCGTGCAAATGTGCCACTGCAGTTTCTTGAAGATTGGGGGTGCGGGATCGAATGTCCAGAAGGGACTGGGGCGAGGGGACTTTGGGCGCTTGGAATGGTGAACGGTGGGCTGTGGACAGATGAAGGCCTGTGGATGACGTGCGGTGGATGTGGGGGCGGAGTGTGGGCGGGAGACGGTCGCCCGCTGTTTCTGACGTGCGGGTATCACGAGCGGCGCCTGCGCGCACAATTCTGCATGGAGTGTCAGCCATGAGATTTACAGTTGTGTCAGCCCTCTCGTGAGACCGCAGTGGGCTCGCGACGAGGATCCGCATACGGGCGACGAGACGCACACCGGGGAGATCGCAGAGACGCATCGCGACAATTCGACACACCTGAGAGTGATGAGACCCAATGGACGACAACGTATTCAACGAACTCCCGTTGCTCCTCGCCGTGCCGCGTGCAGCGCAGCTGCTCGGTATCAGTCGCGCCGCGGCCTATCGACTCGTGTCCGCGGGCGAGATCCCTACGCGCCGTCTCGGTGGCCGGGTCTACGTCGTGACGTCGGGGCTGCGGGATCTGATGGCGTCGTGAAGGGCGCGGTCTATTCACGGGGTAAGACGTGGACCTACAGGTTCCGCGCTCCGGTGCGCGACAGTTCGACCGGTGAGTTCCCGTGGGTGACCAAGGGTGGGTTCGTCACCGAGAAGGAAGCGTGGAAGGCCTGCCGCGAGGCGATGCGTGAGGCCGACCGTGGGCGAATCATGAAGCCCTCGAACCGAACCCTCGCCGAGTTTCTGAACGAGTGGCTCGTTGCGGTCAAGCCGAGCGTGGATGCGAGTACGTGGCAGAGCTGGCGGGACTTCGCACGGACCTACGTCATCCCGCGCATCGGCGGTATTCGCCTGCAGAGCCTCAACGAACCGGAACTGCTCAAGCTCTACGGAAAGCTCCTCACGGAGGGACGGGTGAAGCGCGACCGCGACACCGACATGTTCGCCTACTGGACGCGCGAGGTCGCCAAGGGAAAGGCTCCGACGCCACGCGCGGTGTCGACGGCGTGCGGCACCACGATCCATGCGGCGCGATCGGCGGTCCGGCGCTACCAGTCCGGAATTGCCCCCAAGCAGGTGCCACCGGGGCTGGCGCCGAAGACGGTGCGCAACGTCCACGCGATGCTCCACCGCGCACTGGTCGACGCCGTCGCCTGGAAGTACATCACCGACAACCCGGCAGGCAACGTCAAGCCGCCCAAGGTCGCCCGCACGCGGCGACACGTGTGGACCACCGAGGACATTCAACGCTTTCTCGTCGCGATCAAGGGCGACCGCTTCGCAGCTCTGTTCCTCCTCGAACTGACCACCGGCATTCGGCGCGGCCAGGTGTGTGGGCTCAAGTGGGCGTCGGTGGACCTCGAGGCCGGCGAGATCACCGTGCACGACAACCGGGTCGTCGTGGGAGGCCGCGTGCGTGACGAGTCCGGCGGCAAGACGAAGAACGCCGACCAGACGATCTCGATAGATCGCGCGACGGTCGCGGCCCTTCGGGGCTGGAAGGAGATGCAGGATCGCGAGCGCGCGTTCTTCGGCACCGACTACCACCCCGGCGATTACGTGTTCACTTACGAGGACGGCCGCCCGCCTCATCCAGACTCGATTAGACAGCGCTTCGACCGCCTGGCAGCAACGAACGGCCTCTCCCGCATCACCTTCCACGATCTGCGCCATTCGTACGCCACAGCGGCTCTCAGGGCCGGCGTGAACCCCAAGGTGGTCAGCGACCGCATCGGCCACGCCAACGTCGGTTTCTTCCTCGAGACCTACGCCCACGTCCTCAAGAAGGACGACCGCGAGGCGGCCGAGCAGGCGGCGTCGTTTCTGCTCGGTCCGGACCTGTATCCCGCGCCCGACCGCGTTCACGAGAAATGACGTTCACAAATCCGTTCACAAATGGCATGAAAACGGCCCCCGGAGAGTCCTCCGAGGGCCGTTTTACCTAGTAGCGGGGACAGGATTCGAACCTGCGACCTCTGGGTTATGAGCCCAGCGAGCTACCGAGCTGCTCCACCCCGCGACGGGTGAACACAAGGTTACCGAGCAGCCCCCATACCTCCAAATCGTATGGTCAGCGCATTACCGACGCCGGATCGTAGCGTCGGGCCAGGGCCCTCAACCAGGCCAACGCGTCCTCGTCGTAACACCGCGCCGGACGGTCCGGGTCGTCCGACGCCGCGAAGTTCGGCATCTGCCCTCCGGTCGACCACGGCGCCACCGCGTCCACCAGCTCCGCGGCGTGGGCGGCGACGGCCGCACCGGCCGGCGGAGCGAGCACTCCGATCACCGACAGCCCGTAGGCGGCGTCGCGATGGCAGAACGCGCTGCGGTGCCGGGGCTCGCGCGCCAACGCCCCGCCCAAGAGGCGCAGTTCGACCAACGTTTGCGGTGACTGAGATCCCGGCCCGCTCGCGGCGAGGATCGCCTCGACCGTCTCGGGGGTCAGCTCGCGCAGCAGGGCGTGCGCCTCGTGGACCGGCATCGGGTCCACCGGATCGGCGTGCACCGCACCGATCGCCGCGTACGGCAGCACCCCGACCGCGTCGATCAGCACCGGCGCGGCCTCGCGCATCGGCTGCAGCAGGCACTGCGCCTCCGCGAGGTCACCGACAGCGGTGTAGCGCACCGCCACGGTCATCCGACCGGCCAGCGGCTCGGGCACACCCGGCAGCGGCGGCAGCTGCTGGATGCAGATCGACGTGTTGACCTCCTCGGGCAGATCTGCCGTCCACCGCTGCCACTCCCCCAGCACCGCGGCGGCGTGCGAACCGTCGAAGAACAGTGCGCCACCGTAGAATTCGGCGATCGGGAGCAGATCGATCTCGACGGCGGTGACC
>Ga0209051_1001364_pt1 | contig 21100 bp, 18 predicted proteins | sample AraplaCvi_mMS_r2_2_FD_184286 | JGI IMG/M metagenome (GOLD analysis project Ga0209051, IMG submission 184286) | Arabidopsis root microbial communities from North Carolina, USA - plate scrape MF_Cvi_mMS_r2 (SPAdes) (version 2) | ecosystem: Host-associated > Plants > Roots > Endosphere | place...
AGCTGCCGCGCGGCGTCGTTGCGGACGAAGCCCAATTGCTCGATCGCGGCCTGCACCCGCGCGACGGTGGCGGGGGCCACCCGCTCCGGGGCGTTGAGCACGTTGGACACGGTGCCGACGGACACCGACGCCGCCGCGGCGACGTCGCGAATTCCGGCGGCCACCGCGGCTAGTCCCGCGACTCGGCCGCCAACCGGCGCGGCGCCAGCCGCACCAGCTGCGTGACGTGGTCGGGGGTCAGTTCTTCGAGCGCGTTCACGCCCAGCAGGCGCATGGTCCGCTCGACCTGGGCGGAGAGGATCTCGATCGCCCGGTTGACGCCGGCCTCCCCGCCTGCCATCAACCCGTACAGATAGGCCCGCCCGATCAACGTGAACCGCGCACCCATCGCGATCGCGGCCACCACGTCGGCGCCCGACATGATGCCGGTGTCGAGGTGCACCTCGACGTCCTTGCTCACCTCGCGCACCACCTCGGGCAGCAGGTGGAACGGAATCGGCGCCCGGTCCAATTGGCGTCCACCGTGATTGGACAGCAGCACCGCGTCGACGCCCAGGTCGGCGACGGCCCTGGCATCGGCGACGGTCTGCACGCCCTTCACCACGAACTTGCCCGGCCACTGCGACTTGATCCACGCGAGGTCCTCGAAGGTCACCGTCGGGTCGAACATGGTGTCGAGCAACTCTGCGACGGTCCCCGACCACCGGTCCAGCGACGCGAAGGCCAGCGGCTCGGTGGTCAGGAAGTCGATCCACCACTGCGGGCGCGGCAGCGCGTTGACGACGGTCCGCAGGGTCAGCGCCGGCGGGATCGACATCCCGTTGCGCTTGTCGCGCAGGCGAGCACCCGCGACGGGCACGTCGACGGTGACCAGCAGGGTGTCGTAACCGGCGGCCACCGCACGCTCGACCAGGGCCATCGACTTGTCCCGGTCCTTCCACATGTACAGCTGAAACCAGTTGCGGCCCAACGGGTTGGCCGCCTTGACGTCTTCGATGGCGGTGGTGCCCATCGTCGACAGCGAGAACGGGATGCCCGCCCGGGCGGCGGCATGCGCCCCGGCGATCTCACCCTCGGTGTGCATCATCCGGGTGAACCCGGTGGGTGCGATCCCGAAGGGCATCGCCACCGGCGCGCCGAGCACGTTCCACCCGGTGCTGACCTTGGACACGTCCCGCAGGATCGCCGGGTGGAACTCCACGTCGGAGAACGCCTGCCTCGCCCGGGCGATGGACAGCTCGGCCTCCGCGGAGCCGTCGGTGTAGTCGAAGGCCGCCCGCGGGGTCCGGCGCTTGGCGATGCGGCGCAGGTCCTCGATGGTCAACGCCTTGTCGAGCCGGCGTTTGGTCGCGTCGAACTCGGGCTTCTTGAATTGCATCAGCGGCGCGAGGTCGTGCCTGCTGGGCAACCGTCGCCTCGTCAAGTGGTTGGTCGAATCGTTCATCGTCATACCCTCCCTGCCGGAGCCCGTTGCGGCTCGATGCGTTCGCCTGCCAACGTGGTGGCCATCGTCGCACGTAGTTCGTCGAGGTCGCCACGCAGCAGGCCGTGAGCCCGCGCCTGCACCAGCACGTTCCCGATCGCGGTGGCCTCCACCGGTCCCGCGACCACCGGCTTGCCCACCCGGTTGGCCACCAGCTGGCACAGCAGCCGGTTCCGTGCGCCGCCGCCAACCAGATGGACGGTCTCGACGGGAACACCGGTCAGGGTGGCCGACTGCTCGACGCCGCGGGCGAAGCCGGCGGCGAGACTCTCGACGATCGCGCGGGCCATCTCGGGGCGGCTCGCCGGCGCGGGCAGACCGCGTTCCCGGTACCACTCCGCGATCCGCCCCGGCATGTCGCCGGGTTCGACGAACCGCGGGTCGTCTCCGTCGAACACCTCCGACGGCGCCGGGCAGGCCGCGGCCTGCTCCAGCAGCACGGGCAGGTCGACGCGGGCGCCGTCGCGCTCCCAATGACGCACCGACTCGCTGAGCAACCAAAGTCCCATCACGTTGCGCAGGAACCGAATTCGCCCGTCGGCACCCACCTCATTGGTGAAGTTGGCGGAGCGGGCGGCCGCGCTCATCACCGGCGCACCCAGCTCGACGCCCACCAAAGCCCAGGTGCCGCAGGAGACATAGGCCGCCGACGTCGCATCCATCGGGATGGCCACGACGGCCGAGGCGGTGTCGTGGGACGCCACGGTGGTCACGCGCAAACCCGCGCCGATTCCCGCCCGGTCGGCCAGGTCCGGCAACACCCCACCGAGCTCGGCGCCGGGCTCGATGAGCTCGGGGAACAGGCCGCGCGGAAGACCAAGCGTCGACTCCAGATCGGTGTCCCACGCGCCGTCGACGCCGAGCAGGCCGGTGGTCGAGGCGTTGGTCCGCTCCGTCGACGTGCGCCCGGTCAGCCAGTAGCCGATCAGATCCGGCACCAGCAGGGCGGTGTCGGCGAGGTCGAGCAGACCCTCGAGCTTGTCGGCGGCCAGCTGGAACATCGTGTTGAACGGCAGGAACTGCAGTCCGTTGCGGGCGTGGATTCGATCCTGCGACAGCGTCGCGTGCACGGCGTCGGCGCCGAGCGCGCACCGGGCGTCGCGGTAGTTGTAGGGCAGCCCGAGCAGTGTGCCGTCCCGCAGCAGCCCGTAGTCGACGGCCCACGAGTCCACCCCGACGCTGGTCACGTCGGGGGCGACGCGGGATGCCTCGGCCAGCCCCGCGCACACGTGGCCGAACAGGCCCGGCAGGTCCCAGTGCATCGCGGTGCGCCGACCGTTCCACAGGTAGACCGGGTCGTTGGCGAACCGGTTCAGCTGGCGCATCTCCAGGGTGCCGGGTCCGACGTCGGCCAGCATGACCCGGCCGCTGGTGGCGCCGAGGTCGACCGCGACGAACCGGCCGGTGCTCATCGGAGGCCATCGCTCTTCGCGCAAGCGCTCATCGGAGAAATGCCGCTGCGACGCCCGCGTCCACCGGCACGTGCAACCCCGTCGTGTGCGAGAAGTCCGACGTGCACAGGGCGAACGCCGCATTCGCGATGTTCTCCGGCAGCACTTCACGTTTGAGCAGGGTGCGCTGCGCGTAGTAGGCGCCCAACTCCTCCTCGGGCACGCCGTAGACCGCGGCGCGCTTCGCACCCCAGCCGCCCGCGAAGATGCCCGACCCGCGGACCACGCCGTCGGGATTGATGCCGTTGACCTTGACGCCGTGCTCACCCAGTTCGGCGGCCAGCAGTCGAACCTGGTGCGCCTGGTCGGCCTTGGTCGCCGAGTAGGCGATGTTGTTGGGCCCGGCGAACACCGAGTTCTTCGACGAGATGTAGATGATGTCGCCGCCGAGCTTCTGGTCGATCAGCGCGCGAGCGGCGGCCTTCGACACCAGGAACGACCCGCGAGCCATCACGTTGTGCTGCAAGTCCCAGTCGGCGGCCGTGGTCTCCAGCAGCGACTTCGACAGAGACAGACCGGCGTTGTTGACCACGATGTCGATCCCGCCGAACGCCAGCACGCATGCGTCGACCGCGGCCTGCACGGCCGCCTCGTCGGTGACGTCCGTGGCGATCCCGATCGCCACGTCGGTGGAACCGATCTGTTCGGCTGCGGCACTGGCCTTCTCGGCATCGAGGTCGGCGATCACGACGCAGGCACCTTCGGCGGCCAGACGTTGGGCGATGGCCTTGCCGATGCCCGACGCGGCACCGGTGACCAGCGCGATCCGGGTCGCCAGCGGTTTCGGCTTGGGCATCCGAGCCAGCTTGGCCTCCTCCAGCGACCAGTACTCGATGCGGAACTTCTCGGCTTCGTCGATGGGGGCGTAGGTCGAGATGGCCTCCGCCCCACGCATCACGTTGATGGCGTTCAGGTAGAACTCGCCCGCCACCCGCGCGGTCTGCTTGTCCTTGCCGTAGCTGAACATTCCGACGCCGGGGATCAGCACGATCGCCGGATCGGCGCCGCGCATCGCGGGCGAATCCGGCGAGGCGTGCCGCCCGTAGTAGTCGGCGTAGTCGGTGCGGTACTGCTCGTGCAGTTCGGTCAACCTGGCCTTCGCGTCCTCGACGGACGCGTCCGCGGGCAGGTCGAGCACCATCGGCTTGACCTTGGTGCGCAGGAAGTGGTCGGGGCAGCTGGTGCCCAGCGCCGCCAGCCGCGGATGCTCACTGCCGGCGAGGAATTCGAGCACCCGTGGATCGTCGGTGAAATGGCCGACCTGGGGCCGGTCGGTGGACGCGAGGCCGCGGACGAACGGCGCCAGCTGCGCGGCCTTGGCTCGACGCCCCTCGTCGGGCAGGGCGCCGTAGCCCTCCAGCGGGGCGCCGAACGGTTGCGGCCGGCCGTTGGCGTCGAGATACCGCTGCACCGTGTCGATGATCTCCAGCGACCGTGCCTCGGCCTCGGCAGAGGTGTCGCCCCACGCGGTGATGCCGTGCCCGCCGAGGATCGTGCCGATGGCCTGCGGGTTGCGCGCCTTGATCTCGGCGATGTCGAGGCCGAGTTGGAAACCGGGCCTGCGCCAGGGAATCCACACCACGCGGTCGCCGAAGATCTGCTTGGTCAGCGCCTCGCCGTCGGCCGCGGTCGCCAGGGCGATGCCGGAGTCGGGGTGCAGGTGGTCGACGTGGGCGGCGTCGACCAGACCGTGCATCGCGGTGTCGATCGACGGCGCCGCGCCACCGCGCCCGTGCAGGCAGTAGTCGAAGGCGGCGACCATCTCGTCTTCGCGCTCGACGCCGGGATAGACGTCGACCAACGCGCGCATGCGGTCCAGCCGCAGAACCGCAAGTCCGTTCTCGGTCAGGGTGCCGAGGTCACCCCCGGAACCCTTGACCCACAACAGGTCTACGGGCGCGCCGGTGACGGGATCGATGTCGGAGCCCTTGGCCGAGGTGTTGCCGCCCGCGTAGTTGGTGTTCTTGGGGTCGGCGCCGAGCCGGTTGGACCGGGCGATCAGTTCGTCGACGGTTGGATTGGTCATGGTGGTCATGCTCCCCACGAAGATTGGGTGCCGCCGACGCGCTCGGCGGCCACGGTGTCCTGGTAGCCCGATTCGGCGAAGGCGCGCATCGGATACTCGGGCAGGCCACGCTCGGCGCGCCACGCAGCCAGGGCCGGTCGGACGTCGGTGTAGAAGGCGTCCATGAAGATCTCGTTGGCGCCCAGCACGTCACCGGACTCCTGCGCGACGGTCAACGCGGCCACGTCGACGAGCTCTGCCCTGGCGGTCATCTCGGCGACGTTGAGCACCGAGCGGATCTGGCCGGGAATCTTGGCCTCGACGTTGTGGCACTGGTCCAGCATCAGGGCGAGGTCGCTGCCGCTGTCCAGTCCGCCGCCGCGGATCACCTCGAACATGATGCGGAACAGTTGGAACGGATCGGCCGCCCCGACGATGAGGTCGTCGTCGGCGTAGAACCGGGAGTTGAAGTCGAACGACCCCAGCTTCTGCAGCCTCAGCAGCTGCGCGACGATGAACTCGATGTTGGTTCCCGGCGCGTGATGACCCGTGTCGAGGCAGACCTTCGCGCGCTCGCCGAGAGCAGACACCTGAGCATAGGAGGTACCCCAGTCCGGCACGTCGGTCATGTACATGGCGGGCTCGAAGAACTTGTACTCCAACACCATTCGTTGGCCCTCGCCGATGTGCTGGTAGATGGCGGCCAGCGACTCGGCCAGCCGGTCCTGCCTGCCGCGGATGTCGCCCTGGCCGGGATAGTTGGTGCCGTCGGCAAGCCAGATCTTCAGGTCCCGGGACCCGGTCTGGTTCATGATCTCGATGCAGGCCAGGTGATGGTCGATCGCCTTCTGCCGGACCATCTTGTCCACGTGCGTCAGGCTGCCGAACTTGTAGTCGTCGTCCTGGAACGTGTTGGAGTTGACGGTGCCCAGCGCCACGCCGTGCTCTTCGGCGAAGGCGCCGAGAGCGGCGTAGTCGTCGACCCGGTCCCATGGAATGTGCAAGGCGACCGTCGGCGCCATCCCGGTGAAGCGGTGCACCGTCGCCGCGTCGGCGATCTTCTCCTCGACGGTACGGGGGGTGCCGGGCGTGCCGAACACCTTGAATCGGGTGCCGGAGTTCCCGAACGCCCACGAGGGCAGTTCGATGGCTACGTTGTCGAGCAGATTCATTTGGCTGCCACCTCCGTCGCGGTCGAACCCTCCACACCATCATTGTCCGTCGCTGCGCTCACCTGTGAGCCGTACCGCTCGAGTTCGATCTGCCGCAATGACTTTCCCCTGGTCTGCGGGGCCCAAACCGCACCTATGACCATGGCGACCACCAGCAGGCCGATGAGCAGCAGACCTACCCCCGTCAGCCCGGTGACGGCCAGCAACGTCGGGAAGAAGTAGCTCAACAGACCGGTGAAGCTACGCACCACGCAGAACATCACGCCCTGGGCGCTGGCCCGGTACGGAGTGGCGAACAGCTCACTGGCCCAGAGGCTGTAGAACGCCTGCGCACCGATACCCGCCGAGACGCCCCACAGCACGGCGAACGCCAGCATGGTCGGCACGCCACCGTCGGTGAACGCCACCAGCACGATCCAGCCAAGGATGCCGAGTGCGGCGCCGACGACGTACAACAGCCGCTGGGACACCCGGTCGGCATACCGCATGAACCCGAAGTACGTCGCGGCGACCGTGCAGCCCCACACCAGGACCTGCAGCATGTTCTGCGCTATCGGGCTGTGCAGCCCGGCGGCATCGTAGACCCGCGGCATGAAGATGCCCGCCTGACCGGCAACGGTGTTCCAGAAGAGGTAGATGCCACCCAGGAACAGCAGCGCGGTGATGTTGACCCGCCGCGTGAACAGACCACGCAGACCCCGCAGACCGACCGCGCTCTCGACGGCCGCCGGCTCCCGTTGCCCCTCTTCGGTCCAAATCTCCGATTCGGCGAGACCCTGGCGCACCCACCACACCACCGCGGCGACGACGAAGAGGTGCAGGAAGACCAGCCGCGATCCGAGTAGGCCCAGTGGGGCCAGGGCGGCGGCCAGGGCGAAGCCGATCAGCGGGCCGACCGACCACGCCAACTGGGCGGTGCCGACGTGCTTGGCACGACCGTCGGTCGGCGCCTGCTCCGCGATGTAGGTCCACGACGCGGGGACGCCCGCACCGACGGCGACGCCGGTGATGACGAACGCAGCCAGCAGCATTGCGTAGTCGACGGCGAAGGCGGCCAGCAGCACGCCGACCATGTACACCAACAGGTCGTAGGTGTAGATCGCCTTGCGGCCGTACCGGTCGCACAACGGGCCGCCGAGAATCGCGCCGATGGCCGCGCCGAAGGCGTTGGCGCTCAACGCCGCCAGCAGGCCGACGGCGAAGTTGCCGAGGCGGAATTCGGACTGCCAGAAGGCCAGGCTGGTGGCGATTGCGATGATCGACCCCGCCTCGATGTAGTTCGACATGGCGACCGCGATGGTCGCCCGCCAACCTGTCGTGGTGCGTGCTCCGATTCTCATGGGGTTCCTTCAGTCGAGGTGGAAGTACTCGGTGAGCGGCGTCATCGCCTCGTCTGGCGCGACGCCGGCGGGATGCTCGAAGAACTCGGCCATTCCGGCCTGCCAGCGGGCGTTGACCTCAGTCGCGGCCATGCGGGACTGAGCCGCCCCGAAGTCGTCGGTCTCGAGGTATCCGACGACGAGCCCGTCGTCGGATCGGACGAAGAGCGAGTAGTTGTGCCAGCCGGCCTCGCTCAGGGCGTCGAGCATGTCGGGCCACACGTGTTCGTGGGCGGCGACGTACTCGTCGACGCGGTCGGGTTTGAGGTGCAGCACGAAGCACACCCGGGTGACCGCGGCTTGGTTCACGACTCGCCTCCAGCGGGATTGAAACGTTTCAATTGGTGACCGCGCTCACTGTAGGAGATGTCCGTGACCCCGTCAACACCGCCCCCCACCGCGATGTGCGGTCGCCAAGGTGCGCTCTAGCGCTCCTCAAACGCCACGAGTCGCCCTGGGGCGCTAGAGGAGGGTCGCGGTTCCGTCGGCGTCGACCCGGACCTTCACGCCCGCGATGTCCTCGCGGATGCTGGTCTCCGCCTCCGACGCGTCGGTGACGACCGCCAGCGCACGGGTGTCCTCGGGTGTGCGCACCGCGAGGAAGACCTTCTCCGCCGCGCCCTCGCGACTGACCGGCGTGGTCCACGACTCGACGGTCCCGACGCCTTCCCAGTGATCCTCCGCGACCACCGTCGGCTCGGCATCGACGGCCGATTGCAGGTCTTCCCAACGGAATTCGCCCGTCGGCGGTTCGGTGCCGTACACACCGAAACTGTGCTTGGTCAGGTAGCCGCCGTTGGCCGTCACCAGGCCCAGCGAGCCCGGTGAGGCCACCAGGTGCTCGGCCATCGTGGCGATGGAGTGGGTCACGTAGTTGTTCCACGGCCCGCCGGCGAAGGTCAGACCGCCGGTGACGGTCAACGCGCGGTCGCCGTCGAGCGGCAGGCCGAGTTCACGGGCCGCCACCTGCACGGCCGAGGGGAAGCAGGAGTACAGGTCGACGAAGTCCATGTCGTCGACGCCCTTGCCGGCCAGCTCCAGCGCGCGACCGCCCGCGATGCGAATGGCGGGTGAGCGGTCGAGCGCGGCACGCTCGGCGATCAGATACGTGTCGTGGGCGTCGGTGCCGGCATACGGGAACACCCAACGGTCGGCCGAAATGCCGAGCTGCTGGGCCTCGTGCACCGACGTCAGGATCAGCACGGCGCCCTGGTCGACCATGTTGTTGGAGTTCATCAGCTTGGTGTACGGCCAGCTGATCATGCGGTTGCTTGCGCCCGGCTCCGAGATCTCCTCGGCGGAAACGGGATTGCGGTTCCAGGCGTGCGGGTTTGCCTGCGCGACGGCGCTGAACCCGGCCCACAGCTCACCGATGCGGCGGCGATGATCGTCGGGCGTCTCCCCCGCCGAGATCCGCAACGCCTGCTCGAACATCGGATACACGTAGGACGGTCGGTCCAGGTGAATGCGGAGCTCGACCGGACCGGCCAACACGAACTCGTCGTCGCCGCCCTGCGGCACCGGCACCGAGTCGTCCTGCTTGGTGTAGTCGAGCTTGCCGCCGGCCGCTCGCACCTTGGTCCGAGTCCGCCACGTCTCGGCACCCGCGATCAGCACGGTGCCCGCGCGACCCGCCTGAATGTCGAGGCAGGCCTGGTTGACCAGGGACTGCGGGACGTTGCCACCGATGCTGGTGTAGCGCCCGTCGGCCCCGGTGGCGCCGATTCGTTCGGCCAGCAGCAGACCGGGGTTGCGGTACCGCCACGACAGCAGGTTGACGATGCGCACCGAGTCGACGGCTTCGAGCACCCGGGCGTCGGCGGCCTCCCGCGCCGCCCGCTCCATCAGGTCGACGGGCTCCACGGCGGGATCGCTGTCGTGCTGGTTGACCTGGCCGTAGCCGACGAGCACTGGCGTTCTGGGATCAAGGGGCACGATGGCCTTTCTGCGGTGATGCGAGCGGGGGTTCGGGGTTCCAGCTGAAGAGCACGCCCTCGGCGATCAGCCGGTCGGTCTCGGTGGCGTCGAGGCCGAGGACGTCGCCGACGATCTGCCGGGTGTGTTCCCCCGGCATCGGGGCGGGTCGCAGCGGTGCGTCGGCGATCCGCCGGAACGGCGCCGGATGGGTCTCGGTCGAGATGGGTGCGGCGAACAGCGGATGCACCATGTCGGCGTACAGATGACGAAGGACGAGCTGCGGATCGGCCAGGACGTCCACCGCACGGTTCATCGGCCCGGCCGGCACGCCCGCCGCCTGCACCGCCGCGACGACGTCGGCCTTGTCCCGACCGGCCGTCCACTGCGCCACCCGGTCGACGAGTTCATCTGCCGTGCGGGACGATTCGTCACCGACCACCGTGGCCAACGCCTTGCGGTCGTCGCCGGAACGCACGGAGATGACGCACCATTCGTCGTCCCCGGCGCACGCGTAGACCCCGTGCACGGCGTCATCGGCGCCCACCTCGAGTCCGGCGGCCGTCGCGGCATCGGCCACGTAGGACGTGGCGAGCTGGTTGACGGCGGCCTCGGCTTGCGAAATGTGCACGTGCGCACCGGAATCGGCGCTGCCGATCAAGGCCGCGAGGGTGGCGATCGCCGTCATCCTCGCGACGACGTGATCGGGAAAGATCGTGGTGGCGTCGTAGAAGCCGGTGTCCTGAGGGTCGGCCGACGTCCACAGCCGGCTGACACCGGTGGTGGCCCGCACCAGCGGGCCGTAGCCCATGCGATCGCTCCACGGCCCGGTCGCACCGAACGCGCTGCTCTCGGCCAGCACGATGCGCGGATTGACCTTCTTCAGCTCGTCGTGCGAAAACCCCAGTGCAGCAAGCGTGCCCGGCTTGAAGTTGGCGAACACGGCGTCGGAGGCCGCGACGAGACGGCGGAAGAGCGCGGCCCCCTCCGATGCGCGCAGATCCAGCCCGAGGCTGCACTCGTTGCGATGGGTCAGCGCCCACGACCGGCTCATGGGCTGTCCCGGCGGGGTCTGCCGCAGACCGTCGGGATAGGCGGCACTCTCCACCTTGATCACGTGGGCGCCGTGGTCGGCGAACAACCGGCCGAGTTCGCCCCCGGCGACGATGACGCCGAGGTCGAGTACGCGCAGCCCCTCGAACGGCAGGCCGCCGGCCTCGCCGGTCGACGGCCGCGCCGAACCCGACGTCGGAAGCCACCCGTCGTCTCCGTCGCCCGCCGTCGGGCTGGGACGCGAGATTCCGGCGCGGTGGCCGTCGACCACGAACGGGCCGGCCGGGACCGCCAGCGTGGAGTCGGCGCCGACCCGGGTCTCGGTCAGCGCGCCGACGGACCGAAAGTGCTCCGAGGCCAACGCTTCCGCCGGGGTGAGCACCGCGGCGATGGGAACGCCGCGACGCTGCCCCTCCGACACGAGGTCGTCCATCGACTCCGGCGCGAACAGCTCACCGATCGCGGCGTTGAGTTCGGCCGAGGCGAGGAACCGGGCCACGATCGTCTCGAACTTCGGATCGGCGAACTGCTCGGGCTCGCCGAGCCAGGCCCGCATGCCGTGCCACTGGCGGGCCGACAGCAGGCAGATCCGCACGAACCCGTCGCGACACGGGAACGTCGGGTAGATCTGCTGGTTGCGCGGACGCCCCCGCCACAGCTCGCCGGATTGCTTCTGCCCGACGGCCGCCTGCCCCTCCGAGCCGAACGGCGGATCGAGGCACTGCACGACCGCCTCGTACCGCGAGAAGTCGACGTAGTCGCCCACGCCGGTTCGCAGTCGGTGGTAATACGCGACGAGCGCCACCCAGGCCGCCTGGACTGCGGCCGTCGAGGTCGCCAGTCCGGATGGCGGCAGCACGGGCCGCCCCGCCGTCGGACCGGACCGCGACAGCGCAGTCGACATCGCATAGAGCACGGAGTCGGTGGCCTGCCAGCCGGCGTGTGGACCCGTCGTCCCGAAGTCGGTGATCTCGAGGGCGACCAGGTGCTCGTGGCGTTCGGCCAGCTCCGAGACCGACGGCCCGAATGCCGCTGCCCCGGCTGCTCCCCTGCCGTCGACCAGGACGTCGGCCTCGCCGACGAGGTCGGCGAAACGCGCACGGTCCGCAGCGTCGGTCGGGTCGAGCACGATGCTTCGCTTGTTGGCGTTGTTCAACGCGAACGCGATCGACGAGCCCGCCACGGTCGGCCGCGCCGCGCGCCGGGCTGCGCCGCCCGGTTCCTCGACGAGCAGCACGTCGGCGCCGAGGTCGGCGAAGATCCTGCCGACCCCGTCCGATTCCGCACCGCCGAGGTCCAGCACCCTCGTCGACGCCAAAAGCTGACACGTGTCAAGCATGCGGATCAGTATCGTTCAGCCGCTGGTGGCCGTGTGGGTCGGGTCGGCGTCCGCTCGCGGCGGCTGCGCGGCACCAATGCTGACCTGCCAATATGGGCTCCTGACGTATGCTCGGCGAGTTATGTCCGACGTCGCAACGGCCGAAGCGCCGCCCCATCCGCTGATTGGTCAGATGGCGGCGCTGCAGCACTTCCGGGTGTACGTCGACGTGGGCGTCGTGGTGGTCGTGTTGATCATGACGAACCTGCTCGCACACTTCACCACCCCCGTGGCCAACGTCGTCGTCGTCCCAGCCGCGGCGGTCGTCCTGGTGTTGCTGGTGCGCTCCCGTGGTCTCGGGTGGACCGAACTGGGGCTTGGTCGAGACCATTGGCGATCCGGTGCCTGGTACGCCGCCGGCGCCGTCGCACTGGTCGGAACCGTCATCGGCGTCGGTGCCCTGCTCCCGTGGACCCGGCCGATGTTCATGAACGACCACTACGCCACCATCTCGGGCGCGTTGCTCGCGTCGATGATCATCATTCCGCTGCAGACGGTGATCCCGGAGGAACTCGCGTTTCGCGGGGTGCTGCACGGTGCGCTCGACCGGGCCTGGGGGTTCAGGGGTGTCGCCGCGGCCGGTTCGCTGCTGTTCGGCATGTGGCACATCGCCACGTCCTTCGGCCTGACCAGCAGCAACGTCGGTTTCACCGATCTGTTCGGCGCGGGCGTCGTCGGCATGGTCGCCGGTGTCGTGATGGCCGTGATCGCCACGGGTGCCGCCGGTTTCGTCTTCACGTGGCTGCGCCGACGCAGCGGCAGCTTGATCGCGCCCATCGCCCTGCACTGGTCGCTCAACGGCCTCGGTGCGCTTGCGGCGGCAGTGGTCTGGCACGTCTCGACCTAGTCGCCTCCGCTGCGGCTACCTCTTGCGCACCGCGCCGACGATGGCGAGCAGGATGACCGAGCCCAGGATCGCCGTGAACAGCGTGAACCACCATCCACCCGCTGCGGTGTCGACGAAGAAGCTCAACAGGAAGCCACCGATGAGCGCCCCGACGATGCCGATCACGATGTTGAGCAGGATGCCCGAGCCGCCGCCCTTTACGATCTTGCCCGCGATCCAGCCCGCGAGCGCGCCGATGATGATGTATCCGATCCATCCCACGCTCGTCAGCGTGCTGGATCGTTCGGCGAGAAACTCCGTTGCCGCAACCATGTTCATGACGCACTCCTGCCAGTAGCCGAACCGGCCCGGCGACGTCGCCGGGCCAGCTTCCGGTCTACCCGCCGACGGTAACGATTAGACCTACGAAAGGTGCACGGTCGTCCGTCGATCTCCGGTTAGCCAGCGGGCATCATCCCGGGAGGCGCGTCCGTCACGGGAACGGGAACGCCGACGCCGGGCCGTGCCGGGGGTGCGTTGGGATCGGGTGCGGGCGCGTTGGGATCCGGCGCGGGCGGCGGCGGAGGTGGCGGAGGCGTGAACGAGCGGATGGACTGCGTCAGCGTCGCCGCCGCGGCCTTGTCGACCGGGTGGTTCGCCGAACCCAGCCACACGACGAACCAGCGCTCCGGCGTCCGCTGACCGCGGGGCGACCCGGGCGGCGGGACGTCGCCGACGACGCCGGCCCAGATCTGGCCGTTGGGCTTGGTGGTGTCGGTGAACTTGACCTCGTAGGAGGAGAAGGCGCCCGGCAGCCCAGCCGCGTCGAGCGGTCCGGCTTCCTGACCCTGACGAGTGCCGGCGAAGGGCATGAAGAACTCGCCCATGTCGGACGCCAGGCGGGTGGCGGCCTTCGCGTTGTCGGTCTCGGCACCGGCGAACAACTTCAGGTCGAGCCGACCGAGCAGCACGCTGGTGTCCGACGGCGCCTCGGCTCCCGGTTCGGGAATCTTGGTGAGCAGCGCCTGGCCGTAGGAGAGCTGCGTGTTGTCCGAGACCTTCCAGCCCGCCGGGACGACGTAACTGAACCCGCCGGCGGCGTTGTCGACGCGGCCGGGCTCCGGTGGCGGCGCGGGCGGCGCGCTCGGATCCGCCGGCGGCGGGGCGTTGGGATCGGCGGGCGGAGGTGGCGGCGCGTTCGGATCGACCGGAGCCGGCGCAGGAGCCGGCACGGGCGCGGGAGCGGGGGCTGGTGCCGGAACCGGCTCGGGGGCCGGCACGGGATCGGCGTTGGCGACGGTTCCGGGAAGCGCGACTGTCACGGCAGTGACGCCCGCGAGGACGGCCGTGGCCAGTGCCTTGGGAAAGCGCCTGCGTCGAGGAGGGTGCTGCATGGGGAAGAAACTACCGTGTTACGGCCGTGACGCAAGTGTGAGTTGCTCTTAAAGTGCCAAACTTGGAGATTGCTGAGCGACCAAAGTACTTGGCAGAGCGCATTTACTCAATTGCTGGGCGCGCGAGGGCGCGGCTCGGCGCCCGCGCGGTGCGCGGGTGTCGGCCCTTGCTTGATCGCGGTCGGCCCGGCTGGCGTTACCGCGCGCGATGAATCGAGACTTCTCGGGACTTCACGCTGAAGAAGACCCGCTGCCCCGGCCCCAGTCGCAGGTCGGTTGCCGACTCCGCCGTGATGTCGGCCGCCAGGCCCGGAGAGCCGTCGAACTGCCGCTCGGCCCGCACCCGGATCGAGGGGCCACGACCGTCGAGCTCGGCGATCACGACCTCCACGGTGTTGCGGGGGCTGCCGTGCGGTTCATCGCGATACACCGCGACCGAGGAGGGATGGAAGGTGGCGACGACGGCGACGCCCGTCGAGCCGTCGGGCGGCAGATCGGCGTCGAGGCTGCCGTGCCACACCCGATGCCCGTCGGCCACCAGCGTCGGGCCGTCGCCCAGCAGCCCACTCACCAAGTTGATCCCGGCGAACCGAGCCCCGAAGGCGCTGCGCGGTGTGGCCAGCACGGTCGCCGTCGGCCCCGATTCGACGACGCGGCCGGCCTCCAGGACGACCACCCGATCGGCGAGCGTCACCACGTCGAGAAGGTCGTGCGTGACGAGCACCGACGACCGACCGTCGCGCACCAGCACTCGGCGCAACACCGCGCGCATCGCCGCTGCCACGCCCACGTCGAGACCGGTCAACGGTTCGTCCAGCAAGAGGACCTCGGGGTCGGCGGCTAGCGCGCGGGCCAGCGCGACGCGCTGAGCCTGCCCGCCGGACAACCGACGCGGCTTGCGGTCCGCGAGGTCCGACGCCTCGACCTCGGCAAGCCAGTGAGCGGCTACCTCGCGAGACTCCTTGCGGCCCAACCTCTTTCCACTCCGCGCCCCGAATGCCACGTTGGCGGCCACCGAGAGGTGCGGAAACAGCAGGGGATCCTGCATCAAGAGGCCGACGCGGCGCTCGGAGGTCGCGATGTGCACGCCACTCGATGAGTCGGTGAGGATCCGGTCCCCGACCCGCACCAATCCCTCGTCCGGGCGCACCAGGCCGGCGACGACGTGCATCGCGGTGGACTTGCCTGCGCCGTTGGGGCCGAGGATCGCGAGCACCTCGCCCGGCGCCACCGCGAGGTCGACGTCCAGGCCACGGCCCGCGACGAGGGCGCGCAACTCCACATCGCTCATCGGCTACTGCCAACCACCGGCGCCACCCACCTTGATCCTGCGGCTCCCCAGGCCGATCACCACGACGGCGGCCACGGCGACGAGGAGGACGGACAAGGCCACTGCGGCATCCGCGTCGACCTCCCGTTGCAGGTAGATCTCCAGCGGAAGCGTGCGGGTGACGCCCTCCCGGGACCCGGCGAACGTCAACGTCGCGCCGAACTCTCCGAGAGCCCGGGCGAAGGCCAGCACCGCGCCGGAGGCCAGGCCGGGTGCCAGCAGTGGCACCGTGACCCGCCACCACACCGCCGTCGGCCTGGCCCCCAGCGTGGCGGCGACGACCTCGAAGTCCGCACCCACGGTGCGGGCGGCGCCCTCGAGGGCGATGACGAGGAACGGCAACGAGACGAAGGTCTGGGCGAGCACCACCGCGGTGGTCGAGAAGGCGATCTGGATGCCGGCCGCGTCGAGGTACCGACCGAGCAGGCCGAGTCGGCCGAAGGCGTACAGCAGCGCTATGCCACCCACCACGGGCGGCAGCACCAGGGGCAGGAGGATCAGTGGCCTGACCCAACGAATCACGCGAGAATGACTGCGGGCCAACGTCATCGCCATCGGCACCCCGAAGACGACGCAGAGCGCGGTGCTGGCGGCGGCGGTCTTGACACTGAGTTCCAGCGCAGTCGTCGACGAATCGCTGGTGATCAGCGACCAGAACCTCGACCAGTCGACGCGGGCCGCCATCGCGACCAACGGAAGCACCACGAAGGCCGCGCCGAGGGCCGCCGGCACGTAGATCCATCGCGGCAGACCGCCCGAGCTGGTCACGGCGCCGGGCGCCCGGCCGACGGCAGTGCCGCGACACGGCGGATGTCGATCACGCCCAAACCCTAGGTGACCCGCCGACGGCGTCCGTGGTTGTTCGCGTGGCGCGTTCGGTCAGCTAGCTACTGTCCAGTAACATGAACGGCGACTCGCTGGGTTCAGCGTCGAACACGAGGAGGTCGTGATGATGGACGTGCTGCTGACCGGTGGCGACACCGAACTGGGGCGCATCATCGCCGAGGGATTCCGCGACGCGGGGCATCAGGTGGTCATCGCCGGTTCCCGTCGGGACGAACTCGAAGTGGCGGCCAAGGAACTCGACGTCGACTCGATCGTCTTCGACAACACCGATCCGGCCAGCCTCGAAGAGGCCCGTTCGCAGTTCCCGCACCATCTCGACACCATCGTCAACGTGCCGGCGCTCCGCTGGGACGGCGGCGACCCCCGCACCTACACGCTGACCGAGCGCGCCGCCGCTTGGCGGACGGCGATGGAGGCCACCGTCCTCTCGGCCGTGCTGACCGTTCAGATCCTCGGCGACCACCTGCGGTCCGGCGGCACGATCGTCAACGTCGTCGCCGACAACGCCACCGAGGGCAGCGCCGAGGCTGCGGTCAAGGCCGCCCTGTCCAACTGGACTGCGGGACAGGCGACCCACTTCGGCATCCGGGGCATCACGCTCAACGCGGTCGCGTCCGGTCGAGGTGCCGAGCCCGGTTACGACGGCATCGCCGTCACCTCCCCGTCGGTCGCCGCCGAGATCACCCGGCTTGCGCTGTTCCTCACCACGCCGGCGGCCCGGCACATCACCGGGCAGACGCTGCACGTCAGCCACGGGGCGCTCGCCAGCTTCGCCTGAACGCCGATTTATTCCGGCGTCCGCCGAGAGCGAAACGGGGTACACGTTCCGGTTAGGCGTGGCTAGGGTCACACACGTGACCATTCGACTCGGACTTCAGATCCCCAACTTCTCCTACGGCACCGGGGTAGAGCAGCTCTTTCCCACCGTGATCGCCCAGGCGCAGGAGGCCGAAGCCGCCGGCTTCGACTCCGTCTTCGTGATGGACCACTTCTACCAACTGCCCGGACTGGGCACCCCCGACCAGCCGATGCTCGAGGCCTACACCGCCCTCGGCGCGCTGGCCGCGGCCACCGAGCGCGTGCAGCTCGGCACCCTCGTCACCGGCAACACCTACCGCAACCCGACGCTGCTCGCGAAGGCCATCACCACCCTGGACGTCATCAGCCAGGGCCGGGCGATCCTCGGCATCGGCACTGGCTGGTTCGAGCTGGAGCACGACTCGCTGGGCTATGACTTCGGTACGTTCACCGACCGGTTCAACCGTCTCGGCGAGGCCCTCGAGATCATCCTGCCCATGCTCGCAGGCGAGCGGCCGACGGTCTCCGGCAAGTACTACCGCACCCAGGAGGCAATGGCCGAGCCCCGCTTCCGTGACCACATTCCGCTGATGATCGGCGGCAGCGGCGAGAAGAAGACGATTCCGCTGGCCGCCAAGCACTTCGACCACCTCAACATCATCGCCGGCTTCGACGAGCTCCCCCGCAAGCTCCAGGTGGTCAAGGAGAACTGCGAGAAGATCGACCGGGATCCGGCGACGCTCGAGACCAGCATGCTCGTCGTCGCGATCATCGGCGAGGGCGTCACCGCCGACTTCATTCCGGAGGACTTCCGGCAGCAGGCGGTGTTCGGCAGCCCCGAGCAAATCGCCGAACAGGTGAAGGAGAAGGTCCTCGACGCCGGCGTCGACGGTGTCATCCTCAGCCCGGTCACCAGCATCGACGGGTACCACCCAGGCGGCGTGACCGCGGTCGGCGAGCTGCTCAAGCCGCTGCTCGCCGGGTAAACGACAGGGGTCCTTGGCGAAGACCTCGGGTGTCCGCGGAGTGCGGTGGGTTATCTCACCGCACTCCGGGGAACGGGTCCGACTAACCTAGTGGTTGTACTGGACAGGTTTTCGCACGCGAGGAGCAGCAATGAGCCACCCCGGAGCTACGGCAACGGATCGGCATAAGGTCGTCATCATCGGTTCTGGGTTCGGCGGTCTCAACACCGCCCAGAAGCTCAAGAGGGCCGACGTCGACGTCAAGCTGATCGCTCGCACGACGCACCACCTCTTCCAGCCGCTGCTCTACCAGGTGGCCACCGGCATCATCTCCGAAGGCGAGATCGCCCCGCCCACCCGGTTGATCCTGCGCAAGCAGGAGAACGCCCAGGTGCTGCTCGGCGACGTCACCCACGTCGACCTCGCGAACAAGACCGTGACCTCCGAGCTGCTGGGGCACGACTACGTGACGCCCTACGACAGCCTGGTCATCGCGGCCGGCGCGGGCCAGTCCTACTTCGGCAACGACCACTTCGCCGAGTTCGCACCGGGCATGAAGTCGATCGACGACGCGCTCGAGCTGCGCGGACGCATCCTCGGCGCGTTCGAACAGGCCGAGCGGTCCAGTGACCCGGAACGCCGCAAGAAGCTGCTGACCTTCGTGGTCGTGGGCGCGGGTCCGACGGGCGTCGAGATGGCCGGACAGATCCAGGAACTCGCCGACCAAACGCTCAAGGGCAGCTTCCGACACATCGATCCGACCGAGGCACACGTGATCCTGCTGGACGCGGCGCCGGCGGTGCTGCCTCCGATGGGCAAGAAGCTGGGCCTCAAGGCTCAGGCGCGGCTGGAGAAGATGGGCGTCGAGGTCCAACTGAACGCGATGGTCACCGACGTCGACCGCAACGGCATCACGGTCAAGGACGCCGACGGCACCATCCGGCGCATCGAGGCGGCCTGCAAGGTGTGGTCGGCCGGTGTGCAAGCCAGTCCCCTGGGTCGCGATCTCGCCGAGCAGTCCGAGACCGAGATCGACCGGGCCGGACGGGTGAAGGTGCTCCCCGATCTGTCGATCCCAGGGCATCCGAATGTCTTCGTGATCGGTGACATGGCCTACGTCGAGGGCGTGCCCGGCATGGCCCAGGGTGCCATCCAGGGCGCCAAGTACGTCTCCAAGATCATCCAGAACGAGGCCAAGGCGCGCGAGCACGGCACCATTCCCAAGCCGCGCGAGCCGTTCAGTTACTTCGACAAGGGCTCGATGGCGACGGTCTCGAAGTACAACGCCGTCGCACAGGTCGGCAAGCTCGAATTCGGCGGGTTCATCGCGTGGCTGGCCTGGTTGGGCCTGCACCTGATCTACCTGGTCGGGTTCAAGACCAAGGTCGCGACACTGCTCTCCTGGGCGGTGACGTTCCTCAGCCGCGAGCGCGGCCAGCTGACCATCACCGAACAGCAGGCGTACGCCAGAACGCGAATAGAACAGCTCGAGGACATGGCCGCATCGCTGCGCGAGACGGAGAAGGCTGCGAGCTAGAGCCGCTCGCCCTGCCACGTCGCCAGGCACCCACCGGCGGCGAGTTCCAGCATCGTGCCGGCTCCGGCGAAAGCCGTTTCGGGATAGCGTAACTCGCTGACGCATGCCCGCGGCGCGTCTAGGTCGTCGTCGGTCACCGCTCCCGCACCGATCTCGACGCGGTGCCGAAGCAGCGGACTGCCGCCGACGTCGGCGTGCACCGTGCCCGACCAAAAGCCTTGGCGCTCATGGGATCTGCCGATCTGGACGCGCTCGCGCAACCGCACACTGCCGCCGTCGCCCAGCGCCACCCGGGTCGACGTCACGTGCCGGGCCTCCCCCGCCACGATGGTCGGCTGCGGGTCCAGGTCGAGCACGCCCTCGACCTCGAGTTCCCACGTGGCCCTGCTCTCCATGGTGACCGGGCCCGGCATCGCCATCGTCGCCGCGGCACTGCGCAGTCGCAGCCGTGCGCCGCGTTCGACCACGACCCTGAATCTGATCGTGTCCCCGCCCAGTGGCGTCGCCGCGGCCGAGACGAGATGGACCGTGTCGGCGTCGGTGCGCCGGCCGGCCACCCCACCCGCGCATTCGATGCGGGGCGCGCGGCCGGCAGTCGCGACGATCAGGACCTCGGAGAGCATCCCTAGACCGGCACGCGCAGTTGCTGGCGAACCCAGTCCAGCACCAGCGTCGCGGCCGGGTCCTCGGTCAGGGAGATCAACACGAACGGACGCTCGCCGCGCACCGCCGCCGCGTCACGACGCATCACCTCGAGGTCGGCACCGACCATGGGCGCGAGGTCGGTCTTGTTGATCACCAACAGATCCGAGAAGGTGACGCCGGGGCCACCCTTGCGGGGCACCTTGTCCCCGCCGGCGACGTCGACGACGAAGATCTGCACGTCGACCAGGCCCGAGGAGAAGGTCGCGGTCAGGTTGTCCCCGCCCGACTCGACGAGGATGAGGTCGAGCTTCGGATTGCCGGCGATCAGGTCGTCGATCGCGTCGAGGTTCGCCGTGATGTCGTCACGGATCGCGGTGTGCGGGCAGCCACCGGTCTGCACCGCGGCGATCCGCTCGTCGGGCAGCACCGCGTTGCGGCGCAGGAAGTCGGCGTCCTCGGTGGTGTAGATGTCGTTGGTCAACACCGCCAGCGACAACTCGCTGCGCAACTGACGGCACAGCGCGGCCACCAGAGCGGTCTTGCCGGAGCCCACCGGTCCCCCGATGCCGATGCGCAGCGGTTCGCCCGCATGGCGGACGCGACGGGGGCGTTCGACGTGGCCGTGTGGTTCGCCGTCGAGTAAATGTGGTGGCATGGCAGGCCTTTCAGGAGGCAAACAGCGGGCGGTCGCGCTCGGCGTGACGTTGGGCGAGCACGTCGAGCAGGGGGTCGGACAGGTCGGCGAGTTCCTTGGACGCGTCGGCCGCGGTGCGGTCGCACAAGGCGGACAGCTCGAAGGTGAGCGCGGCGACGTCGCCGGGGTCGAGTGCCAGCAGGCGCTGGGCGGCCGTGGCCGATCCCGTCATCGTCGTGTAGACCACCGAGGTGGCCGTCTGTTCCGGGAGCAGTCCGCTGGCCGCGCCG
>Ga0209051_1001369_pt1 | contig 21051 bp, 23 predicted proteins | sample AraplaCvi_mMS_r2_2_FD_184286 | JGI IMG/M metagenome (GOLD analysis project Ga0209051, IMG submission 184286) | Arabidopsis root microbial communities from North Carolina, USA - plate scrape MF_Cvi_mMS_r2 (SPAdes) (version 2) | ecosystem: Host-associated > Plants > Roots > Endosphere | place...
ACCAACCGGCTTCTCAACTCTGCGTACTGCTCTGTCATGTCTACATGTCCATGTTGCTCTACATGGGCACGTAGCCTCACAGCTCATCGTTCACTGAACAAGGGCGTGGTTAATTGACGGCTTACGTTCATTTCACCGAAGAGCTTTGACGACAGTGTTACGGCCGCATTGGACTTGGCGGTCTCGTACATCGACAAGGTGTCGAGAGTGATGGCACTGAATTGCGCTTTCGCAGGCTTGCTTTGGAACAGGTTGTACATGGTTTCGTATGTGGTCTCGAAGCGCGCCCTCAACCATTCCAAGCGAGCGAGTTTGGAAACGACTTGCTCGCTGAAGACGGCCTGCGATGCTGCAACCACAATGCCGATGTCCATTCGACGGTAGATGAGACAAGCCAGCCACAAGGTTCCATAAACACCGAATTTGATGCGCTCGGTCCTTGCCATGCGTCGGGCAATCGCTTTGCTGAAGTGGCTGTTCTCGAACACCTGCGCCGCCATGCGCTTGATCGGATCGGTGAACTCATTGTTGTAGTAGCCGTCGGTCTGCTGATGACTGAGATTGACGCCGCACGCACTGCTGAAGAAATCCCTCCGCCGCCCATCTTCCGCGCGCGGCGTGAGATAGAGGCGCACAGCTAAGCCGACCACAAACAGACCTAGAACGGTTATCGCGAAGACTGTAAGAACAGCGTCATAGAGGACCGGCGTGCTCTTGTCAACGAATAGCGAAATGATTGACAGCGCAGCGGCAGAGTAGAACAACCCGTCGGCGACGCGCTCGGTTTTCTCGAGTGCATCGAAGTAGTTGACGCGGATGGGATCGGAGAGCGACATGGAGGGTTATCCGTAATGAGGGAATTCTTCGCCAAAGATCTGCCTCCAGATCTCGACGGCAGCCTTGTGGTTGTTGTTCGATCCGTAGGTGAGATACCACGCGAGCCGAGCCTTCTGGACGGCTGTGTCGACTCTCTTCACGACCTCCACCCGTTCGTTGAGATTCAAGTACTCGTCCGCGAACCCGGTGTCGTACCAGAGATTGGCCCGCAGCAGTTCCTTCGCGTGCGTGAAGAACTGCAAGATCTGCCAAGGGAGATCGTCGAGGTTCGAGTTGAAAATCTTGAGCGCGAGCACCTCGATGTGATAGCTGGTCAGGTAGTCGCTATGGCCTCTATTCCACACCTTGATCATCTTGATGATGCGTCGAAAATTGGGACCGCACGTCATCGATCTTTGCTCTAGCGCTGCCGCGAGCTCCTTGGGGCGAGATTTGATCCACCTGTCGGTGTTTGAATCGGGTACGTTGTAATGGGTCACTTTTCCTTGTGCATCTATCGCGCGGCTGACCGGCACGATGTCCACGTCCGGAAAGGAGTTGTAGCGCAACGTGATGGCTTGGCCGTTGCGACGCGTGCCTGTCTTCCACGCAGCCAAGGAGTCGCGCACCGCCTGCAGTACCTGCGTGGGGGTTCTGTCCTTGATGTGCTTTGTGAAATGCAGGGCGACCATGACATCCAGGTCGGCCGAACCTTTCAGCGCCGTGTACTTGGGGATCGATCCGGTGCTGAACGATTCGATGATTTCGAAGTCCTTGCTCAGCTTCTTGATGATGTCATCGCGACGGGTGTTCGCCATCGCACGATAGTCACCATCGAGATTGATGTTCTCGTAGAACTGAGTGAAAGCGGCTGCGACGCTGGTGGGCATGCCTCAACTCCGATCCTGCGCAGACCAACGTGAACGCTCCGACGGGCGAGCGTCTTCCGCAGCACGCTGACGCGACCAGCGTTTCGCACGCATGTCCGGGTGAACACCCCCGCCGGCCCAGTCGCCGGTAAAGAGCCAGTCTTCAAAATAAAAAAGCCACTCGGCGGTCCATGGAATGTAGGTGTCTGCGAATTTCATCTGCGGAATCCAGTCGCGCCCCTTGGGCCACCACAAGCACAGCTTGCTGCCCTTCCCCACGTGGGGGTAGGTGTGAGGGAGCTTCTTTCCCCCGGCGAGCACATTCAGATCCGGACCCAGCACGATCAGATCGGGGCGCCTTGCATCGGGCGTCACGACCAGGACGCATTGGTACAGTCGCCCGAAGTTGCCGGGCGCGATCTGGAAGTGATAGCGCAGCGTCTTGCCGCCCTGAAATGTCAGGTGGGCGCCCGGTAGATCAAGCCCGTTCAATTCCAGTGCGCGCTGGGCCAGCGTCGGGAGCGGGGCCGGACGGACTGTCATTGGCCGAAGAAGGTATGACTGCGGGCCGGCATCGACATGGTGGTTGCCGATGCCGTGCTGGCCACCACAATTTTCCGCGCCACGTTGGGCACCGGCCGCGGCTCTTCGAGCTCGCGCACCGCCTGTGCTGCGCGCGCGCCGAAGGCATCGTCAACGACACGCAGCAGAGGATCGAGGCCGCGCCCCTCGATGCATTGAAGAAGTTGCTGCAGGTGGCCCGTGAGGCGCTTGTGCCAGTTCGCGAACGCGGCCTGGTGGCCAAGCGTATTCATGCCGCTGGCGAGGTTATCGCCCGGGGCGGTCAGGTTCGGCATGCTCCAGAATTCCGCCCCGGACGCGAGCAGTTGCCGTTCGAAGCACAACGGCATGGTGTCAACGATGTCCAGCAGCAGGTCCAATGGATCGTCATGAGGGATCGGTGCCCGCAGCGCGTACGCGGCCGCCGCGAGCGAGGTAATGAACACCGACTTCGGGGCGAAGTCCTGCCCTGCAACGGGAGCGCCAAACGCAACGTTTCGATGGAGCTTGAGGATCTGTACCAGGCGACTGAGCAGGCGATCGAGGACTTCGTCGGCGTCCGGCAGAGGCACCAGTTCAGCGCGCTGAGCTGACTCCATGGCGCTGTCGAGTGCGAACGAGTGAGTGAACACCGGGCTGATGCGCGCGGCCTTGTTGAAGCTGTTCGCCAAACCCATGGGGTTGCTCGGCTCGTACAGGCGCAGCGCGCGGTCGGGGACCCGGGCATGCGTTTCGCCGTATGGGATGCTGAACAGAGGCTCTTCGATGATCGGCGTGATGTCCGCGCACATGCCGTCTGCGTATTCGAGCGTGACGCACCGCTCCCACTTCGTGATGGCTAGGCCATGCCTGTCGGCGTAGCGCTTGAGGACGGTGAACAGGTCATTGATCAGCCGCCCGGGGCCTTGGTCGCCGCTATATTTTTGAAGGGCGGCCCGGCGAAGCCGGACGACCAGATCAATATCGAAACCATCTGGTCGCAAATGGTGCAGAGGGCGGATGATGGTGCCGATCTCCCGTGACCCTTGTGCATGGACCGTCATCACGAGGTCGCGGAACTCGTCGCACGCCATCAAGTACTCCCCGGTGGCGCTGTAGGAGCTTTCGAGGGCGCCCAATTGCGTCTTCGTGGGTTCGTGGTGCTTGGCGACTGCATCGACCAAGTAGAAGAACTTTGACGACGAACGCCGGGACAGTGGCCGTTTTTGCGGCACCAAGTGGGATTCGCGAAGCATGCCGGGAACTCCTATCACTCCTTCACGGAGCCTTGGTCGGACTCAAGTTCCCAATCGGCCCGACCGCGCCAGCTGGAAATGGTCTGCGCCAATAGCATTTCTCTTGCCATGGCCGACCGAAAATGCCATATTCGCTGCCTGTGCAAGCAACGGCACCAAAGACATTCGGGCTCGATAAATAGCCCCTAAATTTCCGATGTGTTGCCTGCTCAGGCAACAGTGTACGCTTTTTGGCTCAAAAGGAAACTACTTCATGGCGCAATCCGGTTTGGGGTTGCTTTTGCGCGCGTTGCGGGAGGCTCGAGGGCTGTCGTCGCGCGAACTAGGACAACTCGCCGATATCGACCACACCTACGTCTACCGCCTTGAGACCGGAGAGAAGCAATCGCCGTCAGAGGATTTGCTTGCGCGACTGCTTCGCGTGTTGAAAGCTGATGCGCGAGAAGCCGAGATGGCTCAGTGGCTCGTGGCGAACGATGCCAATCCTGATTGGGTTGCACATACGCTGGCCACGCCCGATCTGACGGCTGAAATGTTCGAGATGGGAGCCAGCATGCGACACCGCGGTGGCGCGCGCCCGGACATGCAAACGATCGAAGCGCGCGTGCGCAAGGCGTTTGAGGACTGATCAATGGATGAGGTCGCTGTTCAGAGCAAAGCACGCCAGTTCATGGCTGGCTTGGACTTGTCCATGATCAGTACCGATCTCTCGGTCTATATCAACAAGGTCAGGGCTCGACTGAAGACCGAGGAACTCGGCGAAGGTGAGTCAGGCTACACACTCACGAAGCGCGATGGAACCTCGACCATCATCGTGAACGAACTGGAACGTATACAGAGGCAAAGGTTCTCGACTTGCCACGAGATTGGCCATCTGGTCCTTGAGCTAGGATCGAACCACGAGGAAACCCCGCCATGGTCCTATGTCAAGCGACACGAGAACGAGATCTGGTGTGATGTGTTTGCAGCGGAACTCTTGATGCCCTTCGACAGCTTCAAGAGGGACGTCGATAACGAAGAACCCTCGTTCGACCTGGTGGAGAGGCTGAGCAGGAAATACAGAACTTCCTTCGCCGCGACCGCGTCGCGTGTGACCGCGTTGTCCGACTACCCGTGTGCGTTCATCACGATGGATTCAAGCGTCATTCGTCACGCATCTCGTTCTGCGCCTTTGCGCAAGTTGAATGCTTGGGTCGCACCGAGGACTCCGATCCCTCCTGGGTCAGTAGCCTATGAGTTGATAAAGAATGATGAGCGGTCTGCCGAATCGTCGATGATTCCTCAAGACGTGTGGTTTTCTGATTGGCTTCAAGGCTACGACTTGGTCGAACTGTCCAAGCACTACCCCGAATACAACGAAACCTTCTCGCTGATTTGGTTTGACGTCGATGATGGGCCCGATGAACCGGTGAACACCTTCCGCCGGGAGCCGCAAACTGATGGCGAACTGCTGAAGGAACTCGACGGCGTGCTGCCTTGGCCTGGAAAGAGAAAGCGACGGTAGTTGGATGCGCTTCAGAGAACTGAACGGCCAGTCAATCGAGGCCAGTACTCGCCTTATCGAGGTGCGCGGCATCAATCCGTGGGAAACCAGGAAGGCGGTGTACGAGATCGCGCTCGAATCGGGCGAGAGTGCCTTCATGCGGATTGACGGTACGAACTACCGCAACACAGAGCGCATGGTCGTTCTTGTTGATGCGCAGCGCTTTCTGCTTCATTGGCGGGCCGATCAAAATGGGCTGCATGCAAATGAGGCCAACGGCAACCCGGGCACATGGGTTCATGACTACAAATTCGATCTTGCAGCCAACGGATTTGCGCACGGCGCCGAGAACCCCGTTCCGCTAGCCGAGGTCGGATGCTGGCTCAAACCCGATGTGCATTTGCCGGCAGTTCGGTTCTCGGCCAAGGGCGCCCGCTTGCCGTCTGCTTCGCCCGTCGTGACCTTCACAAACGGCGTCACACGCACCTTGTGGCTGTTAACACACGGTGCCGCTAGCTTTCCTGTTGAGTGCTCGCGCAATGAATCGGAGTTGCTTTCGCACTGCTGTGGAATAACCGGCATGGCCCCCAAAAGTGTTTTTGAGATCACTCATGCGATGGATCGCTCGGATTGACTGACCGGTGACCCGCCTCGATGCCGACCGCTGTCGCTTTTCATACGCAGCCTTGCAGGCTCTGGCGGCAGAGCCTGCGTTGCAATGGAACGGCACAATGCGTTTATGCCAAACATCGCCTCGATCCTCAAAGCCGAAATCTCCCGCGTTGCTCGCAAAGAAGTGCGCGTCGAGATGGAAACTCTAAAGAAAGCATCAGTCGCACATCGCGCGTCGATTGCAGAGCTGCGTCGCCAAGTGAATACACTCGAGAAGGAACTGCGCCGTATGGCGAAGAGAGCGACGCGCCCTGCTGCAGCGTCTGATTCGGTCCATGAGGCGGCAGCAGGCACGAAGCGCCGATTCAGCCCAACCAGGTTGGCGGCACATCGCGCCAAGCTTGGACTGTCCGCGGCGAGCTATGGGCAACTGGTCGGCGTCTCCGGGCAGACGATCTACCACTGGGAACAGGGCAAGGCACGTCCACGGGCAGCGCAACTCGAAAGTCTTGCGGCGGCGCGAGATCTCGGGGCGCGCGAAGTTGCAGAGCGCCTAACTACGCGATAGTGCTGCGCTGCAGCATGAGTGAGAAGGTAGGAATCGAGCATTGAGCGCCCGACAACTCCCCGGCAGATTCGCATTTAGTGCCAGCCGATCTGAGTCAATTCGCATTCTTCGACGCTGCTTATATCTAGAGCCGAAACTGGCGGCGTACAGCAGGACGGCGTGGGCCTCGTCGTTGTCGGGTGAAAACGGTGTGTAGGATTGCCTTTGTGGCCTGATTCCCTCTCGTCGAAATGGGGGCGGCTCTCCCAGAGGTTCTCATGAGCAAGCCTGTATTGCGCGTGGTGTTCGACACCAACGTCTTCTCTGCCGCGCATTTTGAAGCGTTGGAAAAAAGCCCGATGAAGGCGCTATGCAGCGCAGGTCGAATTCAACCGATCTACGGGCACGTCTTTGTAGAGGAGACGCTTCGTGCCTACGGTGTGGCCACAGCGCGCAAAGCGCTTCTTGAGCAATGGCTCCCGTTCATTGTGGAAACAGCGAACCGATTCTGCGAAGATTTCGTGACGATCTGGCATCGCGAGTTAGTCCAAGGACATGGTCGAAGGACCAACATTTTTATGTCGCCCAATAAGCAGCGGAGGCTTCTGAACGGACTGCGTGCGATCCCTTCGGACGGGACTTGGCGTGGCCTGGTCGGCACGCAGCTCGAGCGGCGCGAAGAGGATCAGAAGCGAGCCGAGCAGAGGAAAATTTCTATCGAGATACGAAACGAAGTTGTCGCCCTCCGGAAAACCAAGCCGGGGGGAGTACACAGACGGGACAACGTCCCTAGACTCAGCAATAGCGCAGCCGAGCAGTACATCGCGGAAGAAGGGCGGGCATACATAGAAGCGAACGTCCCCTGCTTTAACCCGCGAGAGGTTTGGGCGAGGTGGGCTCGCGCGAAGATGGACTACCCCTACTTCACTACGTTCGTAATCAACATGATCTGCATGATGGACCACGCTGTAAATCGAACGAACGAAAAGATCGACCTCAACGCGCAGGCAGACTTAGACCTGATGACTCACCTCCTGCACGCGGATGTGCTGGTCTCAAACGAGACCGGCTTTCTGAAACATGCTTTTGGTCAGATCTGGCTACCCCAAGGCAAAGTCCTCTTCACCTCTGAGCAGTTCGCTGCTCACATCAGCAAGATGGTTTGAGTGGGGATCTGACGGTGGCCGCCTTCGGCAACATGTGTACTCGCTTTGAACGGTGCATCGACATTCATGTCGCGCTGCTTTCTCTGGCTTGCTGCATCAACTGCATTCGCCATCTCGCACCGTTTTGCTAGCCGCTCTTATCGGGATTGGGCTGGCAGAAAGCAAATAGTGCAGCAGCTGTTCATCGCCCCCCCATGCTGGAGAACGTGGATCTGCCGATCTCCCCGTCATATTTGAGGCTACGGTAGAGCGTGGCGTCTTCCCATCCGGGTCGATATAGCGGCGTGTCTTGAAGCCATTCCGGTTCACCTGCTGCAACGGCCTCGGAGTGTGCAAGAAGTTGATATGCAGAGATGATCTTGAATCTTTCAGACATCGCAGGCGTAGGATCCGGATGCCAGTCTCTCTCGAGTGCAGCAGCGCGAACCTGCAGTTTCGCATCCCATTCAGCGCGCGCTTGGAAGTCCAGGCACTCGGTCAGATAGCCTACGACCGCGAAATCAAAGACGCTCTTCGCCACGCCAAAAATGGCTTTGGACTGGTTCGTGCATCCGAAATCCCATTGCTCCCACCGCCTGAACGCAGCGGTCCATAGTCGCTGTCGGTTGCCTGCCGAAGCTTCATCCCGGAAAACGGATAGAGCAGCCGCAACGGGGGCTCGGCCAAGGTCTGAAATATCCGAGATGGAGGATACATAAGCATCGAGCGCCTGACTTGGAGCGTTTCCAAGAGCGCTCCCGAGCGATTCTTGAATTTGCGGGTAGCGTCCGGGATATTCGTTCAGGACGGAGAGCCATCGTGCCCACTCATCCGGAACACTGGCGACCTGGGACAACAGGGTCGTCCATTCCACGGGATAGCTCTCGCCACCTCGAGCGGACAGTTTTACTGAGTGGAAGAGCGCCCAGAATTTGAACGTCCAGTTCGAGCAATCCATCGCAAGTCGCAGCGATTGGTCCGGCGGTGCGTGAAAGATGTAGGAAACGATTTCGAAGAAGTCGTTCTCCACTTCGAACATGGCTTGCATACGCGGACGGCAAAATAAATGCAGCGCGGCAAACGCCTGGTGCTTAACCGGCGACCGAGTGAAGATGTACAGTTGCTCCTCCTCCCACTGGACTGCTTTCCAATCTTTCGATGCGACCCCGGTGAGGACTTTTGCGGCTTGACTGTCGCGATAACGTGCATTCGCGAGAATCTCCTGCCCCTCGGAGCGGTTCTGCCTCACTACTTCAATCAGGGTGAGCAATAGCGGCTCGGGCACGTCCGGGACAGACTTGACTAACTCGTCCCAGAGTTGGCCGTCATACTCGAGCAGCGCCGCGAGAGCAAGCATCTTGGTCAAGTGTTGCTCTGGGCTGCCGGCGCCATTTGGAAACGCACGAAATTGTTCGACAAGCCACGCAAACAGGCGGTCGAACTGTTCGACCTCGAAGTCCTGCATTACCTCTCTGCCTGACCATAGAAACGGAAACTCGTCGTTCAGTTGCGAAAAAATCGCTTCCGATGTGCTGAGGCCCTGCGCAGCGACAGGCAGGTCCATGGTTCGAAACTCGTACGGTTTCGTCGCTGCCGTTCTTTCCGCGATCCCAATGAGAACATCACCTTGCTTCATGCATTCTTCCAGATAAGGTGTTCAGGGGTGCTGCTTTGATTCCAGAATGCGTCGAAAGCCTGCAGCACCGCCTCTGGGTAAGCCACCTCCTGAACGATGCAATGCTGGGCGCCTATGTGGTTGACGGACGCTCCTAGTGACCAAACTCGCGTTCGGCCTCGCCCCAACCCAGGGAACACCAGGAAGCGGTCGTGGAAGCTCCCTTGGCTACCCCAGCTCATACGGAATTCGAGTCTCAAGTTTGACGGTCCGTCGAAAGCACTATTCAGGGTGTTTCGTTGAGCTTCGATCCAGGCCTGTCTGGCAGTGGCCACTGCGGGGTCAGATTCACCGTCATTCTCATTTTCTGTCTCGTTCTCTGTCTCGTTTTTCAAAGCAGTTTTCTTTGATGGCTTCGATGGCTTTGACGAGGTCAATCCCCGGAGCTCCGTGCCTGCATCCATGCAGAACGCAAGTGTGTTGAGGATATCGTTTGCGCAGAGATATGGGTCCCAGAGATAGATTGCGCCTTGGCTGGCCTTTCGGATGAGCTGGCGCAAATCATCGAGGGCCCGTTGGCGCTCATCCCTTCGACTTGCGGTGCCAGCGCCATATTGCATGAATCTCCTTGAAGCAACAAGGTGATCCATGCGCGCCTTTAGCTCACGCCTCGCTCTCCAGTCAATCTCTTCAGGTCTCAATGGCTGTGGCGGCCGGCGCGAGCTGCCAATCGTGATGGGGATCTCGTGCACCTCTTCGACATCGGCTGGCCCCATTGCCTTGAACCGACGTGGCTGTTCGGCTACGGTGCTTGTATACGTCTCGGTCCGCCATCTGCCGCTATAAGCAGAGAGTGTTCCCGTCGCGGCCAACAGCACATTTTTTTGCGTGTCCCATACCGAGAAGCGCAGCTCGCCAGACGTGGGAGGAATATCTAGTCTGGAAGTGCCCTCTGGAAAATCAAAACGCACGAGTGAAGTAATCAGCCCGTCTTGCTCTATGCGATATTCCCCAACCACTGACCTAGGGGTGATCTCTGGGCTCCAAGCCATGCTCAGGTCTACTGGCATGCCCGGCCGTCGCTGGAACTCTGCGATCAGGGCTAAGGAAGGAATCTGGAATAACACGTCGCCGATACGGTCGGGAACGCGCGAAATATTCAATGGCAGCATCGTGGTGAGCCACCCAGACAACTCATCCAACATCGCATCCTGCTCAACGAGTTTCGTGAGCGTCGACTTGCTCTCGTCCTTGAGCTCGATCACATAAGAGCCGGACCAGAAATTGTTCTTCAAGACGGCGTTAAGGGGGATCTCGATGTGTGCGTCAGGGGGGCAGAACATCGGCGTCGCAGCCACGAGGTCGCCCACCTGGAGAGGTTTCTGACCCGGCGGATGCCAGACTCCGCGACGGCCATAGCGCTCAATGCACGAAAGCAACTCGCTAATCTCAACTGGGCGCTTTGTGACCCGAAAGCTCCAGTTATCCAAGCCCTTGAGTTTTTTGGATTTCTTATCAATGAAGTGCCGCCCAGGCTCCGGCGGGCGCTCGCCAGGCTCGGCGACATAGATGGAAAAAATGTTGCGCACGAGCACGTCATCTGTGCCTAACGCGGAGCTGAATGCAACGACTTCGACGGCCTCAACCCAAGTATGGTTTCCCAGCAGCCCAGGTTCGAGAAGTCTCCTGAGCGCTGTCGCCGCGTCAAGCATGTTTTTTTGCCGCTCGGAATCGTTCAACTGTGCCCTCCTGAAGTTTTGTTTGAGCCGCTCTCGGCGCATACCTATTGTCAGCGGTTCGATATCCGCTTAGACAATCGAACCAGTGTGCTGATCTTCGATCGGTCGATCTCGGCGGGCTACGGATCACGGGCGTCGCACAGTTCTTCAGGGGAGCGATCATCTCGCACAGCTAAGCCGAGGCGCTGATCAACGATCTCGGCCTTCGCGTCGCATGAAGAAATAGTTGAGCCGCAGGAGCTCCCGGGCGATGGAAGCATCCTCCTGCAGATCTTAAAAAAGCACCAGGTCCGTGCAGGGATTGACCTCTGTCCGGTGCGTTGAACACCGTGATACATTTCGCCAAACCTACGGAGGGGTGGTGGTCTACATAGATAACGCTGGCATAGAGCGGCACGGGCAACGGTGGTCTCATCTTGTCGCTGACAGTCTGGACGAGTTGCACAACTTTGCTGCACTGCTGGCGGTACCCCGCAGATGGTTCCATGCGGCTGCCAAGTACCCGCACTATGACATTACGGCCCCCGTACGGCACAAAGCGCTACTTGTTGGAGCTCGGCCGGGGACTCGTCGTCAAGTCATTGCGTGCGCGAAAGCCTTGAGGGCGGAAGCCGACAAGGCAGCGCAAGATCAAACGCATCGGCAGGTTGGCCTGTTCGACTGAGTCATCCAGGCGAACGAGCAGTCCCATGTACATCAGAGCAGAGACCCTCGACGATCTGCTCGCCAAGGTATTCAGGCGCCTCCTGGTCCGGGGCGCTCGTATCGAGCCGACAAAAGGACCAGCGACTGAACTCTCGGGAATGCTTCTCAAACTTGACGCTCCTCGGGCGAGATTGAGCCGAACGGAGGGAAGAGGAATTCTTTTCAGCTGTCTGGGCGAATGGCTCTGGTACCTCAAAGGCACCAACAGACTGGACTTCATCCAGTACTACCTGAGTGGGTATGACCGCTACTCGGACGATAAGAGAACCATCTACGGCGGCTACGGGCCACGCATCTTCGGTGACGAGGATCAAGCGCAGATTCACCGGGTCATTGATCTGCTGAAAAGCAAGCCCGATTCGCGTCAGGCCGTGGTTCAGATCTTCGATCGCAAAGACCTGCTCGAAGAGCACCTGGATATCCCTTGCACCTGTACCTTGCAGTTCATGATTCGAGATCGGCGACTCAACATGCTGACCTCGATGCGATCGAACGATGCGTACCTGGGCTTGCCGCATGACATTTTCGCCTTCACGATGCTGCAGGAGCTCGTCGCGCGTTCGATCGGCGTGGAACTCGGTCATTACAAGCACTTCGTTGGGAGCCTGCATCTCTATGAGCGGGACTTCGAGAAAGCAAGGGCCTATCTGGAAGAGGGGTGGCAGCCGCGAATTCCCATGCCACCGATGCCTGAGGGCATCCCTTGGCCAGCCATCGCGAGGGTTCTCAGATGCGAGGCGGCCTTACGTAGAGGACGGCCTGTTCAAGGCCCCATCTCGGACCTACCCCCGTATTGGCAGGATCTCATTCGAGTCCTTCAGATATTTGCTCTGAGCAAGAAATCTGGACACCAGGGTCAGATCAAGCATCTCAAGTCGAGGATGTCCTCAGAGGTTTACGGTCTCTATATCCGCAAGCGGATCGGCGGACTTGTTGGCCCTCGAGATCAGCTCGAAATCTTTGAAGATCATCTAGCCTGAGCAGACGTGACTGATGGAGGAACTGTGAAAGCCCGTGACAGACAGAGACTCGCGAAGCAACTGGAAAAGCGGTTGACGAAATTCGAGGATGATGAGCTCGCGCTGACGGGCGTCATTCCCATCAACAATCGATGGACCTTCATCGAGCAGGTCATCGACAGCATCCGGCGGATCGAGTTTGTCAGGAAGCTGCGCGAGATGGAGCACGACCCGCAGCGGCTGGACGGCTCCAGTCCGATGTTTGACCCGCTGCGAGGCGCCGTCCTGAAGGCCAGGGAAGGAGACCTGGAGGAAGCGTTCTGGCTGGTTTTTCTTTCCACACATTGCGGAAAAAATATCCACGCTGGCTGGCGCCTGTGCGGCGAGATCTATGGCTCGCTTGGTCAAGGAAAGCCCTGGACTTGGCAACGAGTTGCCAAGGATGTGGGGGCCTTCCAGACCTGGCTGGCGCAGAACTACCAATCACTGCAAGGTCGCTTTGGGAACCACAGGAAGTACGAGTCCGTAAAGCCCGGAGGCAAAGGCACAGGAGCCGTCGTCGCTAGCTATGTTTCCTGGATCAAGGCTGGCGGCTCGCATAAGGAACGAATCGCGAACGCGGTCGGACAGGCCAAAGGAAATCCGAAGCTTGCCTTCGCAATCCTGTACTGGGAAATGCATGAGGTCTTGAGGTTCGGCCGCATCGGTTGTTTCGACTATCTAACCATGCTGGCCAAACTCGATCTGGCACCGATTGAGGCCGACTCGACCTATCTGGTTGACAACGCCACGGGACCGACCCGGGGAGCCCGTTTGCTCTTCGACGGCCAGATCGACTCAAGCACGAGTCCGAAACTGCTCGACGAGAAACTGGCCCGGCTGGGCGCGGCACTCAAGGTCGATATGCAGGTGCTCGAGGATTCGGTATGTAACTGGCAAAAGAGCCCAGACAAGTATCAGCTCTTTCGAGGCTAGGCCTTAGGCCATTCAAATCGTCTCTTGAGGAAGTTGAGCCGATCACGGCGAACCAGGCCTCGGTGCTGTAGCTGCCCCACCAGAATGCCGGGCGAGATGCCGAGATCGTGCGCCAAGCGCACAATCCGTTTGGGATCCGTGCCGACCGTTGCGAGTTGGCCCTGCCATTGTGGTGGCACCAGCAAGCTCGCGGCGAATTCGTTTGCTTGCTCTTCCTCGACGCTTTGCAGCCCGCCCGATCCGTTTTCAAGGAAGAGGCGTCCCTCATGAAGAAGCAGATGCGCGCACTCATGAAAGAACGTGAACCAGAAATGGTCATCTGACAAGTAGCGAAAGCTCACCTGAAGGATTGCCTTCTCTGGTGAAAGGAAGCGTGTTGCACCGCTCGCCGGACATCCCTTTGGGGTGCGCACAACGACAAATGCGACCCCATGGCTCGCACAGGCTTGCGTTAGCGCGGGGATGAATCTTGCCGGCTCTCGCAATCTCGATAGACGTTTGAGATCCGGCAGTGACTTGGCAAAGCCTTGACTCGACCAAGGTTTGCATTCAATGCTTTGAGCTTCCAGTTCGCCTTGTCTGAGCCAGGTCGCAACGGATGCCGCGTCGGCTGCGAACACCGGCGACGACCGAAAGGCGGTCAACCCCGCCTCGTCCGACATCCAGGTTGTGCGCCACTCGTCGACGCTCGAGACGCCGAAGAAGTCGAAGGCTGTGCGAATTCTCTCGGCGACTCCCGTAGTGCCAGCCACCCACCCATATCGCACCATGTCGGCAACCGGAAGAGAGCGAAGCCACCCCTTTTCCTCCGCTTTTAACCTGCCAACGTCATCAAGGTACTGCTCATCACGATCAAGCCAGAACTTGCTGGTCAACCCTAGCGACTGTGAAATCAGTGCGGCCAACGCAGCGGTGATGCGCTGCTCTCCATGCAGCAGTCGCACGGTGTCTTCCGCGGTCAGTCCTATTGCGGAGCTGAACTGCTCGAGTGAAACCTTTCGAACATTCATCAGTGCAGTGATCGTGGCCCCGGGCGGACATGCCCACGCCGGCAGGAAGGGAGCTAGATCAGACATTTCTCTTCTCGATTCTGAGCAGCTTCAATCTGGAAACCAGTGCCCAATCGAGCGCACCATTTGCAGAGGGTCTTTTCGGAAGAACGGCTTCGGCGATGAGCACATGCGTTTCTCCAAGCGGGATACTGAGTTGACCGATCAACTCCGGATCGGAACGTGTGTCCGGTTCCATATCGAACAAGGCAGCAGCAGAGTCGAGAACTCGCAAATCAGCAAGCCACCGCATCAAGTCTCTTGCAGCGCTATCTCCGAACGAACGCTTGGCGGCATGATTGCTCTCGCACTGAGTTCGAAGTTCACGAGAAGAAAACGCTACTTCCATTCTTCTTTTTGCTCGCACTCCCTGCTTGCGAGTTGCTACAACTTTTGCGAAAGAATGATTGATCTGGTATCCGTCTTCGACCTAGTCGATTCAGTGACGAGTGTAGGTCGGTTACTTAGGTTGCGGCAAGATGCGAGTCATTTTGAGACCACGATCTGGTGTGACATAAATGGAATTCATGTTTATGTCCACCTCTCTTGGGTCAGAGATCGATGGAACTCAACGCCGCCGCCGAGGCGTTTATGCATCAGGGGGAGCACCGTAGGCACGGTCTCGAAGTGCCGGCAACCCAATGCAGTTGGAGATGGAATGCAGAAAATTGTTGAAGTACCAATAGACCGGCTGCAGGGCCTTCTCAAAGGCTTTAACGTACAGACCGCTGTCCAGGTCCCGGGGGGCAGCTTCGACGGCTGGAGTCTCTGGCAATGTGATGTGCACATGACTAGCGGATATGTCTGGCAGGCGGTGTACGCAGGCCCGAATGAAACGGAGTGCTGGAGCTATCTATGCTGGCGAAATGTTGATATCTGTGGGGTGACCTACCGCGAGGGTGTGGGCCAGTTTACGGAAGCAGGACATGCGCGAAAGGGCTTGGCTTCTGCTGTACTGGAGGCGGCGCTGAATTTCAATCTCCCGTTGCTCAGCGACCGGGAGGGCCTGACGTTTCAGGCCTTCAGACTTTGGCACAAGCGAGCGCGGAAAGGAGGGGCCGCGGTTCTGGATCTTTCCACCGGCGAGAGGCATTCAGTCAATGACTTCAAATGGCATGAACTGTGGAACGACGAACCCGGGAGCGAGAAACTGCAGTTGGTCTTCGATTCACCGGCTCTCCCTTCTGTTGGAACTGCGCCGGCCGACGAGTGAGCCGTAAAGGTCAGTACCTGGCTGACTGCGAGGTAAGGTTCGACGTCGAGCAGGTATGGCAACGATATGAGGACCGCGCTCGGTGTGGACCGCACCTGCCTGAGTCGATACGAAAGCGAGAAATTGGGGGCACCAACCAGCGTGCTGAACTTCTGCCTGCGTGCAATAGCAGCACGCCGTAGCACTGCCTTAGCCTCAGATGGAGGCGTTGAGCGGGCACTGATCCATGCGCGCCAGGCCGTAGCCATTCTGGAAGATGTCTCTGCAGAGGGATCCGCAGGTTCGCCGGATCAATAGAGGGCAAACGGATCTGACGCGCTGAAATGCGGCTTGCAACCCACAGCGATCATCCGTGACCACCGCCTCCCTGAAAGGCGAGGATGCATCGCCTTGTTGCTTGCGATCACCGCTCTCGGCCTGTTTGCGTTTTGTGGCGGTAGATTCGGGGCCATCCGCGCTTATCGGCGGCGTCGCTTACAGCCATGCCAGAAGGAAGCTGGCCAAGTCGACGAAACAAGGAACTTTGCAGATGAATGAGAAAAGTGGACCACACAATTCTCAGTTTTGGCGCCTAACCTGTTGACGGCCCAACCACGATTCCTCAACTAGTTTGAGAACCTACAGATGATGATTCGATTCCTGTCGAGTGACACGGAAAGTGAAAAAAGCGGCTAAATCAGCCGCTTTTTTTGGCAAACAGAGGCTTAAGAGCCTGTGCGGCGACGTGTCCTGAATCAACCGGGCGCACCGTTTTCTACGAGTGCAGCGAGATATCGGAACAAGTACGGAATAGAGCGGCGCACCACGCTAGGTCCCGGTGCCAGTCGCAACATTTGCTCGGGCGCGATCACGCATGAGGGTAAATTGCCGGAGCATGTCTACCCTGTCATAGCCCCGGTACCAGTTCACTTCCGTATCACGGCGCCTCTCCGCCGTTTCGTGGTTGAAATCGGCTGCGAATCTTGCGCTTCCATCTACAGTGAATATGTATGGAACGCCGCCAGAATAGTGCCTGATCGCGCCAGTTCTCATCAGGACCGCTTTGCCATTCGGTGCATATTGCGCGTCGATGCGAACGACCACGAAGTTTGCGGCAACGAAATCACGAAGCGCTTTTGCCTGGACATCTTGGGCGCCTGAGGGATCCTCAGCCATCTTCTGCGTATGCCGGGCTTCTGGATCCCGGGCAAGCCATAGGTATAGCGAAACTCTCCATGCTCCCCGCTGATATGGGCATCGAAGACGTGGCACCAGATGCACCACTCCGCGCCATATTCCACGAGCAAAGTCTTGCCCTCGCTATTTGCTTTTGCCAAGGCCGCTGTGAAAAGAGCCAACTGATCGCCGCACTCATCGAAAACGCGGGCCTTTCCATTGCGACACTGGGGGTCGATCCGCTCCGGAAAGCTGACATACGCCCTTGGCAAGTTCTCCGAATCCTGGCTGCACGCAGCCAGCAATGCGATGAGAACCGCTACCCAAATCCATTTCCTTCTCATTACCCTCTCCCTGTTTTGCTTTGAATAACCCGCCTGCTTTATCGGAACGGGAGGCCGCTCCCCACGTATGGACACCGTGACCTACGAGTACCGAGACTTCGAACGCTCCGCATTTCGCGAACTTCGCTGATCTCCCTGACAGTCATTCGCGAACTGCGCGAATCTTTCACGTTGCGTGGCCAGACTGCGGGATTTTTGAAAGTAGGCGCCAGGCCTCTGTCTCATCCGATACCGTCGAAAGAGCGCGCTACTGACGGGCGAGCCGACAGTAGCGCGCATCCTGTTCCGCTGGCGCGCAAAACAGGCGCAGCGCGGACTTATTTGCTGCAGGTTCCCGGCGTAGCGAGGCCCAACGCCGTCACCGCCTTCTTGCCCTCGGCCTCGGGCATCACTTCAAGGTTGGCACCGCCGACGAAAGCGCCCATCTTGATGTACTGGCGAACGAAGTAGTTCTTGCCCGTCTCGAACATCAGCTTGAGCGTGTTGGGCGAGAACTCGGATTCCGTCGCGATCTCGTGTTCCTTGCCACCCGCAACTTCCGTGCGGAAGAACACGTCGGGCGCGGACTCGCCAAGGCACTTTCCATCGACCCAGATGTCCTTCTTGAGCGCCTTTCCGACGAAGCTATCCCGATAGACATAGAGACCGGAATTGCCCGGCGACGGTGGCGAAAACTTCTTGGCCTGCGCCGAGGCCTCCGCGCTTTCCATCTTCACGGAAGCACAACCCGTAAACAAGACGGACATCAGGGCGATAACTGCGATTTTTCTCAAGATCCCTCCGATTGAGTAATTGAAGTTGCTTTACGCCGAAAGGGTGACGACCTCTTCGGCGGATGAAATGTAACTTCGTTCTGGGAGCATTCAGTCGACCGGGCCCACCATGCCTCATCAAGTGCACGGACGCCTTCGTTGTTCGACGGAGCGACCAAGCCCCAGATCAATCTTGAATGTGCTGGCGTGAGGCCAGACCGCGAGTTTTCGGCAAGTGCCAACACGACAGCAATCAACCTAACGCCCGGCTCGCCCGGGCGTTTGTCATTGCAAGCGCAGCGTCGTGGCGCGCGCGCCTTCGGAGCAGGGCCCATCCGAGTATTCAGCCTCGCCGGACGGCGTCACGCACTTGGTCACCTCCAGGCGCACAGGCTTTGCCACGACGGGTGAAAGTTCGGCCGCCTGTGGCTGCTGTTCGATGCGGCGAGCCGCGGGCACGACGGCAGCCATCCGCACCGGGGCCTCGACCCCGGCCGGTTCCGGGGCCGGCGTGGAGGTCCGCAGCGGCGCCTGGACGACGGCGGGCATCACGGCCACCTGGGCCGCGGCGCGGGCAGCACTTTCCTTCACCAGGTCCGTCAGCGTCACATAGAAGAGGAACATCGCCACCAGCGCGACGGCGATGCACGGCGCCCAGTAGCGGCGGGAGTCCCCGACCTCGGGCGCCCGGCCGCCCACCCGGCCATTCAGCGCCGCGGCCATGACAGGCCTCCGTTCTGCAGTGCGCCCGCCAGCCTGGCGATGCCGCCGGTGCCGCTCGCGGCCCGCCCGACCAGCGCACCGCCGGCCGCGCCGATGGCGATCCGCGCCAGGAACGAGCGGCTGCGTCCCGCCGCCAGCAGCAGCAACACACCCGCTGCGAGCACCGCGAGATGCTCGCCCGGGTAGTCGGCGCGCTGGGCGTCGACTCTCTTGAACTCGTTGATCGTCGATTCGATGCTCATGGCTGAAGCTCCTTGTTGATCCTTGCTCCAGCCATTGATATCGCGAGCGCCAACGCACCGCTGTAGGCCTGCACCAATGCAGCGCTGCAGACTTCGACGCCAGGCAGCCTCCAGGCGGCGCGCACAAGAGACGCAGAAAAGACGCGGGAGGGGGCGAAACCGTCCGATCAGGGTTTTCGTGGAGGCGGTCGGCAAATCCATCGTGGATGCGCGTCACAAGGCCGTCATCAGCTATGAAAACAATAGCATTCAGTTCCGATCCGCAGATCGTTCCTCGTAAACGCTATATCTAGCCCGACTCTTGCTAAGCAAAATCCCCGACGGATTTCACGTCACGCAAGATCGAGGACCTCACAGCAATGAAACCTATGCGTCTCCGCCGGCCGCTGGCCGCGCTGGTATTGGGCGGTACCGCAGCTTTCCTCGGGGCCGTGACTTCGGCCCATGCGTTCTCGAACCCGCCCATCCAGGTGGCGCAGGGCATCGAATACATGTGCGGCGGCGCCGCGAAGGACGAGGCCGCGTTCATGGAAATGGTGTCGCCGCGCTGGGCCGCGACCATCGAACTGGGCATCAGCGACGGCAAGGGCGCGCAGCGGCCGGGCTTTCCCGCCAAGGCGGGAATCGAGGTGCGCCAGAAATACACCGGCCAGGTCGTGATGAACGTGGAATCGCAGAGCCCCTTCATGCTCGCGCGCCTCAATCCGGGCGCGTACGACGTGAACGTGACGCTCGGCGGCCTCACGCTGACGCAGTCGCTGGTGGTGATCGCCGGGGTGCCGGCACGCGCATCGTTCATCTGGCCGTCGAACTTCGACATGGCCTCGGTGATGCCGCCGCAAACGCAGACGCTGGCGCAGACTTCTTCCGCCGCCCGCTGAGAAGCGGCGAACGAGCACGCAGGCAGACGGGCGCGCCGCACGGTGTGCCCGCTCCTTTTCCAGGTCAGCCTTTCCTAAGCCGCGCGCCGCAAAGTGGCGCCGTGGCTTTCGCCACGCAAGGAAAGAAAGGACTCAGACCATGACCCCCCGTTTTCCATCACTGCGCACCGCGCGGCCGCTGGCGGCCGCGATGTTTTGCGGTGCGGTCCTGCTCGGCGCGCTCTCGACGGCCCAGGCAACTGTGAATCCGCCGATCTACATGGCGCACGGTGTCGAGTACATGAGCGGAGGCATCGGCAGCGACGAGGCCCAGCTGATGGAGACGGTGTCGCCGCGCTGGCCCGCGACCTTCGAGTTCGCGATCAAGGATCACAAGGGCGCCGATTTCGCGGCCAACGTGCACGTGACCGTGCGCGACAGCAGCGGCACGGCGCTGCTCGACAACGTGGTGTCGGGCGGCCCGTTCATGGTGGCGCGGCTGGACCCGGGCAACTACGAGGTCGAGGCGCGCATCGGCAGCCAGGTGCTGAAGCAGGAGCTGCGCGTGCCGCAGGGCGCACCGGCCAAGGCGACCTTCGTCTGGCCCGCCGGCACCGACATGGCCTCGGCCGGCACGCGGCCGGTGCAGTAGCGCGAGGCGAGTGAGCGCCGGCACGCATCGGGCTGGCGCACAATCCGAGGGTTGGGCCATGCTGCAAGGCTTGCTATCCGGGCGCTGTCCGCTATAGAAAAAATAGCGACCTACGCGCTTCGCGGTGTCTTGAATGCGCGGCATGCGCCTTGCACATGCCTTGTCCCCGGGCAGTGCCCGACCCCATTGCCCCGATGCCGATCCGTCCCCTGAGCGCGCTGACCGCGCTGTTGCACGTCTATATCGCGCTGCGCCTGCTGCCCGCGCTGGCGACGCTCACGCCCGCATGGCCGCTGGCGCTGCTCGCGCTGGTGGTGTCGGCGGCGACGATTCCCCTGCCTTTCGTTTCGCGCCGCCGCGGGCGGGAGGGCGCCGGCAACGGCAACCTGCTCAAGTGGACCGGCCTGATCAGCATGGGCTGGTTCTCCTCGATGTTCGTTCTGACGCTGGTGCGCGACGCCGGCCTGGCCCTGACCTGGCTGGCGGGCGCGGTGGGCGGCATCCAGGTGCAGTGGAACGCGCTGCTGCCGTGGAGTGCGCTGGCGGTGCTGGCGCTGGCCACGGCCACGTCGGCGATCGGATTTTTCAATGCGCGCCGCACGGCCGGCGTGAAGCGGGTGGAAGTGCCCATCCGCGGCCTGCCGCAGGCGCTCCAGGGCTTCAGCATCGCGCAGCTCAGCGACATCCACGTGGGTCCGACGATCCGCAACAGCTACATCCAGCGCATCGTCGACGCGGTGAACCGCCTGGGCGCGGACGCCATCGCGATCACCGGCGACCTGGTCGACGGCAGCGTGCCC
>Ga0209051_1001370_pt1 | contig 21049 bp, 12 predicted proteins | sample AraplaCvi_mMS_r2_2_FD_184286 | JGI IMG/M metagenome (GOLD analysis project Ga0209051, IMG submission 184286) | Arabidopsis root microbial communities from North Carolina, USA - plate scrape MF_Cvi_mMS_r2 (SPAdes) (version 2) | ecosystem: Host-associated > Plants > Roots > Endosphere | place...
CTCGAGCTGGTGATCGAGGATGCGAAGTGCAGCGCGATCAAGGCGGGCGGCTATGCCTGCCAGATCGATTTCGTGCGCGCCGCCGCACCTGAGAAGCGCCTGTACTTCGACGTCGTCACGGTGGACGAGCGGGACGGGCAGTGGGTGCTCCTGAGCGGCCTCTGTGTCAAGAAGTCCCGCTGAAGGAAGGGGGTCTGGCCTTCAGGCCTGACCCCGGATTCGTCCCCTGGCAGACAAGCCCGTCAGCCCGTGTGCACGCCGCCGTTCGCGTCCACGCGCCAGACCTCTTCCTCGGGCACGAGGATCCACATCAGCACGTAGAGAAGCGCGCCGGTGCCCGCGCAGATCGCCAACAGCGCGAACACGAGGCGCACCATCCAGGAGGCGATGCCGGTGGCGCGCGCGATGCCGCCGCAGACGCCACCCAGCATGCGGTCGTTGCGAGTGCGGCGCAGGCCGTTGAGATTCTGCAAGGTGGGGCTGGCACCCACGCCTTTCGGCGCCGCGGACTCGCCATCCAGCACCCGCGCCTTCGCGCGGGCATATTCGTCGTCGGACAGCACGCCTCGTGCATGAAGGTCGTGCAGCTTGCCGAGTTCGTCGCTGACGGACATCGTGTTCTCCTTGGGAGTCGAGAAGTGGGGATGGCGTGATGCTCGCGCAGGGGCGCGCCTGCGTCCAGCGGCATGCGATGGAACGGCGGCCGGGGCGCACACGCTGCCCGGAGCGGCGACGGCCTGTCAGCGCGAAGGGGCGCCGTGGCGGGCGTCCCTCGGCTGGCCGGCGCCGAGGCGAGGGCCTCGCCGGAACTTCTCTCTCAGTGCTTCACGTGGGTCTTGTTGAAGCCGGGCGTCGGCGCGATCGTCGAGGGCAGGCCCGAATCGTCCGCGTTGCACGGGGCCTGCCATTCCCGCAATTCCTTCTCCAGCAGTTTGTGCCCATCCTGACGCGCGAGATCGATCAGCGCAAAGACGTTCTGGTCGTTGACCAGTTCGTGCCCCAGGCCCAGCTTGAGCTGGCGGTAGATGTGCTGCGGATCGGTCGGGTTGCCTTGGGATTTCATCGGAAGGAACTCCTTTCCTGGGTAGGTGAGGGCGGCAACGCCCGTGCCCAATCGTGCAGGAGACGCGACGCCGCTGGTGGGGAGCGAACGAGGACGAGGGAGGGGGGCGGGAACTCGGGAAACGCGATTGCTCCTGAAAGAGGGAGCTCCGGCGCCTTGGCCGGACGCGACGACACGTCAGGAGATCGCCATGAATGAAACCACCCCTTCCAAGGAGACGCAAGCCCGGCAGACGCAAGCCCGCGCCGCCGACCGGGCCGAATCCGGCCCGGCCCGGCAGTCACCCGAAGCCGCGGAGACGGAGCGTGCCACTCGCGGAAGCAGGCAGGATCCGGAGGCCGTGACCGAGGATCCGGCCATGGACGAGGACAAATACGAGGCGCACAAGGAGACCGTGCCGACGCCGCCGTTGGGGCACTGACGCGCTGCCCCTCCTCACATCTTCAGCCGCTCGGCATAGCCGGTGAGCTCCAGGTATCCCCAGCCGAGCGTGCGGCCGTCGGCCCCGGCCAGGGAGGAGAGCCCCTCCCAGTAGAGCGCGCCTGTCGAGCCGCGGCTATCGAGCTCCTGGTCGTCGGCCAGCGCGGCGACGCGGAACGTCCCCACGGGCGTCTCCACCTGCCACTCGACCGGATAGCGCACGCCGGTGCGCGGGCTCGTCCAGGTGCGCAGGGGGCGGAAGGCGAGCTCCCCGGCGGCGAAGGCGCGCTGCGATCCGCGCGCGTCACGATGGGTGCCGCCGCCCCACAGCGCGGAGCCGTCGGGGCGCCGCAGCCGGAAGGCCATCAGGGCGCCGCCGTCGAAGAGGTTGAAGCCGATCCAGTCCCAGCCGACCGCCTCGCTCGGGAGGTACTCGTCGCTCCACTCGTGATCGAGCCAGGCCCGGCCGATGACGTCGGCCGACTGGGCACTCGCGCCGTCTGCGCGACGCTGCACGCGCCCCTGCACCGCGAGCTGCGGCTCGCTGTAGTAGTGGCTGGCCTGGCGGGGCAGGGGGCCCTTTTGCGAGTAGCCGTCCTCGCCCTGCAGCATCACGGGCTGCGTGGCGCGCAGCGTGAGGGCCAGGGCGAAGCGCTCGGCGCGGATCGCGATGTCCAGCGTTCCGGCATCACCCGGAGAGGCCGGCGGGCGCACGAGGGTCCAGTCCTGCAGGCGGGCGACCTGGCGGCCCGCGGTGCCCGGTGTCCCTGCAAGGCCGAAGCCCTCGCGGGCGATGCGCTGATCGTGCAGCAGCACGGGGCCGTTGCTCCGGCCCGAGGGAGACGCGGCCGCGAGATCCGTGAGCGCCACATGGGCGAAGACGAGCTGGCGCGCGGCGAAGCGGCTCGCCGAGAGCGCTGCGACGCCGGTGCGGGTGCGGAAGAACGTGACCTGGAATCCGAAGTCGGGGCGGTGCGCGGCCTCGTCCGCGGAGCGGCCCGACTCTGCCGAAGCCGCGGCCCGTCGCAGCCAGCCGGTGACGTACCACCACTCGACGTGGGTGTCGGGATGCGCGCCGTGATCGGCGGGAAAGCGCAGCGGGCGACGCGAGATGCCGAGCGGCGGGTTGTCGGGAGGCGGGCTGTCGGCCGCGCCGTGCGCGCGCGGCCACGGCCCGGCGAGCGCGCCGGCCCAGCCCGCGGGCCACAGCGCGGCCAGCAGAGGACGCCGGCGCATCACCAATCCTCCTTGACGGCGCGGACGACGTCGCGGCCCGCCGCCGCGTGGCCGCTGCCCCACGCGGTGAGGGCGCCGGCAACGACCACGCCGAAGGCGAGTACACCAAGGGTCGGCAAGGGCAAGCTCATGGACATCGTCCAGTGGAAGCTCTGCGGGTTGACGAGCTTCACGAGCACGACGCTGACGGCAAGCCCGAGGGCGAGCCCCAGCACCGCGCCCACGGCGCTCCAGAGCGCCCCTTCGACGGTGACGAGTCCGAGCACCTGGCGGCGCGTGAAGCCGAGATGCTGCAAGGTACCGAACTCGCGCCGGCGCGCCAGCACCTGGGCGGAGAAGCTGGCCGCGATGCCCGCGAGGCCGATCGCGAGCGCGACCCCCTGCAGCCAGCGCGTGACCGCGAAGCTGCGATCGAAGATGCGCAGCGAGATGGCGCGGATCTCCCCGGGCGTCGCGACCTCGATCGGCGCCTCCGGCGGCGCGGCCTGGGACAGCGCCTTCTCGACGCGTGCCCCCGCGCCGGCCCGATCGGCAGCGCCGCCCGCGGAGGGGGCCAGCCAGACGACGAAATCGCTCACGCGCTCGTCGCCGGTGAGCCGCACCCAGTCGGCGCGGTCGACGAGCAGGGCGCCCTGCTGGCGCGCGTAGTCGCGCCAGATGCCGCGGACGATCGCGCGCGCGGGAGGCATCGCCTCGCCGTCGGGCCCGACGAGCGGCAACGACATCGGGTCGCCGGGCTTCAGGTGGTGCAGCGCCGCGAGCACTTCGCTGGGATAGACCGCGACCGGTGACCGGGCCGCGGCGTCCTTCGCGCCGGCAGGGTCGGACGCGGCGCCGGCGGAGCTTACGAAATTCGGCTCGGGCGGCACGACCCAGGGCAACGGGAGCGGCCCCGACGCGGGCAGTTCGCGAGCGATGAGCACCGCCTCCGGCTGGTCGGGCGCGAGGGCGACCGGCAGGAGGCGTTCGCGCCGGACGCGCGCCACCTCGGGCAGGCTCTGCGCCACGGCGATCACCGCCGGCGACACGAAGGCGGGGCCGGTCCCGGCCTCGACCGCCGGACGCACGTAGAGATCGGCCGGCAGCACGTCGTCGAGCCAGGCGATCAGGGAATCGCGGAAGCTCGTGACCATCACCGTGAGCGCCACCACGAGGCTCAGGCTGGCGACGACGCCGGCGACCGCGGCGGTGGCCGCATGCCGCTGATCGACCGCCCGCGCCACCGCCAGGGCGGCGACCGGATGCCGGGCGCCGCGCAGCCCGCGCAGGAGCAGGGCCACGGCCTGGGGCACGAGGCTGATGCCTCCCAGCAGGAGCACGGCGACGCAGGCGTAGGCACCCCAGGGGATGTCCTGCCAGGGCGGCACGACTGCGAGCGCTCCCGCGAGCGCCATCAGCGCGAGGCCGGCACCGGCGGGCCAGCCGCCGCCCGCGGCGCTGCTCAGGCCCTTGAGGCTCTGTGCGGGCGCGATGCGCTCGGCTGCACGCGCCGGCCACCAGCCACCGGCAAAGGCGCTGACCAGGCCCAACGCCCCGTAGGCCGCGGCGGCGGCGAGGCTCCAGTGCAGGCGGGGCGTGGTGCTCGTCAGCATGCCGTTGCCCAGGTCGCCTCCCAGCGCATGCAGGGCGGCATCGGCGAGCACCGTGCCGAGCGCGAGCCCGAGCACGCTGCCGAGGATGCCCACGAGCAGGCTGTCGGCCCACACCAGCTCGCGCCGGCGCGCGCCGCTCAGCCCCAGCACGCCCAGGAGCGCGAGCTGGGGAATGCGCTTCGCGACCGCCAGCGATTGCACCGAGAACACGAGGAAGCCGCCGGTGAAGAGGGCGACCAGCGACAGCACGCCCAGGTTGACGCGATACGACTGCGAGAGCCGCGCCATGCGCAGGGCCGCCTCGTCGGGCGCGGCGGCGCGCACCGATGGGCCGGCGCCGAGTGCCGTCATCACGTCCTCGCGGCTCGCGCTCGGCGCGAGGCGCACGTCGATGCGCGACAGGCGCCCGAGCCGGTTGAAGTGCGTCTGCGCGCCGGCGATGTCGATCACCACGAGCGGCGGGCCTTCGGCCGGGACTCGGCCGGCGACGGGAAAGGTCTGCCACCGGCCCTCGGACAGCACGGCGACTTCGCGGGCCGTGCCGACGAGCGCCTGGGCCGCCGGGTTGAGAAAGACGCGATCCGGGTCGAGCACCGCCGTGGAGCCGTCGCGCGCGAGGCCCTCGGGCCGCGCGAGCCAGGACGGCGAGATCCAGGGGGCGACGAGCGCATCGAGGCCCAGCAGGCGGGCCGGGTGAGCCTGGCCGTCGGCGCCCCGCAGGGCCAGCGGCAGCTCGAGGACCGGGCTCGCGTGCGCGACGCCGGGGGCGATCGCGAGCCGCGGGTACAGGTCTTCCGGCAGGAGGCCTTCTCGGGCCCGCACGCTGAAATCGGGTGCGCCGCTCGCCGCGTGGACGGCCTGGTCGAACTCGGCGAGTGCCGAGGCGTTGATGAGGTGCACCGCGAAGGCGAGCGCGACCCCCAGCCCCACGGCCACCACGGCGGCTGCCTGCCGCCACGGATGGTGGCGCCACTCGGCGCCGACGAGCTTCGCGGCGAGCGCGGCGAAGGCCAGGGCGGCGGACGGGCGGAGGAGCGGCACGGCAGGCACGATGGAGGACTCGGAGCGCCTATCGTGCCATGACCTCCGCCGGCGCCTCGCGCGCCGAATGCCCGTTTTTCGCTTTGCGATGCGCCGGGAGAGCCGGAGTCACCTGTGCGACGATGCAACGGCGCCGGCGCTGATACGCTGGCCCGCCCGCACAGAGCCGTGATCCGCAGGCCGTCGAATCCATTCGAGAACACCCGCGAGACCAGGAGACCCGCATGACGATCGCCACCGAAGCACCGTCCACGCCCTCCGGGGCCCACGCCGCCACGCGCGTGGTGCAGCGCATCTGCCCGCTCTGCGAGGCCTGCTGCGGCCTGAGCCTCACCGTCACCGGCCGGCAGGTCGTCGCCATCCGAGGCGACGACGAGGACGTCTTCAGTCGCGGCTACCTGTGCCCGAAGGCGATCGCGCTGAAGGACCTGGAAGACGACCCGGACCGCCTCCGCCGGCCGATGATCCGGCGCGGCGGCCGGCTCGAGCCGGCTTCGTGGGAAGAGGCCTGGGCGGAGATCGGCCGCCGCCTCCCCGCCGTCGTCGAGGCGCACGGGCGCGACGCGCTCGCCTTCACGCTGGGCAATCCCAACGTGCACCGGCTCGGCCTGTCGTTGTATGTCCAGCGGCTTCTGCGCGCCGCCGGGTCGCGCAACATCTTCACGGCGTCCACGCTCGACCAGATGCCCCGCCAAGTGGCCAGCGGCTGGTTGTACGGCCATGCGCTCACCGTGCCGGTGCCCGACATCGACCGCTGCGACTTCCTGCTGATGCTGGGCGCCAACCCGATGGCCAGCAACGGCAGCATGTGGACGGTGCCCGATTTCCGCGGCCGCGCGCGGGCGATGCGCGCGCGCGGCGGCCGCCTCGTCGTGGTCGATCCGCGGCGCAGCGAGACGGCCGCGATCGCCGACGAGCACCACTTCATCCGCCCCGGCACGGATGTCTTCCTCCTCCTCGGCCTCGTCCACACGCTCTTCGACGAGGGCCTCGTCGCGCCCGGCCGCCTCGCGCCCCTGCTCGCCGAGGGCGGCACGGGCCTCGAGGCCCTGCGTGCGGCCGTCGCGCCGTACGCGCCCGAGCGTGTCGCCGCGCGCTGCGGCATCGCGGCCGACGTCCAGCGCGGCCTCGCGCGGCGCCTGGCGTCCAGCCCGCGCGCCGCCGTCTACTCGCGCATCGGCGCGAGCACGCAGCGCTTCGGCACCCTCAACTCGGTCCTCATCGACGCACTGAACATCCTCACCGGTCATCTCGATGCCGAGGGCGGGGCGATGTTCCCCAAGGCGGCCGCGTTCGCGGCGAACACGCAGGGGCGGCCGGGTGCCGGCCGCGGCCTCGTCACCGGCCGCACCCGCAGCCGTGTCTCCGGCGCGCCCGAGGTGCTCGGCGAGTATCCGGCGAGCTGCCTGGCCGAGGAAATCGAGACGCCCGGGCCCGGGCAGGTGCGCGCCCTGATCTCGGTCGCGAGCAATCCCGTGCTCTCGGCGCCGAACGGCGACCGCGTCGCCAGGGCGCTGGCGGGCCTCGATTTCATGGTGAGCATCGACATCTACGTCAACGAGACCACCCAGTACGCCGACGTGATCCTCCCTGGCCTGTCGGCGCTCGAGGAGTCGCACTACGACGTGAGCTTTCCGCAGCTCTCGTGCCGCAACCACGCGCGCTACAGCCCGCCCGTCTTCCCGCCCGACGAGGACGCGCAGCCCGAATGGCAGGCCCTTCTTCGCCTGGCCAGCCTTCTGCGCGGCGAGCCGGAAGCGGCATCGCCCGCGTTCGACCTCGCGGCGGCCGACGCGGCGCTGCTCGCGGAGGACGTGCGCAGGTTGGCCACCGGGCTGCCCGAAGGGGCGCAGGCCGCCATCCTCGATGCGCTCGGTCCGGAGCCCGGTCCCGATCGTCTCCTCGATCTCGCGCTGCGCGCCGGGCCGTACGGCGATCGCTTCGGCCAGGCGCCGGGAGGCCTCCACCTCGCGGGCCTGAAGTCGCTGCCGCACGGCGCCGATCTCGGGGCATTGCAGCCCCGCCTGCCCGAGATCCTGCGCACGCCCAGCGGCCGCATCGAGCTGTGGCCGGAGCCGGTCGCGGCGGAGCTCGCCGCGGTGGACGCGGCGCTCGCGGGCGAGGCGCCCGCGCTGGTGGTCGTCGGGCGGCGCGACGTCCGCTCCAACAACAGCTGGATGCACAACCTGCCGACCCTCGCGAAGGGGCCCGAGCGCTGTACCGCGTTGCTTCACCCGGACGACGCCGCGCGCCACGGCGTGCGCGAGGGCGACCGCGTGCGGCTCGAAGGATCGGGCGGCCGCGCGATCGAGCTGCCGGCCGTGCTCTGCGACGACATGATGCCCGGCGTCGTCAGCGTTCCGCACGGCTGGGGCCACGACCAGCCCGGCGCCCGACTGGGCGTCGCTGCGCAGCGGCCGGGGGCGAACCTCAATGCGCTGCTGGACGATGGGCTGCGGGATCCGCTGTCGGGAACGTCGGTGCTGAACGGGGTGGCGGTGACGTTGTCGCGTGTCGTCTAGGCACTGGTCGAATGCCGGGGTCAGGTCGGAGACCTGACCCCGAACACTCCGGGTTCGGCTAAAGGTCCCGGGGGCGAACTCGGGGTCAGGTCTGAAGACCTGACCCCCCTCTGGCGATTGCATCGGGCTCGCGAACCCCGCCAGGCGTCAGCTCCAGGATGCGGTCGCAGCGGGCCGCGGCCGGGGGCGAGTGGGTCACGAGCAGCACGCCCGCGCCCGTGTCGCGCGCCGCGTGGACGAGCACGTCCATCACGACGCCGGCCGTGCGGGGATCCAGGTTGCCCGTGGGCTCGTCCGCGAGCACCAAGGCGGGGCGGTGGACGAGGGCGCGCGCGATGGCGACGCGCTGGAGCTGGCCGCCGGAGAGCTGGCGCGGTGCTCGACCTCCGAGCCCGGCGAGGCCGACGGCCGCCAGGATCTCGTCCACGCGCGTGCCGCGCGGCTGCCCGAGCAGTTGCAAGGGGAGGCCGACGTTGTCGGCCACGCTCAGGTGCGGCAGCACGTGGAAGGCCTGGAACACGAATCCCAGCGTCTCGCGGCGCAGGCGCGCGGCCGCCGGCTCGTCGAGTGCCAGCACGTCGCGTCCGTCCAGCATCACGGTGCCCGCGTCCGCGGTGTCGAGCCCGGCGATGCAGTTCAGCAGGGTCGACTTGCCCACGCCGGATTCCCCGAGCAGGGCCACCAGCTCGCCGCGCATCATCTCGAGGGAGACGTCGGCGAAGACCGGGGTCGCGTCGTAGCGCTTCGCGAGTCCGGTCACGCGAAGGAGCGGGGCCGGGCCGGACGGGGAGTGCGGAGGCGAGGACGGTGTCATGGCGGGTTGCGGCAGGAGCCCGGTGGGCGCGCCGGACGACTTTCCGGACGCCGTGCGCGGCGGCGCGAGCATACCCGCAGTACCGCGCACGATCCTTGCCTGCCCCGGCCGGACCCCGGTCACGCGGGCCAGCGTGGCGCGAAGCCGACTGAACGATGGCAAGAATCCTCGTCCGACCCGATGAATTTGGCGTTCCGCGTTCCCCGGCCGCCGCGTGCTGGCGCACAATGGACAGCAATCCGCTGTCGTCTCGACGAAGCGGCCGGCCGCTCCGGGCGAGGCGAGGGGGAGCGTACCGGTCGGGCATTCCCGGCACGTCACGAACGGCGCCTGGGAGGGCCGCGCAAGCGGCCGCAATCGCTTCGATGATCGTTTCTGAGGTGGGTGGGTGACGCTGCATATCGAGTCCTCGACGCTGGATCGGGTCGTGCGGGCGCTGGAGCGCCGCAGCACGCGGTTCTGGGCGGGTTGTGCGGTCGCGGTCACGCTGGTTGGCGTGGCTGTCGCGACGGGCCTCGGTGCCCTGGCCGGCGAACGCGGGTGGGCGATCGCGCTCAGCGTGTCGCTGTTCTTCGCGTTCTTCGCGCTGGCGCTTGCCGGCATCGCGATCCGCCTCGCGCGCGCCGTTGCCGAGACCCGGGCGCGGCATGTCCAGCAGGCGGTCGACGACGACCTCACCGGCCTGTCGAACCGGCGCCACTTCCTCCAGCTCGTCGACCGCGAGTTCGCCCGCTGCCGCCGCTATGGCGACGAGGGCGCGCTGCTGCTGATCGACGCCGATCACCTGCGCCGCATCAACGAGCACCTCGGCCAGATGTGCGGCGACGCGCTGCTGCGCGAGGTCACCAAGCGCGTGGGCTCCACGCTGCGCCAGCCCGATCTGCTCGCGCGCTTCGGCGGCGCGGAGCTGGCCGTCTTCCTGCCCAACACCGATCCGCTCGGCGCGCTCGACGCCGCCGAGCGCATCCGCCAGCAGGTCGCCTCCTCGCCTTACCAGTGGCAGCAGACGCACGTCGTCGCCACGGTGAGCATCGGCGTCGCCACGGTCCACCAGGGGCAGCTGAGCGTCGACACGATGGTGCACGAGGCCGAGGCGGCGCTCGAGGCCGCGAAGGAAGCGGGCCGCAACTGCGTCCGCACCGGCCCGATCAAGCCCCGCCGCAACGGCGAGAAGGTCACGCCCTCGTCCTGAGAATCCGAGGCGCCGCCGCGCTCACGCGAAGAGCGGCCGGCACGTCGCCGGAAGCCTGCGCACCCACCACAGGTTCTGCGCCGCGTGAAGCGGCCGCAGGGCGGCCGGCGTCGACCTGAAGCCGCCGAAGTTGAACTCGTGGAGCACATTGCGCCAGCCGTCGTACAGCATGACATGGCCCGCGCTGAACACGATGTAGCCGCCTCCCGCGATCGAGCCGTCGCGGAACCGCTTCGTCAGCGCGGACGACGAGATCTGCTCGAGCTGGCAGGACTCGGCCCCGGCGGCCTCGCAGACCTGCTTCCCGTAGCCGGGGGAAGCGATCCGGGGAAGCCCCAGCAGCACCATCGGGAACGAGGTGCAGTCGAAGCCCCGCATCTTCGGATCCGTCTCCAGTCTTCCGCCGTACACGAAGTAGCGGCGCCCGTTCCCGGCTTGCCAGAGCAGCCTGCCGATGCCCACGCCCGGGTAGGTCATGCGCGGCACGTCGTGCGCGATTCCTGAGACGCTGAGCGGACCCTCATAGGGCCGTACGTGCGCCACATGGTCGACGGGCGGCGTGCGCGCCACCACGCTGCCGTTCCGCTGCGCCGTCATCCACAGCGGGACGACCTGCCCCCAGCGGCCCGTGGCATCGATCGCCGACAGCACGTCGTCCTGCCTGGAGAGGCGGTTGGTACCGGTGATCTCGACGCGGCGCGATTCGTCGCCGACGTGCAGGAACAGGCGCGCCTGGGGATCGCCCGAGTGGAACTTCAGGTCGAACCCGACGCGCACGCCGAGATGGGTCATGCCCGAGAAGCGAAGCAGGTCGGAAGCCGCCATGGATGCCACCGTCATGTGAGCGCCTTTCTTGCCGCGACGCCGGGGCGCCGCGATCGTGCACCGGAGCTTGGATCGCGACCCGCGTCGCGCGCCTCCACAGGATTGGCGACGAAATGGAAGAAGAAGGAGCGCAATTGACGCCCCGCCATCTCCATCAATTTGCCGAGGCGATCCGATTCGAATCGCAATTGCCGAATTGCCCTCCTCAAGGTTGTGCATGTCGATCGAATTGCAATCCAGACAATGGGATTCGCAATGTGCCAGGTCGGGTGCATTGGCATTGATTTGAGCAACGAATCCGCTCATGCGGCGCGAGGGAGTTCGACGTGACGCCGAAGCTTCGATACGACAGCCTTGCCTTGGCCTGCCTGGCCGCGATGCTCGTGCCGGCGATGCACGTACGCGCCGAGGAGGCGCCACCGCCGCCGCCGGAGCCCGGCACGATCGAGCGGGCGCAGGAGCAGCGGCAGTTGCCCACGCTGCCGGCGCCGGGCGCTCCGGAAGTCACGATCGTCGCGCCCGTGCCGGCCTACATGGGCCCGAACATTCCCGTGAGGCCGAAGGCCTTTCGTTTCGTCGGCAACAAGTCGATCACCGAAAGCGAGCTGCAATCGGTGGTGGCCCCCTGGGTCGACAAGGAGACCGACATCGCCGGCCTGCTCGAGGCCGCGGCCACGCTGCGGCAGTACTTCGCGGCGCGCGGACATGTCCTGACCGACGTGTACCTGACGCAGCAGGATTTCGCGAAGGAAGGCGGCACCGTCGAATTCGGCGTGCTCGAAGCGCGCATCGGCAAGCTGAACGTGACCGTCGCGCCGGGCAGCGGCATCTCGCAGTCCTACGCCGAGGCGCTGGCGAGCAAGTATCTCGCGGGCGGCGACGCGATCACGCAGGGCTCGCTCGACCGCCCGCTCCTGCTGCTGCGCGACCTGCCCGGCAGCGAGGCCGAGGGCACGGTCTCGCCCGGCGAGAACCCGGGCGAATCCGACGTCACGATCGCCGTGTCGCCGCGGCCGCCCCGCTACCGCGTGTACGCGGGCTTCGACAACATGGGCGAGCGCTCGGCCGGCCAGTACCGGCTCGCGCTGGGGCTCGATGTCTATGCCCCGTTCGGCATCGGCGATCTCTTCTCCGCGCGCGTGCAGGGCTCGGACGAGGGCGGCAACACGCTGTTCCGCCTCGGCTACGGCGCCGCCGTCGGCAACACGGGCACGAAGCTGATGGCGAACTTCACGCGCAGCGACTATTCGCTCGGCGAGCAGTTCCAGTCCCTGGGCTCCACGGGCATCGCGCGCGTGGGCTCGCTGACGGCGATCGAGCCGCTGGTGCGCGGCCGCTTCACCAACGTGTTCGCCACGGGTGCGCTGGAATACAAGATCCTGAACGACAACATCTCCACGCAGATCGGCTCCAGCGGCACGAAGCACGATTCGCTCGTTCGCCTCGGCGTGCTCGCGAATCATTCCGACCGCGTCCTCGCAGGGGGCACGACCAGCGTCTCGGCGAGCCTGTCGGGCGGCTTCCTGCAACTCGACCCGCAATCGCAGGCATTCGACGTGGGAATTCCGGGATTCTGGGGGCCGCGGACCGCCGGCAATTTCGCGAAGTTCAACCTCGAGGCGCAGCGCGCCCAGTACTTCAGCCAGCAATCGAGCCTGCTGCTCGGCCTGACCGGGCAATACGCCTCCAAGAACCTCACCTCGGCCGAGAAGATCGGCATCGGAGGGCCGCAGGGCGTGCGCGGCTACCCCATCGGCGAGGGCATCGGCGACGACGGGATCCAGGCCACGATCGAGTATCGCTACCGCGTCGGCTGGCAGGTCTTCGGCGAGGACCTGAGCCTGACCGCGTTCTACGACATCGGCCGCATCCGGCGCGACCACGTGCGCAACGCCACGGTCCTCAACGCGTCGACCACGCCCAATGGCGAGACGCTCGATTCGGCCGGCGTGGGCTTCCTCATCGGCCGCGAGGACAACTACGTCGCGACCTTCAACGTGTCGTCGCGCATCGGCGGGCCGTTGCCGACCACCGGCGATCCCGACAGCCACGCCCGGATCTGGTTCCAGTTGCAGAAGTGGTTCTGAAAAAGCCCGAGAGGAACATCGTCATGACCGAATATTCAAGGCTCGTCGAGGCGCCTGCGCGCCGCCGTCCGCGGCAACTGTTCGACGTCGTGCGCGTGCGCGTGTCGCGCAAGCGCTGGGCGCTCTACCGGGTGCGGCTGCGCAGCGGCGTGTCGCGCGTGCTGGCGATGCTGCTGCTGGCGATCGGCCTGCCCGCGCTCGCGGCGCCCGTGGGCGGGCGCGTGGTCGGCGGCGAGGCACAGATCACCTACGGCCAGACCACCACGGTGAAGCAGACCACGCCCAGGACGGCCATCAACTGGCAGGGCTTCGGCATCGCGCCCAACGAGGCCGTGCGCTTCATCCAGCCATCATCGAGCTCGGTGGCCCTGAACCGCGTGCTGGGCGGCAACCCCACGCAGATCCTGGGCACGCTCACGGCCAACGGCCAGGTCTTCATCGTGAACGCGCAGGGCGTCTATTTCGGACGCGGCGCGCAGGTCGACACGGGCGGCCTCGTCGCCTCGACCCTCTCGCTGTCCGACGCGGATTTCAATGCCGGCCTGTACCGCTTCTCCGGCACCAGCACGGCCTCGGTGAAGAACGATGGCCGGATCGCCGTCACCCCGGGGGGGTATGCGGTGCTCGCCGGCGCGCACGTGGCGAACGAGGGGACGATCGTCGCGGACAACGGCAGCGTGGCCCTCGCGGGCGGCTCGCGCGTCTCCCTCGATTTGCAGGGCGACCGGCTCGTCAACTACTCGGTGGATGCCTCGGCGCTGCGGGCCACCGTGGAGAACGCGGGCCTCATCCAGGCCAACGGCGGCTCGGTGTCGATGCTGGCCAACGTCGCCGGCGGGGCACTCTCGACGGCCGTGAACCAGTCGGGCGTCATCCGTGCGAACAGCGTCGCCGAGCACGACGGCATCGTCAGCCTGCGGGCCATCGGCGGGGATACCGTCGTCACGGGCAGCATCGACGTCTCGGGCCGCGGCACCGGGCAGACGGGCGGCCGCGTCGAAGTGCTCGGCGATCGCGTCGGCCTGTTCCAGGACACCTCGATCGACGCCTCAGGCCATTCGGGCGGCGGCACGGTGCTGGTCGGCGGCGACCTGCATGGAGAAGGCGGCGTGCCGACGTCCGGCCGCACGGTGGTCGACCCCGGCGCGCACATCACGGCCGATGCGACCGTGCGCGGCGACGGCGGCAAGGTGGTCGTCTGGTCCGACGGCAACACCTCGTTCAACGGCCACATCTCGGCCCGCGGCGGCGCGACCGGAGGCAACGGCGGCTACGTCGAGACCTCGGGCAGGCAGATCCTCTCGGTGCTGGAAGGCGGCGTCGATGCGGCCGCCCCGCATGGACGCAGCGGGACATGGCTGCTGGACCCGAACAACCTGACGATCAAGGACAACGGCCGCGAGAACGAGCACATGGAGGGCTGGGACACGAACGACGACAACGCCGTCCTCGACGTGAACCTCCTCGGGGAAGCGTTGACGAACGGCACGTCGGTGGTGGTCAGGACGGCCAACGGAGGCCACAACTCGCAGGACGGCGACATCGACATCTTCGACACCACGACCGCGAACCTGGGAGCGGGCGAGCGGGCGACGCTGACGCTGGACGCGCAGGGCGACATCTTCTTCCACTCCGGCGCCCAGATCCTCTCGGGCCTCGGCGCCCTGAGCCTCAATCTGAACGCGGGGACGAAGGCGGACGGCAGCCGCGCGGGCACCAATGACAGCCAGATCATCATGGACCGGACCTCCGAGATCCACACGGGCGGTGGAGACCTCCTCGCCGTCGCGCGCGGGCAGGTCACGCTGGGTCAGGTGGACACGGGCACCGGCAGGCTGACCATCAGTTCGCACGGCGGAGACGTGGGCCAGTCCGCCGCATGGGACGTCGGCGGGATCACCCTGGTCTGGCTGGGCGGGCCGAACCAGGACATCGTGCTGAGGTCGGACAACCATCTCAAAGGCCCCTTCGTCGTGCGCGCGGAACCCAACAAGGGCGCGACCCTGGGCACGCTGGCCCTGCGCAATCTCCAAGCGGACATCGCGTTCCCGACGCTGCCTTCGCCCTCGTTCGGCAGCCTCGACCTGCAGTACCCCGCGGCCCCCATCCACCTTCCGAACGGCCTCCGCCTGACGGGCAACCTCAACCTCCTCGCCGGCGGACTCATCGACCAGGCAGGCGCAATCGGCGTCACGGGCACGAGCACGCTGACCGCTCCGACGATCACCCTGGCCAATGCCGACAACCGGTTCACCGGCCAGGTGACGCTGGGCGGCGGTGACGCCCAGCTCGTGGACAGCGTGGCGCTGAATGCCGTCCTGCAGAACGCGGGCGAAGTGTCGCTGACTTCCAAGGGCAATGTGTCCGCGGTGTCCGCGCGAGGCGGCGGCGCGGACAGCCTTCTCATCGATTCCGACGCGAACGCGCGCAGCAACGTCTTCGTCACCGGGGCGCTGACGATCCATGCGGACGGTGACGTGAACCTGGCGAACGCGGTGGGCTCATTGGACGTCACGGCCGGGGGGGCCGTGTCGCAGGATGCGGGGACCCGGCTGACCGTCGGGGACACGACGCGCATCGACGCGGGCGGGGCGATCACGCTCGCCAACGCCGGGAACGACTTCGGCGGCGACGTGTCCATCGTGAACGGCGCGGGCATCTCGCTCGTCGACGCCAACGACCTCCACGTGGTGGAACTGCACAACGTGACGGACACGGCGGTGAGCCTGGTCGCCGCGGGGGCCCTCACCTTGAACCCGGCCATCCAGCGCATCGACACTGGAAAGGCGAACCTCACGTTGTCGAGCGGCTCTGCAATGTCGATCGGCATCGGGCTGGTCGGCCAGGACGTGTCGTTGACGGGCCGGGGCGGCCTGATCCTGAACCGCGGCGTGAATGCCCACCACAACCTGTCCCTCTCCACGACCAATGCCGACATCGTCGCGAAAGCCGCCGTGGGCGTGGTGGGCACGACCACGCTGGTCGCCGGGACCGGAGACATCAATGTCTCAGCCGGCAACGACTTCGTGGGCACGGTGACCGTGCGTGGCGACGCGGTCACCCTGTCCGACAAGAATGCCGTGTCGATCGCCGGCACGGCCACCACGCTGTCGGCATCGGCCCTCGGCGGCAACCTGGATAGCCAGGTGGCCACGGTTGGCAACAGCACGCTCCAGGCCAGCGGCCACGCCAGCAACGCGGGCCACGTGGGTGGCAGCCTGGAGGCGCGCGGCGGCTCCGTGTCGAACAGCGGCGAAGTGAATCACAATGCCACGTTGATCGCCAGCGCGGGCGGCGCCGCCAATTCGGGCGACGTGGGAGGCGAGTTGGTGGCAAGCGGCGCCTCCGCCTCGAACAGCGGCGACGTGGGGCTCAATACCACGTTGACCGGCAACAATGGCAGCGCCGCCAATTCGGGCGCCGTGGGCGGCAACCTGGTCGCGACCGGCACGACCGCATCGAACAGCGGCGACGTGGCTTTCGATGCCACGTTGGACGGCAAGGCGGGCAACGTCACCAACTCGGGCGACGTGGGCGGGACGCTGCACACGACGGGCGCGCAGACCGTCATCTCCGGCACGCTCGGCGGGCTCGAGGTGGACGCGTCCGGGCAGGTGCTGCAGCAAGCAGGCTCGACTCTGGTCGTCCGCGGCAATACCTCGATCACTTCCGACGGCCAGTCGGTGATCCTGGCCAACGAGGGCAACGACTTCGTGGGACTGGTCACGCTCGTCGGCCACAAGACGGACGATCCCGTCGATGCGATCCTCCGCCTGCACGACGTCAACGACCTGTCCGTCGGCACGATCTCCCTGGGCAGGAACGAATCCCTCGAGCTGAGCGCGGCGAAGGGGCTGAAGCTGGCCGCGCAGGACCTCGATGCGGGCACGGGCAGCATCACGCTCGCGAGCGGCGCGGCTTTCGCGACGTCGGGCGCCCTGCGCGCCGCGGACATCCGGCTGGACAGCCAGGGCGGCCTGACGATCGCGCACGACCTCACCGCGCAGGAGACGCTCGCCCTCGAGGCCGCCGGCGCCGACATCCGTCAGACGGCGGGAAGCATTCGCGTCGGCGGCGCGACGAGCGTGCAGGCCGGAACCGGCCACATCACGCTGGCCGACGCCGGCAACGACTTCGGCGGCACCGTGACGCTCGCGGGCGGCAGCGCCACCCTCGTGGATGCCGACGACCTCACGTTGTCGGCCCGGGTGGGTGGCGCGCTGATCGTGCGGGCGGGTGCCACGAACGTGTCGGGCGACGTGGGCTCGCTCGAACTGACGGCCGCCGGGGACGTGCGGCAGCCCGCGGGCCTGGTCGTTCACCAGGGCACGCACATCGACGCGCGCGGCCACGACGTGGCTCTCGGGAACACGGGCAACGATTTCCAGGGCGCCGTCGTCGTGAATGCGGACGACCTGACGCTGGCGGATCGCAACGCGCTGAACCTCGGCGCGACCACTCTCGCCGGCGCGCTGACGGCGACGACGGGCGGGGCCGTCACGCAGTCCGGCGCGCTGGTCGTCGCGGGCGCGAGCACGTTCGATGCCGGCGCCTCCGCGGTCTCGCTGACCAACGACGGCAACGAGCTGGCGGGCATCGTGTCGTCGCTCGGATCGGGTGCGATCGACCTCCACAACGACCGCGCGACGGTGCTCGGAGTCGTGGGATCGAACGGTGCGCAGGCCGCCGGGCTCGAGGTGCACAGCAACGGCGACGTGAGCCAGGCCGGCGCGGCCCATGTCTCGGGCGATGTCACCATCCACGCGACCGACGGCCACGGGCACCTGTATGCCATCGACATGAGCAACGCGGACAACGAGCTCGCGACGTCCGAGGGCGTGCACGGCGCGGATCCGGTCGGCGGTGCCGCCGTGGCGACCTTCATCGGCAGCGGGCTGACGTACAACGACAACGCGGGCCTGGGCAACGTGTCGCGGGTCGACGTGGACGGCATCGCCGGCGACGCCTCGATCACGACCACCGGCAGCAGGATCGGCCTGTTCGGCGAGTCGTTCAACGGCCGCACCCTGGCGCTTTCCGCGGCGAACACCGGTGGCAGCATCCTCGAGAAGGAAACCTCGGGGCAGTACCGGCTCGGCAAGAATGTCCGGAGCGTGACGACGTCGCCGACGTCGCAGAACCTGCGGCTGTTCTTCCATGCGGACAGCGGCAGCACGGAGCTGAACCAGGTGCAGGTGACCGCGCTCGAGCAGATGGGCGGGATCGCCCTGGGCAGCACGGTGTCGACGGTGATCGACGAGGAACGTCGCGAGCGCGAGCGCGCCGCCGGCTATGGCCGCGTGCGCCAGGGCATGCGCCTGAACTCGATCAGCTTCGACGAGATGATCGCGCCGCTGCAGTACAAGCAGCTCGAGGTCTCGCACGCGCCGTGCGCGCGCGAGCAGTCGGAAGGGCTCGACGACCTGTCCTGCCTGCCGGCGGTGCAGAAGCAGGAGTGATCACGGTGGGTGCCTGAATGCGGGTCAGGTCTGAAGACCTGACCCCTGGGGTCTGGCCTTCAGGCCTGACCCCGCATTTGCTTGCCCGGCTCCGCCTTCAGGATCTCCGACTCGCGCTGATACGTGGTCATGAAGTGCCGCTGGAACACGCCCTCGAGCCAGTCGGCCATCTGCTGCGACTGCTGGTCGTACCAGCGGACATAGGCGGCCCACGTGCGCGCCCCCTCCACGGCGCCCGGCCACGCGCGGCGTCCGCCGGCGAGCTGGCGCCTGAGCAGCTCGGGCTCGAACTCGCGCAGCGCGCCTTCCACCGCGGCGCGCGCGGCGGCGAACGAGGCGTGCTCGTGCACGCGCAGGTCGGCCAGGCTCTCGCGCAGCGCGCGGTCCGCCGGCATGTAGCCGGCGTTGGCGTGCTCCCGGAACAGGTAGTTCGCCAACTCGATCGGGGACAGGCCCAGCTTCAGGGGATTGTTGTCGCGGTTGCTCAGCAGGGTGCGATCCTCCGCGCCCATCTGCCGCTTCATCTCCGCGCGGGCCGACAGCAGGTCGGCCAGGCATTCGGTCAGGAGCCGCACCATCGTGGCCGCGCGGCGCGCCAGGGCCTCGCCGTCGGCGTCCGCTTCGTCCTGCAGGCCGAGCGTGGCGAGAAAGGTCGACCAGGGGCCCGTGCCCGCGGCGCGTGGATCGGGCGCCTGCGGCTCGCCCGATGGAGCGGCGTCCTGGATGGGCGCCGGAGGAGCGGGCACGGCGGGAAACGGCTTCGGGCCGGTCTCGGACCAGTCGGTGAAGACGTCGTCGCCGCCCGCATCGTCGGCCGGCGCGGGCGATGCGTCGGGCAGGGGCGGCACGGGTCGCGCGGCGCCATCGACGGGCGGGTCGACCGGCTCGCCGAAGTCGCCCAGCAGTGCGTCCCACTCGTCGGCCGACGGGGGGCCGGGCGACGGGGGCGGGGGAGGCGACGCGGGCTCCTGGCGCGGCTTGCGCGCCGGCGGCCGGACATCGGCCATGGGCGCCGGCCCCAACGTCATCGGCATGTGGATGCCGGGAACATGATCGGGCGAGAGCGCTTGCGCGGGGGCGCGCCGTCCCTGCGCGAGCAGGTCGTCGAGCGGCCCCGCGACTCGGGGGTTGCCGCGATCCGCGCGACCCAGCAGCCAGCGATCGATCTCCGGGTCGGCGCGCGGCGCCGATTTCTGCGCCGGAGGCGCGGGCCCCGCGTCGCGCCCGCGCGGGCGCGCGTCGCCCGGTGGATCGAGCAGGTCGCCGCAGAAGCCCCGGGCCGAAGGCGGCGGGGCGCTCGCCGGCCCGAGGCCGCGCAACGGATCCGCGCCGCCGGGCGCGGGGTCGACGGGGGCCTTCCAGAGCTCCGGGTGCAGCAGGGGATCGATCGAGCCCGCGGCGGCATCGAGCCGATGCTCGCGCCATCCCGGCACCCCCTCGGACCCCGTGGGAAAGAGCCTCGCGACCGCGACCGCGCCCGCGCCCGCGCGATCGCCGGCATCGCCCGCGACGACGTCGCAGCGATAGGGCCCCACGAGGAAATGCTCGCCGGCCGCGAGCGCGCCGCGCTGCCCGCATTCGAGCGGCCCACGCGAGGTGTCGAGGCCGTTGACCTCGGACACGACGCGCACCTCGAGCCCGTCCTCGCGCCCGCGCACGACGAGATGCCTGCGCGAGACGAGCTTCTTCGGATCGGGCAGCGTGATGTCCGCCGCCGGGTCGCGGCCGATCGCCATCGGCGCGCCGGTGTCGGGGATCGCGATCTCCCGCTCGAAGTCGGGGCCCGTGATGCGCAGCTTGAACCTCATGTCCGCATGCCCTCGTTCGAGGCGCGACGCCAGCGTCATGCCGGATCCAAGTGTCGCGCGCGGGCTCGGCGCGTGTCTCCACACACTTGTCGATTTGCCTGGAGGGCCCGCGCACTAACCTCGCTTCGCATGGAGGTGCGCATGTCGGACATCAGCCGCGCGAAACTGTTTTCCAAGCTGACGCCCACGGCGACGAAGGCGCTGCAGGCCGCGCTCGATTTCTGCAACGGCCGCGGCAATCCGTACGTCGAGCTCGTGCACTGGCTCTTCGAGCTGAATCGCGTCGAGCACAGCGACGTGTGGGAGATCGTCCGCCGCTTCGAGCTCTCGCAGGACCGGCTGCACCAGGACTTCACGCGCGCCCTCGACGCCCTGCGCCGGGGCGCGAGTTCCGCCCCCGACCTTTCCTCGCAGGTCGACGAGTCGGTCGAGCGCGGATGGACCTACGCCTCCCTCATGTTCGGCGTCCTCGGGGTGCGCTCGGCGCACGTCCTGATCGGCATCCTGAAGACCACGCCCCTGCGACATGCGCTCCTCGGCATCTCGCGCGAGTTCGACCGCATCCGGGTCGACACGCTGATCGACGAGTTCGATGCGATCCTGGCCGCGTCGGTGGAGGCGGCCGAAGCCGCCGTCCCGGCTCCAGGGGCCGACGCCGCGCAGGGCGCCGCGGGCGGCAGCGCGCTGAAGCGCTATGCCGTCGACCTCACCGCACGGGCCCGCGCCGGCGAGATCGATCCCGTGCTCGGGCGCGACGACGAGATCCGCCAGATCATCGACATCCTGATGCGCCGGCGCCAGAACAACCCGATCCTCACGGGCGAGGCGGGTGTCGGGAAGACGTCGGTCGTGGAGGGCTTCGCGCTGCGCGTGGTGCGCGGGGACGTGCCGCCCGCGCTCGCGGGCATCACCGTGGCCGCGCTGGACCTGGGCCTGCTGCAGGCCGGCGCCAGCATGAAGGGCGAGTTCGAGAGCCGGCTGCGCCAGGTG
>Ga0209051_1001371_pt1 | contig 21046 bp, 20 predicted proteins | sample AraplaCvi_mMS_r2_2_FD_184286 | JGI IMG/M metagenome (GOLD analysis project Ga0209051, IMG submission 184286) | Arabidopsis root microbial communities from North Carolina, USA - plate scrape MF_Cvi_mMS_r2 (SPAdes) (version 2) | ecosystem: Host-associated > Plants > Roots > Endosphere | place...
CCCTCTCCCCATGTGCCGACCGGATTTCCGGGCGCGTTCCCGAAAGAAACTGTCTTCATGACCCCTCGGTCCACCGGCCTCATCTGCGCCATCGCGGCGGTGACGATCTTTTCGATGCAGGACGGGATTTCCAAACATCTGGGCAGCGCCTATCCGCCGATCTTCATCACCATGATCCGCTACTGGGCGTTCGCAGGTTTCGCGCTGGCGCTGGCGAGCCGGTCCGCGGGCGGGGTGAAGGGTGCGGCCAACGCCAACCGCCTGTGGCTGCAGATCGCCCGCGGCGCGCTTCTGGCGGTGCAGATCGTCATCTCGATCTTCTCCTTCTCGCGCGTCGGGCTCGCGGCCAGCCACACGATCTTTGCGGCGGCGCCGCTCGTCGTCGCCTGTCTTTCGGTGCCGTTCCTCGGCGAAAAGGTCGGCTGGCGGCGCTGGACGGCGATCGGCATCGGCTTTGTCGGCATCCTCCTGATCGTCAATCCGCTCAACGCGACCTTCGACGCCAAGATCATCATCCCGATGGTCGCGACGCTGATGTTTGGGGTCTATTCGGTGATGACCCGGCTTGCCAGCCGTACCGACACGTCCGACACCGCCTTCTTCTATACCGGCGTCGCGGGCGCGGTGACGATCACCTTCGTCGGGCCGTTCTACTGGACGCATATCACGCCCGCCGACTGGCTGTGGATGCTGGTGCTGTGCATCACCGGCATGAGCGGGCACTACCTTCTGATCCGCGCCTTCAACCTGCTCGACGCGGTGGTCGTGCAGCCGATGTCCTATATCCAGTCGGTGCTCGTCTGCCTGATGGGCGTCTTCGTGTTCGGCGAGGTGATGACCGCCAACATGATCCTCGGCGTGGCGATCGTCATCGCCGCCGGCATTTTTACCATCTGGCGAGAGGCCCGGCTCGGAAGGGCCGCACCGCCGGCCATCGATCCGCCGGGCACACCGTAAGGGGACATGTGGAGGTACGGGGGAATACTTCCTCCGTCTTGCTGGCCTGATGCGGCCGGTGTCGTGCCCGCACGACACCCCCTCTGTCCTGCCGGACATCTCCCCCTCAAGGGGGAGATTGACTCGTGACACCGCCCCTGCCCTGTCTCAGCTATCTTCCTTGCTGCAAATGATACAGCAAATGTTGCGGGAAGGTCGCGCCACATCCGATCTCCCCCCTTGAGGGGGAGATGTCCGGCAGGACAGAGGGGGGTGCAGCACCCGAAACCACGGTTATGCGGGCAGCCACCCCGCACCGCTGCATCAATCCCGGTGATGGATTGATTGAGCAAAAGTTGTTTTAAGAACAGCAGCCTGCGCGGTATGGTTTGCCCCTCACGCTCGAGGAGGAATCGCATGCCTACATCCGCATCGCCATCCACGAAGAGGCCGGCTTCCATGCCCTGGCTGATCATCGTCGCCGGCGCGTTGATCGCCATGCTGACCTTCGGCCCGCGCTCGGCCATGGGTTTCTTCCAGCTTCCGATGCTCCACGATACCGGCTGGGACCGCTCCACCTTCGGGCTCGCCATGGCGATCCAGAACCTTGCCTGGGGGCTCGGCCAGCCCTTCTTCGGGGCGCTTGCCGACAAATACGGCACCGGCCGCGTGCTGACCGTGTCCGGCGTGCTTTATGCCACCGGCCTCATCGTCATGGCCAATGCCAATGCGCCGGTCTGGCTGCATATCGGCGGCGGCGTCCTGATCGGGCTGGCGATCGCCGCCGGATCCTTCAGCGTCATCCTTTCCGCCTTTGCCCGAAACGTGACGCCGGAGCAGCGCTCGATGGCGTTCGGCATCGGCACGGCCGCGGGCTCGGCCGGCATGTTCCTGTTTGCGCCGCTGAGCCAGGCGCTGATCAGCAATTTCGGCTGGTCCGACAGCCTCGTCTATCTGTCGGTGCTGATGCTGGCCGTGCCGCTGCTCGCCTTTCCGCTGCGCGGCAATGCCAGCTCGGGAAGCCAGTCGCACAGCCAGTTCCAGCAATCGGTGAGTGCTGCGCTGAAGGAAGCCTTCGGCCACCAGAGCTACCTGCTGCTCACCGCCGGCTTTTTCGTCTGCGGCTTCCAGGTCGCCTTCATCACCGCGCATTTCCCCGCCTATCTCGGGGATATCGGCATCGATGCGCGGTATGCGGTGATCGCCATGGCGCTGATCGGCTTCTTCAACATCATCGGCTCGCTCGGCGCGGGCTTTATCGGCCAGCGGTACTCAAAACCCTATTTCCTCGCCTATATCTATATCGCCCGGTCGATCGCGGTGACGGCCTTCCTGCTTCTTCCGCAGACGCCGGTCTCGGTGATCGTGTTCGCGATCGTCATGGGGCTGCTCTGGCTTTCCACGGTGCCGCCGACCAACGGGCTTGTCGCCATCATGTTCGGCACGCGACATCTGGGGCTGCTGGGCGGCCTGGTTTTCCTGTCGCACCAGGTGGGTTCGTTCCTCGGCGTGTGGATGGGCGGTTATCTCTACGACCGTTTCGGCTCCTACGATCCGGTCTGGTGGCTCGGCGTGGCGCTCGGCATCTTTGCCGCGGTGGTGCACTGGCCGATACAGGAAAAGCCGGTCGAGCGCGGCGCGCTGCAGCCGCAACCGGCCGAATAACAGCGCCGGCCGAACTCAGCCGGCCTGGCGCTCCACATCCTTCGAAAGCGCCTTCAGCGCCGCCTGGACGAAGCCGTCGCGGGCGGCGTTTTCCGTCAGGCCGCGCGGTTCGTAGACATGGCGGTGCAGGAAATAGCCGGTGAGCCGGAAGGCTTCCGCCATGCTGTCGCGATCGGCGGCAGAAGCCGCCCCTTCGCTGAGGAAACCCGGCAAAGCCAGCATCCGGTCGGCATAGGGGGCGCCTGCCTCGCGGGAGACGGCGCGGCCGCTTTTCGGCGAGACGTAGACGAGGTCCCGCCGCCCGCCGGTGGCCGCGCATTCGGTGAGGTCGAGGCCGAAGCCGAGGTCGTTCAGCACCGCGAGCTCGAAACGCACGAAAAGCTCGCCGGCATCGGACGGATCGTCGAAGGCATCGAGGATGATGTCCAGCGCATCGAAGAGATGCGGATGCGGGTCGCGCTCGGGAAGCAGGCGCAGCAGCGCGCCCATGGCCTGGACGCCGTAGACCGCGGTCGCGGTCTCCATCAGTTTTGCGGCGCGCAGGCGGACCGGCTCCAGCTTGAACTCGCCGAGATGTTCGTCGAGCCGCGCGCGCCAGACCGCCTCGACCCGGTTGCCGGCCTGCAGCACCGGCTGCATCGCCCGCGAGCGGCCGGAACGGACGAGGCCGAGATGCCTGCCGCGGTCACGGGTCATCAGCTCGGCGATGACGCTCGTCTCGCCGTGGCGCTTGACGCCTATGATGATCGCTTCGTCCTGCCACTGCATGTGTCGAGTGAAGCTCCTTTCGAGCCGATTCAACAATAGAGCATAAGTCGTTCAGACTGAATCGGTTTCTGCTTTCGCCGGCCCGCAGCAAAGATCGAGGCTTGCATGGGCTTGCCTGGAACAAATCGGCCTCCATTTGGATTCCTGTGCGAAAATTCGCGACGCCACATCAGACCCACATCATGCCATCCCTGGGGAGCCTTCATGAAACACGCCCTCTTCGCTACCGCCCTCCTCGCCGCCTTGCCCGCCGCTTTCCTGACGGCGCCGCCGGCCGCCGCGCAATCGCCGCAGCTCGAGCAGGCCTGCATCACGGTCGCCAAAAATTTCCTGCTGGTGCCGTCGATCAAGACGGGCATCGTCCAGTCCTTCCCGGAACTGGATCCGCCCGGCGCGCGGCTGACCTATTCCACCCGCGAGGACGCCAAGCCGACCGATTTCACCAACGACGTCGAATGCGAGTTCGACAAGCCCACCCCGCCCTTCCGCCTGCAGCGCTTCTGCATTTCCAAGACCTGCTACGGACCCAACGAGCAGGACCAGGACAACCGCCGCCGTTACCTTGAGGTCAAGGCGCTGATGGACCGGCAGAAATGAGACGCTTGCCTATTTGCCGAGCACGTTGAGAGCGGAGGTGAGGTAGCGCGCGGCGAGCATCTGGCGGCGTTTGGTGGCAAGCCCGAGCGCGGCGCGGCAGTGGTTCTCCAGGGGATCGTTCGCGGCAACCGCCGCGGACTGAATGGTGACCGTGCCGCTATAGATGTGCGGAACGCCTTCGGCATCGCGCAGGCACCGGCCGTTCGCCGCAACGTCGATCCGGCGGCCATCGGGATGGGTGACGCCGTAATTCTCCTGGTAGGCGCAGCCGGTGACGATCGCATCGTGGATCGACTTCGCGACCCGCTGCCTGTCGCCCTCGTCGATATAACGGATGACTTTTTCGATCGGGGCGCCGCTCGCCAATTCCTGCTCAGAAACACCGAATATCAATGCGATCACCTGATCGCCGTAAACCTTGTTTTCCGGCACGACCCAACTGTAGAAGCCGACAGAATTCACGTCATCCAAGCCTGTCTTGCCCTCTCCGAACCCAACGTCCGACATTCACGACTCTCCGCGCCATTTTGCCGCCAAATTGGATCTTCGGCGCTACGTTAGCAAGTCCTTATAATTATGGATAAAAATAGTTAACCCGAGCTATTCCGCCTGCAGGTCGCACTAAAGGAAGCGCGGCCCGCAGCGGCGGCTTGGGCGGGTGTGCAATCCGGCTTGCTGGACATCTTGTGCCGCGTCAATGCGCGGCATCGATGGGGATTTATGGAGGGTCTCAACCCTTGGGGAATTCCAGTCCCATTTCGCGGAAGCGTTCGGGATCGTCGCCCCAGTTCTCGCGGACCTTGACGAACAGGAAGAGATGGACCGGCTGTTCGAGGATTTCGGAGAGTTCCTTGCGGGACGCGGTGGAGATCGCCTTGATGGCATCGCCGTTCTTGCCGAGCGCGATCTTCTTCTGGCTGTCGCGCTCCACATAGATCACCTGTTCGATGCGCACCGAACCGTCCTTGCGCTCCTCCCACTTCTCCGTCTCGACATGCGAAGCGTAGGGAAGCTCCTGGTGCAGGCGCAGGAAGAGCTTTTCGCGGGTGATCTCGGCGGCGAGCTGGCGCATCGGCAGGTCGGAGATCTGGTCCTCGGGATAATACCAGGGGCCTTCCGGCAGCGTCTCGGAGAGATAGTCCATCAAGTCGTCGCAGCCGGAACCGGTCGTCGCGGAGACCATGAAGGTGCGCTCGAACCGCACGGCTTCATTGGCGGCAGCAGCCAGTTTCAGCAGGTCCTCGTGGCGAACGCGGTCGATCTTGTTGAGCACCAGGATCTTCGGCTGCTGGACGTCCTTGAGACCTTCCAGGATCGCTTCGGCATCGCCGCGGATGCCGCGTTCGCTGTCGATCAGGAGCAGGATCAGGTCGGCATCCTTGGCGCCGCCCCAGGCGGACGTCACCATGGCGCGGTCGAGCCGGCGGCGCGGCTTGAAGATGCCGGGCGTATCCATGAAGACGATCTGGGCGTTGTTGTGGATGGCGATGCCGCGCACGATGGCGCGCGTCGTCTGCACCTTGTGGCTGACGATCGATACCTTGGCGCCGACGAGCCGGTTGAGCAGCGTCGATTTGCCGGCATTGGTCGGGCCGATCAAGGCGACGAAACCGGAATGGGTCGGGCCGGAAGGGCCGGTTTCGTTTTCGTCGCCGGTGCTGTGGTCGTTTTCGGTCATAGTGTCCAATTCATTGTTCGGCAGGGGGTTTCTGCCACACGCCTTCGCGTTCGAGCATCCTGGTGGCGGCCACCTGTTCGGCGGCGCGCTTGGAGCGGTCGAGGCCGGTCTCCGGCGCCACGCCGGTTACCTCGACCGTCACCGTGAAACGGGGATCATGATCCGGGCCGGAGCGTTCGTCCACCCGGTAGGCGGGCGTCAGGCCGAATTTCGCATGCGCCCATTCCTGCAGCTCGGTCTTGGCATCGCGGCGCGCGCCGTCGGCGCGGGTGGCGCGGCCTTCCCAGTACTTGAGGATGAAGCCGCGCGCGGCCTCGAGCCCGCCGTCGAGATAGAGGGCCGCGATCAGGCTTTCCACCACGTCGGCGCGCACGTTCATCATCCGCTTGCCGGTCAGCTTCTTGACGTCGGCGCCGGTGCGGATGAAACGATGCAGTTCCAGTTCGTCGGCGACAAGAGCGCAGCTGTCGGCGCTGACGAGCTGGTTCAGGCGCACCGAAAGCTCGCCCTCGGCCGCTGTGCGGAACGTCTTGAACAGCAGTTCGGCGACGCAGAGGCCGAGCACGCGGTCGCCCAGGAATTCCAGCCGTTCGTAATTCGCATTCTTGGCCGAGCCGGTGCTCGCATGGGTGAGTGCCCGGTCGAGCCATTGCTTATCGGCGAATTCATGGCCGATGGCTTTTTCAAGCTGGCCCCGTTCCTCCGCCGAAAGCGCCCTTGATTTCATCACCGAACGACCTTGAAAATCCGGTCCCAACGCATGTTCGTCGGCCACTTCCAGATCTCTCGGAACGAGGTGTCGTTGCCGAGCGAGAAGAAGATGACGCTGGCGCGGCCGACGAGGTTTTCGGCGGGCACGTAACCGACGTCGAAACGGCTGTCGAGCGAGTTGTCGCGGTTGTCGCCCATGAAGAAATAATGGCCGGCAGGAACCACGAATTCCTGCGTGTTGTCGCCGCGCGAGACCGGCGAATGGTCGAGCGTGTCGTAGGTGACGCCGTTATCGAGCGTTTCGCGGAACACCGGCACGTCGGTGCCCGGATCGAGGCTGTAATCGGAGGTGAAGGTGCCGTCCCCCTGCTTGGGAACCGGCTTGCCGTTGACGAACAGGACGCCGTTGGTGACCTGGACGCGATCGCCCGGCAGGCCGATCAGGCGCTTGATATAGTCGATATCCGGATGGCTCGGCAGGCGGAAGACGATGACGTCACCGCGCTTCGGCTCGTTGAATTCCAGGATACGGCCGGAGAACAGGTCGGGCGAGAACGGCAGCGAATATTTGGAATAGCCGTAGGCGAACTTGTTGACGAAGATATAGTCGCCGACGAGCAGGGTCGGCATCATCGAGCCGGACGGGATGGTGAAGGGCTGGAAAAGCACCGTGCGGATCACCATCGCCAACAGCAAGGCCTGGATGATGACCTTGATGTTTTCCCAAAGGCTGTTCTGCGACTTCGTCTCGGCTTTATCGGACACGTTTGACGTCTTTCTGTTCTGCTCGGCTGTTGCCAGCGGTTTTGCGTTCTCTAAACCCTTCGCAAAGCCGCGGCAATGGTCGATTAGCCCGCCGGGCGGGCTTCGATCACCACAAAGGCCTGCGCATAAGGGTATTCGTCGGTGATGGTGATGTGAATAACCGCTTCGTGACCCGCCGGCATCATGCCTGCCAGACGTTCGGCAGCGCCGTTGGTCAGCACCATGGTCGGCCGGCCGCCGGGCAGGTTGACGACGCCCATGTCCTTCCAGAACACGCCGTGGGCGATGCCGGTGCCGAGCGCCTTGGAACAGGCCTCCTTCGCGGCGAAACGCTTGGCGTAGGAGGCGGCGCGGTTCTGGCGGCGGTCGGATTTCGCCCGCTCGATCTCGGTGAAACAGCGATGGGTGAAACGCTCGCCGAACCGTTCGATGGATTTCTCCACGCGTCTAATATCGATGAGGTCGCTGCCCATGCCGATGATCATGAAATCTCCCTGCGGCACCAGGCCGGTTCTCGTCAGTCCTTATACTGACTTGAGGGCTCCGGCCCGCGCCGTCAAGCGCTCCAGCCTCCGGTTGCGGAAACTGCGCACGCCCAGATAGGTGACGGCGTAGAAAATAAGGCCGCAGACGATGCCCGGCGGCAGGGAGCCGATCAGCATCGGCTCCAGGATCGGGCGCCAGAGCTGCGAGAAATCGAGATGATGGACCAGCCGGCCGAGATCGAGACTGTCATGGCCGATGGCTTCGTTGCCAAGCATCGTCTCGCCGATCTTCCAGGTCAGCGGCCAGATGATCGGGCAGGTGATCGGATTGGCAAACGTGGTGCCGAGTGCTGCGGCGATCATGCTGCCGCCAAAAAGATAGGCGAGCGGGATCGCAAACAGGATGTGGAGCCCGAGGAAGGGCGTCCAGGCGCTGACCACACCGATCGCAAGACCGGCCGCGACCGCATGCGGCGAACCGCCGATGCGCATCACCTTCAGGCGATAATAGTCGAAAACGCGGCGGAAGTCCTTGGGAGGCAGGACGGCCCGGCGCAGTCTTTCACGGAATGCAAGCGGTGTACGGCGGCGAAATGGCATCAGTGTGCATCTGGTTCGGCAGCGGGATCATCATCCGTCGGCTGCGGGAATCTTCGGTCCAACAGGCTCTAGCCCAAGCCGAAGATGATGGCGAAAATTGGCCCGTCTCCACCAAGAGAAGGTTTTCGCGGAGGTGATCGGGTCTTCGGCCGCGTCGATGCGACCCACGAAGACCTGCAACAGCCGCGCGGCGATTTCCGCGCGAACGGGTGGCTGGTGGAGCGTGTCGGTTAGAAACCAGACTTGCGGAACATGCCGCGATCGACCTGGCGCATGCGGTATTCGAGATCGATGCGGTCGTTGGCTTCGTTCAGATAAGCGACTTCGCGGTCCTGAGTGGTGGGGACGCGGAAAGCGCGGGCAAACTTGCGGACTGAGTCAAACATGATGTCTTCCTTTCTTGTTCATATTGCACTGCAGCAATATAAGATGGAACACCGGCCTTTACCAACGCCGCGACCGCTGGTCAGCCTTGCGTGAGAAGCATGGCGGGTTAACCGCATGCGTAGGAAATGGGCGGACGAGATGAAACCGCAAGCACAATGCTTCCTCATCTAGCGTGAATCGAGAAAACTCTATCAGCGTATTGGTGTCTTTCTCAGCCCGCTTATCCTTGGCTAAATCACCTCCGGGCTCGTTGAGCACAACGGGCTCCGAAAATCAGGGAGGGTGCCATGGACGATCAGAAGGTTTCGGTGAAGGAGATTCGGCAGAACGAAAACCGGTTTCTGAGTTCCGACATCTTTGAATCGGGGCAGTATGTCTTTCCCCGCCGCAACGGAGAGGGCGTTCTTCGCGAAGAAGCGCGCGACATTCCCGTCTATCACCGCTGCGACGTGTTGGTCGTGGGCGGCGGGCCATCCGGAACCGCCGCCGCGCTCGCTGCCGCACGAACCGGGGCTGAGGTCGTGGTGCTGGAGCGCTACAACCATCTCGGCGGGCTCTCCACCGGCGGCGTGGTGATCTGGATCGACCGCATGACCGACTGGGAGGGACGGCAGGTCATTCGCGGATTTGCCGAGGAGGTTCTCGGCCGCCTGCCGCCCGAAGCGGTCGCAGGCCCGGACCCCAGCCTCTGGGGCGTGCGCGATGCCGAGCTTGCAAAATACTGGCGGCTGCGCACCTCCGCCTTCCACGGTATCGTCACCTGGGCGCCGACCATCGATCCCGAGCGGCTGAAGCTGACCTCTCAGGAAATGCTGATCGAGGCGGGTGTCAGGATCGTTTTCCATTCCCTTGCCGCGACGCCGGTGGTGGAGGACGGCGCGGTCACGGGCGTCATCTTCGAAAGCAAGGAAGGCCGCCAGGGGATCATGGCCAAGGTCGTGGTGGACTGCACCGGCGACGGCGACGTTTTTGCCCGCGCGGGCGCGAGTTACGAGGCGGATATCGAGGAAGGCGACGTGCATCACTCGATGAATACCGGCTTCATGCTGGGCGGCGTCGACATGGAGACATGGCTCGCCTTCCGGTCGGAACAGGAGCAGGCGTTCGCAGACTTCAACACGCTCGGTCGCGACACGCTCGGGTTCTTCCAGACGCCATACGTCTCGTGGCGCAACGACATCGCGCTTTTCCTCGGGCCGCGCCAGTCGGGACTTTCGGCGCTCAATGTCGACGACATGACCGAGGTCGAAATCCGCTCGCACCGGTTCATGCAGTCGCATTGCGAATTCTTCCGCAGCCACGCGCCGGGGTTCAAGGATGCCTACATGCTCTTGAGCGCCCCGCAGCTCGGCGTGCGGCACACGCGACGTCTGGCGGGCGTCGGCAGGGTCGAGCGCAGCCAATGGCCCGAGGGCAAGGTTCTGCCGGACGAAATCGGCGTCAGCCCCTCGGTCTCGCCGAAATTCCCGGTGATCTCGGTGCCCTACGGGGCGCTCGTCCCGGCCAGGCTGAACGGACTGCTCGCCGCCGGGCGGCATATTTCCTGCGACGCGAACAGCCACGGCTTCATGCGCGAGATTCCGCAATGCTGGCTGACGGGACAGGCCGCAGGCGCAGCAGCAGGCGTCGCGGCCAATCGCGGCGTGGCACCGCGGGATGTGGATATCGCGGAACTGCAGGCGGTGCTGCGGGCGCAGGGTGCATTCGTGCGGGATGCGAGCGAAGCTCGTTCCGTGGAGAACAAGGCCGAGACTGTTTCGGGCTGAGAGAAAACTCTCGTTCGGGTAAGCGGCGACTGCATATCGGAACGCCCCTCATCCGCCCTGCCGGGCACCTTCTCCCCGTTTTGACGGGGAGAAGGACATATGCCGCGCCGTCTACGTCCCTCTCCGACAACACGTGTGGCACGTCCCCTCACCGCGTTTACGGGGAGAGGGCTAGGGTGAGGGGCAAATCCGCTCCGCCCCGCCCTCAGTCATACACCCGCTTCACATTGGCCACGCAGTCCAGATCCTTCATCTGGCTCAGCAGCTGGTTCAGCTGCCTCAGATCCCAGACCTCGACTTCCATGGTGATCTCGGAGAAATCGGCGGCGCGGTTGCTGCCCATGGTGAGCGTGCGGATGTTGATGTCGAGGTGCGCGATCGTCTGGGTGACGGTCGCGAGCGTGCCGGGTTCGTTCAGCGTGTTGACCTCGATGCGGGCGAGGAAGCGCGACTTGTTGGCTTCGTCGAGATCCCAGCGCACGTCGATCCAGCGTTCGGGCTGGTCGTCGAAGCGCTGCAGGGCAGAGGCCTGGATCGGGTAGATGGTGATGCCCGTGTCCTTTTCCATGATGCCGACGATCCGGTCGCCGGGGACGGCGCCGCTCGGCGCAAACCGCACCTGCAGATTGCCGGAAAGGCCGCGGATCGGCAGCGGATCGGGACCTGCCTCCAGCTCCTCCGGCGAGACGCGCCGCTGGTTCGGCAGCTTGAAGATCATGCCGGAAGCGCTGCGCATGTTGAACCAGCCGTCGTCGGCAGCCGGCTTCACGGTGACGCGCTCGTCCTTGAAATCGGGGAAGACGGCACGCAGCACGTCCAGCGACGAGAGTTCGCCGCGCCCGACGGCGGCGATCGCATCCTCGACATCCTTGTGGGCGAGACGATGCAGCGCGGGCTTCAGCGTATCGCGGGCAAAAACCTTGCCGGCGCGCTCGAAGGTGCGTTCCAGAATGCGGTGGCCGAGGCCCGCATATTGCTTGCGGATCGCCATGCGGGTGGCGCGTCGGATTGCCGAGCGCGCCTTGCCGGTGACGACGATCTCTTCCCAGGCGGCCGGCGGCACCTGCACGCCGGAACGGATGATCTCCACTTCGTCGCCGTTGTTGAGCCTCGTCACCAACGGCATGATGCGGCCGTTGATCTTGGCGCCGACCGTGGTGTTGCCGATATTGGTGTGGACGGCATAGGCGAAATCGATCGGGGTCGCTCCGCGCGGCAGCGCGATCAGCTTGCCCTTCGGCGTGAAGCAGAAGACCTGGTCCTGGAACAGTTCGAGCTTGGTATGCTCCAGGAACTCTTCCGGGTTGTCGCCTTCGGCAAGCGATTCGATCGTGTGGCGCAGCCAGGAATAGGCGTTGGATTCCTTCGGCAGCAGCTCCCCGCCCCTGCCATCCTTGTAGAGCGCATGCGCGGCGATGCCGTATTCGGCGATTTCCTGCATCAGCTGGGTGCGGATCTGCAGCTCGATGCGCTGGCGGGACGGGCCGACGATCGTCGTGTGGATGGAGCGGTAGTCGTTCTGCTTCGGGTTCGAGATGTAGTCCTTGAACCGGCCGGGCACGACGCGCCAGCGGGTGTGGACGATGCCGAGCGCCCGATAACACGACGGAATGTCGCCGACGATGATGCGGAAACCGTAAACATCCGAGAGCTGCTCGAAGGACAGCGACTTCGACTGCATCTTGCGGAACACCGAATAGGGCTTTTTCTGGCGTCCCTTGACGAAGGGCGCGGTCATGCCGTTGGCGATCAAGAGCTCGCGCAGCTCATCCTCGATCTTCTTGATCAGGCCTTCGTTGCGGGCTTCGAGATCGGCAAGCCTCTGGGTGACGGTGTCATGGGCTTCCGGGTTCATGTAGCGGAAGGACAGTTCCTCCAGCTCGTCGCGCATGTCCTGCATACCCATGCGGCCGGCAAGCGGCGCATAGATATCCATGGTCTCTTCGGAAATGCGTGCCTTCTGCTCGGCCTTCATGTGCTCCAGCGTGCGCATGTTGTGCAGGCGGTCGGCGAGCTTGACGAGGAGGACGCGCACGTCGTCGGAAATGGCGAGCAGCAGCTTGCGCAGGTTTTCCGCCTGCTTGGCCTTCTTGGAAACGAGGTCGAGGCGTTTCAGCTTGGTCAGCCCCTCGACCAGCCGCCCGATATCCTCGCCGAACAGTTCGTCGATCTCGGCGCGGGTGGCCGTCGTGTCCTCGATCGTGTCGTGCAGCAGGGCGACCGCGATGGTCGACTCGTCGAGATGCATGTCGGTGAGGATGGCGGCGACTTCGAGCGGGTGGGAAATATAGGGGTCGCCGCTGGCGCGCTTCTGCTGGCCATGCTTCTGCATGGCATAGACATAGGCCTTGTTGAGCAGAGCTTCGTTGGCTTCGGGCTTGTATTTTTGAACCCGCTCCACGAGCTCGTATTGCCGCATCATCCTGAAAAATGTCCTCGATACCGCTTCAGTGCCTGCGAATGGGCGCTGGACGAAAAGAAAATGGCGCGCCAACCATGAAGATTGGCGCAGCCATCATAAAACATTCAAGCAGATTAGGGCGAGAGAATGAACGAAAACTTGCTGAGCGAATGTTTCGCTTAGTAATCGTCGCTCTTTTCCGGCGGTACCAGACCTTCGATACCGGCAAGCAGCTCCTCTTCCGACATCTGGTCGAAGGTAACGGTTTCCGGAGCGTCGTCTTCCTCGTCGCGATCCGACGCGACGGTTACGCCGCCGGCGGCGATCAGCGAAGCCGGATCGGGCTCGGGCTCGTCGACTTCGACATGCTTCTGCAGCGAGTGGATGAGGTCTTCCTTGAGGTCGTCCGGCGAAAGCGTCTCGTCGGCGATTTCGCGAAGGGCGACCACAGGATTCTTGTCATTGTCGCGGTCGATGGTGATCGAAGCGCCCTGCGAAATCTGGCGAGCGCGATGGCTCGCAAGCAGGACCAGTTCGAACCGGTTGTCGACTTTGTCAATGCAATCTTCTACTGTGACACGAGCCATTGCCTGTCCTTTGATCAGTGATTTTCGGAATTGATACGCCCGATACAGCCATTGTGCGGCAAATTCAAGTTTTTCCTGATAATTGACTTTTGACAGGTCGCGCCGAGTCTTCTGGGGGCGCCGGCGAAATTCAACCCCAAGCTGCTTGGATTATTGAGAATCGTGCCATAAATGACAGTTATATGAATAGTTCGTAATGTAGTGGATTATTCCGGAGATTTGGTTCAGCCTATATTGACCAGGTCTCCACCTGCAAAGCAGGTTGATAAGAAAAGGGGATGGAGACCATATGTTTGACCCAAGGGAGAAGATTGCTCTCTTCATAGACGGCGCAAATCTTTACGCTGCTTCGAAAAGCCTCGGTTTCGACATCGATTACCGGAAATTGCTGAAGGCCTTTCAGAAGCGCGGCTATCTTCTTCGCGCCTATTACTATACGGCGCTGATCGAAGATCAGGAATATTCTTCGATCCGTCCGCTGATCGACTGGCTCGACTACAACGGGTACAAGGTCGTCACCAAGCCCGCCAAGGAGTTCACCGACTCCATGGGCCGCCGCAAGATCAAGGGCAACATGGACATCGAGCTTGCGATCGATGCCATGGAACAGTCGGAAACCGTCGACCATCTCGTGCTGTTTTCCGGCGACGGCGATTTCACCACCCTCGTCGAAGCGCTGCAGCGAAAGGGCCGCAAGGTTTCCGTGGTTTCGACCATGGCGACCCAGCCGCCGATGATCGCCGACGACCTGCGCCGCCAGGCCGATCACTTCATCGATCTCGTTTCGCTGAAGGCCGAAGTCGGTCGCGACCCCTCCGAGCGCCCGGTCCGTCCGGCGGAACCGGCCGACGCCACCGATCCCTGATCCCTGGTCCGATCGGGGCGACAGCCGCTATATCAAAAGAAGAATAGGCGCCCGTTTTTCGGCGGCGCCTTTTTTCGTTCTGGGCTAGAAAAGATCCATGCTTTTCGAACGCCCTTCCGACGACGCTCTTTATGACGCCCTGGTCGCCCGCGACGCCTCCTATGAAGGCTTTGCCTGGGCGGCAGTGAAGACGACCGGCATTTTCTGCCGCCTCACCTGCCCGGCCCGCAAGCCGAAGCGCGAAAATACCAGTTTCTTCGAAACCGTCGCCGAATGCCTGGAGGCCGGTTTCCGGCCCTGCAGCCGCTGCCGGCCGATGCTGAAACTCGGTGAGGCCGACCCGATGGTGACGCGCCTGCTGACGGCGCTCGACGCCGAACCCTTCCGCCGCTGGAGCGAGGAGGATGTCGTTTCGTTCGGCATCGACCCTTCCACTGCACGGCGCGCCTTCAAACGGCAGTTCGGCATGAGTTTTCTCGAAATTGCCAGATTGCGGCGGATGGGCAAGGCGGCCGAAACGCTGAAGGAAGGCGCGAGCGTTCTCGATGCGCAGCTCGATGCCGGTTACGAATCCGGCAGCGGTTTTCGCAGCGCGGTGACGAAGCTGTTCGGCGCAGCACCCGCCAACCTGCGGGACAAGACCCTGCTCAGGGCCGACTGGATCGAAACCCCGATCGGCCCGATGATGGCGATCGCCGACCAGCATTCCCTGCATCTGCTCGAATTTGCCGAACGCAAGGCGCTGCCGGCGGAAATCAAGAAGCTGCAGACATTCACCGGCAGCGGCATCGTCATGGGCCGGCATCCGCCGATCGATCAGATCGAGGCGGAGCTGAAGGCCTATTTCGCTGGCGAGGACCTTGGTTTCAAGACTCGGCTTGCGGGGCATGGATCGCCCTTCCAGCGGCAGGTATGGCAAGCGCTGCGGGCGATCCCGGCCGGGGTGTCCACCACCTATGGGGCGGTCGCCGCCGGGCTCAACCTCCCCTCCTCCACCCGCGCGGTGGCAGGCGCCAACGGCGCCAACCAGATCGCCATCGTCATCCCCTGCCACCGCCTGATCGGCGCCGACGGCAGCCTGACCGGGTATGGCGGAGGGCTGTGGCGCAAACGCTGGCTGCTGGAACATGAGCGGCGGATGACGGCGAGGAAGACGGGTTGACCGGTCCGGGCTGTGGAGGTGGCGCCGCCCGCAGGTCAGGTTGATGCAGGCTCGGTAAACCGAAGCCCCGACTGCGATTGCCGCCGCGCCTTCCCGGCCCGAAAAATCGCTTCGACGATCAAGGCCAGCGGCAGGCCGATGAAGAACGGGATGAAGAAGTAGATCACCCGGAAGGCGACCAGCGAGCCGATCGAGGCCTGGTCGCCCATGACATGCCGCACCGTCGCCTCCAGCACGCCAAGGCCGCCCGGTGCGTGGGTGATCAGTATCGCGAGGTTGGCGAGCACGAAGGCCGTTGCCGCCTTGAGGTAACTGACATCCGCCGTGGCTGCCATGACCTCGCGCAGGCAGGCCGAGACCAGCGCGAAATTGATCGTGCCGATCACCACCTGGGCGATCGCGATTTTCAGCGTCGGCATTTCGAACGTCCAGGCGCGGATCTTCAGCGGCGTGCGCACGAAGGTGGCGAGCGCCAGGTACCCGGCTGTTGCGGCAAGGCAGGCAACGCCGATCCCGACGATCATGCCTTCGCCGAGGCCGAGAACGGCGGCGGCGTCCTTCGGGTTGATGACCAAAACGATGCCCGACAACACCGCCATGCCGATGCCGACGGTGACGCCCGACAGCAGCACGATCTTCGCCACGTCCTCGGTGCTCATGCCCCAATGGGCGTAATAGCGATAACGCAGGGCGCCGCTGCTCAGGCCCGAAAGCCCGACGCTCTGGCCGATCGACAAGGCAATGAACGAGGCAAGACCGATCTTCGGATAGGCGAGATCGTTCTTCACATAACGTACCCCGGCCCAGTCGAAGCCCGACAGGCAGACATAGGAGCCGAAAGCGAAGAGGAGCGCCATCAGAAGGTTGAAGGTCGGGATGGCGCGGACCGATTCGACAATGTCGGAGACCGAGTATTCGCGGAAGGTGTGATAGAGCAGATAGGCGGCGGCACCGAAGCCGATCACCAGCGTGCCGTAAGTGAAGATTTTCTTTCGCGTCATTGTCCCGCTGCCCGCTCGCGCTCTCAAGATTTGACGCAACGGACTGATGCGGATTTTGTTCCTGGGGCGGGGATTTCACAGGCGGTCGATGATGCGCGAAAAGAGCGGATCGTTGCGATTATAGCCGCGCGAGGGACTACGGAAACCGTCCTCGGTCGGCGCGAGCTCGCTGATGCCATCGACGTGGAAGAGCCGCCAACCGACACCGGTGCCGGTCATCTGCCAGGCGCTGAGTGCCAGTTCCCCCTCCCCGACATAGCCCAGAATATGCGGCCGTACCCTGCGCCTTGTGTCCTTGTAGCGGAGCTCGATGATCCGCCGCCGCTCGATCGCATCGATGATGATGTCCGGATAGCTTGTCTTGCGCACGAAAACTCCCTGGTGTCTCCCTTAACGAACGGGAGTTCAGGAAGTTCACCGGCGCGGCGTGGCTAATGGCCGCCGATCCGGCGGCGGCGGTTGGATCAGGCGTGGATCAGTTCGACTTCAAGAGCCGCGACTTCTGGCGGTTCCAGTCGCGTTCCTTCTCCGTCTCGCGCTTGTCGTGCAGCTTCTTGCCCTTGGCGAGCGCCAGTTCGAGCTTGGCGCGGCCCTTTTCGTTGAAATAGATCTTCAACGGCACCAGCGTCATGCCTTCGCGGTTGATGCCGGCGCGCAGGCGGTTGATCTCGCGCTTCGACAGCAGCAGCTTGCGGCGGCGGCGCGGTTCGTGATTGAAGCGGTTGGCCTGCAGATATTCCGGCAGGTGCGAATTGATCAGCCAGATTTCCTCACCCTCATCGGATGCATAGGATTCGGCGATATTCGCCTTGCCGTCGCGCAACGACTTGACTTCGGTCCCCGTCAATACGAGGCCGGCCTCATAGGTATCGATGATCTCGTAGTTGAAGCGGGCCTTGCGGTTTTCCGCCACAACCTTGTTGACCGTGCGCTGGCTGCCTTTGGGGGCCATGGGACTGACTTCCGTTCCGCCCTTCTTTTCTGAAAGCAAATCCCCGCCCATGGGCAATGAGCGGGGTTCTTTGTCTATGTAATGCGGCAGGAGCCGAAAGTGAAGCGGTGGGCGCGGAGCGCTCTCAGTTCAGCAGCCCCGCATGGCGCAGCGCCGCGTCGATCGCAGCTTCCGTTGCCGGTTCCAGCGTCGAAACCAGCGGCGAGCGGACCGTGCGGTTCATGCCGCGGATCCTGCTCAGGCCATATTTGGCGCCACAGAGGCCGGGTTCCATGAAGATCGCCTTGTGCAGCGGCATCAGCCGGTCCTGGTATTCGAGCGCCTTGGCATAATCGCCGGCAAGCGTCGCCGCCTGGAATTCCGCGCAGAGGCGCGGCGCGACATTGGCCGTTACCGAAATGCAGCCGACGCCGCCATGGGCGTTGAAGCCGAGCGCCGTCGCATCTTCGCCCGAGAGCTGGATGAAATCCTTGCCGCAGGTGATGCGCTGTTCCGAGACGCGTTCGATCTTGCCGGTCGCATCCTTGACGCCGACAATGTTCCGGTGCGCCTTGACGAGCGCGCCCATCGTTTCCGGCGACATGTCGATGACCGAACGCGGCGGGATGTTGTAGATGATGATCGGCAGCTTCGTCGCCTGCGCAATCGCCGAGAAATGGGCGATCAGGCCCTTCTGGGTCGGCTTGTTGTAATAGGGCGTGACCACCAGGACGGCATCGGCGCCTGCCTTTTCCGCATGCACGGCAAGCTCGACGGCTTCGCGCGTATTGTTGGAGCCGGCGCCGGCAATGACGGGAACCCGCTTTTTGGCCACTTCGATACACAGTTCCACGACGCGCTTGTGCTCGTCATGGCTCAGCGTCGGCGATTCACCGGTGGTGCCGACCGGCACCAGGCCGCTGCTGCCTTCGCCGATCTGCCAATCCACGTGTGCGGCGAAAGCCTGCTCATCGACCGCACCATCGGTGGTGAACGGTGTGACGAGGGCGGGCATCGATCCCTTGAACATGCAAAACTCCCAATCGGCAGCGTTCATTCTGCTGCCGCAATCCGCGATTATGAGAGGCCCAGGACGTTTGGACGGGCCGCGGCGCAGCCGATCTTTTCCCGAAAGCCTTCAGGTCGCGCACCATAAAGCGGCGGGAAAGCGACGACAAGCGCAAGTGCCAGGGATTTCATATGGAATCTCATATAAGAAACCGCGCATTTTCATAAACGTGGTAAGCTTTCGTTAATCTGCCCGGCGGCTAATAAGGGGACGATCTATTTTCGCGAGTTACCGGATGTACAGGCCTGTTCTGATCCTCGCAGCACTGGGGCTCGGCGCTGCGAGCATGCATGCATTTGCCGCGTCGCTTCCCGAAAGCATGGCCCCCCTTCCCTATGTGAAGCCCGAAAATCCGGTCGCGATCACCATGCCCGCCGCCATGCCGGCACCCGCCGCAATTCCTGTGCCCGATGTGACCGGCACGATCCCGAGAACCGGGCCGCTGGTGGTCGCACCCGAGCTGAAGGCCGGGCTCGACGCGCTTGCCGACAACGACATCGCCGCCGCCCTTGCCGTCCGTAACGGTCTCGCCGAAGGCTCGCTCGACCGACATATCCTCACCTGGGCGATCGCCACATCCGGCGCGCCGGGCGTGCCGTCCGGCGAGATCGCCGCGGCCCAGACGGAGCTCAAGGGCTGGCCGGGCCTCAGGGGCCTGCGCGCCAATTCCGAGCGGGCGCTCTACCGGGAAAACCCGCCGGCCACGACGGTGCTTGCCGCCTTCGGCTCGACCCGGCCGGAAACCATCGAGGGCACGCTCATCCTCGCCCGCGCGCTCGTCGCCTCGGCAAGGCCGGCCGAGGCCATCCGTCCGCTGCGGCAGATCTGGATCACCGAGCTGCTCGACAAGCCGACAGAAGACAAGATCCTCGCCGAATTCTCAGGCCTGCTTTCCGCCGCCGACCACAAGGCGCGGATGGATTTCCTGATGTACAAGGGACGTGCGGCGCAAGCCAAGCGCTTCGGCGATCTCGGCAAGGCGCAATCGCTCTATAAGGCCTGGAGCGCCGTGATCAGCAATGCCAAGAATGCCGAGGCGCTGCTTGCCGGTGTCGATGCGGCACTCAAGGACGACGCGGGTTATCTTTTTGCGCGCGTCGAATATCTGCGCCGGCAGGACAAATACCGGGACGCGGCCGAGCTGCTGGAAAAGGCGCCGCGCGAGGCGACGAAACTGGTCAACACCACGGAATGGTGGAACGAGCGGCGGATCGTGGCGCGCGGCCTTGCAGACCAGGGCGAGTTCAAGCTCGCCTACCGGACCGCGGCCGATTATGTCGCCGCCTCCTCCACCGATATCGTCGATGCGGAATTCCATGCCGGCTGGTATGCGCTGCAGGCCCTGCACGAGCCGGCGACCGCCGAAAAACATTTCCGCAAGATCCTCGAGACCTCGAACAAGCCGCTTTCCGCATCGCGCGCCCTCTACTGGCTCGGCCGCGCCGCCGAGGACGGCGGTCCGGGCAACGCCAAGGATTTTTTCGCCAAGGCGGCGCATTTCTCAAGCACGTTTTACGGCCAGCTTGCCGCCGCGCGCCTGGACCTCAAGACGCTGGACGTTGCCTATCCGAACCCGAGCGGGCCCGACCGGCAGAATTTCGAAAGCCGCGAAGCGGTGCGGGCGATCGCGCGACTGGAAGACGCCGGCCACGGCAAACGCGCCGCCGCGCTCTATCGCGCGCTGGCGGAGGAAATAACCAGCCCCGGGGAACTCGCGATCCTCGCGGCAAGGGCGGAATCGGAAGACAACCACGCCCTGTCGCTGCAGATCGGCAAAACCGCCTTCGGCCGCGGTATCGATGTGGCCGCGCTTGCCTTCCCGATCGGCGTCATCCCGGCAGGCGCCGACATCGCCGGCTCCGGCAAGGCGCTCGCCTACGCGATCGCCCGCCAGGAAAGCGCCTTCAACCCGGGCGCCGTTTCACCCGCCAACGCCCGCGGCCTGTTGCAGATCCTGCCGGGCACCGCGCAGGGCGTCGCCAAGCGCCACGGCCTCACCTATGCGGCAGCAAAGCTGACAACGGATGCGGGCTACAATGCCACGCTCGGCGCACATTATCTCGGCGAGCAGATCGACACGTTCGGCGGCTCCTACATCCTCACCTTCATCGCCTACAATGCCGGCCCGAAACGCGTGCCCGAATGGATCACCCGCTACGGCGACCCGCGCGGCAAATCCCTCGACGAAGTCGTCGACTGGATCGAGCGCATCCCCTTCCCCGAAACCCGCAATTACGTGCAGCGGGTGATGGAGAATTATCAGGTCTACAAGGTGAGGCTTGGACAGAAGGCGGATATCGAGACGGATTTGCGGTTCGGACGGCGGTAGGTGCCGCTGCGGATTGAGAGGATCTGGCCTTCTCTTATTCTGCTTGGGCAATACGGCTACTGAGTGTTCGCTGCCGATGTAAGTATCCGCATCGCGTGCCCTCCTTCCCGATATTTGACTGAGCACTGATTGCTGCTCTCGACTTCTGCGAAGGCCAGCTTCAGTTCAAACCGCCATGCCATTGCAACCGACATCGTCCCAAAGCAAAAAGCCCGGCACAAGGCCGGGCTTCTGAACTTGATCCGATCAGGTCGGATTAGAAGTCGCGCTGGAAGCGGACAATACCACGAACGTCGTCGTCGCCGTCTTCGACCTTGACGTAGTCGACAGCGACCTTGGCTGC
>Ga0209051_1001372_pt1 | contig 21045 bp, 17 predicted proteins | sample AraplaCvi_mMS_r2_2_FD_184286 | JGI IMG/M metagenome (GOLD analysis project Ga0209051, IMG submission 184286) | Arabidopsis root microbial communities from North Carolina, USA - plate scrape MF_Cvi_mMS_r2 (SPAdes) (version 2) | ecosystem: Host-associated > Plants > Roots > Endosphere | place...
ACCGGCCTGGCGTCCCGCGCCACCAGGACCCGGGACTTTTGGCGGGCCAACTGTGGCTGGACGGAGCCAAAGTACTTTTCCAGCACACTGTTCATGCCGATTGTCATGTGCTTTACGCGACCACCGGCGAGCAAAACAGCACCCGGGGCAGCAAACCGCGCAACGGCGTCGGCGATTTCCTCCAACTCCGCCAGGGCTTTAGGCAACTGCAGCAGCACCAGCTCCGCATCCTCAAGCAGTTCCCTGCCGAGCTCCAGCGGGCTGAATTTCCCCTCGGCACCGGTCCCCTGCGCATTGCGCCTTAGGGCCAGCCTCCCGGAGAAAAGGTCCTGGTGGACGCGGACATGTTCGACGCCGAGCCCCGCCAAAGCGCCGAGGGTCAACGCACCATACCGGTCGCCGATGACGGCAATCCTGGTATCGGGAGAGCTGTATTCGACGGCGGTTTCCAAGAGCAGCTTGTCCGTGGCGTCGTAGGCCTGCAAGTTGTCGGCCTCTACGTCCGGCAACCTGCTCAATGAGTCAAAGAGCGCCCCAAGATCCAATACCGCCACTAGGAGGTTCCCGCTTTCTTTGCTTCAATAACCGGCCGCTGCCGGCGTCTCGACTTTATGGGTGCTTCGGAGGAAGCTTAAGCTGGCACTACGCAAACACCTGTCCTCCTCCGCGCGGTGAGAAGACCCCGAAGGTGGCCGGCATTCGTCACGGCGACCCCAGGAGCCAGGCGCCGGGACCACCCGTCACTGGGCTCCCCTTTCCCTTGCGAGAAGCCATGAGTGTCAATGTTGTCACGAACCTGGACGCAAAGTCCCACAACTCTCCCGACGAAACCCGGCGTGCGGACAAAACCGTAGTGGACCTGGTCACTGTGGGAGATTACACCATCGCCCGTATGACGTTTGAACCAGGCTGGACGTGGGCAGACTGCATCAAGCCTGCCGCCGGCACCGATTCGTGCCAGTTAAGCCACGTCGGGTTCTGCGTTTCCGGTTCCTTGGAAGTCGAAACAAACGACGGCGGCAAGATCAGCATTTCCCCGGGATCCTCCTACTCCATCCCTCCTGGACACAATGCCCGGGTGGTAGGAGATCAGCCATTCCAGGGCATCGAGTTCGTCAGCGGAGCCGAATTTGCCGAAGCCCTCAAGTAGGCGTCCGGGCTGGAGCTGCGGTTCAGACCGAAAGCAAAAGACCCCGCTCGATTGAGCGAGGTCTTTCTACCGGAGTGGAGCTGAGGGGACTCGAACCCCTGACCCCCTGCATGCCATGCAGGTGCGCTACCAGCTGCGCCACAGCCCCGGATTTGCTGACTTCATCAGGAAGTATTTCTCTTCCCGTCGAAGCAACTCGTCAATACTAACCACAATCCCAGCGGAAGAGAAATCGCCGGAAGGTGAGGTGCATCACGTCGGGCGCCCGTCCTTCGGGAGACCCGCACGACCGAGGTGCGTGGAACGAACCACTGCACCTCCCCCCAAAAACGGGCCGTGCGGAGTCTCCCAAAATGACGTGCTCCAAGGGAGTCTAGGATCCCCGCGCCAGAAAACAAAACCGTCCAGTCGGTTTCCCTGCCTTTCCGCACTTGCGCGGTGATAGCGTTGTGAAATCCCGACGGCGGATACTTCCGCCGCCAGCCCACCATGAGAGGTCCTCACAACGGATGCAGCAACGCGCGCAGGAAACCCGGCTGGCCGTCATTGAAGGGGCGGCATCGGTCTTCGCCGGGATCGGTTATGCGAAGGCGAGCCTGGCTGACATCATCGCGCACGCCGAGGTGACAAAGGGGGCACTGTACTTTCACTTCACGTCCAAGCGGGACCTGGCGCTTGCAGTGATCGAAGAACAACATTCCAAGGTCCTGGCTGCAGGTTCCGACATCCTGGGCACCAGCGCACCTGCGTTGGACAAGATCATCGCGCTCTGCAGGATGTTTGGCCGGCAACTCCTGGACGAACCGATCGTCCGGGCCGGCATACGCCTTACCTTTGAAGCTTCAGCGTTCGAGGCAGACGTGTCCGGGCCTTACGAGGACTGGATCGCCACGGTAGAGGGCCTTCTGGGGCAGGCCAAGGTTGAGGGCGCGGTCCGCGCGGACCTGGATGCCGCCGCCTTCGGCCGGTACCTGGTGGCCTCCTTCACCGGCGTCCAATTGGTTTCCGACGTACTGACCGGACGCGACGACGTGTTGCAGCGCATAGAGCAAATGTGGGAATTCATGCTGCCGGCTCTGTCTCCCGTCCGACCGGGCTCACCGGACTAGCCCGGCACCGGGCGGGTCTTTTAGCCCACCCCAGGGTCGGCAGCTTCGTGCCGGGAATCCGGACACGAAAAAGGCCCCGCCTCCCTCACCGGATGATCCAGGAAGAGAAGCGGAGCCTCATAGGGTGGAGCTGAGGGGACTCGAACCCCTGACCCCCTGCATGCCATGCAGGTGCGCTACCAGCTGCGCCACAGCCCCATATTCTTGCTGCTTCACGCTTGGCTTTGGAAGCCATCCGCGCCGAAGCAACTCAAATATCTTAGAACAGCATTTCCGATAATTCCAAATCGGGCATATTCGCTTGCCGCAGCGTCCTAGGCCTCGGAATCCTCCGAGGTTGCAGCCTTGGCGGAAGCGTCATCACCGAGTTCAAGATCTACCACGGGGCAGTCCTTCCAGAGGCGCTCCAATGCATAGAAGACGCGGTCTTCCGCGTGCTGGACGTGGATGACAATGTCGGCGTAATCCAGGAGGACCCAGCGGCCTTCGGAGCGGCCTTCGCGGCGCACGGGCCGAAGGTCCTGCTTCAGCAGTTCCTCTTCGATCCCGTCCACGATTGCGTTGACCTGGCGCTCAGTGGGAGCTGATGCGATCAGGAAGACGTCGGTCAGCGCCAAACGCTCGCTGACATCCAGTGCGACGATGTCTTCTGCGAGCTTGTCCGCCGCGGCACGGGCAGCGTGACGGGCGAGGGTGATGGATTGTTCATGTGCAGACAAGGGGAACTCCTAGTTATGGCGCGTGGCCGGGAAATGGCGTGAGCCGTTGGGGCGGAACTATCCGCTGGTAATCATGATGATGCCGACGATCAGGGCAACCAGGCCCAATGCCAGGACGCCGTATTGCAGCAAGCGGCTCCGTTGGGCCCTGGCCAGGCCGGCAGTACTGGCATCCAGCGGATCCAGTCCATAGGCGGTACTGGCAGACACAGGAGGCCGCTGTGTTTCTTCGCTTGTTTCTGCCGTGGAGGTGGCTTTGTTCCTGGATGACCGGGCAACCGCCTCGGCGCGGGCAAGAACCCCCGCACGCCCACGCGGAGCACGTTCCTTCGCCGGTGCCTGTACCGGATCAAGCTTGGGGCCGGACGAGGTGACCAACGGGACAAAGGTAGTGCTGGGACGCTTCATCACCGGGCGCTCGACGCCGGGAACCTTGACGAACTCCAACGGAGTCACCATGGCGAGGTTGTTCGCCGTCGAAGGACCGGCCGATGTAGAAGGCTCCTTACCCTGCCCGGGATGGTTCAGCCCGGGCTGGTTCTGGCCAGGCCCGCTCTGCCCGGGTTGGTTCCGTTCGGCCTGATTCTGCTCTGCCAGCTTTTGCTTGGCAGCGGCACGTTTGTTCAGCACGGCCGCGCGCTCGGCCAAGGCAATCTGCTGGGCCAGGACCTCGGGATCAACAGCAAGCGGATCCTGCTCGGCAATATGTTCGAGCTTGGAAGTCTGGTTTTGGACCTGCGCGGCAATCAGTTCGCGAACAGCAAGGGCCTGTTCCACGGACATCTCTGATTCAGCCGCTGGTACACCGCCAGACCCGGCGGGTGCCGGTGTTTTCGACTGAGGGGATTCTTGTGGCTCATCCCGCGTCGGCGGCTTTTCCCCGTCCTTGTCCGCAGCTTTCGGCTTGGCGCCGGGCATTGGAACAATCGGGTTCATGGACGTGGCAACTTCTGCCTGAAGCTGCTGAAGCCGAAGCTGGCGCCGGGTGGGCGGACCGCCACCTGAGAGTTGCTCTTCCTTATCGGCGAGCTCCTTGATGGTGCGCAGTGCGGCGCGGTCACGCGCCCGGATCTGGGACGAGCGTTCCTGGGCCGCAGCACCCACCGCATCCACAGGCGCATCCGCCGCGCGACGGTTGCGTCCATTGGAGCGCTCTGCACCGTCAGCAGGCTCTGTCTCCTGCGGGGCCGTAGGCTCCGCCTGGACTTCCGGGTTCTGTTCCCGGGCACGGCGAAGCTCACGCCTGCTGCGGATGGGTCGCTGTTCCTGGCTGCTCATTTTACAAACTCATTCAGTACGTGCTTGGTCGTCTGATCCGGATAGTGCCGGCGACAGTTCTCCTGGTACAGCGTCAGGTGCATACAGTCCATACTTTGCGATGTACTGCACCACACCGTCAGGGACCAGGTACCACACCGGGTTGCCTGCACCCACGCGGATACGGCAATCCGTGGAGGATATGGCCATGGCCGGGACTTCGAGCAAGCTTACGTCGTCAGTCCGGCCGAGGTCGTTCAGCTCGTGTCCGGGGCGGGTCACCCCAACAAAGTGGGCCAAGGACCAGAGCTCGTCCACGTCTTTCCAGGACAGGATCTGGGCCAGGGCATCCGCGCCGGTGATGAAGAAGAGGTCGGCGTCGGGGCGCTGGGCCCGAAGATCCCGAAGGGTATCGATGGTGAAAGTCGGGCCGGGCCGGTCCACGTCAACGCGGCTGACAGTAAACCGTGGGTTTGATGCCGTCGCGATGACGGTCATCAGGTACCTGTGTTCGGGTTCACTGACCAGCTTGTGCGACTTCTGCCACGGTTGACCGGTGGGCACGAAAACAACTTCGTCGAGGTCGAACTTGGCTGCGACTTCGCTTGCAGCCACAAGGTGGCCGTGATGGATGGGGTCAAAGGTTCCACCCATCACGCCCAGCCGAAGCCTGCGCTCCGACTCCCCGCGAGGTGTTGCGGCAATAATGTTAGTGGCCCTGGCCGTGGGTGTGCTTGTTCGGGTGCTGGCGGTGCGGGTCAGCGTGCTCCTCCACTGCCTCGTGGCGGTTACCCAGGTTGGTGTAGGACAGGGTTACGAACATGAGAACCAGCAGCAGGGCAAACATCGAGACGCCGAAGACCCACGGCTCGGCCCACAGCGGGGCGAGTTCCTCGTGGCCGCCTTCTGTCTCGGCGGCAATGGACGTGGCGATCTGCTGAAACAGCATCTTCTCCCCTAGTTGGTTCTCAAAGGATTTCGACGGCGGGACTCCCCGCCGTTCCGGACTTCTGTTCTATGTTACCGCGTTGCTAGCTGCGGACTTGGCCTTCACCCTGCACGATCCACTTTGTAGTGGTCAGTTCGGTGAGGCCCATGGGACCTCGGGCGTGGAGCTTCTGGGTGGAGATACCAACCTCGGCACCAAGCCCAAGCTCACCGCCGTCGGTGAACCGTGTTGAAGCGTTGACAATCACAGCCGCAGAGTCTATCTCGGCGATGAACCTCTCCGCGTTGGCGAGGTTGTTCGTCAGGATGGCTTCTGTGTGCCCGGTGGTCCACTTGCGGATGTGCTTCACCGCGTCATCCAGGCTGTCCACCATGGCCACAGCCAGGTCGAGGTCCATGTACTCAGTGGCCCAGTCGTCGTCGTCCGCGGGAACAGTCTCAACTGCGCTGCCCAGGGCAGCCGCGATCCTGTCATCGACGTGAAGTGTCACGCCCGCCTTGCGCAGTGCGGCCGCTACTGCGGGCAAGGCCGTCGACCCTGAATGCACCAGGAGTGTCTCCACGGTATTGCAGACACTCGGACGTTGGGTCTTGGCATTGAGGAGGATCTCCACGGCCATCTCTTCACCCGCCGACTCATCAATGAAGATGTGGACATTGCCCTCACCTGTTTCGATAACCGGCACCGAGGAGTTGGTCACGACAGTCTGGATAAGCTCGCGTCCGCCCCGGGGAATGAGGACGTCCACCCGCCCGCGGGCACGCATCAGGACATTGGCACCTTCGCGGCCATACTGGTCAACTGTCTGCACGGCATCAGCAGGAAGTCCCACCGAGTCCAAGGCGTCGCGCAGGATCCGGACCAAGGCCTCGTTGGTGTTCGCGGCAGCGGAACCGCCGCGGAGGATCACGGCGTTGCCACTCTTGAGGGCGAGGCCGGCAATGTCCACAGTGACGTTGGGGCGCGCTTCGTAGATGGCGGCAACAACACCCATCGGCACATTGACCTGGCGCAGGCGCAGACCGTTAGGCAGTGTCTGCCCACGGACCACGTTGCCCACGGGGTCCGGCAAGCCGGCCAGATTCTCCAATGCGGCCACCAGGCCGTCGATGCGCTCCGGAGTAAGGGTGAGCCGGTCCAGGAGAGCTGCAGACGTGCCGTTGGCGCGGCCTACGGCAACATCCTTGGCATTGGCTTCAAGGACATGCTTCCGGTTCTCAAGCAAAGCTGCCCCGATTGCACGAAGCGCACGGTCTTTCCACGCACGGTTGGCCTGTCCCAGGCGGCGTGCTGCTTTCCGGGAACGATCGGCAATGGCGTGGACAGCAGCTTCGAGTTCCTCCGGAGTCAATGGAACGCGTCCTGCCGCAGGGTTCTCCGGCGCGGTGCCGGCAGTGCCGGTAGCGTCGGAAATCACAGGGGCGTCAGGGGTCAGCGCTTCAGTCATGCACCCAGTTTAGATGAGCGCGGCCCGCGCAGAAGCACCAGATCGTCAACATGAACAACTTCGCGGTCATAGCCCCGTCCCAGCGACTGACCAAGCTCCTGGGTAGTGCGGCCCAGCATGCGGGGAAGTTCCTCCGACGAGTAGTTCACCAAGCCACGGGCCACGATGCTTCCGTCCAATGCCACCATCTCCACCGGATCACCGGCTTCGAATTCGCCCCCGACCTCCGAGATGCCGGCGGGAAGCAATGAGCGGTGCCTGTCGCGCACAGCCTTGACGGCGCCGTCGTCGAGCACCAAACGTCCCTGCACCATCGCCAGGTGCGCGAGCCACAAGAGGCGGACGGGTTTGCGGTTGCCGTTCACGGCGAACCAGGTTCCCACGTCCTCCCCCGCCAGTGCTGCTGCGGCATTGGCCGTGGAAGTGACCAAAGCATGGATCCCGGAACTTGCGGCAATCGACGCGGCCTCGACCTTGGTCATCATGCCGCCCGTTCCGACACCGGCCTTGCCGGCCTTGCCGATGGTCACGTCCTCCAGGTCCTGGGGTCCGCGCACCAGCGGGATGCGCCGGGCGCCTTGGGACGGCGGACCGTCATAAACGGCGTCGACGTCGGACAGCAGCACCAGCGCATCGGCGCGGACCAAGTGCGCCACCAAGGCAGCCAAGCGGTCGTTGTCGCCAAAACGGATTTCATGGGTTGCCACGGTGTCGTTCTCATTGACCACCGGCACCACGCCAAGATTCAGCAGCCGGTCCAAGGCCCGGAAGGCATTGGTGTGCTGGGTCCGGCGCATGAGGTCGTCGGCGGTCAGCAGGACCTGGCTCACAGTTACCCCGTGTGCATTGAACGCCTGCGTGTAGCGGGCCATCAGGAGACCCTGGCCAACACTTGCTGCCGCCTGCTGGGTGGCAAGATCCTTGGGCCGCTTTGCCAGGCCCAACGGTGCCAGCCCGGCCGCAATGGCGCCCGAAGAAACGAGGATAATCTCGGTTCCGGCGTTTCGCTTTCCGGCGAGTGCGTTGACGAGTTGTGTCAGGGACTTCTCGGAGATGCCACCCTTGATGCTGGTCAGGGAGGATGAACCCACCTTGACCACGATCCGTTTGGCGGTGGCTATCCCCTGGCGCTCCAGGCCGGCAGCGTCCTCGGAAACGTCAATGGTCCTAGTCGTCATCACCGGAATCCAGGGTGCTTTCCCTCACCGTCTGGGCACGGCGCCCGCTGACGGACTCTGTCCAGATGCCCGCCTTGCGCTCGGCTTCGAGTTCGGCGCGGGCAGCAGCCTTGGCCTCGCGGCGCTCGATCTGCTCCTCGCGCTTCTGCGAACGCGTGGGACGGTCACCGATGTCAGCAACACGGATATCGGTGCCTCGCGGAGTTGCCAAAAGTTCAGCCCCAGCCATCATGGTGGGCTCCCAGTCGAAGACGACCCCGTCATCCTCGCCAATGACGACGGTATCGCCGGGCTTGGCGCCAACCTTGAAAAGTTCCGTCTCAACACCAAGCTTGGCGAGGCGGTCTGCAAGGTAGCCGATGGCTTCCTCGTTCGTGAAGTCGGTCTGCTTGACCCAGCGCACGGGCTTTTCTCCCAGTACGCGGAACAGCGGCTCGAGGTTCTTCTCTTCACGACGGATCTTGAAACCGGACTCGTTGACGGCGCGCGGGCGAAGGACCGGCGGAGCCACCTTGGGGGGTGCAGCCTGGACGGCGTCGCGCGCAGCCTTGACGATTTCTGCCATGGCAAAGCCGAGCTGGCGCAAGCCTTCGTGGCTGGTTGCCGACACTTCGAAGACACGGTAGCCCCGCGCCTCCAGGTCCGGACGTACGAACTCGGCCATATCCTTGCCGTCGGGGAGGTCGACCTTGTTCAGGACTACCAGCTTGGGTCGCTCGTTCAACGGGACAACTTCACCGTCAACGCCGGCGTAGCTCATATCGACGGCGTACTTCTCCAGTTCGGCCTCAATGATGGCGAGGTCGGAGAGCGGATCGCGGTCCGATTCCAGGGTTCCGCAGTCAAGCACGTGGACCAGGGCAGCACAGCGCTCCACGTGGCGGAGGAAGTTATGACCAAGGCCCTTGCCCTCGCTGGCGCCTTCGATGAGGCCCGGAACGTCGGCAATGGTGAAGCGGACGTCTCCGGCTTGGACCACGCCCAGGTTGGGGATGAGGGTGGTGAACGGGTAGTCGGCGATCTTCGGCCGGGCAGCGGACATGGCAGCAATCAAGCTGGACTTGCCCGCGGAGGGGAAGCCGACCAAGGCAATATCGGCAATGGACTTCAGTTCCAGGACGATGTCACTGGATTCGCCTTCGATGCCGAGGAGCGCAAAGCCCGGGGCGCGTCGCTTTTGCGAAGAAAGGGAAGCGTTGCCAAGGCCACCCTGGCCGCCGGCGGCCGCAATGTATTCAGTACCCTCGCCCACCAGGTCTGCCAGGACTTCGCCGTCCTTGGTCTTGACCACGGTGCCGTCAGGGACCGGAAGAATCAGGGTCTCGCCGTTCTTGCCTCCACGCCAGTCGCCCATGCCGGGGCCACCATTGGTGGCGTGCCTGTGGGGTGCGTGGTGGTAATCAAGCAAAGTGGTGGTCTGGGCTGACACGCGGAGGATGACGTCGCCGCCGTTGCCGCCGTTGCCGCCGTCGGGACCGCCGAGCGGCTTGAACTTTTCCCGCTTAACGGAGACACAGCCGTGGCCGCCGGTTCCGCCGGATACGTGCAGGACTACCCGGTCTACAAAGCTCGCCACGTGGATCTCCTCTATTGCTGTTGCCAGCGCTGTTGCAAAAACCAGCGCGCCTGAGGGCGCCCTAGTCGATTGTAATGCGGTTAAAAGAACGGTGGAGCGGGCCGCTTGGCCCGCTCCACCGGTTCAGAACTTGTTGTTACTCTGCAGCTGCAGCAGCAACGATGTTCACTACGCGACGGCCGCGGCGAGTACCAAACTCAACCGCACCGGCCTGCAGGGCGAACAGGGTGTCGTCGCCACCGCGACCGACGCCTGCACCCGGGTGGAAGTGGGTGCCGCGCTGGCGAACGATGATTTCGCCGGCGGAGACTACCTGACCACCGAAGCGCTTGACGCCCAGGTACTGTGCGTTGGAGTCACGACCGTTGCGAGTGGAACTCGCGCCTTTTTTGTGTGCCATGTGAAATGCCTGCCTCTAAATTTCTGGGGAAACTGAAAAACCTGAACAGCGGGTAACGAAAGTTACGCGATGCTGGTGATCTTGATCTTGGTCAGTTCCTGACGGTGACCCTGACGCTTCCGGTAGCCGGTCTTGTTCTTGAACTTCTGGATGACGATCTTCGGACCACGGAGGTCTTCGAGGATCTCAGCCGTAACCTTGACGTTGGCCAGTTCCGCTGCTGCGGAGGTGACCTTGTCGCCGTCAACCAGGAGCAAGGCGGGCAGCTCAAGCGTGCTACCGGCTCCACCGGGGACGCGGTTAAGCGTTACGTAGTCTCCAACGGAAACTTTTTCTTGGCGGCCGCCTGCGCGGACAATCGCGTACACCACTTGGGTACTCACTTCTCTCGACGTTTATAACTAAATTTGCGTGCGGAACCTGTCACCGGAATCAGGCTTGGTTCGCGCTGTGCCTCAACGCCGTGGACTTCTGTTCGAAGTCCGCGAGTCATCCCATGAACAATTCCAAGGGGCATAACCCAAGTGTTGGCGTAAGCACCGAAGATCAAGATTACGCTAGTTTGACCCTCAGCTGCAAATGAGGCCGGGACCGGAGGCTACCCCGTGACTTGCATCACGAGGTGTGACGGACTCTCCCGGCACCGTGCCCATACAGCCTACAGGGTTTGGCGGCGATTAACGTGATCACGCCCGCGACGCGCGGGACAAGCCATGCTTTTCATCCCGGTTCAGTCCCGATTCAACAGGCCGGCCCACCCTGGGCGTAGAGCCGCGGAGCATCAAAGAACGCCGTCTCGTAGCGGCAGGACTGCCTGAAAGCCTCAAGCATCTCCGCACGTTCACGCCCGGAAGCGGCAACGGCCGCCGCGTCTGTGAAGTTGATCGCCATCCTTGTGGCGGAGGCAAAGTCCTCGTCGGCGTACGTCCGCAGCCAGTCCGCGTAGGGATGCCCGCTGGAAGCCCCGGCATCGACGAACGCGGCGTGAAGCTTTTGACCCACTTCCGCATACAACCAGTAGCAGGGCAGGATCGCCGCGAGGACCACCGCATAGCTGCCTGATGCCGTCGTTGCCAGCAGATGGTCCACATAGGCTTTGGTGACCGGTCCGGTGACGCCCGAAGCCTCACGGGAGCTCAACCAGTTCCTGTGCAGTTCCGATTCAACTTCCAGGCACTGCCGTGAGCTCTTGGCCCAGAACAGCTGTTCTTCCTCGGTGGGCGCCAACGCGCCTGCACGGGCAAGGACCCTGGAATAGCCATTGAGATAGATGGCGTCCTGCGCAAGGTAGTAGCTGAATGCCGGCTCCGGCAAATGCCCCGACTGCAGTTCATGGATGAAGTTGAGGCCGTGGATTTTTTCAAGCTCCGGGATGGCTTCCTTCCACAAAGTGGCGGCAAATCCGCCAGGCTGGAGGACGCGGTGGTGGTGGAAGTGGTCCACAGGCCCTTTGCCCTGGCCCACTTCCAGCTCCCCTGCGCTCCTCAGGGCCTGGAGCAGCCACGGTTTCGCTTCGCGCAGTGAGGCCTCCCAGTCGCCCGTGCGCGCCTGGACGGTAGCCAAGGCGGACGACAACGAGCATCCAGTGCCATGGCTGTTCCGGGTCGCAATCCTTGGACCTGCCACTTCGATGACGTCCTGCCGCAACAGCCCGCTGGTGTTGATCAAGGCATCGGGGCATTCCGAGCCGGCCAGATGACCGCCCTTGACCAAGACCGTGTTTCCGCACTCAGCTGCCAGTCGCTTGCCCTGCTCCAATGCCGATGCCCAATCAGCAGCCTCGGTTTCCCCCAGCAATATGGCAAGCTCGGGCAGGTTCGGCGTGATCAGGTCCGCCAATGGAAGCAGGGAACGAAGGGCTTCCCCTGCGGAGTCGGTCAGCAGGCGGTCACCGCTGGTGGCCACCATCACGGGATCAAGAACCACGACGGCGGGGCGCACCGATTCGAGCCAACTGCGCACCTCGTCAATAACAGCCGCGTCGCCGAGCATCCCGATCTTCACGGCGTCGATGACGATATCGGTACTGACGGCGTCCAGTTGCTGGCGCAGGAACTCCACGGGTGGTACGTGCACACCGCTGACACCCAGGGTGTTCTGGGCCGTCAAAGCCGTAATGGCAGCCATGCCATATCCACCGTGGGCGGCGATGCTCTTCAAATCAGCCTGGATTCCGGCTCCTCCGGACGGGTCGGAGCCCGCGATGCTCAGTACCCGGGGGGTTCGTCTGCGGTCCTCCGCCAGCGGATAAACAGCGGAAGATGACAATGCGGCCATGAGGACATCCCTTCGCCGGTGCTAACCGGACAGGTTCAACGGGTTTGGATCTCAGCCTGGCCCATCGCCTGGCACCCCGTGTCAGTCCCCCAGCCTAGCGCACCGGCAGACAGCAAAAGGCCCCGCAATTGCCGCTGGTAGCGGAACTGCGGGGCCTTGGTGCGGTCACAAACGGTTAGAGTTCGGAGGCCGGTACGCCGACGCCCAGGATGATGGGTTCGTCCGGGGCCGCTTTCCTGACCGGCTCCGCAGGCGCCTTGGACTCGTGCGCCGATCCCTTCGCGGCCGTAGCGGTCACGTCGTGGTGCTCAACACTGGTCTCGTTGGCCGCGCCTTGGGCCCTGCTTGCACTGCGGTTCCGGCGGCTACGACGACCCCGCGATGCTGAGGGGGCTTCGTCTGCGGCCGGAGCCGGAGCTTCAGTCGTCGGGGTGTCCGCAGCCTTCGGGGCTTCGACAGCTTCCTTGGCTTTCTGGTCCTCAGGCGACGGTGCCGCGCCAAGGTGCGAGAAAGCTTCGGCCAGACGGTCCAGGCTCATGGCCGGCTGGGCTGCCTGCGGCTCATCGTGGTGTTCAACGAAAGGCAAGGCAACCTCTTCGCCGCCAAAACGCAGCACTGGAGTGGCCCGGCCTTCGCGGACAGCGGCGTCGTGTGCCGCGGCTTCCTGGGCCGTCGGGGCAGCGGAGACTGAACCGGCGTCGGGACCATGCTCCCCGGCCGCCCGGGTTTGCTCCTCTGCCTTGTGGAGCTCGTCATCGTGAAGGTGGGCGGCATGCGCGGCCGCTGCAATCGTCGCCAGTGCAGCCCGGGTTGCTTCGGCCTTTGCCTTACGGGCAGGGTCCTGGGCTTCCGGGTGTGCTGCCGGTGCCGCAACAGGGGCGGACGGCGTCGAATGGACCTGGGCCGGTGCTTCGACCGTTCCCTGGGCGCCGCCCTTGCCGCGGCGACGCTTGCGCTCGGTGCGGGCTGTGGACTGCTGTGCCTCGGTGTGCGGACGGTGCTGCTCGGCTGCCACGGTGTTGGCGCGGCGGTGCTCCACGGGCTCGTCATGCGTCACGACACCGCGGCCTGCGCAGTGCTCGCACTGCTCACCGAAGACTTCAAGGAGACCGGTGCCCATGCGCTTGCGGGTCATCTGGACAAGGCCCAGTGACGTTACTTCAGCAACCTGGTGCTTGGTACGGTCACGGCCCAGGCACTCCACCATGCGGCGGAGAACGAGGTCGCGATTGGATTCCAGGACCATGTCGATGAAGTCGATGACGATGATGCCGCCGATGTCACGCAGGCGAAGCTGGCGAACGACTTCCTCGGCAGCTTCAAGGTTGTTCTTGGTAACTGTCTCTTCCAGGTTTCCACCACTGCCGGTGAACTTACCTGTGTTGACGTCCACCACCGTCATGGCTTCGGTGCGGTCAATGACCAGCGAGCCACCGGACGGCAGGAAGACCTTGCGTTCCAGGGCCTTGTGGATCTGCTCATCGATGCGCCAGGCAGCGAAGATGTCTTGATCCTTGGTCCATTTTTCAAGACGGCCCACGAGGTCGGGGGCAACATAGGTTACATAGGCCTCGATGGTGTCCCAGGCGTCGTCACCGGAGACGATCAGCTTGGAGAAGTCCTCGTTGAAGACGTCACGGACAACCTTGATGGTGAGGTCCGGTTCGCCGTAAAGCAGTTCCGGTGCCAGCACCTTCGTGGAGGAAGCTTGCCCTTCGATACCTTCCCACTGCGCGCGCAGACGGTTGATGTCGTGGGTCAGTTCTTCTTCCGAGGCACCTTCAGCGGCCGTACGGACGATGACTCCGGCGTTTTCCGGCAGGCGGTCCTTCAGGATCCGCTTGAGGCGGTTGCGTTCGACGTCGGGCAGCTTGCGCGAGATGCCGGTCATGGATCCACCCGGCACGTACACAAGGTAGCGGCCCGGAAGTGAGATCTGGCTTGTGAGGCGGGCACCCTTGTGACCCACCGGATCTTTGGTCACCTGGACCAGGACGGAGTCGCCGGACTTCAGCGCATTCTCGATCCGGCGCGGCTGGCCCTCCAGGTTCACTGCATCCCAGTTGACTTCACCGGCGTACAGCACCGCGTTGCGGCCGCGTCCGATATCAACGAATGCAGCTTCCATGGATGGCAGGACGTTTTGGACCTTGCCGAGGTAGACGTTGCCGATCAGGGAGTCGTGCTGGGTCTTGGACACGAAGTGCTCGGCCAGGACGCCATCTTCAAGGACTGCGATCTGGATTCTGTCGTCGCGCTGGCGGACGATCATTTGCCGGTCCACGGATTCGCGGCGTGCCAGGAACTCGGCTTCGGTAATCACCTGGCGGCGACGTCCGGTCTCGCGGGACTCGCGGCGACGCTGCTTCTTGGCCTCGAGCCGGGTGGAGCCCTTGACGCTTGCGACCCGGTTGGAAGGAGCCGTTTCCGTGATGGGCCGGGGGGCGCGAACGCGGGTTACCGTGTTGGGCGGGTCGTCATCCGAGCCGCCCGTCAGTTCAAGGTCCTGGTCTCCACGACGCCGACGACGACGGCGACGCGACGTGACGCCTTCCTCGAGGGCTTCAGCTGCGGGAGCTTCTTCGTCGCCGGAGTCATTGCTGTCTTCGGTGTCGTTCTCGTCGCGTTCAGTGCCACGGCGCCCGCGGCGGCCACGGCTCCGGCGACGGCGACGACTGCCACCCTCGTCCAGCTCACCGTCTGCGGCTGCTTCAGCGTCGTCTTCCGGCTCGTCGTCCGTCTCTTCCACGGCCGCAACGCGCGGGACAGTGGTGAGGTCAGGGGCCTGGAAGATCATCGACGTGATGGAAACCGGCTCCATGAACAGCGAGGTGGCAGCGGCAGGAGCAGCCTCCTCGGCCGGAGCCTCTTCCTCAGCACCAGGTTCTTCCGGCTGGGTGCCGGCCTCCGGCGTCGTGGTTTCTTCAACAACTTCAGCAGCTGCGGGCGTCTCTTCTGCCTCCACCTTGGGCTTGGCAGCACGACGACGGCGGACCGGCTTTTCGGGGGCAGCTTCAGGGACGGCTTCGGGCTGGGTTTCGGCAGCAGGCTCTTGGCCTGCGGCGGTTTCATCGCCGAGGCCGGGCAAGGGCTCGGTTGGCTCAACCTTTTTGCGGGACCGGGTGCGGCGTACGGGCTTGGCGTCAGCCTCGGGAGTTTCCGCAACTGCGGGCGTCCCAGTGGCAGGGGCCTCGGTTGCCTCTGCCTCAGCAACTGCCTTGGGCGCAGCCTTGCGCCGGGTCCGGGTGGTTTTCTTGGGCGCTTCCGCAGTTTCCGCGGGAGCTGCCTCATCATTAACGGCTACAACCTGGTCATTATCCATATGTGGCAACACTCCTGCCCCAGCGACACCGCCACATCCGGCGCCCAGAGGGGCAAATATTGTCAAAACCCGCGGGCATTGACAGAAGTCGGTAGTATGCCTTCCGGTTCGCACCATCATTGGGGTGCGGCAGCCCTGGAAGGCCGGCGGCTTAGTTCTGAAACCCGTTGTTCTGCTGCCACAACCAGGTGCCGTCCATTGTTATGGCGGGCCTACCGAGGATCGACGTGATCCGGGCATGCCCAGCTCATACTGGCGGTCTTGGGAACAAGTCACCGGACCGGAATCCGAATGTGGGTCGGCTTCCAGCCATGTTCATTCTCTCACACCCGCGCGACATCGCCCGTTAGGACGCTGTGTCGTCCGGATCGGCACAAGCTGGGCGCAGCCCACAGCCAGCGGCGTTAGAATCCTCCCAAGAACCCTTCCCGGCCCGCCGGGGCACAACGTCGAAAAGGATCCGATCCGCGATGCCGAGCACCGCCAGGGAAAACCTGGCCATCAATACCTCCACCACTGCGGGAGAGTCGTCCGCACAACAGGAGAAGTTGCCGAGGACTGTCCGCGACAAGCCCTTCGCCTGGCTCCTCCTGGTCACCGGCGTCATCGGTTGGCTGGCGTCCGGGGCGTTGGTCCTGGAGAAACTGGAAGTCCTCAAGGACCCAAACCATGTAACGGTCTGCGATGTGAACCCGTGGATTTCCTGCGGCGCCGTGATGCAAACACCACAGAGCTCCGTGTTCGGATTCCCCAACATGTTCATCGGCATTGTGGCCTTTGCCGTCATCATCACCACGGCCATGGGCCTTCTCGCCGGCGCCAGGTTCTCGCGCGGCTACTGGCTTGGACTGCAGGCGGGCGTGACCCTCGGTTTCGTGTTCGTTGTCTGGCTGTGGTCCCAGGCTCTGTACGTCATCAATGTACTGTGCCCGTTCTGCATGGTGGTGTGGGCCGTCATGATCCCCCTCTTTGTCTGGGTGACCATCCGGAACATCTCCCACGGCGTCATCAAGGCACCGCCGGGCGTGACCAAGTTGCTGGGCGATTCCGGGTGGATCATTGTGGCCCTGCTGTATGTCGCGGTCATCGCCACGATCTTCTTCGCCTTCATCCACGTTTTCGCTGGGACGTCCGGCTACTAAACGGCTCCGCGGGGTGACAGATAAGGCCAATGTTCGACTCGAACATTGGCCTTATCTGTCATGTCGGTGCGGCGTGGTTAGCCGGCGAACCAGATCTTGATCTCTCGCTCAGCCGATTCAACGGAGTCGGAGCCGTGGACGAGGTTCTGCTGGACCGCCAGGCCCCAGTCGCGGCCGAAGTCGCCACGGATGGTGCCCGGAGCCGCCGTCGTCGGATCCGTCGTTCCGGCCAGTGAGCGGAAGCCTTCGATGACGCGGTGGCCCTCGAAGACGGCAGCGATGACCGGCCCGCTCAGCATGAACTCAACCAGCGGCTCGTAGAAGGGCTTGCCCACGTGTTCCTCGTAGTGCTGCTCCAGCAGCTCACGGGTGGCGTTGACCTTCTTCAGTTCGGCCAGGGTGTAGCCCTTGGCCTCGATGCGGGCGAGGATGCTCCCGCCCAGGTTGCGGGCGACGCCGTCGGGCTTGACCAGGACGAGGGTCCGTTCAATGCTCACAGTTGCTCCAATGTGATGTGTTCAGTGACTTACGTTCGGTGGTTTTCCCAGCCAGTTTACGGGGTTTGCGGGCCGGCTTCTTCACCGTGGGCAGCGTCCCATTCCGCCTGTTCACGGTCGCGCTGGGCCACCTCACGGTCGATCCTCATGCCGGCACGGATCCCGTACCACCAGCAGATGGCAAAGAGGATGCCGACAATGAACATCATGGGCTCGGCCAATCCCGTCAGGATCAGCACTACCTGCAGCACCCATCCCAGTCCGATGCCCCACGGCCTGGACAGCACGGCACAGGCAAGGACCAGCACCACGCTCAGGGCAATTCCAACGCCCAGGATGATGCCCGGATCGACTTCGCCGCGCTTCAGGCCGAACACAGCCAAGGTGCCGAAGAAAGCCACGAAGGCTTCGAGCAGCAGCACCGTGGAAGCAAACATCACTTTGGTGGACCGGCGCTTCTTCGGCATGCCGGGACGCCATTCGCGCTGCGCTTTGGTCATTTTCGCCATGCTAGGCACTCGCCTTTCCCAGCAGGATCCGGGCCTCGGCCACCACCGTGATGGAACCCGTCACCAGGACACCGCCCGCCAGGTCATCGTTGGATTCGGCACGCTCGACAGCCCACTCAATGGCGTCGTCGAGCTTCTCGGCGATATGCACGTTGTCCTCGCCAAAGCCAAGGTCGATGGCGAGTTCAGCCAGTTCCGCTGCCGGGACGGCGCGCGCCGAGTTGGACTGCGTGAAACAGAACTCCTCGGCGAGTCCGCCGAGGGATTCCTTGAGGGTCTTCAGGATTTCCTCCGCGTCCTTCTCGCGCAGGACCCCAACCACCACCACCAGTTTGCTGAAGGTGAATGCCTCCTGGATTGCCTCTGCCGTGACACGAATGCCGTCCGGGTTGTGGGCTGCGTCAACCACTACCGTGGGTGCGGTCCTCACGACTTCCAACCGGCCGGGAGATGTCACGGTGCCGAATGCTTCCTTCAGCACCTCGGCGTCCAGTTCTTTCTCTCCCCCGCCGAAGAATGCCTCAAGGGCGGCCACGGCAACAGCGGCGTTCTCGGCCTGGTGGGCACCGTGCAACGGCAGCAGAAGATCCTCGTAGCGCCCGGCGAGTCCCTGGATGGTCAGGACCTGGCCACCCACGGCAACACTGCGGGACTCGACGCCGAACTCGACGCCCTCGAAGCGGAAAGGCACGTCCACTTCACGGGCCTTTTCCAGCAGGACCTGGGCCGCGTCCACCGGCTGGGCCGCACTTACCAGGAAGCCGCCGGCTTTGATGATTCCGGCCTTCTCGTAGGCAATGTCCTCGGTAGAGTCGCCCAGGAGGTCCGTGTGGTCCAGCGAGATCGGCGTGATGACCGAGACCTGGCCGTCTCCGACGTTGGTGGCATCGGTGATGCCTCCCAGGCCGACTTCAATCACTGCGACATCCACCGGCTGGTCCGCGAACACCGCGAAGCCAAGAATGGTCAGGCATTCGAAGTACGTCAGGCGCGGCTGGTTCTCCGCAACGAGCTCGTTGTCAACGATTTCCAGGTACGGGCGGATCTCATCCCAGATGCGTACGAACGTCGCGTCCGGTACCGGCTCACCATCAATACTGATGCGCTCAGTGACCTTTGACAGATGCGGGCTGGTGTAGCGGCCCGTGCTGAGTCCGTGGGCGCGCAAACCGGCTTCGATCATGCGGGCAGTGGAAGTCTTGCCGTTGGTGCCCGTGATGTGGATGATCGGGAAAGCCTTGTTCGGCTCCCCCAGCACGTCCATGGCACGGAAAAGCGGCGCAAGGCGCGGTTCCATCTTGTTTTCCGGCGCCCTGCCAAGGAGTTCGGCGTAGACGCTCTCAACGGAAAATTCGTCAGTCATGGTTCAGGCCCCTGCCTTTGCAACGGTAACCTGCGGTTCATCGACGCTGGCCGGAAGAACCTTCAGTTCCAGGGTGAGTGTTTCGGTCTTCACCAATTCAGCGTTGGCTTCCAGCGCGTCCACGACATCCTGGGCAGCTGACACAGTGGTCCGGATGCGGTCACTGACGTTGAACCCGGCATCCTTGCGGGCCTGCTGGATGGCGCGGACCATGTCGCGGGCCAGTCCTTCGGCGGCCAGCTCGGGAGTCACTTCGGTGTTCAGGACCACGAATCCGCCGCCTGGCAGCACCGCAACCGATGCTGAACCGCCGTCGGCCGATTCCGAAACCACGGTTTCCAGCGTGTATTCCTGCGGCTCAAGTTCCAAGCCACCGGCCACAACGACGCCGTCGTTGACCGACCAATCGCCCGACTTGGAGCCCTTGATGGCCTGCTGGACATTCTTGCCGAGCCGCGGGCCGGCGGCCCGGGCGTTGACCACGAGCTTCTGCTCGATGCCGAACTCCTCGGGCGAAGCCGTGGCGGCATCCAGTAGCCGCACCGACCGCAGGTTCAGTTCATCAGCGACGACGGCGGCAAATCCTTCCAGCGCGTCCGCGCCGGGTGCCACGACAGTCAGCTCCTGCAAGGGCAGGCGGACACGCAGGTTCGCTGCCTTGCGGAGGCTGGAACCGGTCGAGCAGATTTGCTGCACGCGGTCCATGGACTCGACCAGGCCGGGGTTGGACGGGAACAGCGAAGCCTCAGGCCAGTCGGCCAGGTGCACGGAACGGCCACCGGTCAGGCCGCGCCAGATCTCTTCGGTCACCAGCGGCAGCAACGATGCCGACACGCGGCACACAGCTTCGAGGGCGGTGTACAACGCATCGAAGGCGTCGACGTTCTCGTCAAAGAAGCGCTGGCGGCTGCGCCGGACGTACCAGTTGGTGAGCATGTCCAGGTAGCTGCGCAGCTCGTCGCAGGCACCGGAGATGTCGTAGCTGTCCAGGCTGGCGGTGACCTTGCGGACCAGGTCACCTGTGTTCGCCATCAGGTACTGGTCAAGGGTGTCGGCGTAACCGTCATAGCGCAGCTTGGCCTCGTATCCCTCCCCTCCGTTGGCGGCATTCGTGTATAGCGTGAAGAAGCTGTACACGTTCCACAACGGCAGGATGACCTGGCGGACGCCGTCGCGGATGCCCTGCTCGGTGACGATCAGGTTCCCGCCACGGAGGATGGGGCTGGACATGAGGAACCAGCGCATGGCGTCAGAACCGTCGCGGTCCAGGACCTCGGAGACGTCCGGGTAATTGCGCAGGCTCTTGGACATCTTCTGTCCGTCGGAGCCCAGGACGATGCCGTGGCTGATGACATTGCGGAACGCCGGGCGGTCGAACAGGGCCGTGGACAGGATGTGGAGCATGTAGAACCAGCCACGCGTCTGGCCGATGTACTCCACGATGAAGTCGGCGGGGTTGTGGGTGTCGAACCATTCCTGGTTTTGGAACGGATAGTGCACCTGCCCGTACGGCATGGAACCGGAGTCGAACCAGACATCCAACACGTCTTCGACGCGGCGCATGGTGGACTTGCCCGTGGGATCGTCCGGGTTGGGACGGGTCAGTTCATCGATGAAGGGCCTGTGCAGGTCCACCTGTCCTTCGTTGTTGACAGGCAGGCGGCCGAAATCAGCTTCGAGGTCGGCCAGCGAACCGTAAACGTCGGTGCGCGGGTACTCGGGGTCGTCCGACTGCCACACCGGGATGGGTGAGCCCCAGTAACGGTTGCGGCTGATGGACCAGTCGCGGGCGTTGTCCAGCCACTTACCGAACTGGCCGTCCTTGACGTTGCCCGGGATCCAGTTGATCTCCTGGTTCAGCTCGGACATGCGGTCCTTGAACTTGGTGACCTCGACGTACCAGGAGGAGACCGCGCGGTAGATCAGCGGGTTACGGCAGCGCCAGCAGTGCGGGTAGCTGTGTTCGTAACTGGCTTGGCGGACAAGGCGGCCGTCGGCGCGCAGAACCTGCGTGATGGGCCTGTTGGCATCGAAGACCTGCAGGCCGACGATGGATGCCAGCTCGCCATGAGCGAACAGCGGCAGGAACTTGGCCCCCTCGTCCACGGACAGGACCACCGGGATGCCGGCCTCTTCACAGACCTTCTGGT
>Ga0209051_1001373_pt1 | contig 21042 bp, 24 predicted proteins | sample AraplaCvi_mMS_r2_2_FD_184286 | JGI IMG/M metagenome (GOLD analysis project Ga0209051, IMG submission 184286) | Arabidopsis root microbial communities from North Carolina, USA - plate scrape MF_Cvi_mMS_r2 (SPAdes) (version 2) | ecosystem: Host-associated > Plants > Roots > Endosphere | place...
TTGTGCACCTTGGGCATCGACGCACTCAACTCGGACATCGACCCCCTGACGGACCTGCCCAATCGGCGTGCGTTTCGCCGGTCGGTCCGCATCCTGGCGGCCGAGTCGAGTCGCGACGGCGCGGCCCATTTGACCGTGGTGATGGTCGACCTCGACGACTTCAAGCGCATCAACGACACCGCCGGGCACGCAGCGGGCGATCAGACCTTGGTCGTCGTCGGCGGCATCCTCCGGCGCATCCGCCGCGGCGACTCCATCGCTGCGCGCATCGGCGGCGAGGAATTCGTGGTCGCAGTGTCAGGCGACCGCAAGGACGCCATCGGCCTCGCCGAGCGGATCCGCCGCGAGATCGCCCAGGCACCCATGCGGGTCACCGCCAGCATCGGCGTGGCCAGCGCGTCGCTCTACCGGGTGCCGTCGCGAGACCTCATCACCCACGTGGACTGCCTGGTCGAATCGGCGGATCGGGCGATGTACCGGGCCAAGCGGTCGGGTGGCAACCGCATTCACGTCGTCGGCCACCCGCAGGAGACCTACGTCGAGAAGCCGATGGCGAGCACCGCCACTGCCACCAACGGCAACGTTCCCTGGACGACGGCGGAGCGTGCCTTGTCCGGAGCGGATGCGAGGAGCACGGCGGCCGCGGCCAACATCGATCCGACACCGGCAAAGAGCAGCGCAGCCCCGACGCGCGTGCCACCTGAGATCGTGAACGCCACCCCGACGAAGGTGACGACCGCCAAGAAGAGGTTGTAGAAACCCTGGTTGAAGGCCATCAGCTTGGTGGTCTCGGCTTCCTCGGCCGAGGTGCCGAAGGCTGCGCGGGTCCGCGGTGCGGTCCACCGGAACGACTCCAGAATCCAGATGTAGACGTGCAGTAGGGCGGCCAGTCCCGCGAAGATCACACCGGCAATGATCATGTGTTTCGTTGAATCCGTTCGGTCGGCTAGTCGTAGAGGGCTTGTTGCCCGAGGCCCATCACGCCGCTCGGCGGCGTCATGCCCAGATGCATCCAAGCTTGAGCGGTCGCCACCCTGCCACGCGGGGTCCGCGCGATCATGCCCGCCCGCACCAGAAACGGCTCACACACCTCTTCGACGGTCGTCGCCTCTTCGCCGACCGCGACCGCGAGCGTCGACACCCCCACCGGTCCACCGCCGAAACTGCGCGTCAACGCCGTCAGTACCGCCCGGTCGAGCCGGTCGAGCCCAAGCTCGTCGACGTCGTAGACCGCTAGTGCCGCCTTCGCGACGTCACGGGTGATGACGCCGTCCGCGCGGACCTCGGCGTAGTCGCGCACCCGGCGCAACAGCCGGTTGGCGATGCGCGGCGTGCCTCGCGAGCGCCTGGCGATCTCCGAGGCGGCATCGGCACCGACCCCAATGCCGAGGATCCCCGCCGAGCGCACCAGCACCCGTTCCAGTTCGGCGGGTTCGTAGAAGTCCATGTGCGCGGTGAAGCCGAAGCGGTCGCGCAGCGGACCCGTGAGCGCACCTGATCGGGTGGTGGCGCCGACCAGCGTGAACGGTGCGACCTCGAGCGGAATGGACGTAGCGCCCGGACCCTTCCCGACGACGACGTCGACGCGGAAGTCCTCCATGGCGAGGTACAGCATCTCCTCGGCAGGCCGGGCGATCCGGTGGATTTCGTCGATGAAAAGGACGTCGTGCTCGACGAGGTTCGACAGCATGGCGGCCAAGTCACCGGCACGCTCCAGCGCGGGGCCCGAGGTGAGGCGCAGCGACGTGCCGAGCTCGGCGGCGATGATCATGGCCAGCGACGTCTTGCCGAGCCCAGGTGGGCCGGACAGCAGGATGTGGTCCGGGGTGCCACCGCGGTTCTTGGCGCCCTCGAGGACCAGCTGCAGCTGCTCCCGCACCCGCGGTTGGCCGATGAACTCGTTGAGCGTGCGGGGCCGCAGGCTGGCGTCGACGTCGCCCTCCCCGACCGTCAGCGCGGCGGACACCTCGCGGTCGGTGGTGTCTTCGTGTTCGTCCTCGTCGAAGCGGCCCACGTGCTAATTCTTCCCCAGCATCGACAAGGCGGCACGCAGCGCGCTCGACGTGGTGACCTCGGGATCCGCGGCGAGCACCTTGTCGGTGGCGTCCTCGGCCTGTTTGATCGGAAAGCCAAGCCCGACAAGGGCTTCGACGACGAGCCCGCGGATGGCGTGACCACCGACGGCGGTGGTTCCGCCGGCCGTGACGACCGACCCGATCTTGTCCCGCAATTCGAGGACCATGCGCTCGGCGCCGCGCTTGCCGATGCCGGGCACCCTGGTCAGTGCGGTGACGTCGCCGTCGGCCAGCGCCTGCCGCAGGGTCTGGGCGTCGTAGACGGCCAGCGTGGCCAGTCCGATCTTCGGACCGACGCCGGAGACGGAGAGCAGGATGGTGAACAGGTCTCGCGATTCGGCGTCGGCGAACCCGTACAGCGTCATCGAGTCCTCGCGCACGATCATCGCGGTGATGAGCCGTGCCTCGGTACCGCGCCGCAACGTCGCCAACGTGGTCGGCGTGGTCATCACCTTGTATCCGACGCCGGCCGCTTCGATGACGGCGTGGTCGAGGGCGATGTCGAGGACCTCGCCGCGCACGGAGGCGATCACGTCGCCGCCTTGAGCTTGGCCTTGTACTTGCGGCGCTGCTCGGCCGCCATCGCCTCGGCCTCGGCCATCCTGGCAATCATCGGCGCCCTCCAGCAGTGGCAGATGGCGAGCGCCAGCGCGTCGGCGGCGTCGGCGGGCGTCGGCTTGGCTTGCAGCGCAAGGATCCTGGTGACCATCTCGGTGACCTGCGCCTTGTCTGCGCGCCCGTTTCCCGTGACCGCCGCCTTGACCTCGCTTGGCGTGTGGAAGTGGACGTCGATGTCACGCCTGGCGGCGGCCAAGGCGATGACCCCGCCCGCCTGCGCGGTGCCCATTGCGGTGTTCGCATTGTTGTTGGCGAAGACCCGCTCGATCGCGAGCACGTCCGGCCGGTGAGTGTCGAGCCAGTGCTCGACGGTGTCACTGATGGTCAGCAGCCGCTTCTGCAACGGTTGGTCCGACGGGGTGCGGACGACGTCGACGTCCAATGCGATCACCTGGCGACCGCGGCCGCTCTCGATGACCGAGAGCCCGCATCGCGTCAGCCCAGGGTCGACGCCCATCACCCGCACTGCGACTCCCTTGCGACCAAGGCCGCCCGTGGTCCGAACAGCTGTTCGATACCTTAGTGGTCCGCACCGACGTTGACGGTTAGGGACACGCCCGGCATCAGGGTCGTGCCGCGATACTGGGCGCCGAGAACGCGACCGACGGCACGCAGCGGTTCGGCGTCGCGCAGGCTGCGCGCCAGGATGAACGCGCCCTCGAGTGCGCTGACCACCGTGATCGTCAGGTCGCGGGCGGCCGTCGGCGGAATGCCCCGCGACGCGAAGTACGCGGTGCCGCCGTCGAGCCAGCCGGTGAAGACGCCGGCGGTCGCGGCGCGCAGGTCCTCCACCGTGTCGGCGACTTCGGCTGCGACCGTCCCCACCGGGCACATGTTCGCGAACCCGGTCTCGGCCATGTCCGTCGCGGCCTGCGCGAACACCGATTCGACGGCCTCGCCTAGGTCGTCGTGCGGCGCGACCAGCGTGGGGATCAACAAGCCGTAGGCCGCGCCCGAGGCGACGAGTGCCTCCCGTGCGATCTGCGTCTTGCCGCCGGGAAAGTGGTGATAGATCGAGCCGATCGGGGCACCGGACGCCGCGACGACGTCCTTCATGCCGACGGCGCCGAAACCCTTCAGGCGCATCAACTCGGCGGTCGCGGTCAGAATCGATTCCCTGGTTGACCTTGCCAAGGCCGCCTCCTCCGTAGACACTAGAGCATACGTTCTAGAACGATGGTTCTAATAGGGATGGCTTAGATGATGTCGGTCGACGTGGCGGCGGGAACCATCGAATACCGCGACGAAGGCGACCCTGCGGGTCCCCCGGTCGTGTTGCTACACGGCCTCCTGATGAACGACAGCCAGTGGGACTTGGCGCTTCCCCTACTGCCGGCCGGCCATCGCTACCTGCTACCCGTGCTGCCGTTTGGCGGTCACCGCGTACCGATGCGAGACGACGCCGACCTCACGATGCCCGGCATGGTGAACGTGGTCGCCGACTTCCTCGACGCGCTTGACCTGACCAACGTCGACCTGGTCGTCACCGACTGGGGTGGACCGCTGTTCCTCACCGACATCGGCAGAGACAAGCGCGTCGGGGGAATGATCATCTGCCCGTCGGAGGCCTTCGAGAACTTCCCACCGGGCCTGCCCGGCAAGGTCACCTGGGTGGCCACCCGTAGCCCGCTGACGGTGTCGATCGCGATGCGGATGCTCGCCGTCGGGTGGCTGCGACGGCGGTACCTCGTCTTCGGCATGATGGCCAAGAAGCCGATCCCCCAGCCGATCGTCGACCATTGGTTCGGCAACGCGTTGCAGCACAGCGCCCTTCGCCGCGACGTCATCAGGTACGCACGGTCCCGGTTCGTAAAGAGCGAGCTGGTGCGGGCCACCGCGAGCCTGGCCCGCTTCGACGGCGACGTCCTGGTCCTGTGGAGCCGCAATCCGGTGATGCCCGACCGTCATGCCCGCAGACTGGCCGACCTGACCAACGCCACCCTGCGCTACGTCGACGACGCACACGTGCTGATCATGCTCGACCAACCCGAGCAGACCGCCAGGGAGATCGGCGCATTCCTGTCGCGGGCTAGCTTGGAGAGGTGACCGTTCTCGACTCCCCCATCCCCCGCTTCCATCTGGCCATCCCCGTGGACGACCTGGACGCGGCCCGCCACTTCTACGGCACCGTGCTGCAACTCGAGCAGGGCCGCAGCGCGGAATCCTGGGTCGACTGGAATCTGCACGGCCACCAGCTCGTCACCCATTTGGCTCCCGCCGGTCCGGCCGGCGCACACAACCCCGTCGACGGCCACGACGTGCCGGTCCCACACTTCGGGCTGCTGCTGTCGGTCACCGAGTTTCACCGGCTCGCCGAACGGCTACGGGCACATGACACCGAGTTCGTCATCGAGCCGTACCTGCGCTTCGAAGGCATACCCGGCGAGCAGTGGACGATGTTTCTCCGCGACCCGGCGGGAAACGCGTTGGAGTTCAAGGCTTTTGCCGATGACTCACAGGTCTTTGCGACGGAGGGAAACAACTGATGCGCGTAGTCATCGCCGGCGGACACGGCAAAATCGCCCTGATCCTCGAAGGGATGCTCGCCGAGCGCGGCGACTCGCCGGTCGGACTGATCCGCAATCCCGAACAGGCAGGTGACCTCCAAGCCGTCGGCGCCGAGGCCGTGGTCGTCGACTTGGAGAACGCCACGGTCGACGAGGTCGCCGGTCATCTCCGCGGCGCGGACGCCGTGGTGTTCGCCGCGGGCGCAGGCCCGGGCAGCGGGATCGAGAGGAAGACCACGGTCGACCGCGACGCCGCCATCCTGCTGGCCGACGCCGCCGAGGCAGCCGGAGTCGGCCGCTATCTGATGGTCTCCGCCATGGGGGCCGACGAGCCCGCCGCGGGTGACGATCCGGTCTTCACCGCGTATCTTGCGGCCAAGGCCGCCGCCGACGACGCGGTCCGCGGACGTTCCGGGCTCAACACCACCATCGTCCGGCCCGGCGGCCTCACCGACGCCCCGGCGACCGACCGCGTGCGCGTCGCAGAGTCGACCGGTCGTGGAACCATTCCACGCGCCGACGTCGCGGCGATGCTGGTGGCACTGCTCGACGCGCCCGCCACCGGAGGGGTGACGTTCGAACTGATTTCGGGCGACATGTCGATCGCAGAAGCCATCGCGGTTTTGACGCCCTAGCGGTCAGTCCTCGTCGAGCTGGGCGGCGACCTCGTCGGAAATCTCGACGTTGGTCCAGACGTCCTGCACGTCGTCGCTGTCCTCGAGGGCGTCGACCAGCTTGAGGACCTTGCGGGCCCCTTCGACGTCGACGGGTACCGACACCGACGGCTGGAAGCTCGCGTCGGCGGAGTCGTACTCGATCCCAGCTTCTTGCAGCGCCGTGCGGACGGCTACCAGGTCGGTCGGCTCGGACACGATCTCGAACGTGTCGCCATGGTCGACGACGTCCTCCGCGCCCGCGTCGAGGACCGCCGTCAGGACGTCATCCTCGGACAGGCCGTTCTTCTCCAGCGTCACGACACCCTTGCGGGTGAACAGATATGACACCGATCCCGGATCGGCCATGTTGCCGCCGTTGCGGGTCATCGCAATGCGCACCTCACTGGCCGCGCGGTTCTTGTTGTCGGTGAGACATTCGATCAGCACGGCCACGCCGTTGGGTCCGTAGCCCTCGTAGGTGATGGGCTGCCAGTCGGCGCCGCCCGCCTCTTCGCCGCCACCGCGCTTGCGGGCCCGTTCGATGTTGTCGTTGGGGACCGACGTCTTCTTGGCCTTCTGGATCGCGTCGAACAGGGTCGGGTTGCCCGACGGGTCACCTCCGCCGGTCCGGGCCGCCACTTCGATGTTCTTGATCAGCCGCGCAAATTCCTTGCCACGGCGCGCATCTTTGACAGCCTTCTGGTGCTTGGTGGTGGCCCACTTGGAATGGCCGCTCATGCAGGTACTGCTCGCTTTCGAATGTCTCGGCTCAACGGAGAAGTCTGATCGTCGAGTCTACGTGGACTTTGAGGCCTCCCGGGACTAGCACGCGGGTCCGACGTCTCAGGGGTTCATGCACAGTGGGCCATTCATCCACAGATTGCTTCTGACCTGCCGCTTTCTACGGATGTACGTGGAGAGCCAGCCTAAAATCGAAAGCATGTTCGACTCCTTGGTCGCCGCCACGACCGGCACATGCGGTGCTGCAGCCATCGACGCCTGGACCCGGGTCGAGAACGCGGCCTGCGCCCGACGGTTGACCGCGATGCTCACCATCCTCGATCGCGCGTACGCCGCCTCCGACTCCGCCAACCGAGACCAGTGGTGCCTGGACAACTGGGATGCGGTCATCGCCGAGATCGGCGCTACCCAACGCACGTCCAAGGGCACCACCGAAGGCTTCCTGCTCACCGCCCTCGCGCTGCGCGACCGCTTCCCTCGGGTCGCCGCCGTGTTCGCCGACGGGCTGATCACCTACGCCATGGCCCGGCTCATCATCACCCGTGGGGCCCTCATCTGCGACGCCGACGCCCTCCACGCCGTCGACGCCGCCGTCGCCACCACCCTGGGGTCAGGGCATTCGACGTCGCTGCATGAAGCCGCCCGGACCCTCGACGCGCTGATCGCCCAGCACGACCCGCACGCCGAACGGCGCTCCCGCACCAAGGCCCGCGACCGATCCGTCGACGTGGTGGTCGACGACGCCAGCGGACTGGCCCAGGTGTTCGCGACCCTGTTCGCTCACGACGCACATGCCTTCGATGCCCGCATCGACGCACTCGCCCGCACTGTCTGCTCCGGCGACCCGCGCACCCTCGGCCAGCGCCGCGCGGATGCCATCGGCGCCCTCACCCATGGCAACGACCGACTGGCCTGCCTTTGCGACACCGCCGACTGCCCCGCAGCTGAGAATCCACCCTCGACGGGGGTGGTGGTCTACGTCGTCGCGAGCGCGGACACGGTCGATCCGCCAACCATCGAGCCGGACGAGCCGCCCGCCCCCACCGCCCCGCCCCACGATGCCCTGAAGCTCGGCGACGACACCGAGCCCACCGAAACCTTCACCCCCGGAACAGAAAGCGAAGCACTCGACGGCGAACCCCCGGCACTGTTCACCAAGCCGCTGCGCGAGCTCACCCTGACCGAGGCCCTCACCCCCGCCTCGGGATTCTTCGCCGACATCCGACCCGCAGCCATGATGGGCGGTCAACTACTACCCGGGTCGATCGCCCTCCGCGCCGCCATCGGCGCCACCGTCATCCCGGTCGTGCACCCCGGACTGGTCCCACCGGAGCCGCACTACCGACCGTCGAGGAAGTTAGCCGCCTTCGTCCGCAGCCGCGACCAAACGTGCCGCTTCCCGGGCTGCCACGAACCCGCCGCCAATTGCGATCTGGACCACTCGATTCCGTGGCCATGCGGGGCGACCCAGGCCTCGAATCTGAAGTGTCTATGCCGCCGACACCATCTGCTAAAAACGTTTTGGGGTGGTGAAAACGGTTGGCGCGAGAGGCAACTCGTCGACGGCACGATCGTCTGGACCGCGCCTGACGGCCGAACGCACACCACCACGCCAGGCAGCCGACTGCTGTTCCCGGAACTCTGCGCGCCCACCGCACCGGCGGTCACCGCCGGTAGGCCCACCGCCCACACCGCTGGACTGACCATGCCGCGCCGCAAGACGACCCGCGCCCAAGACCGCGCCCGGCGCGTCCACGCCGAACGGAAACTCAACGAAGAGGAGGCCGGGCTATGAGAGGGAGTCGACGAAGAGACGGTGCACGCGACGGTCACCCGTCATCTCCGGGTGAAACGCCGTGGCGAGCGTGCGGCCCTGACGCACCGCGACCGGATGCCCACCGGCGCGCGCCAGCACCTCGACCGACGGTCCGACCCTCTCGACCCAGGGCGCCCTGATGAACACCGCGTGCATCGACCCGTCGAGACCGTCGAACGCGACGTCCTCCTCGAAGGAGTCGACTTGGCGACCAAAGGCGTTGCGCCGCACCGTCATGTCGATCCCACCGAGGGGCAGCGCCTCTCGACCCGGGACACCGGCGTCGGCGATCTCGCTGGCCAGCAGGATCATCCCGGCACACGACCCGTACGCGGGCATGCCGTCGGCCAACCGGGCCCGCAGCGGCTCCAACAACTCGAAGTCCCGCAGCAACTTGCTCATCGCGGTCGACTCGCCACCGGGGATCACCAGTGCGTCGACGGAATCCAGCTCCGCACGCCGCCGCACGGTGACGGCCTCGGCGCCCGCTTCGGTCAACGCGGCCAGATGCTCCCTGGTGTCGCCCTGAAGGGCAAGGACACCGACGCGCACCGTCACGTGGCCGGCGGGGTGAAGTCGCGAACGTAGCGGGTCAACCCCTCCTGCATCACCGACGCGACCATTTCGCCGTACCGGTTGTAGAGCTTGCCCTCCGTCAACGAACGGCCACCGCAGGCCGACGGCGAGGACTGGTCGTAGAGGAGCCACTCGTCGGCCCGGAACTGGCGCATGAACCACATGGCGTGGTCGAGCGAGGCGACCATGAGGTGCTTGCGCTCCTCGGGGTGGTTGACCTGCGCCGAGCCGAGCAACGTCAGGTCGCTGAGGTACGCGAGTGCGCAGATGTGCAGCACCGGGTCGTCGGGCAGCGGGTCGCGGTGCCGGAACCACACCTGCTGCTGCGAGGCCTTGCCCGGCAGGAAGTTCATCTGGTCACGCGGCACGATCCGCACGTCCCACTCGTCGAACTGTCGGAAGCTGGCGTCGTCGAACACCCGGCTCGCCGACTTGAAGTCGGGGATGTCGTCTGGCGGCGGTGCCTCCGGCATGGCGTCCTGGTGCTCGATGCCGCTTTGGTCGGTCTGGAACGACGCCGACATCGAGAAGATCGTCTCGCCGTGCTGGATGGCGCTCACCCGGCGGGTGCAGAACGATCCGCCGTCACGGATGCGCTCGACGCTGTACACCGTCGGCGAGCGGGCGTCGCCGCCCTTCAGGAAGTAACCGTGCAGCGAGTGCACCTGGTACTTCGGGTCGACGGTGCGCACCGCCGACACCAGCGACTGACCGGCTACGTGACCGCCGAAAGTGCGCTGCAGGAAACCGGATTCGGGGCTGAACACGCCACCGCGATAGATGTTGACCTCGATCTGTTCCAGGTCGAGGATCTCTTCGATCGACACGGGGCGTGTCTTACCAGCCGCGCTCGGCGAGCCGATGAGGCTGCGCGATGTCCTCCACGTTGATGCCGACCATCGCCTCGCCCAGTCCGCGCGACACCTTGGCCAGCACGTCGGGGTCGTCGAAGAAGGTGGTGGCCTTCACGATCGCCGCGCCGCGCTCCTCGGGGTTGCCCGACTTGAAGATGCCCGATCCGACGAAGACGCCCTCGGCGCCCAGCTGCATCATCATCGCCGCATCCGCCGGGGTGGCAATGCCACCGGCGGTGAACAGCGTCACCGGCAGCTTGCCGGCCCGCGCCACCTCGACCACCAGGTCATACGGCGCCTGCAATTCCTTGGCCGCGACGTACAATTCGTCCTCCGACAGGGAGGTCAACCGGCGGATCTCGCCGCCGATCTTGCGCATGTGCGTCGTCGCGTTGGAGACGTCCCCGGTGCCCGCCTCGCCCTTGGAGCGAATCATGGCCGCACCCTCGCTGATGCGACGCAGCGCTTCGCCGAGGTTCGTCGCACCGCACACGAACGGCACGGTGAACTTCCACTTGTCGATGTGGTTGGCGTAGTCGGCCGGGGTGAGCACTTCGGATTCGTCGACGTAGTCCACGCCAAGGCTCTGCAGGATCTGCGCCTCGACGAAGTGCCCGATGCGCGCCTTGGCCATGACCGGAATGGTCACGGCCTCGATGATGCCCTCGATCATGTCGGGATCGCTCATCCGCGACACGCCGCCCTGAGCGCGGATGTCGGCGGGCACGCGCTCGAGCGCCATCACCGCGACCGCACCCGCGGCCTCGGCGATGCGGGCCTGCTCGGGGGTGACGACGTCCATGATGACGCCGCCCTTGAGCATCTCGGCCATGCCGCGCTTCACGCGGGCGGTGCCTGTCAACGGTGTATCAAGGGAATCCACGTCAATCTCCTCCAAATAAGTACGAAAGCAGTCTAGTGGCCGGGCCAAATCGCCTTGATTCGCAGTTGGCTTCGGCCGTCATCTGATCGATTGCAGCTGTCTCGCCGGTCCGGTCGACCCCGGAGCGGCCATGGCGTTGGCTTCGGCGAGCAACTCTCCGAGCTGCAGCGGATACACCGTCTCCCCACCCTCGACCAGTTCGGCGATGGTGGCCTCGTCGCACCAGCGGTGCCCGTGGATGGTCCGGGTCTCCAAGGGGGTGAAACCCGTGGTCGACGGTTCGAACCTCAAGGTGCGGTAGACGAAGAACATCTCCTCGCTGCGGATCACCGATCCGTTGAAGTCGAAGACGGCGTCCCGCTTCCACACCGGTCCGATCAGGTCGGCCTTGCTGACCCGCAGCCCCGTCTCCTCGGCGAGTTCGCGCACCGCAGCGTCGGGGAGGGTCTCCCCCGCCTCGACGGCACCGCCGACGGTGAACCACCAGCGTGGCGCCGTTGCCAGAGCCGGGTCGGACCCGCAGAACAGCAGGACGTAGCCCAACTCGTCGAGCAGCACGATGCGGGCCGACGTGCGCTGGTAGACCTGCTGGCCGAAGGAGCGCTGGGCGGCGCGTTCGGCGATCTCGAAATAGGTTGGCATCGGGGCGGTTCCGCCGAGGTGCAGCCATCGCACCAGAGTTCGTTCGCGCAGCGCCAGCGTGTCGCGTACCGCGTCGTTGTGAAAGCGCCTGCCGAGCAGCACGCGCGCCTCGGCGTCGGCCATCTCCGCGACCAGAGCCACCGGCAGCGACGTCGGGTCGACGGCCGCCAACGCCGTCGACAGCTCGTTCTCGGCGGCTTCCCTGGCGTTGCGCGGTGCCCGCTCGGCGGCGTCGGCGAGTGCGGCCAGGTGCCTGCCGGCGGGACCGTTGCCGTAGGCGTCGGTGGCCACCGCGCGCGCGACGACGGCGCGGCGGGCCAGGATGCCGTCGAGCGCCTGCCACGACAGGTCGTACCGGACGTGCAGTCGGTCCAGCCGGTGGGCGGTCTGGAACGCCCAGATTCCGCCGACCAGCAGCACCGCCGCCAGCAGGGCGAGGGCGACCACGACCAGCCAGGTGATCACGCCATGTCCTTCGCCGCTTCGCGCTCGGCGGCCTTGGCGCTGGCCCTGGCGGCGCGGCGACCTGGCGGCTTGCGGCTGCCGGTCGACGCCCCGTTCCCCGTCGTGCCTTCGACTCGCACCTTGACGCCTGCGCCCGCCACGGTTTCGTAGACCCGCAGGATTTCCTGCGCGACGACCGACCAGTCGTAGCGGCGCACCGCCCTGCTTCCGACCTCCTCGTACTGCCTGCGTGCGGTGTCGTCGCCGAGGACGTCGACGAGCGCTGCGGCCAGTGCCTCGGGGTCCTCGACGGGGACCAGCCGTCCGGCCGCGCCGTCGTCGAGTACGCGACGGAACGCGTCGAGGTCGCTGGCCACCACGGCGGTGCCGGCGGCCATCGCCTCGACCAACACGATGCCGAAGCTCTCCCCGCCGGTGTTGGGCGCGCAGTACACGTCGGCGCTGCGCATCGCCGACGCCTTCCCGGCGTCGTCGACCAGCCCCAGGAAGCGGAGGTGACCGGCCAGGTCGCCGGCTTCCTCGGCCAGCTTCTCCTCGTCGCCACGGCCGACGACGAGGATCTCCAGGTCGGGGAAGGACTCAACCAGGGCGGGCAACGCACCGAGCAGGACGGCCATCCCCTTGCGCGGTTCGTCGAAGCGGCCGAGGAAGAGCACCGACCGGCCGGGCCGGGGATAACCGTCCAGGACGGGGGCCGACGCGAACGAGTCGACGTCGACGCCGTTGGGGATTTCCACGGCGTCGGAGCCAAGCGCCTCCATCTGCCAGCGCCTGGCGAGGTCGGACACCGCGATGCGGCCGACGATCTTTTCGTGCCACGGCCGCAGGATGCCCTGAAACACGCTGAGCGTCAACGACTTCGTGGTCGACGTGTGGAACGTGGCGACGATCGGGCCCTCGGCGATCATCAGCGCCAGCATCGACAGGCTCGGTGCGTTCGGCTCGTGAATGTGCAACACGTCGAAGTCGCCGTCGACGAGCCACCTCTTCACCATGCGATGGGTGGCGGGGCCGAACCTCAGCCGCGCGACCGATCCGTTGTACGGAATGGGGATCGCCTTGCCGCCGGAGACGACGTAGTCGGGCAGCTTCGCCCCCGGTGACGACGGCGCAAGGACGCTCACGTGATGCCCGTACCCGCGCATCACCTCGGCGAGCTGCAGAACGTGCGCCTGCACACCGCCAGGAACGTCGAACGAGTACGGGCACACCATCCCGATGCGCATCACGCACCCCCGGCGGCGAGCCGGGCCTGCCGTTCCTCCGACAGGTCGGCGATCCACTGCGGCTGCAGCATGTGCCAGTCGGCGGGATGGGCGGCGATGTTGGCGCCGAATTGGTCGGCCAACGTCTGCGTGACGGCCGTGACGTCTCCCGACGACGTGTCCAGCGGTCCGCTGATCGCGGTGACCGTCACGTCGGGTGCGTAATACGAGTGCACGGGCAGCAGCGCGGCACCGGTCGCCATCGCCAGCTTGGCGGGCCCGGCAGGCAACCTCGTTGGCTCCCCGAAGAGGTCGACGCCGACCCCGGACTTGGTCAGGTCGCGGTCGGACATCAGGCACACCAACCCGTTTCCGCGCAGCCGCTCGGCCAAGACCTCGAAGGGTGGCCGGGCGCCGCCGGTCAGGGGCAAGACCTCGAACCCGAGGCTCTCCCGGTAGTCCAGGAAGCGCTTGTACAGCGACTCGGGCTTGAGGCGCTCGGCCACCGTCGCGAACCGACCGTGGGTGTTGGTGAGCCACACCCCCGCCATGTCCCAATTGCCGCTGTGCGGAAGCGCCAGGATCGCCCCGCGGCCCGCGTCGAGCGCCGCGGCGACGTGCTCACCGCCGACGGCTGCCTCGTCGAGCTGGTCGGCCAGGACCCGGTGGTCCATCGACGGCAGTCGGAACGCCTCACGCCAGTAGCGGGCATAGGACGACAGCGACGCGCGGATCAGGTCTTCCGGCACGTCGGCTGGTGCGACACCGACCACCCTGGCGAGGTTCTTGCGTAGCTGTTCGGGGCCCCCGCCACGTGCGGCGTACAGCGCTCCGGCCTGGAAGGCGTTGCGGGCGGCGAACTCCGGCAGCGCGCGCACCAGCCGCCAGCCGGCGGCGTAGCCAAGGTCCGACAGCTGCCCCCCGCTCACGGCTCGCTCGGCTCTTCGGAGTCGTTCGACGGTGGCGTGGCCCGCATCGGCTCGGTCGCGCCTGGCGAGGTGCGGACGGAGTGCAGTCGTTGGCCCAACGTGACCACGCTGGCGACGGCCAACGCCCACATGGCGACCTCGAGGAGCCACGGGACGTGCAGGAACGACACCCCGGAGAGGCCCGCGCCGAGCAGGACGATGATGAGCCGCTCTGGACGTTCGATGAATCCGCCGTCGCCCTTGAGACCGTTGGCCTCGGCCCTGGCCTTGACGTATGAGATCACCTGCGAGGTGACCAGCGAGATCATCGTCGCCACCGCGAGTGAGGTGCTGTGGATTCCAAAGGTGGCCCACCACAACAGACCACAGAAGACGGCGCCGTCGCTGACCCGGTCACACGTCGCGTCGAGAACGCCTCCGAACGCGGTGCTGAACCCCCGCTCGCGCGCCATCGCGCCGTCGAGCATGTCGGCGAGGACGAAGACGAACACCGCGAAGGCACCCCACCACAGCTGCCCGATCGGGAACAGCGTCAGCGCCGCGATGACGGTGCCCGCGGTCCCGATGATCGTGATGCTGTCGGGGGTCAACCCCATGCGCAGCGACACCTTGGCCACGGGGCGGCTCAGCTTGGCGTACGCCGCCCTGGTCAAGAGGTAGAAGTCGCTCACGACTGCGCCGCCCACTCGTCTGCCAGCAGCTGGCGGGTGTCGCGGAGCAACTGCGGGATGACCTTCGAGTCCCCGATGATCGTGATGAAGTTGGCGTCGCCACCCCAGCGCGGCACGACGTGCATGTGCAGATGCTCGGCCAGGCTGCCGCCCGCCGAGTGTCCGAGGTTGAGGCCGACGTTGAAGCCGTGTGGGCGGGAGACGGTCTTCATCACCCGAATTGCCTTCTGGGTGAAGGCCATCAGCTCGGCGCTCTCCGCGTCGCTGAGGTCTTCGAGTTCGGAGACCCTGCGGTAGGGCACGACCATCAGGTGGCCGGGGTTGTACGGGTACAGGTTGAGCACCGCGTAGACGAGTTCGCCGCGCGCCACCACCAGACCGTCTTCGTCCGACATCGCGGGGATGTCGGTGAACGGCTCCGACGACCCGGCAGATCCGGCCAAACCACCGGATGTCTTCGCCTCGGCGATGTAGTTCATCCGGTGCGGCGTCCACAGCCTCTGAAGGTGGTCGGGATCGCCGACCCCGCGGTCGGTGATCGTGTTCTCCGGATCCCCTGTCACACCGTGACCAGTTCCGCTGTCGGAGCAGCATTCTCGCGTCGGGCGATCCAGTCGACGATGGCTTCGACCGCCACGTCACGCGGCACGCCGTTGATTTGGGTGCGGTCGCCGAACCGGAAGCTCACCGCGCCCGCTTCGACGTCGCGCTCGCCCGCGAGCAGCATGAACGGCACCTTTTGGTTGGTCTGGTTGACGATCTTCTTCGCCATCCGGTCGTCGCTGGCGTCCACCTCGACCCGGACACCCCTCGACTTCAATTGCGCGGCGACGTCTTCCAGGTACGGCACGAAGGCGTCCGCGACGGGGATGCCGACCACCTGTACGGGCGCCAGCCAGGCCGGGAAGGCCCCGGCGTAGTGCTCGGTCAGCACCCCGAAGAACCGTTCGATCGAGCCGAAGAGGGCGCGGTGGATCAGCACCGGCCGCTGCCGGCTGCCGTCGGCCGCGGTGTACTCCAGCTCGAAGCGTTCGGGCATGTTGAAGTCCAGCTGGATGGTCGACATCTGCCAGGTTCGGCCGAGGGCGTCCTTGACCTGCACCGAGATCTTCGGTCCGTAGAACGCCGCGCCACCCGGGTCGGGCACCAGGTCCAGGCCCGACGCCTCGGCGACCTCGCGGAGCGTCTCGGTGGCCTCTTCCCAGTCGTCGTCGGAGCCGACGTACTTGTCGGGGTCCTTGGTGGACAACTCCAGGTAGTAGTCGTCGAGGCCGTAGTCGGCGAGCAGGTCGAGAACGAAGCGCAGCAAGGAGCTGAGCTCGTCGCGCATCTGCTCGCGGGTGGTGTAGATGTGCGAGTCGTCCTGGGTCATGCCGCGCACCCGGGTCAGTCCGTGCACCACACCGGACTTCTCGTAGCGGTACACAGAGCCGAACTCGAAGAGCCGCAATGGAAGTTCACGGTAGGACCGCCCACGAGCCCGGTAGATCAGGTGATGCATCGGGCAGTTCATCGGCTTGAGGTAGTAGTTCTGGCCGGGCTTGCGCACCGTGCCGTCCTCGTTGAGTTCCTCGTCGACGTGCATCGGAGGGAACATGCCGTCGGCGTACCACTCGAGGTGACCCGAGGTGATGTACAGGTGTTCCTTGGTGATGTGCGGGGTGTTGACGAACTCGTAGCCCGCCTGCTCGTGCTTGCGGCGCGAATAGTCCTCGAGTTCGCGCCGAATGATGCCGCCCTTGGGATGGAACACCGGCAGTCCGGAGCCCAGCTCGTCGGGAAAGCTGAACAGGTCCAGCTCGACGCCGAGCTTGCGGTGATCGCGGCGCTGGGCCTCCTCGATCAGCTCGAGGTGGTGGTCCAGAGCTTCCTGGCTCTCCCAGGCGGTGCCGTAGATGCGCTGCAGGCTGGCGTTGGCCTGGTTGCCGCGCCAGTAGGCGGCCGAGCTGCGGGTGAGCTTGAACGCGGGGATGTATCTGGTGGTCGGAATGTGCGGACCGCGGCAGAGATCACCCCAAATGCGTTCCCTGGTACGAGGATTCAGGTTGTCGTAGGCGGTGAGCTCGGTGCCGCCCACTTCCATGACGTCGGGGTCGCCGGACTTGTCGTCGATCAGCTCGAGCTTGTAGGGCTCGTCGGCGAGATCCTCACGGGCCTCGTCCTTGGACGAGTACACGCGGCGGTCGAACAACTGGCCGTCCTTGACGATCTTCTGCATGCGCTTCTCCAGCGCGGCGAGATCCTCCGGAGTGAAGGCCCGTGGCACCTCGAAGTCGTAGTAGAAGCCGTCGGTGATGGGCGGGCCGATGCCCAGCTTCGCCTCGGGGAACAGGCCTTGAACCGCCTGGGCGAGGACGTGTGCCGCGGAGTGCCGGATGACGCTGCGTCCGTCCTCGGTGTCGGCGGCGACCGGAGTCACCTCGGAGTCGACGTCGGGTATCCAGGAGAGATCTCGCAGCTGACCCTCGGCGTCGCGGACGACGACGATCGCGTCGGTGGCTCCTCGGCTGGGCAGCCCGGCGTCACGTACCGCCGCGCCGGCCGTGGTCCCGGCAGCGACCCGGATCGGGGCCCCTGGGGCAATGCTGGCGACGGCGGTCATCGGTGGGTCTCCTGGTCATTCGGTACGGGCGCGTAGGACGCGACCATGGTATCGGGGTGGGTGTGGGGGTGAACGCTCAAGACCCCAGGCCGACGGGACTCTTGAGCCAGGGCTCGTCGACGCCGAACAGGCCTGCGGCGAAACTGAGCGCCCCGAACAACCACAGCGTGCCGACCACGACCGCCCCGGTGAGGACGAATCCGAGCACCTGGACCCACAGGCCCTGGGCCTTGAACCAGTCCATCACCCGGTCGTAACGCTCCTTGGTGTACCGCAGGAGTCGATGGGCCCATTCGAATTCGCTCGCCAAGATGCCCAGTCCGAGGAAGACGATTGCCCAACCCGGCCCCGGGTACGGGATCGCCAGGATGCCAAGGCCCAGCACCACCACGCCCACGACGCCGACCACGATGCGGTAGGTGAGGTCGTAGGCGGGTCGCTCGCGAAGCCCGTCGCGCCAACTCGCCCAGCGCCGCTTGGCGGCATTGAACGTGCTCATGGTTGGCCAGGCAGCAACGTCAGGAACAGGGCCTCGGCTTCGCACAGCACGGCGTCGCCGTCCAGTAGGCGGCCCGTGAGGAAGATCTTCCGCCCGTCGGTCCGGTCGATTCCGGCGTCCACTCGTAACTCCTTCTCCACCGGCACGATCTTGCGGTAGTCGACGTGCAGGAACGCGGTGCGTTGCCGCGGGCTTTCGCTGAGCTTGAACGCGGTGTAGCCAAGCAGCGAGTCGAACAGCAGCGCCAGCGCGCCACCGTGGACGGCGCCGTTGCGGCCGAGGTGGAACCGGCGGAATCGCGCCGTCCCACCGATCCTGCCGTCGTCGGTGACCCTCAGGTTCACCGGGACCTGCATGATGTTCCCCCGGTTGGGGAGGTCCATCCGCCGCCCGGACGGGGACCGCCACTCGTCGGCGTCATACGGCGCCAGCAGCGCGTTGACGTCTTCGATCAGGTCGGCCGCCTGCGTCACGACGTCGTCGGGAGCGTCGGCCCCGCGGGTCAGATCCTGCAGCGTGCGTACCGCTTCGACGAACCGCCCGTAGTCGGGGCCACCGCTGGTGGTCGGCACCGGCGGGTTGAACCCGCCGCCGGACTGCAGGTCTCGGGAGTCGGGGGCCACCCGCCCACCGTATTGCCTGCGTGGTGGCGGAGGCGTACCCGGTTCCTACTGTTCGGGGTTGCCGAGCGCGGCGAACTCCTCGTCGGTGAGCGTGACCTCGGCTGCCGACACGTTCTCGTCGAGGTGCGCGACGCGGGACGTGCCGGGGATCGGGATCATGACGGGCGACCGTTTGAGCAGCCAGGCCACGGCCAGCTGCGAGGGCTTGATGCGGTGCTCGGAGGCGATGCGCTGCAGCGGTCCACCGTCGGCGACCAGGGGGCCGGAGCCCAGCGGCGCCCACGGGATGAACGCGATGTTCTGCGCTTCGCAAGCTTCCAGGAGGGGGTCGGCGCCGCGCTCGGCCATGTTGTACCGGTTCTGCACCGAAGCGATCGGAGTGACCTGCTGCGCCGCCGTCAGCTGCTCGACGGTGATCTCGGAGAGCCCGATGTGCCGGATCTTTCCCTCCTTCTGCAGGGCGGCGAGCTCGCCCACCTGATCCTCGGCGGGGAACTTCGAGTCGATGCGGTGCAGCTGGAAGAGGTCGATGCGGTCGGTGCCGAGCCGGCGCAGGCTCATCTCGACCTCTTGACGCAGGTACGCGGGGAAGCCGAGCGGGGTCCACTCGTTCTCGCCGGTCCTGAGCAGACCGGCCTTGGTGGCGACGACGAGGTCGTCCCGATACGGGTGCAGGGCTTCGCGGATGAGTTCCTCGGCCACGTACGGGCCGTAGGAGTTGGCGGTGTCGAAGAAGTCGATGCCGAGTTCGACGGCGCGGCGCAGGACTCGGACGGCTTCGGCACGGTCGTCGGGCGGGCCCCAGATGCCGTTGCCGGTCAGACGCATGGTGCCAAATCCCAACCGGTGGACGGTGAGATCGCCACCGATGGTGAACGTTCCAGATGTATGAGCGACGGGTTGCGTGGTCACGTCTTCGACCGTACCGCCGTAGTGGCATGGTGGGTTGGTGAAGTCGAGCGAGCTGGCCGGACTCCCGTTCACCTACTCGGAGGTCGGCGCCACGGCTGGCCCGCCGCCGGCCGGTTACCGGCACCTGAACGCCTCGGCGGTGATCGGGCAGGGGCGGACGAGGTTCGAGGAAGCCGCCGCCGAGGTGATGCGGTGGGGCATGCTCCGCGGTGCCGGGCTGCGGGTGGACGCGACGACGGAGGTGGCGGCCGTCGGGTCCGAAGTCGTCGTCGGACTCGGCCCGGTGCGGGCGCCCTGTCGGGTGGTCTACGTCGTGGACGAACCCAATCGCCGGGGCTTTGCGTACGGCACGCTCCCGGGGCACGCCGAGACCGGAGAGGAACTGTTCGCCGTCCGGTACGACCCAGTCGGCGACACCGTCCACGCGGAGATCAGCGCGTTCTCCCGGCACGGCACCTGGTGGAGCAAACTCGCCGGGCCCTTCACCTCGCTGATGCAGCGGGTCGTGAGCGGGCGGTATCTTCGTGCGCTGTGAGCCAAGAGGGAGGGCAAACGAATCGTGAAGGTGCACCACCTCAATTGCGGGACGATGGACTCCCCCGGCGCGCCGACCATCTGCCACGTGATGTTGCTCGAGACCGACAACGGCCTGGTCCTCGTCGACGCGGGGTTTGGTCTGCTCGACTGTGCTGATCCCCGTCGCATCGGCCCGTCGCGGCGGGTGATTCGGCCGCGCTTCGACGTCGCCGAGACGGCAGTCCGCCAGGTGGAGGCACTCGGCTTCAGTCGCACCGACGTCCGTCACGTCGTCGCGACGCACTTCGACGTCGACCACGTGGGCGGCATCTCCGACTTTCCGGACGCCAAGATTCACGTCACCGCCGCGGAGGCCCTCGGCGCCATGAGGGAACCGACGCGCACGGACAAATTCCGCTTCCGCCCCGCGCAGTGGGCGCACGGACCGCACATCGTCGAGCACGAACCCACCGGTGAGAAGTGGCGCGGCTTCGCCGCCGCCAAGGAACTCGACTCGATCGCGCCGGGCATCGTTCTCGTGTCGCTCCCCGGCCACACGCGAGGGCACGCCTGTGTCGCGGTCGACGCGGGCCACCGCTGGGTGCTGCATTGCGGTGACGCCTTCTACTACGAAGGCACCCTCGACGGCCGGTCCCGCGTCCCGTGGGGGCTGAAGATCTCCGAGAAGCTCGTCGCCTACAACCGAAAGGCGGTGAACGACAACCACTCCCGCCTCGCCGAGCTATATGCGCACCGCGATCCCGAGCTGCTGATCGTCTCGGCCCACGACCCGAGGTTGCTCGCCAACGCGATAGCCACCGCCGTTTAGCGAGTCGGTGCGCGATACTGACGACATGTCTGATCGCAACGTGCTCGGTGGCCCGCTGGACCCATGCGGCACGGACCCGCTCACCGGGTTCCAGCGTGACGGCTGTTGTTCGTCGGGGCCTGAGGACGTCGGCGTGCACACCATCTGCGCCGTCGTGACCTCTGAGTTCCTCGACCACCAACGCAGCATCGGCAACGATCTGTCCACGCCGATGCCGCAGTATCGGTTCCCCGGCCTGGTCCCCGGTGACCGGTGGTGCGTCACCGCCGCGAATTGGCTACGCGCGCAACGGGATGGCTGCGCCGCACCGGTGGTGCTGGCCGCCAGCCACGAACGCACCCTCGACGTCGTGCCGCTCGAGGTGCTGCGCGAACATGCCGTCGACGTGCCCGACGACCTCGGCGGGCTGAACGGCTAGGCAGG
>Ga0209051_1001374_pt1 | contig 21017 bp, 25 predicted proteins | sample AraplaCvi_mMS_r2_2_FD_184286 | JGI IMG/M metagenome (GOLD analysis project Ga0209051, IMG submission 184286) | Arabidopsis root microbial communities from North Carolina, USA - plate scrape MF_Cvi_mMS_r2 (SPAdes) (version 2) | ecosystem: Host-associated > Plants > Roots > Endosphere | place...
CCAGCGAGGTGCGGGTTCGCCGGCTGACGGTGGTGGTCGACGCGGGACTGGTGGTCAACCCCGACGGCGCGGAGAACCAGATCGAGGGTGGTGCCATCCAGGCCACCAGTTGGGCGGTGAAGGAGAGGGTTCGCTTCGACGACCGAACGGTCACCAGCGACACCTGGGAGACCTACCCGATCCTGACGTTCTCGGAGGTGCCGTCGGTCGAGGTCGAGCTGATGCCTGACGACGGGAACCCGTCGCTGGGGGTGGGTGAGACCGCGCAGGGTCCGACCGTGGCGGCCATCGCCAACGCGATCTACGACGCCATCGGTGTGCGGGTGCGGAGCCTGCCGTTCACGCCGGATCGGATCGTCGCGGCCATGCCGGACTGAGGGGTCAGTCGACGGCTACCGGCGTGCTCCGGAGCCGGTCGAGCAGCTCGCGGGCGTCCTTGACCCGGGAGGGCTCGTCGCCCAGCGCGGCGGCGAGCAGCGCGGCCCGGCGTGTCCTGATGACGTCGATGTTGCGTTTGGCCAGGGCGGTGACGACGAGATTGGCGGTGCGGCCGTCCGAGGGGTCACTGCGCCTCTCGACGAACCCCTGCTTGTCCAGTACCCGCAGAGCGGCGCTGAAGTTGCTACTGCGCATCCGCAGGTCGTGCGCCACGTCGCTGGGCCGGCAGCCGGGGTGCCGGTCGACGTACTCGAGGACCGCCGCCTCGATCGTCGACAGCGGGACGACGGTGTCGGCGGCTTGGTCCCAGGCGCGGATGAGACGCGCGGCGTGCATGATCGCGTCGGCCAGGTCGGCAAGGGCCGTTCCGTGTTCGGTGGGTGTCTCGGCGCGAGTCATGGATGCGACGGTACGCCAATGAAGCTATGGATGTATAGTTATTGAAAAATAGCTAATGAAGGATGTGGGATGACAACCAAGGCCGAGAACACCGAGTCGACGCGACGACCGCTCGCATCCGAGGGGCCCGGCCGGGCGATCACCGGGCCGCTGCTGCTCGTCCTGGCGCTGCTGTCGGCGGTGGCCCCCTTCGCCACCGACCTCTATCTGTCGGCCTTCCCGACCATGACCGGCGACCTGCGCACCACCGCCACGTCGGTTCAGTTGACCCTGACCGCCTTCCTCGTCGGAATCGCGTTGGGCCAGTTGGTCTTCGGACCTCTGTCAGACCGATTCGGCAGGCTGAGACCCCTCGTGGTGGGCTCCGCGCTGTGTCTGATCGCCAGCGCCGTCACCGCCCTGGCGCCGACGGTGGAGGTGTTGATCGCCGCGCGATTCGCTCAAGGCGTCACCGGCGCCGCCGGCATGGTGATCGGCCGGGCGATCATCTCCGACCTCGCCGTCGGGGCCGCCGCCGCCCGGGCGTTCAGCCTGATGATGCTCGTCGGCGGCATCGCCCCCGTCGTGGCGCCGGTGCTCGGCAGCGTCCTGGTCGACCCCCTGGGCTGGCGCGGTGTGCTCTGGGTGGTCTTCGGCATCGTCGCGGCCATGTTCGTCGGAGTCGTCGCCGTCGTCCGCGAGACGCATACCGCCACGCGTCGCGCGGCGATGCGCGCCGACCGGAACGACTCGTCCTCGGTGCTACGCGCCCTCGGCTCACGGGTCTACCTCGGAAACGCACTGGCGTTCGCGTTCGCCTTCGCGACCATGATGGCCTACATCTCCGCCTCGCCGTTCGTCTACCAGGTGATGATGGGCTTCAGTGAGGTGCAGTACGGAATCTCCTTCGGTGTCAACGCACTTGGCCTCGCCGGCTTCAGTGCGATATCGGCGAGGCTCGCCGGATCCCGGTCCGTCCGCGGGCTGGCGGGCACCGGGCTCGCGATGTGCCTTGCCGCGGTCGTCGCGATCGTCGTCGTCGTGGCGATCGGGGCTCCGGCGTGGCTGTTGGCTCCGCCGCTGTGGCTGGCCGTGTCGAGCCTGGGGCTGGTCTTCGGCAACGCCACGGCACTGGCCCTCGCGGGCGTCGCAGGCGTCGCCGGTTCGGCCTCGGCGGTGCTGGGAGCGCTGCAGTTCGGCCTCGGCGCGGTGGTGTCCCCCGTGGTCGGCCTCGGCGGCGAGCACACCGCCGTGCCGTTGGCCGTGGTCATGCTGGTGACGATCTCCGTCGCCTGCGGATCGTTCCTGCTGGGGCGGGAACGGCCGACCGTCGCGCGGAGTTAGCTGGCTCCTGAGCGGGCACTCGGGTGTGCCGGATAGGGCGGCGCGGCCTCGGCTCGGTGACTAGATTGGTGGAGTTACTCACTACCGAGGGAGTTCCCATCATGACCGCGACCGTGTCGACGCAACCCACCTACCGGGTGGTCAATCCAGCCACCGGCGACGTTGGTGAGTCGTTCGACTTCGCCTCCGAGGCCGAGATCGAGAGTGCCCTCGCGGCGTCCGACGCGGCGTTCCGTTCGTGGCGCGATCTGCCGATCGCCGAGCGGGCCCGCATCGTGACCCGTGTGGCCGAACTGTTCCGCGAGAACTCCGCCCGTCTCGGTGCGATCGCCACCGAGGAGATGGGCAAGCCCTTGCAGGAAGCCGTCGACGAGGCGGACTTCTGCGGCGACATCTTCGAGTACTTCGCCACCGAGGGCCCGGAACTGGCCGCCGATCAGGAGATCAAGACCTTCGCCAAGGGCAAGGCATACGTGCAACGGCTGCCCATCGGCCCCCTGCTCGGCATCATGCCGTGGAATTACCCCTTCTATCAGATCGCCCGATTCGCTGCGCCAAACCTGGTGCTGGGCAACACGATCATCCTCAAGCACGCCGAGTCGGTGCCCAAGTCGGCGCTGGCCGTGCAGGAGCTCATGGATGAGGCGGGGATTCCGAAGGGTGTGTACACCAACATCTTTGCCTCCTATGACCAGATCGAGAAGATCATCGGAGACCGCCGCGTCGTCGGAGTCTCGCTGACGGGTTCGGAGCGCGCCGGTTCGGTTGTCGCCTCGATCGCGGGACGCAATCTCAAGAAGTGCGTGCTCGAGCTCGGCGGGTCCGACGCCTACGTGGTGCTCGACACCGACGACGTCAAGGCAGCGGCGGATCTCGCGTGGGACACCAGAATTGGCAACACCGGTCAGGCCTGTAACTCGAACAAGCGGATGATCGTCAGCCAGGACATCTTCGACGACTTCGTCGGTCAGCTCGTCGAACGGGCCAAGGACCTCAAGCCCGGTGATCCGGCCAAGCTGGAGGACGGCGCCTTCTCGCCGCTGTCCTCGCGCAAGGCCGCCGAGATCCTCGACGAGCAGGTTCAGGACGCCGTGTCCAAGGGTGCGAAGCTGCACGCCGGCGGTGTGCTCGGCGAGGGCCCCGCCGCCTACTACTCGCCGGCCGTGCTGACCGGCATCACGCCCGAGATGCGCGCGTACCGCGAGGAGCTGTTCGGGCCGGTGGCGGTCGTGTACTCCGTCACGAGCGACGAGGAGGCCCTCGAGCTCGCCAACGACTCGGACTACGGTCTGGGTGGAGCGGTGTTCAGCACCGACACCCAGCGCGCCGAGAAGATCGCCCAGCGTCTCGAGTCGGGTATGTCGAACGTCAACACCCCGGCCAACGAGGGCCAGGAGGTCCCGTTCGGCGGTGTGAAGCGCAGCGGTTTCGGGCGCGAGCTGGGACCGCTGGGCATGGACGAATTCGTCAACAAGCGGATGTACTTCGTCGCAGAGTGACCTGAGACGGACCGTCCCCTAGTCGTCCGCGGCGCGGCGGGCACGGGCTCGGCGTTTGCCTTCGTGCATCGCCGCCACCCGGGCGACGGGGATGGTCCGGCCGTGGGCGATCAGGTCGGCGGGCAACGTCTGCGGCATGGGCATCGTGTCCCGCCAGGGATCGCGGCCGTCGAGCGCGGCGAGTGCCGTGTGCACGGTGAAGTCCGCCGGGGACACCCGGTCGAGGTCGGACCAGTCGAGCGGGAACGAGACCGGCGTCCCCGGCCGCAGTCGCGGGCTGTACGCCGCCGCGACGGTGGCCCCGCCGGCGCGTGTCGAGTCGACGAACACCTTGCCCGCGCGATCCTCCACGATGAACGCCGTCGTCGCGATGTCGGGGTTCAGGGCCTCGGCACGGGCGGCCAGGGCCCGGGTCGCCGCCGCAACGTCCTCGACGGGTGCGGCCGTGTCGCCCGAGTCGACGGGGACGAAGACGTGAATGCCCTTGGCGCCACTGGTCTTCACCGCACCGGCGAGCCCGCTGTCGGCGAGTGCCTGGCGCACCAGGTGCGCGACGGCGACCACCGCGGCGAAGTCGTCGTCCCCGGGCGGGTCGAGGTCGAGGATCAGGTGCGTTGGGCGGTAGACGTTCTCGGCCAATCCGAGGGTCGGGTGGTATTCCACGGCGCGTTGATTGGCCAGCCACAGCAGTGTGCGGCGGTCGTCGCACAGCGCGTAGTGCACCTCCCGGTGGGATGCCTCGGCCCAGATCGAGGTGGTGCGAACCCAGTCGGGGGTGTACTTGGGCACGTTCTTCTGCATGAAGGGCGCGCGGCCGCGGAGCACCCGCAACACGGTCAGCGGGCGTCCCGCCAGTCCAGACAACATCCGATCGGCGATCGCGTCGAGGTAGTCGACGAGGTCACGCTTGGTGGCGTCGGCCTCGGGGGTCAGCGGCTCGTCGAGGTTGGTCAGGTCCACGCCGCCGCGCTGCTCGTTGGTTGCCACCCCTGTCATGCTGCCCGAGGATTAGCCTCCCAAACGTGGAGTTCATCGAGGTCGTCGAACTGGTCGGCAAGGTGGTCGACGGTGTCGGGGTGGCGATCATCGCCGTCGGCGCGGTCGTGGCGGGCGGCGTCGCCGTCGGCCGGTTGATCCGCAGATCGGCGGACACGTATCGCTTCTTCCGGGAGACCCTGGGCCGCACGATCCTGCTGGGGCTGGAGTTCCTGGTCGCCGCCGACATCATCCGGACGGTCGCCGTCACTCCGAATGCGCAGAGCGTCGCCGTCCTGGCCGGCATCGTGGCGATCCGGACGTTCCTGAGCTTCTCCCTCGAACTGGAGATCACCGGCCGGTGGCCGTGGCAGAAGAAGCCCCGCGAGTCGCCGAGCGCACGCATGTCGAACGCGAATCCCGAGTAAGCGCGCGACCATGCGTGCAGTCGGCGCGGAGGCGGCTATGCGGTGGTGGCGATCCCGCCGTCGACGGGTATGACCGCCCCGGTCAGATAGGCCCCGGCCCGGCTGGTCAGGAACACCGCGACCCCGGCCATGTCGTCGGGGCGACCGATGCGGCGAAGTGGGGCCGACTCGGCGATCGAATCGCCGAACGCCTCGAGGGTGGCCGCCATCATCTTCGACTCGAACGGTCCCGGCGCCACCGCGTTCACGGTGACGTGACGCGGGCCGAGTTCGCGTGCGAGCACGCGCGTCAGCTGATGCAGCGCGGCCTTGCTGCTGGCGTAGGAGTAGGTGGCCAGTGGGCTGACGCGGATGCCGTCGATGCTGCCGACGTTGACGATGCGGGCGGGGTCGTCGGCGGTACCGGCCGCCTCCAGCGCGGGCAGCAGCGCCTGGACGAGCCAGAACGGCGACTTGAGGTTGAGGTCGAGGACCTTGTCCCATGCGGCGTCGGGGAACGTCTCCAGCGGTTCGCCCCACGTCGCCCCGGCGTTGTTGACCAGGATGTCGAGGCGACCGGACTCGGCGGTGACGAGCTCGGCGAGGCGCAGGCATTCGTCGTGGGTCGACAGGTCGGCGGGAATCGCCGTCACGTCGCCAAAGGGGGTGAGCTCCTCACACGCCCTGACGCATGCGTCGGCCTTGCGGGAGCTGACGACGACGCTGGCGCCTGCCTGCAGCAGACCGCGGGCGATCATCAGGCCGATCCCCCTGGTGCCGCCGGTGACGAGGGCGCGCTTGCCGCTGAGATCGAAGAGCTCCGCGTGCGAGGTGATTCGACGGTCGGTCACGGGGCGGTCAGTACTTGCCGAAGGCCAGCGCGACGTTGTGCCCGCCGAACCCGAACGAGTTGCTGACGGCGTATTCGTAGTTGCCGGAACGGGGTTCACCCGCCACGACGTCCAGGTCGACCTCCGGATCGAGGTTGTGCAGATTCAGCGTCGGGGGGACGACGCCGTCGCGCAGCGCCAGGACGGTGAGCACCGACTCGACGGCGCCCGCCGCGCCCACCGAGTGGCCCAGTGCCGACTTGGGTGCGTAGACCGCCGCGGCGCTGCCGATGGCGCGGTTGATGGCGGCCGCCTCGGCGACGTCACCCACCTTGGTGCCGGTGGCGTGGGCGTTGACGTGGTGGATGTCCGACGGCACGAGTCCAGCCAGCTCGATCGCCCGCGTCATGGCGTGCGCGGCGCGTTCGCCGTTCGGGTCCGGCGCCACGATGTGGAAGCCGTCGGAGGTGATGCTCGCACCCATCAGCCGAGCGAGGATGGTCGCCCCGCGGGCCTTCGCGTGCTCCTCGGTCTCGATGACCATCAGCGCGCCGCCCTCGCCGAAGACGAAGCCGTTGCGGTCGACGTCGAAGGGGCGGCAGGCGCCGGCCGGGTCGTCGTTGGTGTTGGACAGCACGATGCGCATCTGCGCGAACGCGGCGATCGGCACCGCCTCGATGCGGTTCTCGACGCCGCCGCACACCGCGATGTCGGCCTCGCCGAGGACGATCTGCCGCCACGCCTGGGCGATGCCCTCGGAACCGGACGCGCACGCCGACACCGGCGTGATGACCCCGGCCTTGGCGTGCCGGTCGAGACCGACCGCGGCCGCAGGCCCGTTCGGCATGTACATCTGGACCGCCAGCGGCGAGACCGCCGCCATTCCTCGCTCGCGCATGTCGTCCCAGGCGAAGACCAGCGCCTCGGTGGCGCCCATGCCGGTGCCGATGGACACGGCCAGGCGGTTGGTGTCGACCTCGGGGTTGCCGGCGTTCTCCCACACCCGTCGGCCGAGCACCGTCGACATCCTCTGGACGTAGCCGAGGCGCCGCTTCTCGATGCGGGTCAGATCGTCCTCGAAGTCCTCGTGCAGGTGGCCGCCGATGCGGACGGGGAGGTTGAACTCCTCGACGTACGGGTCGTCGAGCAGCCGGATGCCGCTCTGGCCGTCGAGCAGCGCCTTCCAGGTGTCGTCGGCGCTGGTGGCAATCGACGTCGTCATGGCGATGCCGGTGACGACGACGTTCGGAAGACCGTTTCCGGTGCTCAGACCGGCGACTTGGGACGAGTTGACTGGTGACGACACGGAGGGACTCCCACGATCAGGTGCACGAGTGGCTGGCCCTCTGCTGGACCTGCGGATTGCTCCGCGGCGTACCGAGCTGCGACGGAAATGGCAGCGCCCGGCGGCTCTTAAGAACCTTATACAACTCGGTCGACCAACGCACGTGAGCTGCGGGTATCGCCCAGCCCGGCGTAGGGTCGAGGGATGTCAGGAGCGTCGCGGCCCGCCGTGTGGCTGGTGTTTGCTGGGGCCGTCGTCTTCGCCGCCGCCCCCGTCGCGCGCGCCGACCCCTCCTCACTCGTGGGCCAGCCCGCCGACGCCGCCGTCGCCGACTTGCAGGGGCAAGGCTTCGACGTCCGGATCAACTGGGTCAACGGGTTCGACACCAAGCCGCTCTCGGAGTGCCGGGTGGCGGGCGTCGACGATCCGAACAGCGCTCCGCCGCCCCCGGGCACCTTCACGACCGTCTACGTCGACGTCACGTGCCCGAACCACGACGGCGGCGGTTTCGGCTTTGGTGCCGGAATCGGCTAGCCCTGGCCGGAGGTCCGACCCGGCAGCTTCGCGGTGATCGCGTCGGCCACGGCCGAGGCCGTGGTCACCGGGCCGGCGTCCCGGCTGCACGCCTGCACGTCGACGATCACGTTGTCGTCGACGGCCAGGACCCGCTGGCACGACGCGACGCCGGTGGCCTCGCCCCGGGTGAACGGAATGGCCAGCGTGGTGTCGGTCCTGGTGAGTTCGCCGCTGCGCCACTTCGGCAGGGGTTGGTCGTTGAGGGTGATGTTGACGTTGTGGTTGGTGCACTTCGACCACCGGTCCGCCGACTGGGTGAAGAATTCGCGGGCGGCGTCGGTCGACGGGTAGTTGACGATCGACTGCACCACGAGGGTGCGCCAGGCGTCGGTGTCCGGTGAGCGCAGCAGCTCTTGGCGCAGGGCGATCCAGCCGTCCTTGCCGTAGACGCCGGCCTCGTTGACCTGCCAGATGCCAAGGCAATTCAGGTTCGGCAGCAGGTTGCGATGGTCGCTCATCACGTCGACGCGCGGGTGTGCGGTCATCCCGGTGGTGCCGGTGGCGGCGTCGACCTGCTCGGCGCTGAGCAGAACGCCGTCAAGGGCGTTGGCGGGGACCAGTTCCGGCGGCGCAGGCGGCGCGGTGGCCGGACTGGAGCACCCGGACGCCGTCAGGACTGCCGCCGACGCGAGGACGAGAAGGCCAGTGGTGACATGCATCGAGTCAGGCGTGCGTGCCAGCCGCCGCGCACGCCTGCTGCGCGTTGGTGGCATCGTCGTTCATCTTCGTCGCCGTGGTGTTGAGGCTGTCTCCGGGGATGCGCAGTGCCATCTTCAGCAGCAGCTTGGTCGCATCGGCCGACCAGGCGCGCATCGGATCGGCCATGCTGGGATCGAGTCCCGGTGTGTTCGCCGAATCCATTGCGACGCCTGCGGCCTGACGCAAGGCGGTACGCCCGACCTGGTTGCTGCTCTGCACGGCGGGGTCGTTGTAGTCCGAGCCCTCGAAGGAATCCGAGAACTCTCCGTAGTATTCGGCGGCGCCGTCGAGGGCTTGGGCGAAGTTCCCGCATGCCGTCACCGCGGCGGGGGAGGCGGTGTCGGACACCGGGACGGCGTCGACGGCCACCTGGGGGTTCTGCGGTGCGGCGTCATCGTCGGCGAAAGCCGTTGGCGCGAAGGTCAATCCCAATCCGACGGTGACCGCGGATGCCGCCGCTACTCGTTTCCACACGTCAGGTGACGGCACGGATTCCTCCAAGGTGGTCGGTGCGGGCGATCCGGGCTCCGCCGGTGTCGCCGAGTTCTCACCGTCGGGCAGTCAAGCGTCCGGCCGGTGAACGGCTGACCAACGGACGGCATCTAGCTCCGATCCATCCGACCAACCCGTCCTGTGAGCTAGTTGGGAGCCGCAATTTCTTTTAATACCAAGGCTTTACGGGCACGTGAAGCGGCACACGCTGGACGGAAACGAGGGGGCGATCGTTCGTCGTCCGTTCACCTCGCGGCAACCCGGCCATTGGATGCTTCGCCGCGACAGATCCGTTATCTGCTTGAGATTGCGACCACGAGAGGCGCCGATTCCCTCATGTTGAACCGTTTTGCGACGCTGGCAGCTGTGTGCATTGCCATCCCGGTCGGGACGGCGCCCGTAGCGCTCGCCGATCCGCCGGCCCCGGATCCGGCGGTGCAGCCCGTCGGCGCAGCCGTCCCCCCGCCGGACACCGGCGCCGTTCCCTCGGCCGCCCCCGGAGTCCTGACCACCCCCGACGGGTGGACGCTGACGGTGGTCGGCAGCAACGAGACCCAGCTTCCGGTGGCGCCGCTGACCACGGCCATCTCCTCGCGCGAATACCTCATCTCGGGCACGTTCACCGGAACCATCACCGGCAGCGGCAAGACCAAGCTGGCCGGCGGCACGATGGAGGCCGGTGAGCAGATCGGCTGCGGCATCATCTCCGACGAGACCGAGATCAACCCCGGCGCGAGCATCACCCCCGGAATCAGCGCTATCGGCCTGCCGAGCGTCAGCGCCGGTATCAGCTTGCAGGGCAAGGTGTATCTGAAGCCGGGCACGGTTACGACGGTCGCGCTGGACAAGAAGTCCTTCAAGGGCACCTCGACCCGCATCACCCTCACCGGGGTGCGCGTCAAGACCGACCAGTGCGCGGGGCAGTCGTTCATCCGGTCCTACGCCACGCTGACCAGCTCGACCGACAACACCGACGACGTCATCACCTACCTCGGCGTCACCAAGTCCGTCTAGCAGCCAGCCGCTCACCCCGAATCCTCGAAAGGCTTTGCCATGTTGAATCGTGTTGCCCTGCTGGCTACGGCTGGCTTGCTGTTCTCGATGGGTGCCGCGCCCGTCGCCTTGGCCGACCCGCCGCCGCCCGATCCCGCCGTCGCCCCCGTCGGTGACCCCGGTCCGCCGCCGCCGGACAACGGGATCGTCGGCTCGTCGGAGCCCGGCGTCGTCACCACCCCGGACGGGTGGACGCTGACCGTGGCAGCCACCAACGAAAGCGAGCTGCCCGTCGCGCCGCTCACCACGGCACTCTCCTCGCGTGAGTACCTGGTCGGCGGCACGTTCACCGGCACCGTGACAGGCAAGGGCAAGACCACGCTGGCCGGCGGCACGCTGGAGGCGGGCTACCAGATCGGCTGCGGCATCGAACTGGGCCAGGTTCGCCTCATCGGTCAGGCCGGCATCGGCGTTGGTGGTCTCAGCTTCCCGGCCACGGGCCCTGTGTTCGCCCCTGCCCTCACGTTCCCGCTATCGGGCACCATCGAGATCCACCCCAAGCCGGGCACGGTCTCCACGGTCGCGGTGGACAAGAAGACGTTCAAGGCCGCGCCGGTGCGTGTGACGCTCAAGGACACGCACGTCAAGGTCGACGGATGCGTCGGACAGTCCTTCCTGCGGTCCTACGCCACGCTGACCAGCTCGACGACCGACACCGACGACGTGGTGGCCTACTACGGCATCACGAAGTCCGTCTGACACGAGAACATTCCGAGCCACACACGATGGAACGAGGCACATGGCCATGATCGACCGACATCGCATCGTCGCCGCAGCGTGTGGCCTGGCTGCCGTCGGAGCGGCGGTCGCCTTCCCGGCGACCGCCGTGGCCGACGACCTTCCCCCCGACCCCGTGCCGGTGCCCGGCGACCCGGCGCTACCTCCACCCCCGCCTCCGGCGGAGGGACCCGCGGTGCCGATGATGGGCAATCTGGGTCCCATGGGGCTCGACGTCCTGGCGCAGTCCAACGGCGCGTCGGTACCCGGTGCGCTGGGTGCTCCGTCCGTGGTGGGACTCGACCGGAATTCGATCCTGGGTCAGAACCCGGTTCCCGAGGCGCCGAACGGTTCCACCGGCACCGTGCCCAACCTCAACGTCTTCAACAACGCCTACGGTGCTCAGCAACTCAACGACGTGCCGTCGGCGCCCGGGCGGGGAACGCAGTTCGGCGTGGCGCCGGGGGATGAGAACGCCGACGTCCGCAAGGGCATCTGGTTCGGCCGCTGGATCGACCTCCAGCGCGACGGCCGCACCTACGGCGGGCTGGGTCAAGCACCCAAACAGCAACTTGGAGAGCCGCTTCCGGGCACCGCGCCGCCACCGGGAACCGTCATCCCGCCGGGGTTGGTCGACTTCCTGCCCGACCCCGCGGACGGTCCGACGCCCCCGCCGGGTCTGATTCTGCCGCCGCCCCCGCCGCCGCCGGGAAACTAGGGCAGGGGCTCGGGCAGCGGCGCGTCGACCAGACCGCCGAGGTCCGCGTCGGGCCGGTCGTCCGGAAGCGCGCGGGACGGCAACACGATCAGCGGCCGCTCGTCGGGGCCGGCGTCGGCTCGTAGCGGTGCGGCACAACCCATTCCGAACCTGGTGGGTGCCGGGACGCCCGCGTTCTGGACGCAGCACTGGCTGACGACGGCGTCAGCGTCCTGACCGGGGGCGGGCACCGTGGTGGAGGTGCACTGGGTGTAGGCGTCGACGTCGAAGATCGGTGCGGCGTGGGCGGCGCCTGCCGGAGCGAGCACGCACGCGGCGGCCAGGGCCACGACCGACGGCGCGAGCCGACGCCGACCCGTGCGGGACCCACGCGTGCCTGCCATGCCTGCTTTGTATCAGAGCGGCGCGGTCACCGGTGGCGGAACGCCTCCAAATTAATGGACTTGCGGGTCCATTTTCCCGGGTGCACGCTGTCGGCATGGCACTCGATCAGTACTACCTCCTCGGCACGTCCGGGCTCCGCGTGAGCCGTCTTGCACTGGGCACCATGAACTTCGGCACCGGTGGATACCACGCCGCCTACGGCAAGACCCTCGACGAGAGCCGGCCCATCCTTCGCCGCTATCTCGAGGACGGCGGCAACTTCGTCGACACCGCGGACTTCTACACCGCGGGGGAGAGCGAGACGATCGTCGGCAAGCTGCTCGCCGAGGCCAAGATGCGTGACCGGGTGGTGCTGACCACCAAGTTCACCAACAGCGTCGCACCCGGTGATCCGAACGCCGGCGGCAACGGCCGCAAGCACATGATCCGCGCTCTCGAGGACTCGCTGCGCCGTCTGGGCACCGACTACGTCGACCTCTTCCTCCTGCACACCTGGGATCGGCTGACACCGGTCGAGGAGGTCTTGCGGACGTTCGACGATCTCGTGAGCTCGGGCAAGATTCGCTACGCCGGCCTGTCCGACGTGCCGAGTTGGTATGCCGCACAGGCTCAAACCTTGGCTCGGGCCCATTCGTCGGCACCGATGGTCAACCTGCAGTTGCCCTACTCGCTGGTCGAACGCCAGCTGGAGGTCGAACACGCGGCAATGGCGCAGACTCTCGGCATGGGGATCACGGCGTGGAGTCCGCTCGGCGGCGGGTTCCTCAGCGGGAAGTACCGCCACGACGCCACCCGCGGACTCGCCGGCGACGGCCGGCTGGCGACCCCCGGCGGCTCGGGGTTCGAGGTGACCGAGCGGGACTGGCAGCTCCTCGGTCCGCTCGAGTCGGTCGCCGACCAGCTGGGCGTGACCATGGCCCAGGTGGCCGTGAACTGGGTTGCCACCCAGCCCGGGATCGCCTCGGCCATCGTCGGTGCCAGCAGCGCGGATCAACTGGGGTCGACGATGGCGGCTCTCGACGTCGAGCTTCCCGGCGAGCTGCGGGCCACGCTCGACGAGGCCAGTGCCGTGGCACCGCAGTCGGTCTACCGGATGTTCACCCCCGGGTATCAAAGTCAGCTGGTCAACTCGGGAGCCAAGGTGGGCGACCAACCGACAGGCTACCGGCCAGCGGTGCGAAACTGGTTGCCGCAGAGCGCATGACGAAAGGCCCCGCGATCTCGTGGGATCGCGGGGCCTTCACGTGCTGGAGAATCAGCTGATGCCGACGACTTCCTGGGCGATGGCCGCGATGCGCGCCTGGGCGGCCGACACGACGCCCTGGCGGGCCTTGTGGGCCTCCTCGTAGACGAGGATCGCGCGGACGTCGGCCGGGCTGCTCAGCGCCTTGATTGCACTGACGGCCTCGGAGACGTTCAAATCGTCGTAGCCGTCGACGGCCAGCTCGTCGGCGGCCAGAGCACCGGTGGCGGTGCGGACGGAGTGCAGCACGTCGGCCGCTTGCTCCGCGCCGCCGTCGCGGATGACGGCCTCCGCGGTCTCCAGCGCAGCGTCGCGCGACGCGGTGACGGTCTTGCTCGCGACGTCACCGACGCGCTTGCCGCGGTTGATCAGCTCGCTGACGGCCAGCGGCGTCGCGCGTACGGTGTCCACGGCCTTGTCGAGGCTGCGAACCGACCAGTTGACCGGCACGTTCACGAGCTGGACGACGGTGCCGGCCGCAGCCTGCAGCGGCGTCCGGCGAAGCGCGGCCGGACCACCGAGTGCGTCCTCGGCGAGCACGGTGGTGAGCCAGTCGACGGTGGCCGCATGTGCGGTGATCAGACGGGTGGCCAACGCCTCGACGTCGGCCTCCTGCGCGGCGACGGCGAGCGCCTTGACGTAGCGAGCGCGGTCGAAGAGCTGGTGCTCGAGGGCCAAGTCGCCCAGCAGTGCCTCGTCGAACGGTTGCGCCTGCTCGGTCAACGCCTTGACGGCGGCCGCGGCGCGTCCAAGGAACGGCCCGATGACGTCCGGCCGTCCACCAAGGTCGCGGATCGCTCGCTCGATCGACTCGGCGCGGTCGCGACCGTTCTCGGCGTTTTGCGTCAGTTCGCGACGGACGGCCTCGGTGCGGGCTTGCATCACGCGGGTCTCGGCCACTTGGATCTCGGTGTTGGTGAGGTCGAGTAGCGCGCGCAGTTGTGCGATCAACGTGTTCGTGCTCGTGCTCATATGGGTTCGCCCCTTCGGCGTTGATGTGTCTCGGCGCGGGGTGCACCTACCATCGTTGCGTACCCGATGCACGATGTGGCAACCGTGCCCGGCGGCATTGTGGGCCAGGTCTCACGGGGTCGGCCGGCGCCGTTTGCGGTGGCTGGTGTCGCACATCGGGTAGGTCTTGCTGCGTCGACAGGTACAGATCGCGACCATGAACCGATCGGATTCGACGGTCGTTCCGTCGGGTGTCTCCACGCGCACCGGGCCTTGCACCATCATCGGTCCGCCCGCGGTGAGGCGGACGAGCCGGACGTCGTCGTCGGCAGTCTGGGGTTGCTCGGGAGTGGGCGGGTCGGTCGGCACGTCGGGAGGCATGCCCGGGCCCAGGGGCCTCGAAACGATGGGCATGTTTCGAACAGACGTGCGACGGATACATGGGTCGTGGAGGTGATGTCCGTGACCGAAGATGCGCAGCAGGCGCCTAACGAGACAGCTGAGAAGGACACGTCGCAGTGGGTGACCGGCGACGAGCCGATGACCGGCCCGCAACGGAGCTATTTGCACACGTTGGCCCAGGAGGCCGGGCGAGAGGTGCCCGACGATCTGACGAAGGCGGCGGCGTCGGACATGATCGACGAGCTTCAGCAGGAGACTGGTCGCGGGCAATAGGTGCGACGATGGCAGGCGTGTCGCAGTTGCCCGAGGGGTTCGCGGTCACCGCGCCGCCGTTGCCGCCGCCGGTGTTCACCCGTCAGTTCTGGGGTGACCTGACTTTCGTGCACTGGCCCGTCGACCCGGATGCCGTCGCCCATCTGTTCCCCGACGGTGCCAGGCCCGACGTCTTCGGCGACGGGTACACCTATGTTGCCTTGGTGCCGTTCGCGATGAGCCAACTGTCGCTGGGGATTCCACGGGGGGTGCCGTACTTCGGCACCTTCCTGGAGACCAACGTGCGTCTGTACTCGGTGGACGACGAAGGCCGTCACGGTGTGCTGTTCCGCTCGCTGGAGACCGCGCGCCTCGCCGTCGTGCCCGTGACCCGGACGGTCCTGGGCACCCCGTACACGTGGGCGCGGATGCGGTTGACCCGGCAGGGTCACCGGCTGGTCTACGACAGCACGAGGCGACTACCGCACCCCGGGTTGCGGTGCCGGGTCGGCGTAGAGATCGGTGCGACCGTGGAGCCCACCCCGTTGGAGGTCTGGCTGACCGCGCGGTGGGGAGCCCACACCCGCAAGGCGGGCCGCACGTGGTGGGTGCCCAACGAGCACGTGCCGTTTCCGCTCCACGCCGCCACGATCACCGAGCTGGACGACGAGTTGGTCGTGGCCGCCGGGGTACGTCCGGCGGGCGATCCCCTGCGCGCGCTGTATTCGCCCGGGGTGTGGGCGCGCTTCGGCAGGCCCAGTCTGGTCGGCTAGGAGTTCAGTGCCGCGAGCGCCGCGCCGTACATCGTGGTCTTGATGGCCCCCACCGTGCCGGGGTCCTTGCCGCCGAAGGGTGCGACGAGGGCGACGGCGTCGGGGACGACGGCGTCCTCCGCGGCGGTGGCGTCCACGATCCCGACGTTCACCGCGTCGACCCCGCCGAAGCGGCGCCCGGTGGTCATCGACGCCACGGCGGCGGCCGGGGTGAGCTTGGCCTGGATGAGCGCGGCCATGCCGGGGGTGAACGGAATTCGGATGTCGACCTCCGGAAAGCAGAAGAAACCGCGGTCGGCGCGCATGACGCGATAATCGTGGGCCATCGCGAGCATGGCGCCCGCACCGAACGCATGTCCATTCAGGGCGGCGGCCGTCGGCATGGGGCACACCAAAATTCGCGCGAACAAGGCGTGCACGCGTCCGACGTAGGCCGTCATCTGGTCCCCATGGGCCATCAGCCACTCGAGGTCCAGGCCGTTGGAGTAGAACTTGCCGGTGCCGGTGGTGACGAGCCCACCGGCACCCGAGGAGACGATCTCGTCGAGGCGAGCGTCGACCTCGTCGAGGAAGTCGAGGGAGAATCGGTTCTCGTCGTCGCCGAGGTCGAGGACGGCGATCGTGTCGGTGTGGGTGACGGTGACGGGCATGGGTTACTCCTCGGTGGTGGGGTAGGGCGGAGCGTCGGCCAGCACGGTGCGCACCGCCGACGTGAGTTGGATGCGGGCCCATCGATCTTCGATCCTGTTGCGGGACAGCAAGATCGCGGTTGGCAGATCGACGATGCACAGCGTGATGGCATCGACGGCCCGTGCGTCTCGGCGATCCCAGAGCAGCGTCGACAGGCGCGTCATCAGACCGACCAGGGCCCGCTCGACGTCGACCAGATCGGCCGTCACGTCATCGGGCAGGTCGTCGCCGAGCAGTTGGTGACGTTCGACTCGCAGAAGCAAACGCGCAGAACGCGGTTGGCGGGCGTAGAACACCGCCGGTGCGTCGGCCGCCGCCACGACGGCCGACACCGGGTCGGGGTCCGGGACTCCGAGTGCGGCCTCGACCAATTCGGTCTGAACGTCGAGGAAGGCGTGAGCCGCGCGAAGCCAGGTCTGGGCCAGCAAGTCTCCTCTGGACCGAAAGCTGTGGTAAATCGCGCCGTTCGAGGTGCCCGCGGACGTTGCGACTGCCCGGGTGGTGACACCGGCCGGTCCGATCTCGACGGCGAGTGCCTCGGCCGCGTCCAGGACCGTGTCGCGATCGTGGATACGGGGGCGTGGCACCCGAGCACGGTAACAGAGCGATCGCTCTGTTACCTGTTGAACCCCTCGGCGTCGACCGCCTTGGCGAAGAACACGCGGTGAAAGCCGTTCTGGATGCCGCGTCCGGTCTCGTGGAAACCCCGCCGTGGGTAGAACTCGAGATTCTCGGTCATCGCCTCGTTGGTGCACAGTCGGATCTCCGGAAGGCCCTGATCGCGGGCGTCCTGATCGGCCCTCCGCAGAAGTGTGCCGCCATGACCCGCACCCTGCGCCGTCGGCGCGACGGCCAGAACGTCGAGCAGCAGGTGGTCGGAGCAGGCCTGCGTGACGAGCACCGCGACGATCTCTGCGGCCCCGTCGATCACCCACACTCGCTCGGCGTCGACGAGTGTGGCGTAGTCGGCAGTCATGGGTGCCGGCTCCCGGCCGATCCGGTCCACGTAGCCGCCGAAGGCCGCCTCGACGAGCCGGTGGATGCCCTCGACGTCGTCGGGCGTGGCCCGCCTCGCCGTCGAATCGCTCACGACGAGGACACTAGTCCCCTGCTGCTAGGCCGCGGCGTCGGCGCTCGTCGGCGACTGACCCGACGTCGGTTGCGGCGCAGAGGCGTTCGCGTCCGGGCCCGCGGCGTCGGGGACGGTGGGAGTGTCGGGATCCGCGGTCGAGGGCGTCGAGGGCGGCGACGTCTGACCCGTCGCAGCTGCCGGCGTCGGCTCCGGGCTGCCGGGCGTGAACTTGTTGCCGTCGGAGGTCACCGCGGGATGCAGCCCGTCGGCGGGCGCGGCGTCGTGCGAGACCACCTCGGGTGTCGACTCGGGCTCCGCGTCTCGAGCTGATGAGGCGCGCTGTACCGGTGCCACCGCGGATGCGACGCTGGGCACCGTCGTCAGGTTGCCGAGGGGATCCGGGGGAGTCGTCCCCGGGTGCCCACCGCCGGTGAAGTTGGCCGCCCCCTGCGCCAGCGCACCCGGCAGAGCGGCCAACGCCTCGGCGATCTTGGGCAGCGGCGTGAGCACCGAGAACGGGACGGACGCAGTGGGATTGGCGTTCACCCGGTCGGTGTAGCCCATGTCCACCACGACGCGCAGAAGGGGTTCGACGGCACCGATCCACGGCTCGACCAACCCCGAGGTCCCCGTCATCGCCGCGAGCTCTCGCAACGGACCCAGCAGGGGCAAGCGAGGGTTGACGAACAGAACGTACCGGTCGGTGCTGCCGGTGGTGGGGTTCGACACCTCGGTCACGTACGCGGGGGTGGTGTGCGGATCGATCTGGTCGTACGCCGCGTCGGAGTGGCCGTAGCGGATCGACAACGCGGCGTTCAGTAGCGCCACCGGATTGAAGTAGGCCGGGAAGTCGGCATAGGTGTCGTACATGTTGGCGTAATGGGTGGTGTCGTATCGGGAGGGTTGGGCCGCCCCCATGCCGGCTGTCACGCCCGGGATGCCGACGCCTGGAAAGCGGGCGAAGATGCCGCCGTTGCCAGCGAACGGCGACCCGATCATCGCGAAGGTCACCTGATCGCGCGGCGGGGCGGCGGACGGGTCGAGCGACTGCAGGTTTCGCTTCTCCTGCTCGGCGGCCATGGTGCCCAACGAATACGCCGCCACGATCAGGTGGGCGTCGTCCCTGCCCGTCGCGGTGAGGTACTCGTGCAGGAGTGGCAGGGCCACGTCGCGGCTGCGGTCCAGCGCCACCGTCGCGGGATACCGGATGGGGACGTAGCGGTAGTCACCCGTCGTGGGCAGCACCGTGCCGGCCAGCTTGTCGGGTATCCGGGCGCCCGTCGGGTCGCCCCGGCCCCCGATGCCCACGACGGTGTTGACGAGCTCCACCCCCGCGGCGGTGCCCGTCGACTGCGCAAGCAGCAGCACGCTCGAGCATCCGAGCGCCGTCACGACGGCGCGCATGCTCCGGCCTGCGGAACGCGTCGTCGCCATCCAGTGCCAAACCACGGTCACCCCCAACCGCTGCGCCACGTTGCGCGGAGACGACGCTACTCCGCGCCGGCGGCGGCCGCGGGGAAGTGACCAAGAACGCCTAGGGGCAGGTGAATTCGAGGGTGAACGGCTTCTTGGCGGGCTGCAGCGGGTTGGACATGTCGATCCCGAAGGCGTTGCCGGTGATCGTGTAGGTGTTGCCGACCTTGGTGGCCGTGGCGTCACCCTGACCGGCGCCCACCGCGAGGGTGACGCCGTCGACGTTGCCCAGTCCGACCGACGTCACCGTCGGCGGGTCGGACTGGCTGATGACGGCCGCGATGCCGGTCATGGCCTCGCCGATGGCGACGTTCACGTTGCCGCCCATGTTCGCGCAGACGACCTTGCCGCCGACGTCCTTGGCCTGGCCGTCGATGGTGACCTTGGTCGCCGCGCTCGCCTCGGCGGTGGTCGACGCGGCGCTCGAACTGCTCGACGAGGACGAACTGGAACTCGAACTCGAGGACTCCGTCGACGACTTCTCGGCCGACGAGCAGCCCGCCAGACCGGCGACGACGACGGCGGCGCCTCCCACGGCAATCAGCAGATTCTGCTTCACGTCTCGATCTCCTCGCGGTCGGTGCGATCCATCAAGATCAGCGGATCGTCGGAAGAAGTATGAGGCGAGACGCCGCGACCGACAGGGGATTGCCAGAATTGCCCGGCGGTATCGCGCCGTCCCCGGCGGCGTAGTTTCGCGGGCATGAAGTCGCTACGCACCCCCGAGGACCGCTTCGTCGACCTGCCGGACTTCCCGTACCCGCCTCGATACTGCGAGGTCGACGACACCGACGGCGGCCGGCTGCGCGTCGCGTGGGTGGAGGACGGTCCCGACGACGCAGACCCGGTGCTGCTGTTGCACGGCGAACCGTCCTGGTCCTACCTCTACCGTCGGATGATCCCGATCCTGGCGGCCGCCGGACACCGCGTCGTCTGCCCCGATCTGGTGGGCTTCGGCCGGTCGGACAAACCCACGGAGATCGGCGACCACACCTACGCCCGTCACGTCGAGTGGATGCGCGCGGCGATGTTCGACGCCCTCGACCTCGATCGCGTGACCGTCGTCGGCCAGGACTGGGGCGGACTGATCGGGCTGCGCCTGGCCGCCGAACATCCCGAACGCGTCGCGCGAATCGTCGTCGCCAACACCGGGTTGCCGACCGGTGATCTGCCCATGCCCGACATCTGGTGGCAGTTCCGCAAGGCCATCCAGGAGATGCCCCAGATCGAGGTCGGCCGGTTCGTCCAGTCCGGCTGCCTGCGTCCCATGACCGACGCGGTCCGCGCGGCCTACGACGCACCGTTTCCCGACGATTCGTACTGCGCGGGCCCGCGGGCGATGCCCGGGCTGGTGCCCACCTCTCCCGACGATCCCGCCAGCGCGGCGAATCTCGCGGCGTGGCGCACGTTGTCGGCCAGCCCCACCCCGATGCTGGTGGCCTTCAGCGACGGCGACCCCATCACCGGCGCCATGGGGCCGATCTTCATCAGCGAGATGCAGGGCGCCCACGGCGTGGAGCATCCGGTGATCCACGGTGCCGGACACTTCCTGCAGGAGGACGCGGGCGAGGAGCTCGCCGAGGCGATCGTGCGCTTCCTTGCCTGAGCGCACGGTCGGTCACGGGTGTGAGAACGTAGCGCGGTGAGCACCCCGCCGTACTTCGAGATCGAGGACCGACTACCGGGGCGGTCCGGTCGGGTGGGGGTCATCCACACCCCGCACGGCGACATCCACACCCCCGCCTTCATCGCGGTCGGCACCGCCGCGACGGTCAAGGCGGTGCTGCCCGAGTCGATGAAGGAGCTTGGCGCCCAAGCGGTTCTGGCCAACGCCTATCACCTCTACCTGCAGCCGGGGCCCGACGTCGTCGACGAGGCGGGCGGGCTGGGCGCCTTCATGAACTGGCCGGGGCCGACGTTCACCGACAGTGGCGGCTTTCAGGTGCTCTCGCTGGGCGTCGGCTTCAAGAAGGTGCTCTCGATGGACGCCGGCCGCGTGCAGGCCGACGACGTCATCGCCGAGGGCAAGGAGCGGCTGGCGCACGTCGACGACGACGGCGTGACCTTCCGCTCCCACAAGGACGGCTCGCTCCACCGCTTCACCCCGGAAGTGTCGATTGGCATCCAGCACGAGCTCGGCGCCGACATCATCTTCGCCTTCGACGAGCTGACTACGCTCATGAATACCCGCGGCTACCAAGAGAATTCGGTTCGACGCACCCACGACTGGGCGGTGCGCTGCCTCGTCGAACATCATCGGCTGGAGATCGAGCGGGCGCACAAACCGCCCCAGGCACTGTTCGGTGTCGTGCAGGGCGCCCAGTACGAGGACCTGCGCCGTCAGGCAGCCAGGGGACTCGCCGAAA
>Ga0209051_1001375_pt1 | contig 21010 bp, 21 predicted proteins | sample AraplaCvi_mMS_r2_2_FD_184286 | JGI IMG/M metagenome (GOLD analysis project Ga0209051, IMG submission 184286) | Arabidopsis root microbial communities from North Carolina, USA - plate scrape MF_Cvi_mMS_r2 (SPAdes) (version 2) | ecosystem: Host-associated > Plants > Roots > Endosphere | place...
CGCCGCCTGCGCCGCTGCGCTGCAGGCGGCGCACGATCTCGAGGGCGAGCGCGAAGCGGTGCCCCGCCTGGTTGCCGTGCTGCACCATGCGCATCTGGATGCTCGGCGCGTAGGCCGCCACCACCGCACCCAGCAGCACGATGACCCAGCCGAGGTAGATCCACAGCAGGAAGATCGGCAGCGTCGCGAACGCGCCATAGATGTTGGAGTAGCTCGGCACCAGCGACAGGTACAGCGCCAGCCCGCGCTTGGCGACCTCGAAGCCCGCGGCGACGAACAGCCCGCCCGCGGCCGCGTGCCGCCACGCGACCGGCGCGTGCGGCACGTAGTGGAAGAGCGCGCTCATCGCGGCCGCCAGCACGGCGAACTCGGCCACCTGCAGCAGCCCCGTCAGCCGCCCCGACATGCCTTGCACCAGGCCGCTGGACGCCGAGACGGCGTACGAGGTGAGCGTCAGGCTCGCGCCGAGCAGCAACGGACCGAGCGTGAGCGCGGCCCAGTAGATCAGCACGCGCTGCGCGATCGGGCGCGGCTTGCGCACGCGCCAGATCGCGTTGAGCGTGCGGTCGATGGTGAGCATCAGCGCCATGGCCGTGAAGCCGAGCGCGACCAGGCTCGCCGCGCCGAGGCGGCTCGCCTTGCTCGCGAACAGCGTCAGCGCCCCCAGCACCGGCTTGGCGATCGTGCCCGGCACCAGCGACTGCAGGAAGTACTTCTCCAGCCCGGACTGGAAGTTCGAGAAGATCGGGAACGCCGTGAACACGGCCAGCATGACGGTCAGCAGCGGCACCAGCGAGATCAGCGTGGTGAAGGTGAGGCTGCTCGCGGTGAGGCCGAGGCGGTCGTCGCGAAAGCGCTCGCGCAGCGTGCGCAGCGTCTCGAACCACGGCCAGTGGCGCAGGGTCCGCAGGCCCAGCGAGAGGCTGGTCGAGGCGTGGGGCGCCAGGGGGGAATCCGTCATGGCGGCTATCATGCCAAACATGCCCGACACTCCGCTCGACGCGGCCCGTCCCGACCGCGTCACCGCGGCGACGCGCGTCGTCGCGGTGGCCGCCACGATCGCGCTGATCGTGCTGTGCGCCGGCTGGGAACTCGCCTGGGCCCGCCTCGGCCACGGCTCGCTGGTGTGGAAGGCGCTGCCGCTGGCGCTCGCCCTGCCCGGCCTGCTGCGCCATCGCATGGTCACCTACCGCTGGCTCAGCCTGGCCGTCTGGCTCTACGTCGCCGAGGGCGCGGTGCGCCTGTCCGATGCGCCGCCGGTGCCCTTGCTGGCGGGGTTCGAGCTGGCGCTGGGCCTTGCCCTGTTCGCCGCGTGCGCGACCCAGGTGCGCTGGCGCCTGGCGGCGGCGCACCGGCGCGCGGAGCGCCCTGCGCGATGACGCTGGTCGACGAGTTGCGCGCCATCGTCGGCGCCGCGCACGTCCTGGTCGGCGAAGGCGCCGACCGCGAGGCGCTCGTCCCCTGGGAGCGCGACTGGCGCCGCCGCTACCACGGGCGCGCGCGCTGCGTCGCGCTGCCCGCCACGACCGCGGAGGCCGCCGCCGTCGTGCGCCGCTGCGCCGCGCACGGCGCGAGCGTCGTGCCGCAGGGCGGCAACACCGGGCTGGTCGGCGGCGGCGTGCCGGACGAGTCGGGCACGCAGGTCGTCGTGTCGACGCGCCGCCTGCAGCGCGTGCGCGACATCGACGCCGACAACCTCGCCGTGACGGTCGAGGCGGGCTGCGTCCTGCAGGCGCTGCAGCAGGCGGTGGCGGACGCGGGCCTGCTGTTCCCGCTCAGCCTCGCCGCCGAGGGCAGCTGCACCATCGGCGGCAACCTCGCGACCAACGCCGGCGGCACCCAGGTGCTGCGCTTCGGCAACGCGCGCGAGCTGTGCCTCGGGCTCGAGGTCGTGACCGCGGGCGGCGAGGTCTGGAGCAGCCTGCACGGACTGCGCAAGGACAACACCGGCTACGACCTGCGCGACCTCTTCGTCGGCAGCGAGGGCACGCTCGGCCTGATCACGGCGGCGACGCTGCGCCTGTACCCGCGCCCGCGCTCTGGCGTCACCGCCTGGATCGCGTGCGCGACCCTGGCCCGGGCCGTCGCGCTGATGCGCCGGCTGCGCGCGGCCTTCGACGCAGAGCTGGTCGGCTACGAGGCGATGAACGACGCGTCGCTGCGCCTCGTGCAGCGCCACTTTCCCGACCTGCGCCAGCCGCTGGCGCCCGGCGCCTCGGCGTGGACGGTGCTGGCCGACCTGGCCTCGCCGCACGACGAGGCGGGGCTGCGCGCGCGCGCCGAGGCCGCGTTGGCGGAAGCCGCCGAGGCGGGCGAGCTCACGGACGCCGCCATCGCGCAGTCCGAGGCGCAGGCGCGCGCCTGCTGGCAGATCCGCGAGGCGATCCCGCTCGCCCAGTCCGCCGAGGGCCTGAACATCAAGCACGACGTGGGCGTGCCCGTGTCCTCGCTCGCCGGCTTCGTCGACGCGGCGGACGCGGCGCTCGCGGCGGTCGCGCCCGGCGCGCGCCACATCACCTTCGGCCACCTGGGCGACGGCAACCTGCACTACAACCTGCAGGGGCCCGAGGGCGAGGACGCCGAGGCCTTCCTGCAGCGCCTCGAGCCCGCGGTGAACACCTGCGTCTACGACGTCGTCGGCCGCTTCGGCGGCACCTTCTCGGCGGAGCACGGCATCGGGCGGCTCAAGCGCGAGGAGCTCGCAGGGCGCAAGGCGGCGCCGGCGTTGGCGATGATGCGGGCGATCAAGGGGGCGCTGGACCCGGACGGGGTATTCAACCCCGGCGTGATGCTGCCTTGAAGTCGTGAGGGGAGCGCCCGGTGGCCTGTCCCTGGCAACTACCCTGGCCAGAAGGCGCTATGGGCTCGCGCCCGGCCGAACCACACCATATATGAGCGCGTCTTCAACTGGCTCCAATCGGTAGTGCCCACGGACCGCTTGGCCTGCAATGCGGAAACCTTAGTCGTTCTTCCCATGAGGCCTCCGCTTGAACTCCTTGAGTTCTTCCTCCGTCGGCAGCGCGCTTTCCGGGTCGCTCTTGGCAGCCTCGCGGATTTGATCGTCCGTCAGCTGACGTACGCGTTCCCAGTCGGTGTCGCCCTTCCGGTGCTGAACGTCATCCTTCTTGATGCGGGTGATAGTCATGGCATGCCTTCAATAGAACGAGCCGTCGCGATACATCTTCTTTTCGAGCTTGGTCGCGAGCCGAGCTGAGATGATGGGAAAGGGCCGGTCATCCGAATTCCTGCTCGGTGACACCGGAGAATTCGGGACAGGCCGGAGGCCAGTCCCCTTCCCTGCCGCTACTGCAGCGAGTTCTTGGCCGGCAGGCTCACCGGCAGCGAGAACACCTCGATGCCCTCGTCCGCCAGCGCCTCGCGCTCGGCGGGCGTGGCCTGGCCACGGATCGCCTTGGCCTCGGTCTCGCCGTAATGAATGCGGCGCGCCTCCTCGGCGAAGCGTTCGCCGACGTCCTCGGTCTGGCGCAGGATCTCGGCGACCGCCTCGGCGAGGCGGGCGACGGGGCCGCCCAGGACGGCGGTGCTGGCGTCCCTGCCGGCGGGCGGCGCGGCGCCGGCCCGGGCTGGCGCCGCCGGCGCGCGGGCGCCGGAGAGGTTGAGGCGCGGCGCGCTGGGACGGCGCGTGATGTCCGCGTTGCCGCACACGGGGCAATCGAGCAGGCCGCGTTCGAGCTGCCCGCGATAGTCGTCCTCGGACGCGAACCATCCTTCGAAGGCGTGGCCCGTGCCGCAACAGAGATCGAGAACCTTCATCAGGGTGCGTTGGAGTCGGATCGCCGTCGCGAGTTCAATGCGTCGGTCAGGGTGTCAGGACGCGGGCTGCCACTGGGGCACCCAGTCGCCGTCCCGCCACTGGCGCAGCCTCAGCAGCGCCGCGAGCGTCTTCGCGTCGGTGAGCTCGCCGCGCGCCGCGAGTTCGTACAGGGTCGAGGGCTCCATCAGGTGCACGTCGACGAATTCTCCCTCGTCGAGCGCCTGTTCGCCCGCGACCAGGCCGCGCGCGAACCACATGTCTATGAATTCGTTGGAGTATGCCGGGGCATTGTGGAGCCGTCCGGCATAGGCCCATTCACGCGCGCGGTAGCCGGTCTCCTCGGCGAGCTCGCGCACGCCGCAGGCAAGCGTGGTCTCGCCCGGATCTAGCTTGCCGGCGGGGAACTCCAGCAGCACCATGTCCAGCGGATAGCGGTGCTGGCGCTCCACCACGAGGCGGCCGTCGTCCGCGACCGGCACGATCATCACCGCGCCCGGGTGGAGGATGTACTCGCGCTGCGCGCGCAACCCGCCGGGCAGTTCGACCTGGTCGCGCCGCACCTTCAGGAAGCTGCCGTCGAAGACGCTGTCGGAGTGGATGCGCCGCTCGATCAGGTGGGCGTCGACCACCGCGCCGTGGCGGATCGGGGAGCCGCCCTCGACGACCGGCTGGACGTTCTTCTCGCTCATCGTCTCTCCTCGAATGAAAAACGGCGCGCCAGGGGCGCGCCGTCGTGCGTTGCGTCTCGCGTGGAGCCGGCCTCAGGTGCTGAGGGCCTTCTGCACCGCGTCGCGGCACAGGGACATCAGCCAGTCCGGCGCGATGCCGAAGGCGAGCGCCGCGATGCCGTTCAGCGCCAGCAGCACGCCGGTGCCGGCGTCGCCGCGGATGGGGGTCGAGTCCAGCGGCTCGTCGAAGTACATGGTCTTGACGACGCGCAGGTAGTAGTAGGCCGCGATCAGCGACAGCAGCACCGCGATCACCGCCAGCACGATGTAGCCCGTCTGGTTGGTCGAGACCAGCGCCTGCAGCACGGCGAACTTCGCGTAGAAGCCGACCAGCGGCGGAATGCCGGCGAGCGAGAACATGAAGACGGACATCACGGCCGCGACCCAGGGCGAGCGCTTGGCCAGGCCGGCCAGGTCGGCGACCTCCTCGCTCTCGAAGCCATGGCGCGAGAGGTACATGATCAGGCCGAAGGTGCCCAGCGTGGTCAGCACGTAGGTGACGATGTAGAACATCGCCGAGCTGTAGCCGTTGGCCGCGTTGTACGTGTTCATGTCGACCACGGTCGGCGTCAGGCCCAGCAGCATGAAGCCCAGCTGCGCGATCGCCGAATAGGCCAGCAGGCGCTTCAGGTTGGACTGCACGATGGCGGCGAGGTTGCCGATCGTCATCGAGACCACCGCCAGCACGACGAGCATCTCCTGCCAGTCGCCGGCCTGGCCCGACAGGGCCTCGACCAGGATGCGGAAGGTGATGCCGAACGCGGCCAGCTTGGGCGCGCCCGAGATCAGCAGCGTGACCGCGGTCGGCGATCCGTGGTAGACGTCGGGCACCCACATGTGGAACGGGGCGAGGCCGAGCTTGAACGCGAGGCCGGACACGATGAAGACCAGCCCGAAGGTCAGCACCGTGGTGTTGATCGTGCCCTTGTGGATCTGCTCGAAGACGCGCGGGATGTCGAGCGTGCCGGTCGCGCCGTACATCATCGACAGGCCGTAGAGCAGGAAGCCGCTCGCCAGCGCGCCGAGGACGAAGTACTTCATGGCGGCCTCGGTCGAGATCGCGTGGTCGCGGCGCAGCGCGGCGAGCGCGTACAGCGACAGGCTCATGGTCTCGAGGCCGACGTAGACCACGAGGAAGTTGTTCGCCGAGACCATCACCGAGATGCCCAGCAGCGAGAACATCGACAGCGACAGGAACTCGCCCTTCATCAGGTCGCGCGAGGCCAGGTAGGGTCGCGCATAGCCGAGCGTGACCATGGTGGCGACCACCGCCGCCAGCGCCAGCAGGTGGCCCAGCGGATCGGCGACGACCATGCGCTGCATCCCGTAGACGGTGGCGCCGACGTTGAGCTCGTGCAGGTGCATGAAGGCCAGCACCAGCAGCGAGGCCTGCGCGAGCCAGAAGGTCAGGCGCTGGCCCGCCGCGCTCGGCTCGAGGCCGACGAGCGCGACCACCGAGGTCATGAGCAGGAGGAAGATCTCGGGATAGACGATCAGCCAGTTCAATTGGTTCATGAGGATCTTTCCGTCCCGGTCACAGCTTCGACTGGGCGACGTGCTTCAGCAGCTCGCCCACGGAGACCTGCATGACGTCGGTGAAGGGCTTCGGGTACAGGCCCATCGCGAGCACCGCGACGGCCAGCAGCGCGAGCATGAAGAACTCGCGCGCGTTGATGTCGGTGAGCTCGGCGACATGGTGGTTGGCCACCTCGCCGAAGTAGACGCGCTTGACCATCCACAGCGTGTAGGCCGCGCCGAACACCAGCGCCGTCGCGGCGAGCGCGGCGACCCAGAAGTTGTAGCCGACCGAGGCGAGGATGACCATCCACTCGCCCACGAAGCCGGCCGTTCCCGGCAGGCCGCAGTTGGCCATCGCGAACAGCACCGCGAAGGTGGTGAACCACGGCATCTTGTTGACGACGCCGCCGTAGGCCGCGATGTCGCGCGAGTGCACGCGGTCGTACAGCACGCCGATGCCGAGGAACATCGCGCCGGAGACGAAGCCGTGCGAGATCATCTGCACGAGCGCGCCTTCCATGCCCATGCGGTCGTAGATGAAGAAGCCGAGCGTGCAGAAGCCCATGTGCGCGATCGACGAGTACGCGACCAGCTTCTTCATGTCGGTCTGCACCATCGCGACCAGGCCGATGTAGATCACCGCGATCAGCGAGAGCGTGATGATGAACCAGGCGTACTCGTGGCTCGCGTCCGGCGCGATCGGCAGCGAGAAGCGCACGAAGCCGTACGCGCCGAGCTTCAGCATGATCGCGGCCAGCACGACGGAGCCCCCGGTGGGTGCCTCGACGTGGGCGTCGGGCAGCCACGTGTGCACCGGCCACATCGGCACCTTGACCGAGAACGCGGCCAGGAACGCGAAGAACAGCAGCGTCTGCGCCTGCATCGGCAGCTTGAGGGCGTGCCAGGCGAGGATGTCGAAGCTGCCGCCCGACTTGTAGTACAGGTACACGATGGCGACCAGCATCAGCAGCGAGCCGAGCAGCGTGTACAGGAAGAACTTGAACGACGCGTAGATCCGCCGCGGGCCGCCCCAGACGCCGATGATGATGTACATCGGGATCAGGGTCGCCTCGAAGAACGTGTAGAACAGCAGGCCGTCGACCGCCGCGAACACGCCCACCATGATCCCGGACAGGATCAGGAACGCGCCCATGTACTGGTGCACGCGGTCGGTGATGACCTCCCAGCCGGCGATCACCACGATGACCGTGATGAAGGCGGTGAGCAGCACGAACCACATCGAGATGCCGTCGACGCCCAGGTGGTAGTTGGCGTGGAAGCGGTCGATCCAGACCCAGTTCTCCTGGAACTGCATCGCCGCGGTGGTGACGTCGAAGCCGGTGTACAGCGGAATCGCGACGAGGAAGGAGGCGACCGCGGCGATCAGCGCGAACCACTTGACCATGGCCGCGTTCTTGTCGCTGCCGATCGCCAGCAGCACGACCCCTGCCAGGATCGGCAGCCAGATGGCCAGACTCAGGTAACTCATTCTTGTGTTCTCCGCCGGCGATCAGTGAGCGACCAGGCTCTGGAAGGACGGCCACAGCTGCCACGTGAGCAGGCCGAAGACGCCCAGGATCATCACCAGCGCGTACCAGTAAAGGTGGCCGGTCTGCACGAGGCGCACGACGGCGGCGAAGACGCCGACCGTGCGCGCCGACCCGTTCACGACGAGGCCGTCGATCACGCCCTGGTCGCCGCCCTTCCACAGGCCGCGGCCCAGCAGGCGCGCGAAGGCGGCGATGACGTTCTCGTTGAACCAGTCGAAGTAGTACTTGTTCTCGAGGATCTTGACGATCGGCGCGAAGACCTTGCCCGCGGTCTCGGCCAGCGAGGGCTTGACGATGTACATCACGTACGAGAGGACCACGCCGGCCAGCGCGAGCCAGAACGGCAGCGAGATGAACCCGTGCTCGCCCATCGCCAGCGCGCCGTGGAACTCGTGCTTGAGCTCCTCCATCGCGGGGTGCAGCTCGCTGTTGTAGAAGATCGAGTCGTTGAAGAAGTCGCCGTACAGCAGCGGGCCGATCGTCGTGAAGCCGATGAAGATCGACGGGATCGCGAGCGCGACCAGCGGCACCCAGACCACCCACGGGGTCTCGTGCGGCTCGTGGCCGTGGCCATGGTCGTCGTGGCCGTGCGCGTCGTGCGAACCGTGATCGCCGTGCGAAGCCGCGCCGTGGGCGTCCGCGTGGTCATGCGACGTGTGGGCGTCGTCCTCCTCGCCTTCCGGGGGGAACGGCTTGTTGCGGAAGCGCTCCGGGCCGTGGAAGACCAGGAAGTACATCCGGAACGAGTAGAACGCCGTCACGAACACGCCGGCGGTCACCGCGAACAGCGCGAAGGGCGCGCCCGGCAGGTGGCTCGCGTGCGCGGCCTCGATGATGGAGTCCTTCGAGTAGAAGCCCGAGAAGAACGGCGTGCCGATCAGCGCCAGCGAGCCGATGAGCGACGTGATCCACGTGATCGGCATGTACTTGCGCAGGCCGCCCATGTTGCGGATGTCCTGGTCGTGGTGCATGCCGATGATGACCGAGCCCGCGGCGAGGAACAGCAGCGCCTTGAAGAACGCGTGCGTCATCAGGTGGAAGACGGCGACGTCGTAGGCCGACAGGCCCAGCGCCACGGTCATGTAGCCCAGCTGCGAGAGCGTGGAGTACGCGACGACGCGCTTGATGTCGTTCTGGATGATGCCCAGGAAGCCCATGAACAGCGCGGTGATGGCGCCGATGACGAGCACGACGTTGAGCGCGGTGTCGGACAGCTCGAACAGCGGCGACATGCGCGACACCATGAAGATGCCGGCCGTCACCATCGTCGCCGCGTGGATCAGCGCGGAGATCGGCGTCGGGCCTTCCATCGAGTCGGGCAGCCACACGTGCAGCGGGAACTGCGCGCTCTTGCCCATCGCGCCGATGAACAGGCAGATGCAAGTGCACGAGATCAGCAGCCAGCTCGTGCCCGGCACGAGCATGGCGGTGAGCTGCGGGTTCTTCGTGAACTGCTCGAAGGCCTCGTGGTAGTTCAGCGTGTGCGCGTAGGTCGCGATCAGGCCGATGCCCAGGATGAAGCCGAAGTCGCCGACGCGGTTGACCAGGAAGGCCTTGAGGTTGGCAAAGATCGCCGTCGGCTTCTTGAACCAGAAGCCGATCAGCAGGTATGACACCAGGCCCACCGCTTCCCAGCCGAAGAACAGCTGCAGGAAGTTGTTGCTCATGACCAGCATGAGCATCGAGAATGTGAACAGCGAGATGTACGAGAAGAAGCGCTGGTAGCCCGGGTCTTCCTCCATGTAGCCGATGGTGTAGATGTGCACCATCAGCGACACGAAGGTCACCACGCACATCATCATCGCCGTCAGGCCGTCGATGAGGAAGCCGACTTCCATCTTCAGGTCGCCGGCCGTCATCCACTCGTAGACCGAGCCCGAGAAGCGCGCGCCGTCGAGCACGGCCGACAGCGTCATCGCCGACAGCACGAAGGCGATCGCGACGCCGAGGATGGTGATGCGGTGCGCGTTGGCGCGCCCGATCTGCTTGCCGAACAGCCCGGCCACGATGGAGCCGACGAGCGGCGCCACCGGCACGAGCACCAGCTGGGTGAGGGAAAGGTTCGCAGACATGTCTTGACGTGAAGCTTTCCGGTCAGCCCTTGAGAGCGTCGAGTTCGTCGACGGCGATGGTGGCCCGGTTGCGGAACAGCACGACCAGGATGGCCAGGCCGATCGCCGATTCGGCGGCCGCGACGGTCAGGATGAAGAACACGAACACCTGCCCCGCCATCCGGTCGGACTCGGCCGGCAGGTAGTGCGAGAACGCGATGAAGTTCATGTTGACGGCGAGCAGCATCAGCTCGATCGCCATCAGCAGCACGATCAGGTTGCGGCGGTTCAGGAAGATACCGACGACCGACATCGCGAACAGGATGCCGCCGAGCGTGAGGTAGTGGGCGAGCGAGATCATGCCTTGCTTCCTTCCTTCTTGGCGTCGGCCGCGGGGGCGGCCTCGGCGGGCGCGGACGGCAGGTCGACCGTCGCCGCCATCTTCACGACGCGCAGCCGCTCGGACTTGCGCGCCTGCAGCTGCAGCGAGGCGTCCATCGCGCGGCTGTCCTTGCGGTGGCGCAGGGTGAGCGCGATGGCCGAGATGATGGCCACCAGCAGCAGCACCGCCGCGACCTGCAGCGGGTAGAGGTAGTTCGTGTAGACCTCGATGCCCAGCACGCGGGTGTTGCCCAGCTTGGCGACGAGCGCGTCCGCGGCCGGGGCCTGCACGCCACGGAAGCCGCCCATCAGGACAACGGCCATCTCGAGGGCGATCAGCACGCCGACCAGCGCGGCCAGCGGGAAATGCGTCCAGAAGCCGGCACGCAGCTCGTCGGTGTTGATGTCCAGCATCATGACGACGAACAGGAACAGCACCATGACGGCGCCGACGTAGACGAGCACGAGCGTGATCGCGAGGAACTCGGCCTTCAGCATCATCCAGAGGCAGGACGCGTTGAAGAAGGCCAGCACGAGGAACAGCGCGGCGTGCACGGTCGAGCGCGCGGTGATCACGCCGAACGACGCGGCGAGCAGCACGGCCGAGAAGATGTAGAACAGGACGGAGGTAGTCATCATGGCGGTACGGGACCTGGCATGCCGGGCGCGCGGGGCGCTCAGCGATACTTGGCGTCGGCCTCCTTGGCTGCGGCGATTTCCTTCTCGTAGCGGTCGCCGACGGCGAGCAGCATGTCCTTCGTGAAGTACAGGTCGCCCCGCTTCTCGCCGTGGTATTCGAAGATGTGCGTCTCGACGATCGAGTCGACCGGGCAGCTCTCCTCGCAGAAGCCGCAGAAGATGCACTTGGTCATGTCGATGTCGTAGCGCGTGGTGCGGCGCGTGCCGTCGGCGCGGACGTCGGACTCGATGGTGATCGCCATCGCGGGGCACACGGCCTCGCACAGCTTGCAGGCGATGCAGCGCTCCTCACCGTTGTCGTAGCGACGCAGCGCGTGCAGGCCGCGGAAGCGCGGGCTCATCGGCGTCTTCTCTTCCGGGAACTGCACCGTGATGGTCGGCGACAGGAAGTACTTGAACGTCAGCGCCATCCCCTTCCACAGCTCGAGGAGCAGGAAGGAGGAGAGGAAGTCCTTCAGCGAGAAGGGGCGGCGGTTGGTGATTGCGGTCATGTTCGGTCTTCCGCCTTACTTCCAGATCGACAGCGGCGACTGCATCCACAGGCCGACGACGACCAGCCAGACGAGCGTCACGGGAATGAAGATCTTCCAGCCCAGGCGCATGATCTGGTCGTAGCGATAGCGCGGGAACGTCGAGCGCACCCACAGGAACATCGAGACGACGCAGAAGACCTTGATGAACAGCCAGAAGAAGTGCGGGATGAAGTCGAGGAACCTGAACGGAGCCAGCCAGCCGCCCAGGAACATGATCACGCACAGGGTCGAGACCAGGATCATGTTGGCGTACTCCGCGAGGAAGAACATCGCGAAGGCCATGCCCGAGTACTCCACCATGTGGCCGGCCACGATCTCGGACTCGCCTTCCACCACGTCGAACGGGTGGCGGTTGGTCTCGGCCAGGCCGGAGATGAAGTAGACGAAGAAGATCGGCAGCAGCGGCAGCCAGTTCCAGGAGAGGATGCCCACGCCGTGGTCGGCCATCATGCCCTTGCCCTGCTGCATCACGATGTCGCCGAGGTTCATCGTGCCCGACACCATCAGCACCACGACCAGGCAGAAGCCCATCGCGATCTCGTAGCTGACCATCTGCGCCGAGGCGCGCAGCGCGCCGAGGAAGGCGTACTTCGAGTTCGACGCCCAGCCCGCGACGATGACGCCGTAGACCTCGACCGAGGTGATGGCCATCACGTACAGCAGGCCGGCATTGACGTCCGCCAGGACGACGCCCGGATCGAACGGCACCACCGCCCACGCCGCGAGAGCCGGCATGATGGTCATGACCGGCGCCACGAAGAACAGCATCTTGTTCGCGGCGGTCGGGCGGATGATCTCCTTGAAGATCAGCTTGACCGCGTCGGCGATGGGCGTCAGGAGGCCCAGCGGGCCGACGCGGTTCGGGCCCGGGCGGATCTGCGACCAGCCGATGGCCTTGCGCTCCCACAGCGTGAGGTACGCGACCAGGCCCAGCAGCGGCAGCAGCGTGACCACGATGCGGACCAGCGCCCACACGATGGGCCAAGCGATGTCGCCCAGGGTGGCGAGGCCCCATTGATTGAGTGAATCGATCATGTCTCGTCTTTCCGCTGGGGCGTCAGGCCTTGGCGACCGCGATCGGGCCGAAGGCGGCGCCGAGTCCGGCCGTCAGCACGTGGCCCGCGGGCACGCGCACGGCCGTCGGGGCGAGCGTCTTGTCCTCGCGCGCGGCAAGCACGGCTTCCGCCCCGCCCTGGCTCACGCGGACCTTGTCGCCGGCGGCGAGGCCCAGCTCGGCCCACAGGCCCGAGGGCAGGGAAGCCTGCGGCGCACGCGCGTCCGCGGTGAGCTGCAGCGAGATCGCGCGGCGCACCAGGCTGTCGGTGGCGTAGAGGGGCACGTCCGCGACGCGCTCGTAGCCGGACGCGGCGTCGGCGCCGAGCGTCTGCGGCAGCGCGGCGCGGTTGTCCAGGCGCGCGGCGATGCCGGCCTTGTCGCCCAGCGCCTCGGCGAGGACGTCCTCGGACGTCTGCTGCCCGAAGCCGGGCAGGCCCAGCATGTCGCCCAGCACGCGCAGCACCTTCCATGCGGGACGCGTCTCGCCGAGCGGCTTGGCGACGCCCTGGAACGACTGCACGCGGCCCTCGGCGTTGACGAAGGTGCCGGCGGTCTCAGTGAAGGGCGAGATCGGCAGCAGCACGTCGGCGACGTCGGCGGCGGCGTTCTTGAACGGCGTGAGCGCGACCACCAGGCCCGAGCCGCCGAGCGCGGCGCGCGCGGCGGCGGCGTTGGCGGCGTCGAGCTCGGGCTCGACGTTCAGCAGGAACAGCGCCTTCATCGGCTGCGTCAGCATCTGGCCGGCGTTCAGGCCGCCCGCGCCGGGCAGCGCGTTGACCAGCTGCGCGCCGACGTTGTTGCCGTTCTCGCCGAGGTAGCCGACGGTCGCGCCGACGGCCTCGCCGATCCAGTTGGCCAGCGCGAGCAGCGTCGTCGCCTGCGGGTGCTGGGCGGCGGCGTTGCCGAGCAGCACGGCCTTGCGCTCGCCCATCACGAGCGAGGCGGCGATGGCCTCGGCCTGCGGCGTGCACTCGCCGGCGAAGGGCGCCGTGCGGGACTGCACCTTGGCGACGCAGTGCGCGATGTCGGCCAGGGCCTTGACCCAGGCCGACGGCGCGACGGTGTACTGCGTGGCGACCGGCAGCAGCCAGTCCTCGGCCAGCGCGTTGACGGCGTGCACCTGCGCGCCCTGGCGCGCGGCCTGGCGCAGGCGCTGCGCCATCAGCGGGTGGTCCTTGCGCAGGAACGAGCCGACGACCAGCGCGCGATCGAGCCGGGTCAGCGACGCGATGGAGGTGCCCAGCCAGCGCACGCCGCCGGTGTTGCCGAAGTCGGCGTGGCGGGTGCGGTGGTCGATGCTCTCGCTGCCGAGGCCGCGCACGAGCTTGGCCAGCAGGTGCAGTTCCTCGACCGTCGAATTGGCGTGGCCCAGCGCACCGATGCCGGCGACGCCGAACTCGCCCTTGACGCGCTTGACGCCGTCGACGACGTAGTTGAGCGCGGTGGGCCAGTCGACCGTCTGCCAGGTGCCGCCCTGCTTGATCATGGGGCTGGCCAGGCGCGAGTCGCTGCTCAGGGCTTCGTAGGAGTAGCGGTCGCGGTCGGCGATCCAGCACTCGTTGACGTCCTCGTTCTCGAACGGGACGACGCGCAGCACCTGGTTGTTCTTGACCTGCGCGATCAGGTTCGCGCCGACGGAGTCGTGCGGGCTGACCGTGCGGCGGCGCGAGAGCTCCCAGGTGCGGGCCTGGTAGCGGAACGGCTTGCTCGTGATGGCGCCGACCGGGCAGATGTCGATCATGTTGCCCGAGAGCTCGGAATCGATCGAGCGGCCGACGAAGGTCTGGATCTCGGAGTGCTCGCCACGGTGGGCCATGCCGAGCTCCATCACGCCGGCGACTTCCTGGCCGAAGCGCACGCAGCGCGTGCAATGGATGCAGCGGCTCATCTCCTCCATGGAGAGCAGCGGGCCGACGTTCTTGTGGAAGACGACGCGCTTCTCTTCGGTGTAGCGCGAGGCGGAGCCGCCGTAGCCCACGGCCAGGTCCTGCAGCTGGCACTCGCCGCCCTGGTCGCAGATCGGGCAGTCGAGCGGGTGATTGATGAGCAGGAACTCCATCACGCTCTGCTGCGCCTTGATCGCCTTGTCGCTCTTCGTGCGGACGATCATGCCCTGCGTGACGGGCGTGGCGCAGGCCGGCATCGGCTTGGGCGCCTTCTCGATCTCGACCAGGCACATGCGGCAGTTGGCCGCGATCGAGAGCTTCTTGTGGTAGCAGAAGTGCGGGACGTAGGTATCCGCCGCGTCGGCCGCATGCATGACCATGCTGCCCTCGGGGACCGAGACCTTCTTGCCGTCGAGTTCGATTTCAACCATGGTGTCCTTGCCTGTCAGACGGTCGCCGGCGTCGCCGGCACCTGGCAGGTCTTGTGTTCGATGTGGTACACGAACTCGCTGCGGAAGTGCTTGATCATCGCCCGCACCGGCATGGCGGCCGCGTCGCCCAGCGCGCAGATGGTGCGGCCCTGGATGTTGTCGGCGACCGAGTTCAGCAGCTCGATGTCTTCCATCTTCCCGTGGCCGTGCTCGATGCGGTCGACCATGCGCCACAGCCAGCCGGTGCCCTCGCGGCACGGCGTGCACTGGCCGCAGGACTCGTGCTGGTAGAAGTAGGACAGGCGCAGCAGGCTCTCGACCATGCAGCGCGAGTCGTCCATCACGATGACGGCGCCCGAGCCCAGCATGGAGCCGGCCTTCGCGATGGAGTCGTAGTCCATCGTCAGCTCCATCATGATCGAGGCCGGCAGCACCGGCGCCGAGGAGCCGCCCGGGATCACGGCCTTGAGCTTGCGGCCCGTGCGCACGCCGCCCGCCAGCTCGAGGAGCTTGGAGAACGGGGTGCCCATCGGGATCTCGTAGTTGCCGGGCTTGTTGACGTCGCCGACGACCGAGAAGATCTTGGTGCCGCCGTTGTTCGGCTTGCCGCACTCGAGGTAGGCCTGGCCGCCGTTGCGGATGATCCAGGGCACCGCCGCGAAGGTCTCGGTGTTGTTGATCGTGGTGGGCTTGCCGTAGATGCCGAAGCTCGCCGGGAACGGCGGCTTGAAGCGCGGCTGGCCCTTCTTGCCCTCGAGCGACTCGAGCAGCGCGGTCTCTTCGCCGCAGATGTAGGCGCCGAAGCCGTGGAAGCCGTGCAGCTGGAAGCTGTAGCCCGAGCCGAGGATCTTCTCGCCGAGATAGCCCGCGGCGCGCGCCTCCTCGAGGGCTTCCTCGAAGCGCTCGTAGATCTCGAAGATCTCGCCGTGGATGTAGTTGTAGCCGACCGAGATGCCCATCGCGTAGGCCGCGATGATCATGCCCTCGATGACGATGTGCGGGTTGTACGCGAGGATGTCGCGGTCCTTGCACGTGCCCGGCTCGCCCTCGTCCGAGTTGCAGACCAGGTACTTCTGGCCCGGGAACTGGCGCGGCATGAAGCTCCACTTCAGGCCGGTGGGAAAGCCGGCGCCGCCGCGGCCGCGCAGGCCGGAGGCCTTGACCTCGGCGACCACCTGGTCGGGGGTCATGCCGTCGCCGTCCTGGGCGAGGATCTTGCGCAGCGCCTGGTAGCCGCCGCGCGCCTCGTAGTCCTTCAGGCGCCAGTTCTTGCCGTCCAGCCCCGCCATGATCTGCGGGGTGACGTGGCGGTCGTGGAAGGCGGTCTCGACGCCCTGGGCCTTGAATCGGGAAAGATCGACCATCGGGTTCTCGCTCTACTTGGCCGCCGCGAGCGTGGCGAGCAGATCGTCGATCCGCTCGTTGCTCATGAAGCTGATCATGTCGCGGTCGTTCACCAGCATCACCGGCGCGTCGGCGCAGGCGCCGAGGCACTCGCTCTGCTGCACGGTGAACTGGCCGTCCGCGGTGGTGCCGCCGACCTCGACGCCGAGCTTGCTGCAGATGTGGCCGAGGGCCGCCTGGCCGTCGCGCAGCTGGCACGGCAGGTTGGTGCAGACGTTCAGCTTCCAGCGGCCGACGGGCTGCTGGTTGTACATGTTGTAGAAGGTGGTGACCTCGTACACGGCGATCGGCGCCATGCCGAGGTAGGCCGCGATCTGGTCCTCGCGCTCGCGCGAGACCCAGCCGTCCTCCTGCTGCACGATGGCCAGGCAGGCCATCACGGCCGACTGCTTCTGCTCGGGCGGGAACTTGGCGACCTCGCGCGCGAAGCGCGCCTGCGTCGCCTCCGTCAGCGCCGGCACGGGAGTCTTGGTGGTGTCAGTCATCGATCGATCTCGCCAAACACGATGTCCATGGTGCCGATGACGGCGACGGCGTCGGCGATCATGTGGCCGCGCGACATCTCGTCCATCGCGGCCAGGTGCGCATAGCCCGGCGCACGGATCTTCAGGCGGTAGGGCTTGTTGGCGCCGTCGCTGACGATGTAGATGCCGAACTCGCCCTTCGGGTGCTCCACCGCGGCGTAGGCCTCGCCTTCCGGCACGTGGAAGCCTTCGGTGAAGAGCTTGAAGTGGTGGATCAGCTCCTCCATGTTCGACTTCATCTCGGTACGCGCCGGCGGCGCGACCTTGTGGTTCGACGTGATGACCGGACCCGGGTTCGCGCGCAGCCACTTGCTGCACTGCTGGATGATCTTGTTGGCCTCGCGCATCTCCTGCACGCGCACGAGGTAGCGGTCGTACGTGTCGCCGTTGCTGCCCACGGCGATGTCGAAGTCCATCTTGTCGTAGACGTCGTAGGGCTGCTTCTTGCGCAGGTCCCACTCGATGCCGCTGCCGCGCAGCATGGGACCGGAGAAGCCCATGTTCTTGGCGCGCTCCGGCGAGACGACGCCGATGCCCACGGTGCGCTGCTTCCAGATGCGGTTCTCGGTCAGCAGCGTCTCGTACTCGTCGACGCGGCCGGGGAACTTGGCGCAGAAGTCGTCGATGAAGTCGAGCATCGTGCCCTGGCGGTTCTCGTTCATCCGCGCGATGGCCTTCGCGTTGTGGATGCGCGAGGCCTTGTACTGGGGCATCGTGTCGGGCAGGTCGCGGTAGACGCCGCCCGGGCGGAAGTACGCGGCGTGCATGCGCGCGCCCGAGACCGCCTCGTACAGGTCGAACAGGTCCTCGCGCTCGCGGAAGCAGTAGATGAGGATGTTCATCGCGCCGCAGTCGATCCCGTGCGCGCCGAGCCACAGCAGGTGGTTCAGCAGGCGCGTGATCTCCGCGAACATCACGCGGATGTACTGCGCGCGGATCGGCACGTCGATGCCGAGCAGCTTCTCGATCGCCAGGCAGTACGCGTGCTCGTTGGCCATCATCGACACGTAGTCGAGGCGGTCCATGTAGGGCAGCGACTGGATGAAGGTCTTGGTCTCGGCGAGCTTCTCGGTGGCGCGGTGCAGCAGGCCGATGTGCGGGTCGGCGCGCTGGATGACCTCGCCGTCGAGCTCGAGCACGAGGCGGAGCACGCCGTGCGCGGCCGGATGCTGGGGCCCGAAGTTGAGCGTGTAGTTCTTGATTTCAGCCATGTCTTGCTGTCCGGTCAGTGGCGGCGCAGGAAGGAAGTGGGATGGCGCGGACGCCAGGCCTCAGTGGAGGCCGCCGTAGTTGTCTTCGCGGACGACGCGGGGCGTGATCTCGCGCGGCTCGATGGTGACCGGCTGGTAGATCACGCGCTTCTGGTCGGCGTCGTAGCGCATCTCGACGTGACCGGACACCGGGAAGTCCTTGCGCATCGGGTGGCCGATGAAGCCGTAGTCGGTGAGGATGCGGCGCAGGTCGTCGTGGCCCTCGAAGATCACGCCGTACAGGTCGAACGCCTCGCGCTCGAACCAGTTGGCGGAGTTCCACGTCGGGGTCAGCGTCGGCACGACCGGCCAGTCGTCGTCGGGCGCGAAGACCTTCAGGCGCAGGCGCCAGTTCTTGCTGACGGACAGCAGGTGCGAGACCACGCAGTAGCGCGGGCCGTCCCAGGGCATGTCCTTGTAGGAGGAATAGTCGACGCCGCAGAGGTCGACCAGCTGCTCGAAGGCGAGCGTGGGGTCGTCGCGCAACTTCTGCGCCACCGCCACCGAGTCGGCCGCGGCCACGGTGATGGTGATCTCGCCGCGGTCGCGCTTGAAGGCCTTGATCCGGTCGCCGAGCGCGGCCTCGAGGGCGGCTTGCAGGGCATCGAGTCGTTGGGTCATGTTCTTGCTGTCTTCCTGCCAGACTGGGCGCCGGGGGTCAGGCGCGGGCGATGGTGTTTTCGCGCCGGATCTTGGCCTGCAGCTGCAGGATGCCGTACAGCAGCGCCTCGGCCGTCGGCGGGCAACCCGGGACGTAGACGTCGACCGGCACGATGCGGTCGCAGCCGCGCACGACGGAATAGCTGTAGTGGTAGTAGCCGCCGCCGTTGGCGCACGAGCCCATCGAGAGCACCCAGCGCGGCTCGGCCATCTGGTCGTAGACCTTGCGCAGCGCCGGCGCCATCTTGTTGCACAGCGTGCCGGCCACGATCATCAGGTCGGACTGGCGCGGGCTGGGGCGGAACAGCATGCCGAAGCGGTCGATGTCGTAGCGGGCCGCGCCCGCGTGCATCATCTCGACGGCGCAGCAGGCCAGACCGAAGGTCATCGGCCACAGCGAGCCCGTCTTGGACCAGTTGACGAGCACGTCGACCGTGGTGGTGACGAATCCCTCCTTCAGGAGGCCTTCATTTCCTTGTGCCATGTGATGTCGCGACGGCCGGGATCACTCCCAGTCGAGCGCGCCCTTCTTCCATTCGTAGATGAACCCGACGACCAGGATCGCCAGGAAGATCATCATTGCCCAGAAGCCCGTCGCGCCGATGTCCTTCAGGGCCACGGCCCACGGGAACAGGAAGGCGATCTCGAGATCGAACAGGATGAACAGGATCGCCACCAGGTAGTAGCGAACGTCGAACTTCATGCGCGCGTCCTCGAAAGCTTCGAAGCCGCACTCGTAGGGGGAATTCTTGGCCGCGTCGGGCCGCTTGGGACCGAGCAGGAAACCGAGCGCCTGCGGGGCGATTCCGACGCCCACCCCGACCAGGATGAACAGGATGACGGGGAGGTAGGCGGACAGGTCCATGGCTTGGTGTTCGGTGTCGTTCGGCGTCGTCGTTCGTCTGGCCCGGGCAGAAAAAAGAGCGCCTCGACTGGTCACCAAGAAGCCGTGACCGCGAGTGCGCCCGCACGATTCGCCTGAGTCTTCACGCAGGGCGCTTGATCGGACGGGGCATCCGTGGATCAGGCGCCCGGTCGATCAGAAAGAGCTGGAAGCAGCAGGGGCTGCTTCGTGGACTGGTGCCGACGGCGAGACTCGAACTCGCACAGCTTTCGCCACTACCCCCTCAAGATAGCGTGTCTACCAATTTCACCACGTCGGCCTGAATGGTCGCTGACCACTCATCAATAACGCTGCCCGGTTCGCATGAGGATGGCTCCCCGAAACAGCCTCACATTCTATAGCGATTTAATGTCCTACTGACCTGCAGCGGGACATAAAAACCTTTGCACAGTTGCATCAACGCGTCGGGATCGCCGGAGCGCCCGAAGCAGGCGCCGAGGCCGCCGCCGCCGAGGGCGCGGAGGCCGTCGGGGCCACAGCCGCGGCAGGGTTCGCCGCGGGCGCGCTCGCGGCCCCGAAGGCGCTGTCGAGGCGGTTGGATTCGACGTGCGGCGCGTTGACCGAGCCGCGTCCGTTCGCGACCACCGAGAGGCCCAGCGTCGCCGCGAAGAAGATCGTGGCACACACCGCCGTGGAGCGCGAGAGGAAGTTCGCGCTGCCCGTGGCGCCGAACAGGCTGCCCGAGGCGCCGCTGCCGAAGGACGCCCCCATGTCGGCGCCCTTGCCGTGCTGGATCAGCACCAGCCCGATCATCGCGATCGCGGACAGCACCTGCAGCGCCGTGAGAAGGTTCGACCAGATTTGCATTTTGCTTGGAACTCCAGGGAATTGTCTTGGATGGCGCAGGGCGGACTCAATCCGCCGCGCGGCAGATGGCCACGAAGTCGGCCGCCTTCAAGGACGCGCCGCCGATGAGGCCGCCGTCGATGTCGGGCTGCGCGAACAGCGTCGCCGCGTTGTCGGGCTTGACGCTGCCGCCGTACAGCAGCGCCATCGCATCGGCGTGCGGCGTGGCCGCGTGCAGCTGGGCGCGGATCAGCGCGTGCATCTCCTGCGCCTGCGCCGGCGTCGCCGTGACGCCGGTGCCGATGGCCCACACGGGCTCGTAGGCGACGACCATCTCGCCCGCGCAGTGCGCCAGCGCATGGATGACGGCCGAGAGCTGGCGCTTGACGACCTCGTGCGCGTGGCCCTGTTCGCGCTGGGCGAGGGTCTCGCCGACGCACACGATGGGCGTGATGCCGCGCGCGAGCACGGCCTTGGCCTTGTCGGCCACCAGCTGGTCGGACTCGCCATGCAGCGCGCGCCGCTCGGAGTGCCCGACGATGGCATAGCGGCACCCGAACTCGGCCAGCATCGCGGCCGAGACCTCGCCGGTGAACGCGCCCTGCGCCTGCGCGGAGCAGTCCTGCGCGCCCCAGCGCACCTCGCTGCCCGCGAGGGCGACCGCGGTCTCGCCGAGATACGGGAACGGCACGCACACGCCCACGTCGCACGCGAACGGCCGCGCGGCGACGATGCCCGCCAGCAGCTCCGCGTTCTGGGGCCGCGAACCGTGCATCTTCCAGTTGCCGACGACGAGCTTCTTTCGCATGGGGCGAGTGCCTTCTCTCGAGGTTGGAGGGATCAGACCCAGGACAGCATGAGCTTGCCCACGTGC
>Ga0209051_1001376_pt1 | contig 21007 bp, 14 predicted proteins | sample AraplaCvi_mMS_r2_2_FD_184286 | JGI IMG/M metagenome (GOLD analysis project Ga0209051, IMG submission 184286) | Arabidopsis root microbial communities from North Carolina, USA - plate scrape MF_Cvi_mMS_r2 (SPAdes) (version 2) | ecosystem: Host-associated > Plants > Roots > Endosphere | place...
CGCCTGCAGCACCAGCTCGACCTGCGAGCGCTGGCGTTCGTTCAACGGGTTGGCGGTGTCCAGGCTGAGCAGGCGCGAGAAGCCCAGCACGGCGTTCAGCGGCGTGCGCAGCTCGTGGCTGATGCGCGAGAGGAACTCGGTCTTGGCCAGGTTGGCGGCCTCCGCCGCCGCGCGCGCGGCCTGCGCGCGCTCGGCCTGGCGCAACTGCGTCACGTCGCGCGCGGTCACGATCATCAGCAGGCGATCGCCCTCGCCGGTGCGCGAGATCGAGGCCTCCATCGGGAATTCCTCGCCATCGGCGCGCAGGCCGCGCACTTCGCGCGCCAGGCCCATGCGGCGGCTCGTCATGCCCTCCTGCGCATAGCGCTCGACGTGGCCTCGATGGGCCGCGCGGTCGGCCACCGGCAGGAAGCGCTCGAGGCGCCCGCCGACGGCCTGCCTGGCGGTCACGCCGAACATGCGCGAGGCCGCCTCGTTGAAGAGCACGATGCGGTGGTGGCGGTCGATCGCGATGATCGCGTCGAGCGCGGACTCGACGATGCCCGCGAACTGCAGCTCGCGCTGCCGGGCGGTGCGCTCCGCCTCCAGCCGGGCCTCCTCGCGGTCGATCTGGGCGAGCGCATACCCGACCAGGGACGACAGCTGGCGACCCAGGGTCGTGAACTCCGCGTCGAAGGCATCGTCCGCCTCGAAGTAGAGGTGGATCACGCCCACCACGTCGCCGCCGCGCAGCAGGGGGAACGCGCCCATCGAGTGCGCCCCGGCCTGCGTCGCGCGCAGGCGCCAGGGCTCGTCTGCCTCGGCCTGCAGATGGTTGACGACGCTCGGGCGGGCGGTCGCGACCGCCTCGGAGGAAGGCGTGGGCGTGTCCGGCCCGCCAGGCAGCGCGAAGTCCATGCCGCGCGTGCATGCCCGCGCGCCGCCGCCCCACGCCACGGGCACGAGCCGTCCGGAGTGCAGCAGGCCGATCCACGCCATCGCGGCGCCCCCGACCTCGGCCGCCAGCTCGCAGGCCGAGCGATACAGGGAGCCGGCATCGTCCAGCCGGTTGAACGCGCGCCCCACGTCGTACAGGGCGCGGTGGAAGCGGATCATGCGCTGCGCCTTCACGGCCGCCCGATGCTCCTCCGTCACGTCGACGCCGACGACCAGCGCCAGGCCTGCCGACGCCGGCGACGCCTTCCAGCGGACGACGCGTGCCGCGGCCGGGGCCTCCGCCACGAGTCGCGTCTCGACGGCATTCCCGGCGTGCGCGGCGAGCACGCGCCCGATGTCGTCGAGCGGGAGGCGCTGCGGCGCCTCCGCCTCCGGCGTCACCGCCGTCATGGTCGCGCCGCGCGCGGCACCGAAGGCGGCGTTCTTCCAGACGACGTCGAACGCGGCGTCGACGACGGCCAGCAGGACATCGCCGCGATCCATCAACGCGGCCCAGGCCTGCGGCAGCAGGGAGAGTTCGGAGTGCGAATTCATGCTTCGACCGTAGGCGCAACCCGGCGGCCGGTCCTTGACGTCGCGCAAGGCCTTGCGCCAGCGCAAGGTGTGTGCGCACGGCCTTCCTAAAGTGGAAGCCTCCCGGAACCCCGCAGCGAGGACCCCATGGACGTCGACACCCAGCAACACCTGACCGGCCTGCGCCAGCTCCTGCTCTATCGCATCCGCGATCTGGAGGCGGAGGTGCATGCCGCCGCGGTGGCGCGCGCCAGCGCCACGTCGGAGGCGAGCCTGGCCGAGGTCATCGACCGCAAGGACGAGGCCGAGGCCGGCCAGCGCGCCGAGATCGCGGCGCTCGCGGTGCGCCTCGAGCAGGGCGAACTCGAACGGTGCCGGCGCGCGCTGCACCGGCTCGACCAGGGCGAGTACGGCGACTGCCGCGATTGCGGCGAGCCCATCCCGCTCGCGCGGCTGATGGCCCAGCCCGAAGCCGAGCGCTGCGCGCCGTGCCAGGCCGAGCGCGAACAGCTCGAGGCGCGCACGCGGGCCTGAGGCTGTCGAACGCGACACGCGACGGAAGGCGCTTCGCGCGTGCCGGCGGCACGCGGCGCCGATGTGGGTAAGGTTTTTTTTCTCCGGCTCCTGGGCATCTGGTCTCGGCCTGCACGGCCGAGCCCCGCGGGCCGGGATCAACTAGGCACCGCGCGGCGCGAAGCGATCGCGACCTACGCCCGATCTGCACGCCACGGGCGCCCGCCAACGTGCCAGGAGCCGGAGAAAAAAACCTCACCCACCTCGTCGCAAGTGGTGTCCTGGCGGGGAGACAAAACACAGCGGGAGTTTTGTAGAGGTTGTGGCATCGACGGCCCATCGAGGGCGCGTCGATGCCCGCGGCCCACTCGATCACGGTAGTACCGGGCCTGACGCGAACGACGGGCCGGCCGGCCCGCGTTCCTTCTCGTGACCGACGAAGCGCCGGCGTCTCCGACGCCGGCGACTGCTTGGCTGGGCTGTTCACGCGCTCGAGTCTCGCGGGGGCGCGAAGGCCCCCGCGTTCGTCCTTCACGAGAAGGAGCGATGGCGCCGTCCAGGCCGAGACCAGATGCCCAGGAGCCGAAGAAGAAAACCTTACCCGCATCGGCGCTGCGCGACGTCGGCACGCGCGAAGCGCCGCGGAACTTCCATTCGAAAGACTCTCACGCTGTCCGGCCTGTCCTCGTGTTCCCGGCGCCCGCGCGATCAACGCGAGCCCCCAGCAGCCCCAGCCCCGCCAGCAGCAGCAGGGCCGCCGACGGCTCCGGCACCGCCGTCACCGCGACCAGGTTGTCGATCATCACGTTGCCCATCGTCATGCCGGAGAAGGCGAAGGCCGAGATGCCCGTCGACGAGAGGATCTCGAAGGTCTGGTAGCCGGTGGGCGGGTTGTCGTGGTAGTCGTGGACGGCCAGCGCCTGCGAGAAGATCAGCTGGCCGTGCGCGTCCCAGGCCTGCAGCGTGGAGTCGACGTAGCTCGCGACGTCGATCCGGAGCGAGGTGAGCGTGCCGCCGAAGGCGGGATCGAAGGTGACCTGGTCGGGCGTGAACGGGTTGTTGGTCGTGTTGCCGAGCCACATCCCGCTCGTGCCCGGCTCGCCCTGCACGGCCGGGCCCATCGCCCAGTCGGTGCCGACCCAGCACCAGTTGGTCTCGCAGTAGTTGCGCGCGTCGGAATGCGTGCCGAGCCAGCCGGACTGCCAGGCGGGGAAGGGCGCGCCGAAGTCCTCGACGAGCGTGTCCGCGCGGGCGGGGGACGCCGCGAAGAGCAGGCAGGCGAGCGCGAGGGACGGGCGGGCGAAGCGGGGCATGCGGACTCCTGCGATGGCCGGGGCGGCCTGCGCATTGGAAGGCACCGTGTCCACTTCGGCAAGCGTCGTCGCGGGGCGCGACCGCGAAAGTCGCGCGTTGCGGCGGGCGCCGCTTTTCGGCATGCTGCGGGCCGCGCGCCACGCCATGCGCGGCCCGAAGGGAGAGGATCACGATGGAACGCTACGAGGCCTGCCTCGCGGACTACGAGCCCGTGCTGCCGGCGCTGGCCCGCCTGCTCGGGGCGACGTTCGAGCCGGGGTCCTTCGCCGCGGCGGAAGACCGCTTCCACGCGCGCGCCCTCGCGAGCGAGGACTGGCGCCTGGAGGGGCCGGCCGGCCGGCTCGTCGTCCGGTTCGAGCAGTACGAGGGCTACTACTTCGCGACGTTCGAGGCCGCGGGCGCGACGTTCGAGGCGGGGCGGGCCCTGCTCGGGCGCGCCAAGGTGGCGCAGGGCGGGCGGCCCGATGCGTGAGTCGCCGCTGGGGGTCGTCGAGGCCGACCCGGTGCTCGTCTTCCAGCCGCCGCAGACGCCCTCGCGCTTCGTGGCGCTGGGCGTGCTGGCGGCGCTCGCCGTGGCCGGCGCCGTCGCCACGGTCGACCCCGGGCGGCCGCTCCAGGCCGGTGCCTTCTGGCTGGCGGCGCTGGCGCTGCCCGGGATCGCCGCGCTGGCGCTGCGGCGCGTGCAGTCGCGCCGCGTCGAGATCGACACGCGCGACCGCGGCGTGACGCTGAGCTGGCGGCGCATCGGGCTGGGCGAGCGCCGCTGGCGCTACGAGCTGGATCGATTCGTCGCGGTGCGCACGTCGCTGGTGCTGCCGAGCTCGAGGTCGCCGTGGGAGAACCGTCTGGAGCTGGTGGCCGCCGACGGCCTGAGCGGGTTGGTCGTGCTCACCCGCCTGCCCGCGCGCCAGGCGGGAGGCGGGGAGGGGGTGCATCCGCTGCTGGCGGCGGCGCGCCGGCGCATCGCGGCGGCCGCGGGGCTGCACGACCTCGGCCACGTGGGACGGGCCCGCGCCTTGCGCCGGGTCCGCTGAGCGGCGCGGCGGCGCGCCAAGGCTCGAGAGGGAACCGCGCGCGCCCGGGTGGGCGGCACGCGCGCCCGGGCGGGCGGCACGCGCGGGCAGGCGGGAGCTCCGCGCAGGCGCTCAGGGCTTCGCGCCGCGCTGGCGGATGAAGTCGACGGCCTCTTCCCGCGCCTCGAGCGGCAGGGCGTGGAAGGCCAGGAGCAGCTCGGCGGTCGCGTCGTCGTCGGCGTAGAGGTAGGCGACGGGCACCTGGAGCACGCCGGCGAGGCGCTGCACGGTGAGCCAGTCGGGCGCGTGCTTGCCGCGCTCGTACTGGTTCATGCGAGCGCTGGCGGACATCTCGTCGATGCCGGCCAGCACGCCCAGGCGCTCCTGCGAAAGCCCGGCCTTCAGCCGTGCCTCCTTCAGCCGCCGGGCCAGCGTCGACATCGATTCCCCCCAATTCCTCGAAGGGCGTGATGGTCTTTATTTTGAAACCGCGCTACACTAAGGAATACTTAGAACCTGCCGACGACATCCTGCTTCATGAGCACCGTGTCGCGGCACCTCGCCGATGCAGCACGGGGTTCTCCTGCCCGCCGCTGCACCGGCCCGCCGCCGCCCCTTCCGGCTGGCCATCCCGTCCGCGGCACGCGCCCGTTTCCGGCGTCGCGTGTCGCGCGGCGCTCCCCGTCGCGGTTCGGATACGCGCGACCGGCACCCCCCGCACGGACGTCGGATCCGCTGCCTCCTCTTGAGACTACCTCCCTTTTCTGTCCGGCCGGCCGCCTTCGACGGGCCGTCTTTCTCTCCCTCTCTTCCTCCCCCGGCCCGGCGGGAGCGAGTCGGTCGGACACCTTTTTCTCCGCATGCAGGGGGGGACTGGCCTTCGGCCTGTCCCCGTGTTCGACGCCGCCGCGAGGACCCCGGCTCCGCCGGGCAACCGACCCCCCGGCCTCAGCGCCGCCCGCCCCGCTGCCACAACGGCTTCTTGCCCTTCAGCTGCCGCTCGATGCCCTCGTTGAGCCGCTCGCGCAGGTCGAGCACCGCCTCCACGTGGCCGAACACGCCGGGGAAGCGCAGGTCCAGCCACAGCCAGAGCGTGCAGGAACGCAGCGCGCGCTCCATGTTGTCGAGGCGGCTGTGCTCGTCCACCTCGGCGAGGAACCACGGCGTGCCCGCCTGGCCGCCCGAGGCGTGGTTCCACGTCCATTCCAGGAAATGCTGCACCTGGCTCTCGGTGCGCGTGTCCACCGGCGCCTGCGCGTAGATGAAGCGCTGCTTCAGGGGCAGGCTGCCCGCGCTGCGATCGAGCTGCTCGGCGAGCTCCAGCATCTGGTCGAGCTCGGCGACGGCGAAGTGCGAGTCGTCCAGCTTCAGCTGGTCGACGAACACGTCGAGCACCGCGCGCAGCTTCGTCAGGGCCAGGCGCCGGGCGATGGTGTCGACGTGCCACCAGTTGGGCGCGACGCTCGCCTTGAAGTCGCGCGGCGCCTTGGGCGGGCGCGGCAGCAGCTCCTTGAGCGTGCGGGCGGCCGTGGGCTCGGACTCGCGCAGCACGCCGGCGAAGCCCTCCTCGTGCATGCCGTAGCGCCCGGCGCGGCCGGCGATCTGGTGCACCTCCGACTCGCTCAGGGTGCGGTCGCCCACGCCGTCGAACTTCTTCATGGTGCTGAACAGCACGCGCCGGATCGGCAGGTTCAGGCCCATGCCGATCGCGTCGGTGGCGATCAGGATGTGCGCGTGCCCGTGCGCGAAGCGCTCGGCCTCGCGCCGGCGCACCTCGGGCGGCAGCGCGCCGTAGATGAGCGCGACCGGATGCCCATTGGCCGCGACCTGGTCGCGCAGCATCAGCACCTCGCGCCGGCTGAACGCCACCACCGCGTCGCCCTTGCGCAGCGAATGGATGGGCACGGGCGCGGGCAGCAGCTCGACGTGCTGCTTGCGCTCGAACTCCCTCACCTTGCAGGTCTCGCCGCACAGCTGCAGCAGGTTCTGGATCGCCGGCACGGCGTAGGCCGAGCAGATGACGATCACCTCGTTGGCGGGCACGCCCACGATGGCCTGCGTCCACGCCCAGCCGCGCGAGTCGTCGAACAGCATCTGCGCCTCGTCGATCACGGCGACGTCGATGGCCTTGCCCGTGTTGACCATCTCGATCGTGCTGGAGACGACGCGCGCGTCGGGCGCCGGGTCGTTCTCCTCGCCGGTCAGCAGCGAGGTGGGCACGCCGCGCGCCACCAGGCGGTCGCGGCCCTCGAGCGCCAGCAGCCGCAGCGGCGCCAGGTAGCAGCCGTCGTGCGCCTGCGCGAGCTGCTCGAACGCCGCGTGCGTCTTGCCGCTGTTGGGCGGGCCGACGTACAGCGTCACCGTGCGCTGCAGGCGGCGCGCGAGCTCGAAGGAATCGGGATACCCCTGGAAGGCCAGCTCGGAGTTGAGGCCGGCGAGCGTCTCGAGCTCGGCGGCGTGGCGCTCCCAGCGATCCTGCGTGCGCCGCGTCGCCGCCTCGAGCTCCGGCCAGGACTGCGGGCGCGCGCATTCGGCCTGCAGGCGCGGCAGCAGCGAGTCGAGATGGGCCGGATGGCCCGATTCGCCGCGCGCGACCAGCCGCTCGAGGTGCTCGGCCAGCAGCGCGGCCTGGGGATACGGCGGCGGGGCACCGAGCGCGGCCTCGAGCGCCGCGCGGTCGCCCGTGCGGTAGAAGTCCCACACGGCCGCGGCCGGCACGGGCACGCGCCAGGCGACGCGCACGACCCAGCCGTTGGCGAGCCTCACCGGCTGCTCGAGCAGGCGGTCGAACTCGCCGGCGGCGCGCGTGATGCCCAGCGCCTCGAGCTCCGCCGTGCGCGCGAGCATGAGCGCGCGCACCTGCGGCCCGTTGCCGACGGCGTCGAGGTGGCGCAGCGCGTCGCGCATGCGCCCGGGGTCGATCCAGCGGCTCGGGCGCGCGCCGGTCACCGCCTTCTGCAGCAGCACGAAGCCGAGGGTGTCGAGGTGCTGCTCGAGGTGCGGCGCGTGCTCGTCGAGGTAGTCGGCGGGCTTGACCACCTGGGGCAGCACGTAGGCCGCCTGCTGGATGCGCGCCACGTCCTCGGGCGCGATGTCCGCGGGCACGCGGGCGGCGTGGCGGGCCTGGGGCAGGCGCGGGGGCCGCGGCGCGGACGGGGCGTCCGGCGGCGGAGAAGAGGTGGACACGGTCATGCAGTCGCGCCGGCGTGACGGGACGCGGCGCATTTGTTCGCTATAAAGGGCACAGTATGGACGATCCCGCCCGCGCGAGCCGCCTGCCGGCCCCCCGCCGCCGACCCGCGAGCGCCGATCCGCGCGCGGACGGCCTGCGCCGCATGAAGTGGAGCGCCGGCGCGCTGCTCGCCGCCGCGCTCGCCGGCCTGGCGCTCTCGGCCGCGATGGGCGGCCGCGGCGCCTGGGCCTGGGTGCAGGCCTTCTGCGAAGCGGCCGCGGTGGGCGCCATCGCCGACTGGTTCGCGGTCGTCGCGCTGTTCCGCCACCCGCTGGGCCTGCCGCTGCCGCACACGGCCATCATCCCGCGCAACAAGGCGCGCGTGGCCGACGGCCTGGCCGAGTTCGTGCGCGACCATTTCCTCGAGCCCGAGGCGCTGCTGCGCCGCCTGGCCGTGGTCGACCCGGCGCGCCGCCTGGCCGACTGGCTGGCCGAGCCCGAGCGCGTGCAGGCCTGGGTGGCCGAGGGCCGGCGCTGGGCGCTGGAGGCGATCGGCCTGTTCGACGACGCGCGCATGCGCCGCGCCACGCTGGACCTGCTCGTCGAGCAGGTGCGCCGCTGGGACGCCGCCGCCACCACGGCCGAGGTGCTGCGCGCGCTCACGCAGGGCGGGCGCCATCACGAGCTGCTCGACGCGGGGCTGCAGAAGCTGGGCGGCTTCCTCGCCGAGGACGAGGTCAAGGCGCGCGTCTCGGCGCTGATGGTGCGCCACGCGCGCAAGGAGTGGCCCAAGGTGGTCGGCATGGTGGAGCTGGTGACGCCCGTGGCGCGCATCGCCGACGGCCTCGCCGACAAGCTCGCCGCCTCGGTGCTGGGCGAGCTGCGCGAGGTGCTGGCCGAGCCCGAGCATCCGGTGCGCGCGCGCTACGAACGCTGGCTGGCCGAGTTCATCGAGCGCCTGCGCCACGACGAGCCCCTGATCCAGGCCTTCGAGCGCGTGAAGGAGCGCGCCATCGCCGACCCCGCGATGCTGGACTACGTCGCCGGCGTCTGGGCCGACCTCAAGCGCCTGCTGAAGGAGGACCTGGCGAGCGAGGACTCCCTGCTCGCGCGCCACCTCGCGCAGGGCCTGCGCGACTTCGGCGCGCGCCTGGCCGCCGACGCGGGCCTGCGCGCCGCGCTCAACGAGCACCTGCTCGCCGCGAGCGGCCAGCTCGCCGCCAGCCTGCGCCAGGGCGTGACCGTGCACATCTCGCAGACCATCAAGGCGTGGGACGACCGCCAGCTGACGCACGAACTCGAGCTGAGCGTGGGCCGCGACCTGCAGTTCATCCGCCTCAACGGGACGCTGGTCGGCGGGCTGGTCGGGGTCCTGCTCTACGCGCTGCGGCAAGCCTTTGCCTGAGCCTCCCGCCTACACTGGCCCGAACCGCATGCAAACCCCCACCGAAGCCCCGCGCACCCGCCGCGCCGCCTGGACGACCGCGATCGCGGCGTTCGCGGTCGCGGTCGCCGTCGCGGGCTGGTCGATCCGGCAGGACTGGCTCGCGCAGCGCGCCCAGGCCGCGGCGCGGCTCGAGTCGATCGCCGAGCTGCGCGCGACGCAGGTGCAGGGCTGGCTGGACGGCCACCTCGCGCTCGCCTACTTCCTCGACGACGGCGAGGCGCTCTCCGAGCTGTTCACGCGCTGGCGCGAGCGCCACGACGAGGCGGCGGGCCGGGCGCTGCTCGAGCGCGCGATCGACGCCCGCCACGCCGACGGCGCCGACAGCGCGCTGCTGGTGGACGCCGAGGGCAACGTGCTGGCGCGGGAGCACCCGTCCAACCGCCAGGCTGCGCCCGAGCTGCGCGCCACGGTGCGCGCGGCGATCGCGGCCGGCAATTCCATCGCCTCCACGATCTACCGCCGCCCGGGCACGGAGATGCCGCTGCGCATGGACGTCGTCGTGCCCCTGCTGAAGACGGGCACGCCCGCGCGCGGCGCGATGGTGCTGCGCACCGATCCGCGGCGCTCGCTCTTCCCGCTGCTCGGGGCGTGGCCGGTGCCCAGCCGCACCGGCGAGGTGGTGCTGTTCGACCGCGTGGGCGACCGCGTCGTGAGCCTGAGCGAGGTGCATCCGCGCGCGAGCGGCGCCAAGGGCCCCCTCGACGAGCCGCTGGCCACCTCGAGCCTGCCCGTCGCCCGGGCGATGCGCGGCGAGCTGCCGCCGCACGTGGTCGCGCAGGGCGTCGACTACCTCGGCGCGCCCGTGCTGCTGGTGGCGCAGCCGGTGCGCGGGACGACCTGGTGGCTGGTCGCCAAGATCCAGCTCGACGAGGTCGACGCGCCCACGCGCGAGCGCGCCTGGCGCAGCGTCGTGCTGGCGCTGCTGGCGGCCATGGGCGTCGTGCTCGGGTTGCGCCTCGTGGCGCAGCGGCGCGCGCTCGAGACCGGGCGGCGCGAGCGCGTCGAGCAGCGCGAGCGCCTGCGCTCGCTGGCGCTGCTGGACGCGATCGCGCGCAGCGCGGGCGAGGCGATCTACGCGAAGGACCTCGAGGGCCGCTACATCTACTGCAACGACGCCGCGGCGGGGCTCATCGGCTGCCGCGCGGGCGAGGTCATCGGCCGGCGCAACGCCGACCTGCACGACACGACCACGGCCGCCGCGATGGACGAGAACGACCGGCGGGCGCGCGCCGGCGAGCTCGCCGAGGCGGTCGAGGAGATGCTGCCCGCGCCGCGGGGCGAGCGCATCCTGCTGACGACCAAGAGCCCGCTGCGCGACGCGGAGGGCACGCTGATCGGCATGCTGGGCGTGGCGCGCGACGTCACCGAGATGCGCCGCGCCGAGCGCGAGCTGCGCGACCGCGAGACGCACTACCGCACCGTGGTCTCGGTGCTGAGCGAGGGCATCCTGGTCTGCGACCCCGAGGGCCGCGTCGTCAGCTGCAACCCGGCCGCCGAGCGCATGACCGGCGTGAGCGAGGCCGACTGGCTGGGGCGCCCCGTGCTGGCGCCGGGCTGGCGCCTGCGCTCGATCGACGGCAGCCCCGGCACGGTGGACGAGCTGCCGATCGCGCGCGTGATCGGCGGCGAGCCGGCGCTGCACAACGTGCTCGTGCACACCTGGAGCCCCGACGGCCGGGAGGTCGCCTACGAGGTCACCTCCGTGCCGGTGGTGAGCCCGGACACGCAGCGCCTGGTGGCCGTCGTCACGTCCTTCTTCGACGTCACCCGGCGCCGCCAGCTCGAGGCCGACCTGCGCCGCCACCGCGACGAGCTCGAGGCGGTCGTCGAGGAGCGCACCCAGGCCCTGCGCGACACCAACCTGCGCCTGGAGGACACGGCGCGCTTCATCCGCGAGGTGGCGGACGCGATCCCCGGCCTCGTCACCTTCTGGGACGAGGACCTGCGCTGCCGCTTCGTCAACCGCACCTGGCTCGAGTGGTTCGAGCGCGACGCCTCGCAGGTGCTGGGCCGCACGCGCGGCGAGGTCTTCGGCCAGGCGCACGAGGTGCAGGTGCGCGACCGCCTCGCGCTGGCGCTGAAGGGCGAGCCGCAGCGCTTCGAGTTCGAGATGCGCTCGCAGGTCGTCAGCCGCGTGCTGCAGGTGCACTACGACCCCGCGCGCGGCGCCGACGGGCGCGTGCACGGCGTCTACGTGCTGGCCTTCGACATCACGGCGCTCAAGCGCGCCGAGGCCGAGCTGCAGCGCACCAACGAGGCCCTGGCGCGCTCGCGCGACCAGGCCGAGACCGCCAACCGCGCCAAGAGCGCGTTCGTGGCCAACATGAGCCACGAGATCCGCACGCCGCTCAACGGCATCCTCGGCCTCGCCCACCTGCTCGCGCGCGACCCGCGCGACGAGCTGCAGCGCGACCGCCTCGAGAAGATCAACGACGCCGGCCAGCACCTGCTGCAGATCATCAACGACATCCTCGACCTCTCGAAGATCGAGGCCGGCAAGCTGACGCTGGAGGAGCTCGACTTCTCGCTCGACGCGCTGCTGGCCGGCGCCTGCGACATGGTCGCCGAGCGCGCGCGTGCCAAGGGGCTCGAGGTCGTGGTCGACACCGACCACATCCCGAACCGGCTGCGCGGCGACCCGACGCGGATCTCGCAGGTGGTCCTCAACCTGCTGTCCAACGCGGTGAAGTTCACCGAGACCGGCTGGGTGCGCCTGCGCGGCGCGCTGCTGAAGGAGGAGGCCGACCGCGTGCAGGTGCGCTTCGAGGTGCAGGACACCGGGCTCGGCATCGAGGCGGCGGCGCAGGCGGGCCTGTTCAACGCCTTCGAGCAGGGCGACAACTCCACCACGCGCCGCTTCGGCGGCACCGGGCTCGGGCTCTCGCTGACGCGCCGCTTCGTCGCGGCCATGGAGGGCGAGGTCGGCGTCGTCAGCGCGGCGGGGCAGGGCAGCACCTTCTGGTTCACGGCCTGGCTGCGGCGCGCGCAGAAGGACGACGAGAAGGTCGCCCCCAACCGCATGCGCTCGCTGCGCGTGCTGCTGGCCGACGACCTGCCCGAGGCCTCGCAGGCCATCGAGACCTACCTGGTGGCTATGGGCATGGTCGTCGACGCGCCGCTGGACGCGCAGGCGGCGCTGCAGCGGCTCGAGGCGGCGATGGCGGCGGGCCGGCCCTACGACCTGATCCTGGTCGACGCCAGCCTGGCCGCGCCCGCGGGCGGCGACGCGCTCGCCCGCATGCGCGCGCTCATGGGCGCGGGCATGCCGCCCACCGTGCTGCTCGCCGCGGGCGAGGACGAGGTCGCGCGCGCGCAAGGGCCGGGCGGCCGCGGCCACGACGCCGTGCTGCTCAAGCCCGTGACGGCCTCGGCGCTGCACGACCTGCTCGCGCGCCTGCTGTTCCGCCCGCGCGACGAGCGCCGCGGCGAGGCGGTGCCGCTCGACGTGAGCGAGGGGCTGGTGCGCGAGCGGCACGCCGGGCAGCGCGTGCTGCTGGCGGAGGACAACATCATCAACCGCATGGTGGCGCGCGAGCTGCTGGTCAACGCCGGCCTGGCGGTGGAGCTCGCCGAGGACGGCGCGGTGGCGCTGGAGCTCGCGCGCGAGCGGCCCTACGACCTCATCCTGATGGACATGCAGATGCCGGTGATGGACGGCCTGGAGGCCGCGCGCGCGCTGCGCGAGCGCGGCCTGGGCATGCCCATCGTCGCGATGACGGCCAACGCCTTCGCGGAGGACCGCCAGGCCTGCTTCGAGGCCGGCATGAACGACCACGTCGCCAAGCCGGTCGACCCGGGCGCGCTCTACGCGATCCTCCTGAAGTGGCTGCCGCCCGCGGGAAGGTAGAGTCGGCGCCATGAAAACCCGACTCTTCGGCCTGGCGCTGGCGGCGCTGGCCGGCGCCGCCTGCGCGGCGACGCAGGCCACGCTGGTCACCGCCGACCGCATGCTGGACGTGCTCACCGGCAGGTGGGTCGACAAGCCGGCCGTGCTCGTCATCGACGGCCGCATCGCCGCGGTCGGCGCGCAGGGCGCGCTGCAGGCGCCCGAGGGCGCGAGGCGCATCGACCTGCCCGGCGAGACGCTGCTGCCCGGCCTGATCGACATGCACGTGCACCTGAACGCCGACCCGCGCCTGGGCGGCCACCAGGACCTCGACTACACCGACACCTTCTGGGCCGTGATCGGCGCGGCCAACGCCAAGGCCATGCTCGAGGCCGGCTTCACCACCGTGCGCAACGTCGGCTCGCCCGACTACGACGACGTCGCCGTCAAGCAGGCCGTCGAGCACGGCTACATCCCCGGCCCGCGCATCGTGCCGGCCACCTGGCCGCTGGGCGCCACGGGCGGCCACTGCGACGGCACCGAGGGCCTGCCGCCCAGCTTCGACGTCGTGCCCAGCCCCAACGTCGCCGACAGCCCCGACGGGTATCGCGCCCTCGTGCGCAAGGTGCACAAGTACGGCGCCGAGGTCATCAAGATCTGCGCCACCGGCGGCGTGCTCTCGCGCAGCGACGTCGCGGGCGCGCAGCAGATGTCGCTGGCCGAGATGAAGGCCGTCGCCGACGAGGCCCACATGCTCGGCCTCAAGGTGGCCGCGCACGCGCACGGCAAGCACGGCATCGACGACGCGCTGCGCGCGGGCATCGACACCATCGAGCACGCCAGCCTCGCCGACGAGGAGTCCTTCCGCCTCGCCAAGGAGCGCGGCGCCTGGTTCTCGATGGACATCTACGACGACGACTACATCCTCGCCGAAGGCGCGCGCAACGGCATGTTCGAGGAGTCGCTCGCCAAGGAGCGCGCCATCGGCCGCCAGCAGCGCGAGACCTTCCGCGCCGCCTGGGGCGCGGGCGTGAAGATGGTCTTCGGCACCGACAACGGCGGCGTCTTCCCCGCCGGCCAGAACGCGCTGCAGTTCGCGAAGATGGTCGAGTGGGGCATGCCGCCGCTCGAGGCCATCCGCTCGGCGACGCGCAATGCGGCGCAGGCGCTGGGGCGCGAGAAGGACGTCGGCGCGATCGAGGTCGGGCGCTACGGCGACCTCGTCGCCGTGCACGGCGATCCGCTGCAGGACGTGCGGCTGCTGGAGCATCCGGACGCCGTCATCAAGGGCGGCGTGCGGGTGCGCTGACGCCGGTCGCCGCCGCCCGCGCGCCTGCGCGGGCACGTCACTTGATCTTCAGCTCCTGCAGGAGCAGGCCGCTCTCGATCTCGCGCACCTCGGCCCGGTTGCCCGATTCCTTCACCAGCTGGGCGTTGGACTTCTTCTTCCAGGCGACGTATTCGTCGCCGCGCTTCTCGGACTCGTTGCCGCTCGCCAGCCGGTCGGTGACGGTCACCAGGTACAGGTCCGGCTCGCCCTTGCGGGCGTAGGCGTTGCTGAAGACCATGTAGGACTTGATCCAGCCCTTGGACCTGGCGAACTCCTGGTCCGCCTTCCACTCCGTGGCGATGAAGGTGGCGTAGGTCAGCTCGCCGCCGTCCTTCAGGTGGACGCCGGTGATCTCCCAGAAGTCGCCCTGTGCCAGCGGCCAGTCGCCTGCCGAGGCGCGCATCGGCGCGACCGCCGCCGCGCATGCGAACATGGCCGCCATCAAGCCTGTCGTCAACACCTGCTTCATTGCGTTCCCCTTCGCGGCCACCGTGGCCGTTTCGCAAGCTAGCAGCGATGCGCGGCGCGATCAACAGGCCGGCCGCGGCCGCTTCTCCCCAATCTTGATGACGTCGGTCGGACGGAGCGCGCGGGCCCGTGCCAGAGTGGATCGCGGACGTCCGGGTGCCGACTGCGTCCCGCACGGCGACGCCCGGCCGCCCGCGTTCGGGGAGACTGCTCATGTCGGATGTGGATACCGCCGCGGACCGGGCGGCGTGGCCCTCGCTGGGCGCGTTCGAGCTGCCGGCGGCCTGGGTCGAACCGGCGGTGCGCGCCTGCCGCCTGTTCAACACGGCACTCGACGCGACCTTCTACGACACGCCGGGCCTGCGCGTCGCGCTCGCGGCGCGCGACGTGCCGGCCCAAGCCGCCGGCGGCGAGCCGCCGTCGCGGATCGTCGACTTCGGCGCGCTGGTCGACCCGGAAGGGGCCTTGCTCCTGATCGATGCGGCGACGCCGCCGTACGTCCATCGCTTCCAGGACGTCGAGGCCTATCTGGCCTCTCCGGACGTCGAGGCGCGGCAGGTGGCGATCGCCACCATCACCGGCGTCGGCAGCTCCGCCCTCGGCAGCGCCGCCTTCGCCTGGGACGTTTCCGCGGCGCTCGGGCAGCCGGTGCTGGCCATCGTGCCGGGCTACGGCGTCGCGGACGTGGTGCTGCAGGGCCTGGGCGGCTGGTTCGGCTTCGGCCTGCACGATGCCCTGCAGTCCAAGAGCCTCGTGCAGCTGGGGCTGGCGATGGTCGCCCCGCGCATCGCCGCGATCGGACGCGCGCTGCCGGCGTCCGCGCCCGGCGTCGCGACCGTGGAAGGCAGTCCGGTGTTCCGTCACGGCTCGGGCTCGGCCGACGTGCTGCATGCGCTCATGCAGCACCGCGAGCGCCCGTTCAAGCTCCTGATCGGACACAGCAAGGGGGCCCTGCAGATCGGCAACGCGATCCTGTCGCTGGCGCCGGAGCGCACGCGCGGCCTGCGCGTGGTGACGCTCGGCTGCCCGGTGGAGCGGAAAGTCCCCGGCGTCGACTACTTCCAATACCTGGGGCTGTTCGACGCGCTGGGCCAGCTCAACGCCTGGGGCCATCGGCCCACGACCTGGATCCCGACGTGGCACAGCACGAACCCGCACCTGCCTCCGGCGATGGATACGGGTCGCCTGGCGATCGAATCGGGGGGGACGTCGATGCCGGCCCGCGCTCGACCGGCTGCGGCACGACGCGGTAGGCAGGGGTCGGGTTCACCCATGGACCGCCGCCGTCAATAGCGGGGCTCGTGGGAGGTCTGAAACCGCAACTCGCGGGGCAGTTGCGCGGTTCGGACGGGACCCTGAGGTCTCAAACGCCGCTCAAACTTGCGCGCCAACGGCTCCCACCGCTACGTTGCAGACTGTCGACGCGGGCGTCTGCTAAGCAGGACAGGGGACTTAGATCGCGGCCGAATATCTCGCAAGTACATCCGCAGCGTAAGTGAGATAGTTTCCATCCGGAGCGACCGACATGCCAATTGCAACAGCGGCCACATAACTCGATGCGCGAGATTGCACTTTTAGGGCGGCGGAGACGTACTTGACATCCGCAAGGCCGTTGTGGTGCATCAACGCATTTCTGCGTTCACGGACTTCGACGAAGTCTTCGATCAGATCTGGAGCCAGATTTACGACCTTTTGGACTGCGTGCTGGAGCCCGCCCAGAGTGCCGAACGCACCATGGCCAGCAAGAGTTAGCCGCGCAATCAAGCGCCGTTCAAAAGCCGATATTAGCGCCAGAAACATATCGCTCGACAAGCGTTGCGCTGCATATGCTCCAAGCGATGTGTGCGCTTCGGCTATCGTCTCGGTCTGCAGCAGGCCGCTCATGCAACCCACTTGCGGTATGCCTTCAAATTGAAGGCGCTGCGCGCCATTCTCGATGGCTGGCCGGGCCAACTTCAGAGCGGCACGAATACGCCAGTAATTCTCGACGACCTCTCGTGCCGATCCCTCAAAGTCTGCATGGGTCATTGAGCGTGTCGAACCAATCGAACAAAGCCCTTCATGAGGGGGTGCCGAAACTTGTAGTTCCCCGCCATGATTTGCACGACAATCCCGCGCTTTGCTTCCGACATGAGCCGCTTCAATGCCGCGCCAAGAGCCTGCGGACTGACTTCGGCCGCGTTCTCTTGACGAGCAATTTCGTTCGCTCGCTCGTTGATCGTACCGACGCTACAGGCGGCTCCGTCCATACTCGCCATAGCCCAGATTAAGCGACGATAGACACTCGAGCCCTTCTCAGAGAGTGCTGCGAGTTCATACGTCTCACGCAGCGAATGGTCAACATCCTTTGCAGTCGCTAGTGTTGCGTTGCGAAGATCGGCCGCCTCCACGGTATTCGAGTCTCGTTCAAGTGCAAATCGCGCCGCGCTTGTTGCCAGCAAATGGAGATAATACGGCATACGATCGGACATCTGTACCATTTCGTATTTCGCTTGAGCATTGAAGGAGATCGACAGTACTGTCTCGCCGCGCGTCAATATTCCGCCTAGTTCTTGCGTGCTCATGCGCGTCAGCGGCACCTGACGAAGGTTACGAAAATTCGAAAGATGCCCTGCGAGCAGACCGTCGGCCGTTTCGTCGGCACCTACCATTACCAGTGTCACGTTGGGATGATTGGTGGCCGCGTTCTTGGCCAACTCGGCCAATGATCCGATCAATGTCTTATCTTGAACTCGATCGAGCTCATCGAAAACAATACAGAGCGGTTCGCCAGGCACGAGAAGCTGAAGAAACAAATTTCCTGTGAGCCTGCTGGCAGGCAGCGTCATTCCACGCGTCACGATCGCATCGTTCACCGCATCGAATATGATGGTTTGAGGATTCGATGCTTGATACTTAAGCGCAGTATCTCTGAGCAATGACGCAAACGACGCGGTTTCTTCGCAGAAAACTTGAATGCGTGGATGAGTCGCGGTTGCGACATTTGCCAAGGATGTCTTGCCGCAACCCCGTTCACCATACAGAACGACGTGGAGACCAGCGGCGTCGATGGCTTCTCGAACACGTTCGAGCTCGCCCTGTCGGCCGACGAACGACCCGGGATCCTCAATGGGAGCGTGTGGGCGGAAAGCGTTGCTAAGCAACGTGCTTTGGTCGGGGGTGAGGGCCATGGCACCATATTCCTGGTCGCGTTGCCCCAACTATATGCGTTGGCACCACCACCGCGCGTGGCAGCCTATGAAGCGCATCGGGCAATTCGCAGGCCGCTTTGCAGCGAGTGCAGCCCTTCGCGCCAGCACGTCAGATGACCGCGTGGTCCCGCCCTATCGGAGGTCCCCGTTCAGCCACGGCGCATCTCGATGCACTGCGCCGGACGCCACCCTCTCCCGCCTCGAGCCGCGCTCTTCAAGACATCATCGACGCCACCCCCAACCCCACGAGGGCAGCACCGCAATCGTCGCCGCGTGCAGCACTCTCCGGCGTACGCACTTGCGCCCGTGCGCGTCGCGACCCGGCTGCCCTGGACGTGCGCGACGACGAAGCACCTGGCCGGTTAAGGGCGACGGTGCCGGCGCCCGCAAAGACGTCATCACGCGCTGTAAACCGACATGGCGCGTGCTCCGATCGACTCGGTGCCTTCCCCCATGCAATGGCGGGCCATGGCCTCGCACAATGCACGCTCGGCGCCTCCGGGAGAGAGCGGGCGCCTGAATCGCCCGGTGGCTGACCCGTCGCGTGGTTGACAGGGCTCAGGCGTCCGGGCGTCCCGGCCCGACGTTCCATTTCCAACTTCCAGGGAGATCTTCATGCATGGTTTCAAGCTGCTGCTCGCGCCGGCCCTGCTGCTGGCCGCCGGTCTCGCCAACGCGACCAACCTGTACGATCCGTCGGTGTCGTCGACGTCCGATCTCGACGGCTCGTCCGTCGTCCTGGATGGCACGCTGAGCGACACGAACGGAAACGCGGAACCCTGGGTGGTACAGGTGTTCGCCGGCGTGGGCGAGTGTCTGCGGCTGTTCGTGCCGTCGGCGGAATTCGCCCCGAAGCTGGTGGTGGTGTCGCCCGATGGCCACGTCTATCGCGACAGCACCAGCGGCGGCTCGCGGCAGCCGCTGGTGAGGATCGCGAGCGCCCCGGCGCGGGGGTGGTACACGGTGCAGGTGGCGCAGGTCAACGGGGTGCCGCAGAACGCGAACTTCGAACTGCTGTACGGCCGCTACACGGCGGGCAATGTCAACTGTGCCGTCACGACGAGGGCGCTCGAGGGCGCCCGCGGCGACGGAATCGACCAGGAGCGCGCGCTCCCGCCAGCGGCGAAGAACCCCGACGCGCCTTGAGCAGGCGCTCCAGGCGGGCCGTCCGGTGCGCCCGCCGGGACGCATGAATTCCTGAATCGAGGCGCGAGGCGATGGATTGCCCCGGTCGCCGCCACCTCCTTCGATCGGAACACGGTGCGGTATCCCGCATCGATACCGCAGGACGGCCGTGCTGTCCATCGATCGGCGCTCGTGCGCGACCCGCCCGAGCGCCCACCTTGGACCTCGATTCCCGGCCTACGGCACGATCCGATACACCGTCCCCGCCGCCGCCACCCCGGTGAACCCGAACGTGGTGCCGTATCCCGCGCCGGCCTGCATGACGACCGTGCCGACCGGCACGGCCCCGTCCTCGCCGTTGGTGAACGAGTGCAGCGTGCGCTGCTGCCACGTCGTGCGCTTGCCCGCGGGGCGGACGAGCTGCACGACGGCGCCGTAGAGGCCGGGGCCGTCGAGGACGGTGCCGCTCGTCGTGGCGAGGAGGTTGCCGTTGCGCTGCATCGCGAGCGCCGAGTTGGCCGGGTAGCCGCCGTCGGCGCCGCCGGAGAAGTTCCACAGGATGCGCTGGGTCCACTTGTCGGTACCGAAGGCCGGGCGCTCCAGTTCGAACGCGACGCCGCAGCCGGCGGGCGAGCCGTCCGGGGCCGGGCAGTTGTCCAGCGAGTCGCCGCCCTCGTTGGTCATGCCGTAGAGGTTGCCCTCGGCGTCCATGCTGAGCGAGTTGAAGCCGCCGGTGCCGTCGAGGCCGTTGAAGTTCCACAGGGTCGACTTGGTCCAGGCGCCGGTGCCGCCTTCGGGCGGCGCGAGCCGGAAGACCTCGCCGCAGCCGGCGAAGGGCGCGCAGCCCGAGGGCGCGGTGGCGCCGCCCGAGTAGGCGATGCCGTGGATCGCGCCGCCGGCGTCGATCAGCGGGTTGCCGAACGGCCCGTGGGCGGCGTGGGCACCGCTGAAGGTATGCAGGCGCCTGTACGTCCACTTGTGGCTGCCGTCCGCGGGCGGCGCGAGCTCGTAGACCGTGCCGCAGCCGCCGTCGCAGCTGCCGTTGCCGCCCCAGCTGAAGCCGTAGAGCTTGCCGTCGAAGATCGACAGGCCGGAGGGCGCATACCCGTCGGCGTTGCCGCTGAAGGCGTGCAGGATCGTCTCGTGCCAGGCGTCGCCGTCGGCGGCGGGCGGCTGCAGCTGGTAGACCACGCCGCAGCCGACCGCCGTGCCGGCGCGCACGCAGGCGGCGGCCGTGCCGCCGCCGCCGCGGTTGCTCACGCCGTAGAGGTTGCCGGCGCCGTCGCGCACCAGGTTGGTCGGCACGGCGCCGTCCGTGCCGCCCGCGAAGCTGTGGAGCGACTCGAGCGTGTAGGGTGCGCCGTCGGCGACCGGCGGCAGCAGGTGGAAGACGGTGCCGCTGCCGCTCGCGCCGCCGCCCTCCGTGGTGCCGAAGAAGCCGCCGCGCCCGTCGGGCACCAGCGCCGCGCCCGGGTTGGCGCCGTCGGCGCCGCCGGAGAAGGTGTAGATCGTCGTGAGCGAGGCGGCGGGCGCCTCGCCGGGGGCCAGGGCCGCGATCGACATGGCGGCCGTCAAGGTCAGGATTCGCATGGCGGGGCTCCGCTTTCAACGAGTGGATGGGAGCGTCCATTGTCGAAACCGGGCGGCCGCGGCGACAGGCATGCGCCCGACGAACAGCGGACCGTTTCGGCCATCCCGTGCCGCAGGCCGCCGTCGTCACGCGTCGCGGTCGTCCCGGGAGGCCACCGGGATCAGGTCTCGCCGGCGCAGACGTGCAGCAGCCAGTCGTGGAAGTCGCGCAGGTGGTTCGGCTTGTCCGAGTCGAGCGGCACGAGCGAGAAGTAGGTGCTGCCCCGCACGCAGAGGTCGGGGAAGGGCATGGCGACCCGACCCGCCGCCTCGTCCAGGGAGAGCGTGGGCAACGTGCCGATCCCGAACCCCATGCCGTCCGCGACCGCCTGCAGGGTCACGAAGAAGTGGTCGAATCGAAGCCGCTGCGCCGGCCGGAGGTTCCGGATGCCGGCGACCTCGAGCCAGGATTCCCAGTCGCCGGGTCGGGACTCGGTGGTCAGCAGGACCTCGGACTCGAGGTGGGACGGCTTCCAGCGACGGCGCCGGGCGACCAGGCCCGGACTCGCGATGACCGTGGCCCGCTCGTC
>Ga0209051_1001380_pt1 | contig 20965 bp, 21 predicted proteins | sample AraplaCvi_mMS_r2_2_FD_184286 | JGI IMG/M metagenome (GOLD analysis project Ga0209051, IMG submission 184286) | Arabidopsis root microbial communities from North Carolina, USA - plate scrape MF_Cvi_mMS_r2 (SPAdes) (version 2) | ecosystem: Host-associated > Plants > Roots > Endosphere | place...
TCGACGTCAGCATGGCCGTCGCCGAGCAGGCGCTCGCGCCGGCCTTGAGGGCCAATCCGGATGCCGTCGTCCTCACTGACGGGTTCAGCTGCCACATGCAGGCCCGGCAACTCACCGAGAACCCCTATCCGAGTGCGTCTTTGCATCTCGCTCAGATCCTCGACCCCCGTGAACGACAGGAGTAATCCCATGACCGCACCGACCACCAGTGTCGACTCGACTACGCCCCGCCCGGCCATCGCGTCGATTCGCACGGGACTACTGATCGGCGGGCAATGGAGGGATGCCGTCGGCGGGCGAGTGTTCGACGTCGAGAACCCGGCTACGGGTGAGGTCCTGACCGCGGTCGCCGACGCCGACCCGGCAGACGGAGACGCCGCGCTGGCGGCTGCGGTTGGGGCTCAGGCGTCGTGGGCACGCACCGCACCGCGTTATCGCAGCGAGATCTTGCGCCGCGCTTACGATCTGGTGATGTCCCGCCAAGACTGGCTGGCAGAGGTGATGACCCTCGAGATGGGTAAACCGCTCGCCGAGGCGAAGGGTGAGGTAGCCTACGCCGCCGAGTTCTTGCGGTGGTTCTCCGAGGAGGCCGTCCGGGTCTCCGGTGACCACACCACGACGGGGGACGGAACGAACCGAATCATCGTGACCCGCGAACCGGTCGGCCCGTGCGTGCTCATTACCCCGTGGAACTTTCCGCTGGCCATGGGGACGCGCAAGATCGCGCCCGCGGTCGCCGCCGGGTGCACCATGGTGCTCAAGCCGGCACCCCAGACTCCGTTGAGTTCGCTTGCCCTGGCGGCGATTCTGCAGGAGGCCGGTCTGCCGGACGGTGTGCTCAACGTCGTCAACACCACCGATGCAGCATCGGTGGTGGAGCGGTGGATGACCAGCGGCAAGGCCCGCAAGGTGAGTTTCACCGGCTCCACGGGAGTGGGAAAGCTGCTGTTGCGGCAGGCCGCCGAGACGGTGATGCGTTCGTCGATGGAACTGGGTGGGAACGCCCCGTTCATCGTCTGTGCGGACGCGGACGTCGACGTCGCCGTGGACGGTGCCATGGCCGCGAAGATGCGCAACATGGGGGAGGCGTGCACCGCGGCGAATCGCATGTACGTTCACCGCGACATTGCCGCAACGTTCTCCGAACGGCTGGCCGCACGGATGGCGGCGTTGACGGTGGGCAACGGCCTCGACGACCACACCGAGGTGGGGCCGTTGATCGACTCGGCAGGCCGTGCGAAAGTGCAGCGACTCGTCGACGATGCGTTGGCCCGTGGTGCAACGGCACTGACGGGCGGTCGGCTGCCGGACGGTCCGGGCTACTTCTATCCGCCCACCGTCCTGGCCGACGTCTCCGAGGAGTCCGACTTGATGACCACCGAGGTGTTCGGACCCGTAGCTCCGGTCATTCCCTTCGACGACGAGGACGACGTAATCGCCCGCGCCAACGACACCGACTGGGGTTTGGTGGGATACGTGTTCACCCAGGACGTCGACCGTGCCTTCGACCTGAGCGAGCGACTCGAAGTTGGCATGGTGGGTGTCAACACGGGTGTGGTGTCCAACCCAGCCGCACCGTTCGGTGGCGTGAAGCAGTCCGGTCTGGGGCGCGAAGGCGGCAGGGTCGGCATCGACGAGTTTCTGGAGTACAAGTACCTTGCGGTCCCCCGACGACAAGGCCGATGAGAATGCACCGGCGATCGGTGCCGCCGACGGCGCGGTCGTGAACTTCGGAGACGAGCCGGCGATCGCGCAGTGGACGGAGACGACGTATGCCAAGGTTCTGACCAGACTGTGTGCCAACCCCCGGCAGTCGGGGATCGTGATCGTCGGCGTCGACGGACGCAGCGGGTCCGGCAAGTCGACCTTCGCGGCGAACCTGGCACGTGCAGCCCCTCACGTCGCCGTCGTCCACACCGACGACATCGCCTGGCACCACTCGTTCTTCGACTGGCACGACCTGCTCGTCGACGGGGTGTTGTCACGAGTGAGACGCGACGGGCCGCCGCTCGCGTTGAGGCCGCCGGCGTGGGACGTTCGGAACCGACCCGGCTCCGTCGCGGTACCAGCCCACACGGAAGTACTCGTCGTCGAGGGCGTCGGCGCATGTCGTGAACGACTGCATTCTTGGTTCGATGCCACGGTGTGGATCCAATCCGACGCCGAGCTCGCGTATCGCCGCGTCCTCGCCCGCGGAGACGATCCCGTCGAGTTCGTCGACGACTGGACGGCAGAAGAAGTTCCCTTCCTGGCAAACGACCGGCCCTGGGCGCGTGCCACGGTGGTCGTGTCGGGTCAGTCGCCGGGCACGGGTAGCGCGGGAGTTCTCGTCGCAGGAGGGCCGTCCTGGTCGGGCGAGGCCGATGACGCCACCGGCAGCGAAACCGACTGTGATGCTTGACGACGAGCCCGTGGGCACCGGGGTGCGTGACGTCATGGCCGCCTGGGCAGCCGGGCGACGACCCGGCGTTCTATTCGACTTCAACGGGACGTTGTCCGACGACGAACCGGATCTGCTCTGCGAGACGTTCCTCGCGGCCTTTCAGGAATGCCTGGGCTGGACCATGACGGCATCGGTGTATCTCACCGCGTTCGTGGGACTCAGCGACACGGAGATCATCACCAAGGCCGTTCGGCATCGTGGCGACGGCACTGCCGACCAGATCGCCCGAGTCAAGCAACGGCACACTGCCTTGTACACCGAGCGCGCCCAACGAGAAGAACTCATCGCGCCGGACACGGTGCGCTTCGTGGAAATGCTTGCTGCGGAGGGTATTCCGATGGGGATCGTAACCGGGGCGCAACGCGAACAGGTAGTAGCCGTGCTCAATTCCTCTCCTATCGCAGACCTGATCTCCGTGATCGTGGCGGACGAAGACGTCCGGCATGGCAAACCCGACCCGGCGGGATACACCATGGGGGCGAGGGCATTGCAGGTGCCCGCGGATGAGGTCTTGGCATTCGAGGACTCGGTAGTCGGGGTCAACGCTGCGCTGGCCGCCGGCATGCGATGCATCGCGGTCACGGGTGACCGGCCCGGCGACGGCCTGAGCGCGACGGCGACTGGCGTGGTTCGCCGGCTGACTCCACGACTACTGGATGGGTGCTTCGACCACCGGTAGAGCGGCGCGAGTCCGCATGCTATTGAGCGGTGCTCTCGGTCCAGGAGTTGAGAAATTTCAGAGCCTGATGGGTGGGACTGTGTGGGGGAGCGGTCATGGTCATGAGGCGTTGGTCGTGGTCGGTGTCGCTGAGGAAGGTGTTCCACTCCAGGGTCAGTTCGCCGGCGATGGGGTGGCGCAGGACGGTGATTCCGCTGCTGGAATCGACGACTTCGTGGGCGGGCCACCAGGTGCGGAAGACCGTGTCGCGGGTGCATAGTTCGTCGACCAGCGCGAGTAGGCGTGCGTCGTCGGGGGTGCGGGCGGCGGATCTGCGCAGTGAGGCTACACAATTGCGGGCGACGGCGTCCCAGTCGGCGTAGAGCGCACGGACGTCGGGGTGGGTGAACACCAGGTGCACGTAGTTGCGCTGCTCGGACGGTATGCGACTGAAGTCGACGTAGACGGCGGCGGCCAGCGGGTTCCACGCGAGGATGTCGAATCGATGGTCGAAGACGAAGGCGGGAATCTCGGTCATCGCGTCCAGTAGCCGCTGAAGTTGGGGCCGCGTGCGGTGCTGTTCTGACGTCCGTCGGCGAGGGACCGGTTTGCCGGCGAGTTCGTAGAGGTAGGCGCGTTGTTCAGCGTCGAGGCGCAACACGTCGCTCAGGGTCTTCAGGACCGCGAGTGAGGGGGCGATGCGACCTTGTTCGAGTCGGGCGTAGTAGTCGTGGCTGATGGCGGCGAGGTTGGCGACCTCTTCGCGACGCAGCCCGGGAACGCGCCGCCGGGCCCCGAGCAGGGACAGACCCACCTCGGTGGGGTCCAGTCCGTCGCGCCGAGCCCGCAGGAAGTCCCCGAGGGAACCGGCGGGGTCCGGGCGACTGGTCATCGATCCATTGTTCCAGCAGGCCGACGATCGGAGGGAGGGACTGATTCATCCCAGGTTGCGCTGAACCGGGGACGAAACTGACCGTTCCGCACCGCAGGTCGGTGCGGCACCGTGGACGTCATGACCACACCGGATGCGACCCACCAGACCACCACGACCGCCGACCCCAGTGCCGTGGTGCGGCAATTCCTCGAGCGTTGGAGCGGCTCGAAGGCCACCGTGTTGGCGTCCTTCGAGGAGTTCTTCACCCCGGAGACGGTGTGGGAGAACGTCGGCATGGTGACGACCGTGGGCATCGACGAGGCCCGAGGCCTGGCGGAGACCTACCCGCCGGGCTTCGAGACGATGACCGTGGACTTCAAGTTCATCGAGTCGCGGGGCCGCTTCGTGTTCACCGAGCGCGTCGATGACTTCTACAGTGCCACCGGTGAATTGATTGTGTCCGGGCGCGTTGCGGGCGTCGCCGAGGTCGTCGACGGGCGCATCGTGGAGATGCGCGAATACTTCATCATCACCGAGGATCCCGCGGCGTCGAGCCCCCCGGCGACCTAAGACGAGACGGATGACGTCATCATGAGAGACCCCGAGGTCTTTCTCATACGTCGGCGTTACGCGGCGTCGCCGCCTCCCCTCCGGGTTGCGCTCTCCCGCTGGGCATGTGGGGGATGATCGGGTGCTGGCGGTGCGCTCGTCCGCAACCGCGGTCACCGGTAAGGGCATCGTGGAGTCGACGACGAAAGGCGAAGCGGGACCGCCACGTGCCTGTGTCCGAACCTGTCTGTCTGGAAGAAACTCAAGGCTGATTTGCCCGCCGACCCGAATGCGCTGGTATTTCCCAGTCGGAAGGGCGGGTTCCTGCCACTAGGCTAGTACCGGTGGACTTTTGACAACGCGTGCGAAGACGTCGGCATCGAAGGGCTGGTGCCGCACGGCCTAAGACACACCACGGCGCCACTGGCGATCAGCGCAGGCGCTAACGTCAAGGTCGTGCAGAGACTCCTGGGGCATGCAACGGCGGCCATGACGCTCGATCGTTACGGCCACTTGGTCAACGACGATTTGAGCGGTGTGGCCGATGCGCTGAGCAAGGCAATCGATAGCACTGCGGCATCCCTGCGGTATTTAGAGTGCCAGCAGACGGCCGAAACGGCCTGAATATGCTCTGAAGTGCAAGGCCCCCATAGCCCAATTGGCAGAGGCAGCGGACTTAAAATCCGCCAAGTGTCGGTTCGAGTCCGACTGGGGGCACCGTTGAACAGGTGTGATGGCCTCCAGGCGCTCTTGCCGGGGTGTGCCAGTCCGCAGGTGGTCCGCAGGACTATCTACACTGCGGACGATGAGCCCCACGAAGCGCGGCCAGCGCGCAGGTAAAGAGGACCGTTGGCACCGACCGGCTCGGCGCGGCGAACAGGTCAATTATCCCGCCGATCAGATGGATGGGCCGGTGTGGTGCACAGACCCCAAGCACGGCAAGTCCCCGATGGTCTGCACTGTGCGTCATGGCAAGGGCAAGCGCTGGCTAGCTCGGTGGGTCGACCACGACCGCCAAGAACGAACCAAGTCGTTCGACAAGAGTGCTGACGCTCAGCGGCACATTGACGCCATGACGACGGCGATGAACACCGGAACCTATGCCGACCCCCAGCGGTCTGCCGTCACGTTTGGAGTCGTAGCTGAGGCGTGGCTTGCGGCTAAGCGAGCTAACCGGGCACCTAAGACGGTTGCCGGTTACCGCGGGTTGCTCGACGTGGTCGTGCTGCCTAAGTGGAAAGACGAGCGGCTTAGGGACATTGACCATGAGCGGCTACAGACGTGGGTGACATGGCTAGCGACCGACCCGGCAGCACGGCAGCAGCCTAAACGACTTAAGGACGCTAAGGACGCTGAGCACGCTATGGACGCTAAGGACGCTAAGGACGCCGAGTGGACTGGCCTTTCTCCGGCGCGGGTAATCCATGCCTACCAAGTCGTGCGTCAGGTTTTGGCCTATGCGATACGGGCCAAATACCTAGCGGTGAACCCGACCGACAGCATTGAACTACCGCGCAAGGCTCAGGGCAAGGACTTAGCGCTTACACACAACCAAGTGCGGCAGCTTGCCAACGAAAGTGGCGACATGGGCCCGATGGTGCGGTTCCTGGCATATACCGGCCTTAGGTTCGGTGAATGCATCGCGCTACGCGTGAGCGACGTAGACACCGTACGCCGCCGAATCTTGGTGTCCAAGTCGATCACTCACGTTCAACGTCGCGGCCACCTAGAGGGCGATACCAAGACGCATCAGCGCCGAGCGGTGCCGATACTCACGACGGCGCTAGCCGCGGAACTAGTCGAGCTGGTCACTGACCGCGACCCCACCGAGTACCTGTTTCTGGGGGCTGACGGCGGCGCCATGACGTTGGGCCGGTTCCGCTGGCAGTTCGACAAGGCAGTCGCCAAGCTCGGGCTGACGGGCGTTACACCGCACACGTTGCGACATACTGCTGGGTCGCTTGCCCTGAGTGAGGGGGCGTCGGTCGTAACCGTGCAGAAGCTTCTCGGGCACGTCAACGCCACTACCACGATGAACGTTTACAGCCATAAGCTGCCAGATGATTTCGACAAGCTGTCGGCAGCGATGGACCGAGCGACGAGTACGGAATCGTAGATAGTCGTCCAATTTTTCGGACGGCGATTCCCAGGTCACGAAAGGTTTTCGGGACCCATATTTCCGAATTTCCGGACTATTTCCCGGTTTTGGCGAAAACCTGCCTACGCTTGCTGACATGCAGGAACCGCAACTAATGACATTGGCCGAGATGTGCGAACTGATGGGTATTTCCGGATCGACGGCTTACTACTGGCGTCAGATCGGAAAGGGACCTAAGGGTGCTCGGATCGGTAAGGCACTGCGCTACAGGCGTTCTGACGTCGTAGCGTGGCTAGACGAGCAGTTCGCTAGAGCGTAGGCAACGAAGTGTTGAGAGAACAAGAGCAGAGTTGGATTGGAATGCCTCAGCATGTGTTCATCGACTGGGCAACCGACACCAGCGTCCCCCTACCGGCTTGGCAGCGATTGCAGTACCTGGCCTTAGGGTTTTGCGATGAAACCGGCATTGCTTCATTCCGACGAGGCGAACTGGCCATACTGCTGTACGGCGGCCCGGACAAGCATCGCAACCTGACACACCACATAGATTTAGCGATCAGGTACGGGGTACTGGGCGCGGATTCTTGTCGGTCGTGCTTGCGCGTGCCTAGGCACGTCTTGAGAAGCGCACCCAGCGCCGGATATGCGAAACGCGTTCAACGGCCACGCAAACCTGCGGGAGATTGCGTTGATGCCAAACGCTTTTCGCGCCGGGAGGCGTCACTTGTCAACGCACCGTAACCCATCCACCAGTAGCGATGCGTGCTGCTCTCTATGATCTATCTACAAACTCGCCATTCAGGGCCATGCTGAGGCTCGCTTTAGCGTGCTGTCCCCAGAGAGAGAACGGTCGCTGGCCGTACGAGGCGGGAAGCCAATCGCCCGTAGGGGCACCCCCCACCCCCTTCTCCCGCCTGCTTGACCGACCACGACACGCCTTAGCAGATCACACCGCTTGCGATACATCGCACTGGTCTACATTGCTTTCAGCACCTTGAGGGGGCTGAGCGACTTGACTGCGCTACCGCGTGATCTGTTCGAAGGTGAGGTTCCGGACCGCAACTGGGTCTTATCTCAGACGATTGATTTCGATGGCAGTTATCGCAAGCTGCGATTGCCTGATGCGCGGATGTGGCCAGCTGAGCTCGATGCCTGCCCGTCCACCGGCAGGTATCAAACCGTTGATCGCCGCGTTGTGTTTTCAGTGGCAGAGCGGGCAATCGCGACGCCAGAAGACCGCTGGAGCGCGATCCAGCTTTTCGTGGCAGCAGTTGTGTGGGGCGCTGGTACGAAACCCCGTAATGCCACGCTTCGTCTTCGGTGCCTCCATGATGATTCGGCACCAAGGAAATTGACAGCAGCGATCCAACATGTTCGGCAATCAGGTGCTCTATCCGGGTACCAGGCTATGTATCTGGGCGGCTATCTCAATCTGGGAGACGTTGGCCCCTCGTTCTTTACGAAGTTTCTCTACTTCGCAGGCTGGGATGCCAAGCCCAATCTTTGGCAGCCGTTGATATTGGACGATGTAGTGCTGCGTGCATTGAACCGCTTGACGACCGACAAGTGGGTCAAGGGCTCATCCGCAGATTACGGGCGATACCTGGACCTAATGAAGGACTGGGCGTACGAACTGGATACCTCGCAGGATGTCATCGAACGTCGACTGTTCCAGCTCGGTGGCACGGCCAAGCAGGCCTGATGCAGCAGTCTGTGCAAGCGTTCCGAAGCGGAAGTTTCTGCCGAGTCGGGTTTCACTCAGCTTTGTCGGACGCGGCCAGCACGCGGTAGACGGTTGCACGGCTTACGCCAAGCGTCACCGCAATCGTGCTGGCCGACTCGCCGCTCGAATGCATCCGCTCCGCCAGAGCGGCCTTGGCGGCATCCAATGCCTTTGGACGACCGATTGCTTGACCGCGTGCCCGTCGCGCGTCCCGAGCTGCTGTGCGGCGTTCCTTGCCTAGCTCCAGTTCGAGCTCAGCGAGGCTTGCGAGAACTCCAGCCACCATGCGACCCGCAGCATTCGAGGTGTCGATGCCTTCGCGCAGTGAGCGCAGCACGATTCCGCGCTCACCCAGATCGCGGATGGTCGTCATCACTTCGGCGGCATTGCGGCCTAGGCGGTCGATGCCGACAACGACGATGGCGTCACCTTCGCGGGCGTAGTCCAACAATGCGGCAAGCCCCGGACGCTGTGTACGGGTAGCAATGCCGGACAGCTTGTCGGTGTAGACGCGGGTCGGGTCAACCCCTGCTGCGACTAGTGCATCCATCTGCTGGTCGAGTGACTGGTGCGTAGTGCTGACGCGGGCGTAGCCGAGCTGGGTTCCGGTGACGGCGGGCGCGGTGTCGGTGACCATCCATCGACAGTCTCATAAGTCCCATAAGTAATCAATATGCGACACGATTTCTGAGGCATCTTTTGAGACAGCGCGACCTGGCATTTTCTGAATCACAGCCCATCTCAGTGGGGTTGTTGCAGATCTTTAGTTTTGCGACGACACGTCCTCGGGGGATCCGGGCGCGCACCGATTCGATCCTCCGTCCAGTCGCACATTGAAATGGAACAATGGGTCGCTATGACGGCACGAGCCACTCGTAGCGAATATGAGCACAGCTGTCCGAACGGCCACATCGTCGACGGTGCCCACAAGAAATGTCCGCGCTGCGGTGGTCGCGTTGTGAGTACTTTGATCGCTCGCGAGGAGCGCGTCATCTCGTGGGAGGGTGGGCATCCATCGGCTGAGGTCCTACATAAAGCACTCTGGATGACGCGAAATCTCAGTCAGTCACCCGCACGATCACGACGCCCGATGGACTTCACATTTCCCACTGACCATAGGACCAACTTGAGTCGCACCGACATACTGATCTTGACTGCACTGGCAGACGAGCTCACCGCTCTTCGAAGCAATTCGGGCCCTTGGGTTAAGGAGAGGGTCGGCGACGAGGGTGTGCATTGCTACCAAACAAGTGCTTATCACGGTCTCAACATCTCAGCCGTTGGGATGGCTGGCATGGGGCCCGTCCAGGCTGCCGTAACGACGTCTTCTGCGCTGAGGGCATTGAATCCCGCGAAGGTTATTCTGACTGGCATCTGCGCCGGAGTTGGTGATGGCGTGAAGCTCGGGGACGTTTGTGTGTCGGAACAAATCATCGACTATGACTTAGGGAAAGTTAAGGCGGGCGAATACCAGCCACGCTGGCGCGCTTACGGATCCGACGCCGAGCTCGTCACGTTAGCCAAGCACTTCCAACCTAAGTCCTGGGCTACGTCGATAACTACGCCCCGGCCTGGCGGCAGCTCTGCGCTTCCGCAAGTCCACTTCGGCCCGATGCTAAGTGGGAGCAAGGTCGTCGCGGATGGCGACATGGTGCAGTCGCTCACCGAGACGTGGACCCAAGCCGTCGGCCTTGAAATGGAGGGCGGCGGAGTTGCCGCCGCCGCTGACGCGTACGGGGCCCGTCCTCCAATCCTGTTGATCAAGGGCGTCTCCGACCGTGCTGATCGGAAAAAGAACGACAAATGGCGCGGCTATGCAGCCGAGGCCGCAGCGACATACGCCATTCAGTTGCTCATCGAACTCGGGTCAAGAAATCTCGCAGAAGGGGACCGCGCAGACTCGCTTCGCTCACGATCTGCGGCCAGACAGCTTGCCACCGACTTCGGCGGTATGACGGCTGGCGAATTTCGCGAAGTATTGCTCGCGGCCTTTGACGTAAGCGGATTGAAAAGTCTCTGTCAGGATGTCGACTTCGACTATGAAGAGCTGCCAGATCGCGACAGGAAATCCGGGTTCGCTCGTAGTCTTGTCGAAGCGTCAAGGCGGGATCAGTTCCAGAATGACCTCGTCCGCGCCGTGTCGCGCGCCAAACCTCGCCTGGGTATCGGAGTCAAGTGAATTGGGCCTGGACTCGTAACGTCAGGACGCCGTCGACTTAAATCCCACCAGCCAGGAGCACACGCTAGGCGGCGACTAAAACGAGGCATCCTTCCCTGCCGAGACAAGTTGTGAATACCAGATTCCTAGTTATTGGACGCGATCGTCAAGCTCAAATTCAGAGGACTGAGTCGAAGACTTCAACCAGTGACCGTATGTGTTCCACGCAATCAGACAGGTTGGCGCGTTCCATCGGACGAAAATCTAACCGCGCCACGTCCCAGTCCGCCTCATGAGCTATCTGGTTTCTCCTGTCGTAGATCAGATCTGAGAGTCGACGGAGGCGATCCGGTCGGTTATTCAACGAGAATGCTACGGACAGCCACACCGCGTCAGCGTCCTTACCGACGGCTGTCAGCAACGAATCAATCGCGGATGGGGACGCCAACGTCTTGAATGAAATTCGTAGACGAATGTAGCTTTCCCCCTGCTTACCTGAAACGTCGGCGGCGGATACGCTCTTAATGTAGTTCGCGACTACTCCTGCCTCTACAGGCCCAATCTTCGCATGTGCCGCTGCAAGTTCTATTCCCCGCTCATGAAAGTAAGAGTCCAGAGCTGCGACCGCCAAAACATATCCACTCCGCCTAAGTATCGGCGCGCTAGTGTCTTGTGCATCCGCCTCCATCCGCGTTGCGACGGCCTCAAGTTCGGCAACCTGGTCTAACAGGCGATGAAATATATTGAGTGCAAGCGACGCTGACATGCTAGTCGTCAAGTAAAGCGCTAACGCGACGGGCAAATTGGTCGAAGATGCGATCTAAGCTGCCAATCTGCGCTTTCGACCCCTTTAGCACGATACCGACCTGACCCAGTTGCTCCTCGGTTAACGCAAAGACTGGAACATGGTGTTCCTGCGATTTAGGTAAAAGACTATTAAATTCTTGAATTTGCGCTAGAACGAGCGATGGGGGTATCTCGGCACTTTCGTATACGGAGTCGTCAAGGGTCAGTCCGGCAGCACGAAGGGCGGGAACAAACTGGGTGGCGGCCGCATCTTCAACCCGCTGTATCCAGTCCCGGAAGGGACTAGTGGGCGTGCCATACGGGTCTTCCTCGGTAGGGGAGCGGTAAAGCCTATATCGCTGAATGACGAGTCCTGCCAGCTTGAGTCGCAGCGGCGGGTAAGGGTATGACGCGCTTACCAGTACCTCATTCTCACTCGCGCCTTGTGCCCAACGCGCCCATCGGGGTAATACCTGGGACAGCGATTGCAACGCCATTATCGAGAAAAAATCGGGTGATGTAGGAACGATCAACAAGTCACTAACAGTCACAAGATTTTGGTTCAAAGCACCAAGACTCGGACTCATATCAATGAGGATGTAATCCGCATTAAGCAACTCGGCGGTCTGCGAAAGCAAGTAGTATATTGCGCCAGGTAGATTACGCATTGACGCAATTGAACCTGCACCAGCCAATTCCTGTGCGATGCCAAGCGATACTTCGTACTCGCCAAATCGAAGGTGGCCCGGTAGTAAGTAAAGACCATCGACTCCTTCGACTTCAACACAATCAACAGGTTCGATGAGGCGAGGTTCGGAATTAAATGCAGGTTGCAACGCCCCAAAGATAGTTCGATCGAAGTTTTCTTCCCAGAAATCGGCAGCTTTTTCTTGAGTGGATGCATAGGTCGCATCATTTGCATCGCCCTCAGCGCCACTATCGGGTGCTTCCTCTTCTTCGGGCCATTCAGGATTGAAGCCAAGGACAACGCCGGTTAGGTTGCACTGAGGGTCACCATCAACCATGATCACGCGCTTCCCCTGCTGCGCTAATTTCCATCCGAGATTAAAGGTTGTAGTGGTCTTGGAAACTCCACCTTTGTGGTTAAACACGGAGATAATCTTGAACGCCAAGTAGAACCCCTCCTCTGTCGATGGGATCGTTGGGTGACCCCCCCCGCTTCCCGGCTCGGAGTGAGTGTATTCGTGAAGCCGATTTCCTAACTCACCTGTGCTGACGGGTCAGCACATAGCTCATGCCGGGTCATGTTTTTCCATCTCGCGCCGTGCTGACCCGCTCAGCGTTTACGCACGTCACGCGTACTATATGCGTCTTCGATTCCCGGCAGCTCCAGCACGTCGGCACTTGGTTTCGTTGCCCGGTACTTTCGCTGCGACCTTGAGAGTGCGCAAGGTACTGCTGAGGCGCTGGGATCTGAGTGCGCAGAACTGCTAGGGCGCGGCCGAGCGCGCACGGCGGTAACCCGCCTATGCGCAACGGCAATCAGCTAGTCGGGCTATCGGTCTATCGGTACTGCCTTCGGCGGATCGTCCGCGCTGGTCGCTAGCCAACCCATGCAAGCAGCGACCGCGTTGCTTGCTTCGCTTTCTTCAATGGCGACGGCCCTGCGAAGCGTTGCGGCAGCGCCACCACTCCGAGTGAAGGCGGCCACTTTGAGGTTCGAGCCGAGCGCCAACGAGGCCTCTTCCCTGGTGCGGCTACGCCCCCCGATCACGATCAAATGCGTCGGCGGTTGCACGAGGAGCGATTCGAGAAAGCCCACCGGGTCATCAACTCTTAAGGAGCCGTGAACCATAATCGCTCTCGCCGCCGCCTGCATGTTAGAGGACTTCCGGAACGCAGAACAAAGTTCAAGGAGCAGGTCGCTCTCTCCTACAACGGCATTGATATTCGACCTCGCCAGCTCAGCTCCGAGACGCTGAGCTACTTGATGTGCATACAAGCTCTCGGCGTCGGTCAACTCCCCGTTTGCAAGGGAACCTGCAACCCATACCGTCCGCACTGGCAGTTCCGCTGATCCGGCGCCTACGGCCCGGTATAGAGTGCTAGCCCTGGTGATCCTCAACGAGCGGGCGTACTTCCAGAGCTTGCGGCACCACGTCAACGCTCTCGCCAAAGTTCTTCTGCCCCATTCGGTTGTCCAAGCGAGCAATGCATAGATGGCGCACGCGGCGACGCCTGTGATGATCGCGAACGCCCAAACATGATCTACGATCCACCCAATCGCGCTGTCCACGCTGCTCACCGTATCGGCTGAGTGAGCGGTGCAAGGCGGTCCGCCATAACAGTTGAGCTCAATTTCTAGCTGGCTCAACCGACCGGTGCGATCAAGGGAGTAAGTCGGCTTCCCACGGCAGTGAATCCGCATAGCGTTGAAGCTCAGTCATCGGGAACAGCACCTTTGATCCGTGCCCCTTCGCCAGAAGGCCGCCAGTTCGTCGGAGTCTGTCAATTTCGCGCAAGCTGAGAGACAAGATGCGGGCGGCCTCTGGCGCAACTAATAACGAGGCAGGTGGGGAGGATGACGGTTGTCAATGCCTGTCATGGCGAACAACGTACTTCCACAAGCGGTTCGTCGCGTTTCCATGCTGCTTATGCCCGGTTTGCGGCGCTGTCACAGTCCGCACGCAGTCCGCACGGCACCCGCTAGCGATCCAGGACACCCGCAACTATCCGCGGGCGTAAACCGTTGAGCCTCAACAGGACAGCCCGACTGTCACTAACCACTCGCAAGTGACCGTTACTAGCCGTGACCTGCGGAGACGCAAATGGAGCGATCTTAAAATCCGCCAAGTGTCGGTTCGAGTCCGACTGGGGGCACCGAGAAGGGCCAACACTAAACGGCCTGGCGGCAGCTGAGGACGGATGACACTGGATCCTCGTCACGAGTGAGTTCACCCGGGCGGAGGTGTTTCGGGCTAGCTGCTTTTCACAACACCTCGAGCGGCCGCGGGCGGGTGGGAGGTGGGAACGCTTGGTCGAGGTCACGGAGGTCGTCGCCGGTCAACTCGATCTGACGGGCGGCGGCGTTTTGCCGAACGTGGGACTGAGTTCCGGCCCGCGGGATGGCGATGACCCCGTCGTGGTGAAGAACCCATGCGAGCGCAATCTGCGCCGGAGTGGCGTCGTGTCGCCGCGCGATTGATTGCAGCGCCGAATGATCGAGCAGTCGGCCCTGCTCGATGGGCGAGTAGGCCATGGTCGGTATCCCATGTTGGGACAGCCACGGCAGCAGCGCGTACTCCGGGCCGCGGCGGGTCAGGTTGTAGAGGATCTGATCCGTCTGGACCTCACCACCGCCGGGGACGCCTGACAGTTCGATCATGTCGTCTGTGTCGAGATTGCTTACACCCCAATGGCGGATCATCCCGCGTTGCTCCAACTCGGCGAAGCCCTCGATGGTCTCGCCGAGCGGGATTCGGCCCCGCCAGTGCAGAAGGTAGAGATCGATGTGGTCGACACCGAGCCTGTCCAGGCTTGCTTCACACGCGCGAACGGTACCTTCCCGCGTCGCATGGTGTGGAAGGACCTTGTCGACCAGAAAGACGTCGTCGCGCCGTCCGGCGATCGCCTCGCCGACCAACGCTTCCGCCGCGCCGTCGCCGTACATCTCGGCGGTGTCGATCACCGTCATGCCCAAGTCGATCCCCAGCCGGATCGAGGCGATTTCCTCAGCCCGTCGCTCCGGCCTTTCGGCGAAATGCCACGTCCCTTGGCCGAGGGCGGCGATCTTCTCCCCGGAGTGCAACGGCACGTGCGGAACTGGGTTCATCTTCAGCAGCCTCTCTGACGTCCCGCCGAACACACCACCGCTCAGGCGGATTGACTTCAGTCTGCAGTTTGCATCGTGCTTCGCACTTCGACCCGGTGGTGCACACCTACCTGACCCATGTCGATCTACGGGGCCGAGCGTCGTGTTGCGAGTGGACTACTGGGCCAGCGACAGCCCGGCAGCCAGTGCGAATCCCAGCACCGCGGACAAACCGGCCTGCTCGCGGGCTTTTTCGGTCGCCTCCGGGATCATTGATCCGACGAGCATGACGAGCAGTGCACCCGCCGCGAAGCCGTCGATTCCGCCCTGCAATGACGCCCCGGCAATCTCTTGCAGCTGGTAGCCCCCCACGGTCGCCACCGCGCAGATTGCCGCGACGGCGGTCCAACCGAGCACGATGCCCCCAACGCGACGACCGGCACTGCGCAGATCATTGGCCGAGCCGATTGCCTCCGGCAGGTTCGACACGAAGATGGCGACCAGCAGGGTCGGACTCACGGAGCCGCCCCCGGCGATGCCGATGCCAAGCACCGCCTGCTCGGGGATGCCGTCGAGGAGTGCGCCAAGCAGCAGGGGTATCCCCGCCGCGGCCTTGCCGTCGCCGCCGAGGCGGTCGACGACGTGATCGGCGACGAAGAACGTCACCGCGCCGGTGGCCAAGCCGAGCGCGACGGGCAGCGCACCACCCACCCGGAATCCCTCTTCGGCGAGTTCGAACGAAATGCTTGCAACGAGGGCGCCGGCGCCGAAGCCAAGCACCAGCCCGATGAGGCGCTGGTTCCAGGTATGAACCACACCTGCAAGCGCGCCGATGATCAACGATGAGGCGGCGACCAGGCCCCACAGGAGCGCGGTCACCACGATGCGAATCGCGGCGTTACGCCGTCGTAGCCGTACGCGACGGCGCTCAACATTGCCTCCATAACTGCCTTTCCGTTCGTCAATGGCCAGGCCCCAGCCCCTCCATACGCCTCCGTCCCGAGTACCCAGTCGGGCATGTGTGCGACTCATCGGTGGAAAAAGAAGGCCTTGGCGTGCGCAGTCGTCGTCGCCTTGGCAGCACACTCCACCGTGGCCAAGCCGCTTGGCTGCCGCATGAACCTGACGGGGTGAAACAACTGGCGGAAATTCATCACGACGGTGCATCCGCTCACCGGGTTCCCGCCGCAGACCACTTCTGGCGCGGGCTGTGCGACCTGCCAGGACCAAACAAACCAGAGCGCTTGCGACTGTCGGTTCGGCGCTGCGCTCGTCGCACGCGCTAGCTGGCCTTCCCTCGTCGACGCCAAGCCCCTGGTCGGAACGATGCGACAGAATCGGGTTCGACGACAGGAGGACTCATCTCCTCGAGCAGATGCTTCGCAGGAGTGTCGACGGCCTTAGGGGGGCCTAGTTCACGCTCAGCAGCCGAGCGGGGTTGGCGTGCAGAAGTGCGTCGAGATCACCCGTGGTGACACCGCGCTCGGCGAGCATTTCGGTGAACGTGGTGCCGAGGTAGGTGTAGCCGCGCTGTCCCAGGGTCTCCGGGTTGAGGGGCACCTGCGCTCCAACGAGGTCGTGGGACAACACGATCTGGTCCCGGTAGCCTTCGCCGATGAGGGTGGCGAGCCAGTCGGCCCGTACGTGGTCTGCGCGGAAGAGTGAGCGCTTGGTGAATTCGCCGTTGGCGCTGGGGATTCGGTACGGCTGCCGGGCGTCCCAGAACTGCTTGCCGACGGAGTCGAATCCGATGCAGACCCCGCAGTCCAAGACGCGACGCACATAGTCGAGGTCGGTGTGGTTGTCCATGTGGCCGATCACCACCCGCGACGGGTCCAGTCCCTCGCCGACGACCACGTCGACCTGTTCGAGGGCCATCGTTCCGTGCGTCGTGTGGGTGGCGAGCGCCAGCCCGGTCTCGACGGCGGCGCGGGCGGCGGCGCGAAGCCCCTTCTCGTCGTGGTCGGTGATCTCGTCCTCACTGGTGGGTTGCTCCCCGAGGATGCCGGCGCGGATCCCGGTGTCGGCGATCCCGGTGCGTGCGTCGGCGATGAATCGTTCGGTCAGGTCGTCGATGCTGGCGTCGAGCACCCGTTGCGGGCTGAACTCTCGGCGGTAGGTGGCCGTGCCGGCGACGACGTTGAGCCCGGACTTCTCGGCGATCTGTCGCAGCAGTCGGACGTTCTCGCCGTGCGGGTCGCGGCCGGCGTCGCCATAGGGGCTCAGGTCGACCACGGTGCCGAAGCCGAGCGCCTGCAGGCCCGACAGTGCAGAGACGGCCGCGTCGACCTGCTGGCGGTGTAGCTCGGCGCGTTCCACGAGCCGGCCGCTGTGCCACGGCCCGCAGAGCACCATCAGCAGGTGCTCGTGAAAGAGCACCCTTCCCAGCGACGACGGTGCGACCGTCCCGGTCACGGTCCAGACGTCAGGCATGCGACGAATGTAGTGGGTCGCCGTCGAGGGCGGTCCGCGCGGTGTTTGGCAAATCTCCTAGTCACACCGCCAGAGTAAGCGCACGGGAAACCAGTCTCTGCAAAGAGACGGGGAGATCGCTTGTCTGCGCTACCCTCTGGGTCCCATGAAGAAATTGACTGTTACGGCAATACTGTTTGCCGCGAGCTACGCCCTGTGCCCAGTCGCAAACGCCCAGCAGAACGGCGACTGCGATCCCAACTACTCGGGCGCATGCGTCCCGATCGCCAGCGACGTCGACTGCCAGGGTGGCAGCGGCAACGGCCCGGCCTACGTGGCCGGCCCCGTCACCGTCATCGGCGACGACATCTACGGCCTCGACCGCGACGGCAACGGCACCGGCTGCGAGTAAGGGCTACTCGTCGTCCAGCTGGTAGCGGATCAGCCGGGAGCTGTTCGCCACCACGGCGACCGACGACGCGTTGTGCATGACGGCCGCCAGCACGGGGGACAGGGCGCCGCCCGCCCCCACCAGTAGCCCAATGGCGTTGACCGCGATGGACATTGCGTAGTTCTGCCGGATCACCGTGACGGCCCTGTGTCCCAGCACTCGCACGTCGAGCAACCGGGTCAGGTCGTCACTGGCCAACGCGACGTCGGCGGTTTCGACGGCGACGTCGGTGCCGCCAAGGCCCATCGCGATGCCAATGTCTGCAGCCGCGAGGGCCGGGGCGTCGTTCACCCCGTCGCCCACCATGGCCACCACGTAGCCCTCGGCGCGTAGCGCCTGAACCACCTCGAGCTTGTCCTCGGGAAGCACTTCGGCGCGCCATTCGTCGATGCCCAGCTCTGTCGCGATGGCGCGGGCGGTCTCCGGGTGGTCGCCGGTAAGCATGACGATCCGCCGAACCCCGTTGGCCCCCAACGACGTCAGGACCGACAGTGCCTCGGGGCGGACCTCGTCGCGCAGGCTGATCAGCCCGATCAGCTTGCCGTCCACGGCCAGCAGCAGCGGCGTCTCGGCGGCGTGCTGCAGCTTGGTGACCCAGTCGGATGCCTTCTTCGTCACCCGGACCTCTTCCTGGCGCAGCAGCGACGGGCTGCCAAGCAGCAGGGTGCGCCCGTCGGACTTCGTGCGCATGCCCAGCCCGACGAGCACCTCGCACTCCTCGTGCGGGGGAATCACGATGTGACGCTCCTCCGTGGACCGAATCACGGCCTCGGCCAGCGGGTGTCGTGAGTGGATCTCCGAACTGGCGGCGTAGGCGAGCACCTGCTCGGGCTCCCAGGCCTTGTCGAAGGCGACGACGTTGGTGACCACGGGCCGGCCGATGGTGAGGGTGCCGGTCTTGTCGAACACGACGGCGTCGACGCGACCGGCTTGCTCGAGGTGCGAGCCGCCCTTGATCAGGATGCCGCGCCGCGCCCCGTTGCCGATCGCCGCGCTGATCGCCGTGGGGGTGGCGAGGCCGACCGCGCACGGGCAGGCCACCAGGAGGACGGTCATCGCGCGCCGGACGTCACCGGTCACGATGAGGCTCAGCGCGGACACCAGGAAGGACGCCGGGACGAAGCGTCGTGAAAAGCTCTCTCCGACAGTCTGAATGGGGGCCCGATCGCGCTGGGCTTCCTCGACGCGCTGGATGATCCGGCCGATGGCTGTCTGGTTGCCGACGGCGTTGGCGCGGACGACGATTCGGCCCCTGACGACCACCGAGCCGGCGTGCACCCGCGTGCCGGAGCCGACGGTGACGGGCAGGGGCTCGCCGGTGATGGCGGACTGGTCGACGACGGCCTCGCCGTCGACCACGTCGCCGTCGACCGGGATCGCGATCTGGTCGTGGACGACCACCAGATCGCCGACGACGAGCGAGTCGATCTCGACCTCGACCTCGCTGCCGTCGGGCAACCGCACCCAGGCGGTGTCCTGGTTGCCCTGAAGCAGATTCGCGATGGCGCGGCGGGTCCGTCGCAGCGTCAAGTCCTGCAGGTACTCACCAATGTTCAACAGCCACAACACCGTCAGGGCGACGACGTTCTCCCGCAGGATCAGGCTAGCCACGGTGGCGGCGGAGACCAGCAGGTCGGTTCCCGCGGACTGGCCGCCGCGCAGCGCGCGCAACGCGCCACGCAGGAACGGGTAGCCCGTGATGATCGTCGCGCCGGTGACGACGACCCGACTCGTCGGCCCCAGCAGGGCGGGACGCCCGAACACGTAGCGGCGGGATCCCATCAGCAGCAACGCAATTCCGCCAAGAGCCATCCTGGTGACGTCGGCGTTCCCGACGTCGGCCGAGTGGGGTGCGCGATAGGGCACCACGGCGGCCGGCGCGACGTCGCGCGTGTTCGCGATGGCGTCGAGAATCGCGGCGGCGTCACACCGCTTGGGGGAGTACCACACCACGACCGACGCGGTGCGTGGATACGCGTGCACGGCACGCACGCCAGGAATCTTCTCGATGTCGTCCTCGAGCGCAACCGCCAGCGCCGGGCTCGAGCGGAACCACGGGGCGTGCACCCGCAGCCGCCCGGCGGCGTCGGACAGTACCGTGGGCGCCGTCACGGGTTAGTGTGAGTGGCCGTCGGAGGTGTCGTGGATCGCTGGGGGCGGCGCTTCTTCGCCGATGCGTTCACGCGCCTCGGCGACGACGTCGGCGACCTTCAGTCGGGCGCGCTCGGCGGTCTCCTCGGCCTTGCGGGTGCTGCGCAGGCCCCACGCCGTTGCAACCACCGACGCCTGGTGCACCGGCGCCTTCGCGACCGCCTTGCGGGCGAGTTCGTATGCTGCGACGCCAACGACCCCGGTGACCACCGTCGACGCCGCCTTGGCGACCAATCCGTGCAACACCATGTGCCCTCCGACCAAGTTGATAATGACAACCATTAACGAATTGATCGTAACCCAGGGGCTGGGGACGCCTAGCGCGGTGCGGCGTCGTAGTCGTCGGCGTCGGTCGAGTAGGCCACGTCCCTTGCGGCCTCGAGCGCCGAAAGGCGATCGCGCAACGCCGTTGTCGCGAGAGCGTAGGCATCCGAGCCCAAGGTCAACCGCTTCGGTGCCGGCGTGTGGTCCACGGAGTCGACGATGGCCCGGGCGATCTTCGCCGGGTCGCCGGGTGCGTCCATCGGGGGGAGTTCTCCGGAGAGCATCCGGCGCAGGTGCCCGGGAGGGGCGTCGTCATACGCCGCCAACGGGGTGCCCATGTCGGCGCTGGGGCCGCCGAACCCAGTACGTGCAACGCCCGGCTCGACGAGGGTGACGCCGATGTCGAAGCCTGCGATGTCGGCGGCGGTGGATTCCCAGAAGCCCTCGATGCCCCATTTGGTGGCGTGATACAGGCTCATCGCAGGGAACGCGATGAGCCCACCGACGCTGGACACCTGCACGATTCGGCCACCACCCTGGGCGCGCAGGCGAGGAATCACCGCGCGCGCCAAGTGAATTGGAGCCAGGAGGTTGGTGGCGACCTGTCGGTCGAGTTGCTCGTCGGA